>Ga0181573_10003461_pt1 | contig 13917 bp, 14 predicted proteins | sample 101ome_25_FD_148643 | JGI IMG/M metagenome (GOLD analysis project Ga0181573, IMG submission 148643) | Coastal salt marsh microbial communities from the Groves Creek Marsh, Skidaway Island, Georgia - 101409BT metaG (spades assembly) | ecosystem: Environmental > Aquatic > Marine > Intertidal zone...
CTCCTCTCGTCCTTCTTCCGCATCGTTCACGAAAGATACGTCAATCAAATCAGCCTGGAAATCGCCGTTAAACTCGCCCGAAATGAACTGGTTCCACCAGTTTCGAGCCGTCGTTGGCGCCGAAGCGACGTCGAAACCATCTGCGAACGCGTCTCTGAACGCTGAAGACGATTGGTTACCGTACGACGCTCGCGCACTAAACGGTTCATCCCTCTGCGCGGTTGATCGCGCGTCTCTTTCGTCGTCTTTCGGCGCGGCGGATGTGTCCAACCAATCGTCAAAGGATACGTGCGGCGAGCGTTTGGCGCGCTCTTGACCAACCTCGGAAGCATCTCTAGTTTCCAGCGCGTCGACGTCAATGATTTCCACGACGTTCGAAGCACGATCTTCTCTCTCCTTCGTTTCCACGCGTTCACGCTTGACTGAAGACGGCGCTTTGAATTCCACATCGGCGACGTCGGCGTCGAAATCAAAGTCGTAATCGCCGGCGTTGAGATTGAACGCATTTTTAAACTCATCGAGAGCTTCGTCACCCCAAAGTCTAACTTCTTTCGTGACGTCTTCTGCCGCTCTGAAGGCTTCGTTCGTCCTAACGGAGGCTATCGTTTCGCTAAAAACTTCTGCGCCTCGCTCAAACGTGCGAGAATCAAACGTGAAAGTGGGCACGTCTTCTTCGGAGTCGCCATCCTCAAAAAAAACATCAGACGCGTCGTAGGCGTCTCCGCGTCGGCGTCTCTCCTCACGCATTCTCGCGCGTCGCAATTCGTCAAAATCCTCTCGTCTACGCCGTCCGCTGGCGCTCGAATCCGTCGCGTACTCGTACGCCCACGCGGAAGATCGTTTGGACGTCTCGCCGTTGTTCGAGCCCAACGCCACGGCGAGCGATAAAACAGCACCGATGACAACCACTCCGTACACCAATCTCGACGCCGACGCGAGAATAAACGTACACCAGCCTGCGGCGACGATGAGACGTATGACGTACATGGGCACCGATGAAGGCAACAACACATCGAGCGATTTCGTAAAAGCGGCTGAAATCGACGTCAGCGCTTCGTACGCCAGTCGCAACACGTTGACGCTCGCATCGTACCCCGAACCCTCGCGCGAACGCGAACGCCGTCCGTCCCGCCGATACCTTCGATCTCGTTGTCGTGCACGCCGCCTTTTTCCACCACCCACGTCATCCCCATCCGCATCGAAATCGAAATCGTCATCGTCGTCAAACGGCGTTCGCTCCTCCGCGCGCTCGTCGTCAAAGAAGAAGAAATCATCCTCACCGTCTCGTCGCGCCCAATCCTCTCGCCCCGACGTCGTCGTTCGCGCGTCACCCCAATCGTCATACGAAGAAGAAGAAGGAGGAGACGCGTGGACCGCACACCCTCGTCGTCGCCAAAGTTTCGTCGAATCATCATCGGTCGTCCAAGGAGCACTAGTCGTTACGACGAGGTTGCCTCTTCGTCTCAGAGGTTTCCTTTTAGGAGCGCGACAAAGACGCCCAGACGCCGACGCCGACGCCGACGACACGGACGTCCCTCGCATCGTGTTCGTGCGCCCCTTCCGACCGGGGTGTGTCGCGTTCAACACTGCCGTCGCGAACGAACGAACGAATGAAATGAAATCAAATGAACGCGAACGAGAGCTGAATTCAGAGGAGCGGGGTGAAGAGTGACTTTATGTGTGACACTTCTATCGCGATTGAAAAGACTGCTACCGGTAACTACCTACGTGTACAATGATGCCGACGATGGAACGACGCTGGAGACGGAATAAAACTCAGGATGACTTCATCCTCTTTCGCGGCGACGCCGACGACGCGGCGAGCGAAGGAGGCTTGATGAAGTCGCCAGACGCGCGCTTCGTTCGGGCGAGGGCGGCGGCCATCTCTTCGTCGCCGACGTCCGCGTCCTGGTCTCCAGATCCGCCAGCTTTGGCTTTAGAAACCCTGCGCGCCTTTGCCATGGCTTTCTCCCGTTTCTTCTTCTCTCTCAGCTCCTTGTGTAAAGCCTCGAGCTCGGGATTGGCGCCGTTGAACGAGACGCGCGCCGTTCCGTAGTACGGCACCTTTACCTTTGGCAGTAAATCCTCCCTTCGCACCGGTGGTTTGTTGATGAGCGCCCTATTCTTGGCGAATATCGCCGGTTCTGGTCTCTCATCCTTGGCGTTCTTCAACGCCCTCGCCGCCTTCGCCTTGTCGTCCTCTTTTAAATTGTTAAAGTGTTCCTTCTCTTTGGCTCGTTGCATGAACTGCGCGACGAAGGAAACGCGAACGAGAAGAGAGTCAGTTTAGTTTGAGAGCGGTTTTCGAGTCGTCGGGTTTGAGAGATTGACGACAATCGCGTCGTCGTCGTCGTCAACCGTCGTCAACCGTCGTCAACCGTCGCGCGCGCGCTCCCGCGCACCTTGAGTCCGAGTATCCTCGAAGAAAAGCCTCCTCCACCGTTTCCATCACCGCTCGCCGCCGCTCCCGCCGCTCCATCGCCCGCCATGCGCGCGCGTCGGTCGTCCTTCCTCCTCCTCCTCCTCTTCGGGGTCGAGCCTTGCCCTGCCCGGCGCTCGGGCTCGAGAGTTCGAGTCGGGGTGTGCCGCGTCGTCGTCGTCGTCGTCGTCGTCGTCCTCGTCCTCGTCCTCGTCCTCGTCGTCGTCGTCCTCGTCCTCGTCGTCGTCGTCCACGCGAGCGGTTCCTTCGTCCTCGACGTCGGCGACGTGCACAGGGACTTTGTCAGTAAGTCACTGAAATTATTCCTGAAATTTCAGACATTTTTGGCCTACACTACTTACGCTCCAGATCGGAAAGCGACCGCCCTCGGACACGCAGACACGCAGACACAGGGCGAGAGCGCCGCGAGCGACGTGTGAAAACCAATCAATCAATCAATCAATCGCATTTCGTCAGAGCAGCGCGCGCGAAAAGCGTCCACCGACGGACGGACGGACGGACGGACGGATTCGGTGAAAGAAGCCGACGCGCGGACGGTCGATCGGTGTCACACGCGCGCCGTCGACGAGACGAGACGGACGGACGAGACGGGTCGATAGACGGATCGAGAGACGACGGTTGTCGCCGCTTTCGCTTCCGTCGTCGGCGTTTTCGTCGTTTTCGTCGGGATCAAATACAATTAACATAGTTGTTTAGAGATACAGTATATAGTATAGACACGCGTAGTGTAGCTACAGAAGACCGAGTAGAACATGCGATTGGCGGCGGTCGCGACGACGACGACGACGCGCGCGATGATGTCGCTCGGACGCGCGACGTCGACGACGACGATGACGAGAGGACGCTGGAGGACGTCACACCCGGCGGACGCAGAGAACCCGACGAGGAGGCAGTACGCCAGAGGGATCACCATTGCGACGCACGCGACGACGACGAGGCGCGACGACGACGACGACGGACGAGGAGGACGGAAACAGATGAAGATGACTGAGACGCTTCGAGTGAAAAAGCTGAGCGAGACGGCGACGCTTCCGGTTCGAGGGAGCGACGGCGCGGCGGGTTACGATTTGGCGAGGTACGAAGATGACGGAGACGAAACTATTCTTCGGGCCGGGGTCGCGCGGGGGCGGCGACGACGACGACGACGACGAACGAACGAACGAACGCGAGGGCTGGCGACAGACGCGCGAGTTTGAATTTTTGAAATTGTTGGTTGGATAACCGACTGACTGACTGACTGACTTGATTTTACGTTCGCAACGCAGCGCGTACGATTACATCGTTCCGGCTGGTGGTAAGGAACTCGTCAAGACGGATCTCTCCATCGCCATTCCCAAGGGAACCTACGCCCGAGTCGCTCCGCGTTCTGGCTTGGCGTGGAAGAAGTTTATCGACGTCGGCGCCGGCGTCGTCGACTACGACTACCGCGGTAACGTTGGGGTGATTCTTTTCAACCACGGCAAGGAAGACTTTGAAGTCAAGGTGGGCGATCGCGTCGCGCAGTTGATTCTCGAACAAATCATGACGCCGGAGGTTGTCGAATGCGAAGACCTCGATGAAACGGAACGCGGCGCGGGCGGTTTCGGTTCCACGGGCGTCGCGGCGTAGGTCGCGAACAGACGGGGAAGATTGATCGATGATGACGACGACGACGACGACGACGACGACGAGGAATCGAGGCATGAAAATCCCGCGAAACGTCAATGCGAGCGAGTTTGATTATTACCGCAGTTAAAACATAGCATAGGATGCACACGTGTAACCGAACGAAGACACTGAAAAAAACTCGCTTCCTCAACTCTCCAGTGTACGACTCGCCTCGCAACATGCCGCACCCGACGCCCGATGCGCGAGATCCATCGGGCGCGCGCATAGTTTTGGATGACGTCGAACTCATCGTGAATCATCACCGCGCGACATCGACTGAAGATTTTGACGCGTTACAGCGCTCGTCGTCAGCCAAAGTGGCGTCTTCAACGAAACATCATCAACCACCCAGCGGTACACAGACGACTTCGAGTTCGCTGTTTAGAACGACTTCGACGGATAACCCGTCGTCGAGGACGTCTTGGTTTGATGGACTCGTGCGAAGTCTCTCGTCGTCGGCGCGCTCGAGCGCACCGCCGCCGGTGGAGGAGGAAACCGGGACGACGCAGACGCAGACGACTCCTACAACGGCGCCAGAGGAGAGTGAAGTCCGCGCGACAAAGGAGAGTTTGAAGAAGCCATCTCGATGGGTTGATTCCGATTTAGAGGATGAGGACGATGAGGACGATGAGGCGACACCGGAGAACGAACGCGCATCGTCGTCGTCGTCGTGGTTTAACCCAGAACAGTTTACAGCGGAGAAGCGAAGGTGGTTGAGAGACCAAAGGTTGAGCGTGGACTTTGATGCGGCGACGGCACGACTCAATCTCTCCGGCGAAAACGCAGATGAGGCACGCGATGCGATGCGTGATTTACGTACATTTGAGTCTTTCCTGGTTTGCGGATTAGAGCCGGATGTTGAGGTGAATGTCGTGGCAGATTCCGTCGCGGCGGCGAGAGAAGCGCGACTGAGCGGAGCGGCGGCGGATGTAGCAATCACGGATCCACGCAAACTCAGAGCTTATCGAGGTACCGCGGGTAACACGTACAAGGCGTCGGTATTGTTTCGGTACCCGAACGCGAGCGAGGAAGAGCCAGCGTTCGCGGTTGATGAAGTTGCCGCCTTTTGTTTCCCGCACGGCGTCGAGCCTCGTTTGCTCGAGCGAACGCCGAGCATGAGTAAATTACAGGAAATGATGTACGGAACCACCTTCACCGACGGAGACGATCACGTGTTTGTTTTTCAAGTGCAGACGAGCGATAACACTCCGATGTACGGCGTGTGCGTGTACGTCACAGAGGTGTTGAAACAGACGCCACCCATGATTCAGCATCTCAGAACGCGCGCCGACGGCGCGGCGCCGACAGAAATCGAAGCGTCATCTCTCGCCAATAACAAGAGTCCTGTTTCGCTGAAAAATAGATACATTCAAGTTGCGCCGAGGTGCTACTGCATGTTGAGCAAGCTACCGCTGTTTCAGACGCACTTTGAGGTGTTGTCTCACATCTTGGGCATGGAGCGAGTGGAGAGAATCAACCAAAACATGCAGGATTTGATGCCAGACGCGAGCCCGTCGGACGCGCAAGCGCCGCCGACGCAGAGCAACGAGGCGTTGAACACGTTGTGCAAGTATCTTGAGTGTCAGGTACCCGACATTGGCGAGACTGATCGCGAATTTATCCCGAGCGACGGTGTCAAGCCGATTCGATTGGCTCGGCCGGCGCCGTTGGAAACGACGACGTCACCAAATGCCGCGGCGACGCACCCGTCGTGTCCGTTGCGTGTCTCTGCAGAAGAGGAAGCCTTTCATCTCCAGGGATGGTCCATCGTGAGTTTGTGCTGTAGTTTGAGCTTGGACAACATCATCTCGCTGCTCACGGCTGTTTTACTGGAGAAGCAGGTGGTAGTCTTTAGCAACAACTTGGGAGAATTGAGCGCCGTCTCGCTCGCCCTCATCCCTCTGCTTCGCCCGTTCAGATGGCAATCTCTCTTCTTGCCAATCTTGCCGCAGCACATGGTGGATTTTTTGGACGCGCCCGTACCGTTCGTGTGCGGCGTGCAACACAAGACGAGCGATTTACGCGCTCGAACGAGCCATTTGTGCCGAGTCAACGTTTACAAGGATGACATCAAACTGCAGTGGGAAGGAAAGGCTCTGCGACTTCCAAAGATTAAAGAGCTCGTTCGCAAACTCGTCCCGCACTACGAGGCGATTGTTCACGCGTCAGTCAATCACAGCAAGCGCCCCGTGCTCGATCCGAGCGAAGCGTCGATACAGGCGGCGAACAAGTTTCTCGAGGAGTGGCGTGCGTACTTGCACTCGCTCGTCGCCAACATTCGTTATCACGCCATCACCGACGTGAACGAGGGCGGGGAAGGGAAAGTGACGATTCTTCTCAAGGAATCATTCCTCGCCAGTTTCGAAGGGCGGGACAAGTCGTTCATGCGATCCTTCGTCGAGACGCAAATGTTTGCGACGTACGCCGACGATCGGCTAGCGAGCGAGTCTTGATTACATGTACAGGTGGACTTTTCTTCCAATAGCACAATAGCAATTAAAAAAATGTAGGCAAATATATATATCCTAGTCGCGCGTAATGGTGATCGCTTCCATAGTTTCTGGGTTCATCGTCACGACGACGTCTCCTTGCATGTAAATGCCGTGCGCAAGTATGCCGGATACCTCTTCTTCGAGCGCTTGCTGTAATTCGTACGCTGTGCACGGCTTACCGTCGAGCATCAAACCGCATTCCCAACGCCCGCTATTGATTGGGTCTTCGAATCTCAGGTCCACAATGGTGTGCTCGCCGTCCGCGCTCACGTACGGGTTCTTCCCCCCGCGCGGGTTGGCGTCAAACGTGGCTCCGCGTCGCCACACCTCGGCATCGCCGAGAAACAAATCATCCAATTCTTCGGCGTACTCTTCCCAATTCTGAGCCTCAATCACCACCGGCACCGAGCCTCCGAGCTTATCGACAAAGAGTTCTTTCATCAACACCACTTTCGCGCTCTTCTTCAGCGCCGCTTTCGCCCGCTGTAAATCCGGTTGCACGGGCGTCGTCTCTCTACCCATCAAACTCGCGAATGACTTTTTCCCATCCACGACCACCACCGCGCACTCGCTCGGTTGCACAAACGTCACATCGATCGCCGGTACTTCATCAAGCATTCGCATCTCCAACCCATTCACCGCCGCTTCTTTCGCCGCGAGCGGTTCCAACGCCACCACTCGCACGTTTTCCAACTCTCCGCTCTTCAACCCGTCGCTCATCAGCCGCATGAGCTCCGCCACGTGTTCCCCTCTCGACACCCCGACCACGGTGTTTGACTCCACCATTCCGTACGCCTCTCTCGCCAACGTTTGCGCCAAATCTTGCGTCACGTACACGTCATCGCTATCATCCATCCGTTCTTCGTCCGATGCCGACGCCGACGCTCGAGTCTTCGTCTTCAGAGACGCCGAGGACGAGGATGTCATCTTGTTTCTCCATCCCATCATCGTCCTCGTCACCGCTCCTCGTCTCGCGAGCCGTCTCCCGCGCGTCCACCGCGTCGTCGTCGACATCGTCGTCGACATCGTCGTCGACATCGCGGCGGTCGTCACCACGGCAGTCGCGCGTCGCGCGCGTCCTTCTCGCGACGCGCCGCGGTCGACCGAAACCGCGGGTCGGGCGGTGTCGTCGAGCACGTGATGCGTGTGCGTGTATGTACAAACACTCAGATGATGTTTAAGTGTCAAGTCGTGTTCATCGTCACTCCTTCGATGGTTCGAATGCATGCGTGAATACGATGCATGAATGAATACTATGCATCCATAAATTGCCATGAATAGCCATGAATCGCCATGAATGAAACCGTCCAGTTCAACTGAAACGCGTCACAGTTCGATGCGCGCGACGACGACGACGACGACGAACGCGACGAACGCGACGGCGAACGCGACGTTGAGCGCGTTGGAGGACTTGTATGAAGACGTCGTGGACGATCGAACGGATGATGGGACCGGGACGGCGACGGCGTTGAGCGCGTTACACAGAGCGGTTGAAGAACGAGTGGATGAAGAGTTGAAACGACTGGGAGTTGACGAGAGACTGCGCGTCGACGACGTCGATGACGTCGATGATGCGGCGGTAGATTCCGTGTACGTCAAGGTTCCGTTGCGAGCGATTGAATCTTTGAGACTGCGAGCAAAGATGGACGAAGAAGAGACGAGCACTTCCGGTTGCGGTTCCGGTGGTTCGACGACGACGACGACGACGGATGAGTTACACAGAGCGCGCTTGGATTCCATTTTGAGGGTAAATTCGACGATGCGACGCGTCGTGAGGGATGTTTTGAACGCCGAAGATGTGATGAAGCACGAATTGGAGTCGAGACTCGGGAAAAATGGGTCGCGGGCGGCGTTGGAGGCGGAACGCGAACGCTCGGCGTTGGATTTGATGTTGGTATTGAACGCTCGCGCGAGATGGAGAGAGGCGGAGCGAGCGCTGTTGGAGAAGCAGGCTGGGGATTCTGGGATCGCGGATGAGATGGAGGCGTTAAAGGTGAAACTGGCTGAAGCCGAACGCGGTGCGAGAGAGAGCGAACTCGTCGCTCGTTCTAAAGTTTCCAAGGCGTTTGACAAGGTGAAGGAGTTGACCAAACGCGCCGAAGACGCCGAGGCTTCGGCGGAGGAGGAGCACGCGCGCGTGCGGAAACTCGAGAGCGAGCTCAAGATGGTAAAGGCATCGTGCGAAGAGGCGAACGAGGCGTTGCAAGCGGCAAATATCAAGGTGAGCGTGCTCGCTGCGCAGGTGAACATGGACGATGAAGACAAATCGACGGACGCGTCCGCCACGCAAACCAAGGGAGACGTCGCCATGTTGAACACGATGCTCGCCTCTGCGAACGAAAAGTTGAAAAAGGAGAGCGAGCAACACGAGGCTGCACTCCGCGAGAAATCGACCCTTGAGGCGGAGATTGCGAGACTCAAGCCAATGGCAGCCGCGACGGAGGAAATCAAAGAGGAACTCGCCGCCGCCGTCGCCGAGGCGAACGAAGCGAAACAGAACGCGGAGAATTGGAAAAAGCTCGTCGATTCAAAAGAACACACGTCCAAGGCGTCGCTCGAGCGCGTGCGTGATGATTCAATCGTCAAAGAGAAGAAGCTCCGCGAAGCTTTGACGAGATTGAACAACGAACTCTTCCAGGCAAAGGAGCGAGCGAGCGAGCTCGAAAAGGCAAAGGACGAAGCCATTCGCGACGGAGAAAATCTCCACAAGCAGGCGTTGGCGGCGGGCGAACGCGTGGCGAAAAACCTTCGTCGGCAACTCGAGGAGACGAACGACGAGCTGAGTGAAATTAAACGCAGAGAGGCGATGCACGCCGCGCAGGGTCACGCCGCAACGGAGGCAATGCGCAAGGCGGCTAAATTTGAACAAGAGCTCAAGCAAGCGCGTCACAAGCTCGCCGACGTGGAGATGGCTCTCACAGACAGCCAAGCAGCCGTCAAGGCGTTGCAATTCGAGCTCGAGGTCGGAGACGACTCTTCAGATCGCGATAGCGCGAGCGCTCTCCGAGAGACGCGATTGCGCAACGATTTGGAAGAAGCTCTCATTCGCGCCTCAAATGCGGAGGAAAAGCTCGAACGCGTCAACGGAGAGCTCGCCCGCGCGCGTGATGAGCTTAAAAAGATTATCCAAGACGCCAAGGCGTTGAAGGAGGCAAACAGCGCGCTCATCGATCGAATCGATGCCGCAGAAAAACAGGCTGAAATCAGCGAGTTGTTGAAGAAGACGAGCGCGACGTCTGAAGATCTCAACAAGCTTCAAACCACAGCGAGCAAGGTGGATTTCATCGTCGCCGAGAATCGAAGATTACAAGCAGAGTGTAAGACGGCGGTTTCGGCGCTCAAGACGGCGGAGGATACGGCCGAGACTTCAAAGTCGGCGCTCGAGCGCGAGCGAGAGGAATTTGAGGTGTGGCGAAAACGAGCGAGAGATATCATCGACGCCAAGGATCGCGAGATTGATCGCATTCGAGCCCGAGAGACTGATTGCCCGGTAAAAACGTTAAATTCGTCTTCATCCAAGAGCGGCGACCTCGGGATTCCTTCCGTTTCGGCTCGATCGAAGGAGGACGCCGCGTACGTCAAGACGGTGTGTCTGCAATTCCTCTTTGCTGAAGAGTGGGAAGTGCAACAATCGCTTTTACCGACCGTTGTCAGTCTCTGCGGGGGCACGGCGGAAGATTTGCAACGAATTCGAGACATTAGGTCTCAGTTCGAACCGACGTTCGTGCACTCGACCGAAGTGGCGATAAATAAATCTCTCGAGCAATCAGCCAACGCGGTGGTGGAGAGCGCGAATTCCTTGTCCGAGTCCCTCGGACTCGGAAGATTATTTAATAGGTAGGCGCCGTAGCAGACAGCTTTAGATTGAAGAAAACTTGAAATCTGTGAGTACAGTGGTGCAGTAGAAACTAAAAAATCTCTCGCGGTAAAGCAGCGGGATGAAACGCTCAAATGCCGTCGCAAACGGCGACGCCCACCACGCCGTCGGCGAAGGGCGACTTCATCACGACGAATTCGTGCAACTTGGTATCTTCTCCTCCCGAGAGCAGAGCTCGTTCCTTGTACCAATGCGTTCGCGCCGTAGCCATGACTTCATCGTCGTGTTGCTTCCAAATTTTCGGTAAATCCGTGATCGATTCGCCGCGGTAAGAGTGATGAAACGTCTTGCCCGACGCCAAAACGCTCTCGATTAACTCGTCGTCAGTTTTACCGACAACGTCTTCGCTCGACTCGAGGCCGAAAGCTTGGAGAAAATTGTTGTTGACAGAGGTAAATTTGCCAGAGTGACACTTGGTAAAGATGAGCGCGCCGCTATCGAGCACGGCTCTGCCCAGCGTCTCCACGCGCTCGGATTCGGTCAACGCGCCAAATTTCTTCTGCCCGGGCGCCGCGCCTTCGTCCGAGTGCGGGGTCGGTCCCGGGAAGCTCGACGCCGAGCGCGAGACGACGCGAGATCGACTCTGTCGAGACTTATTCGTGGTGAAGATTGCGATCGGTGCGGTTCGCGCGGACATGTCGGTCGTCGCGTGTGTTTTAGACGGAGGAGTCTGATTGTGAAGTCGTTCTTCTCGGTGTCATCGCTCGGACGCGCGCAACGCGACGCCGACGACCACATCCGCGGATCGAGTCACGACGAGCTCGCAATCGCCTCGTCGCACCCTAGAAATTTCAACCACATCATCGTCGTCGTCGTCGTCGTCGTCTCCCACTAACGCGTGCGATCCCACCGAAACCAATCGAACGCACCGCCGAGCGCGTTCGCGAGAAAAATCACCCACGCGTTGAAGCAACTCCCCGGACCGCGTCATCACGCCCGCGCCGACGACGTCACCGTGCGAACGAACCCTCTTCAAAGCTTCATCCAGCGCAACGCTCGTCATCGGCATCGCCATCGTCGTCGTCCTAAAATGCCGTCGAACTTCTTCTATTAATATCATCATCAGCCATAGTTTGTTGTTACACTCGAGCGCATCTTCTTCGCCCGCTCCACCGAAATCGTTTCACCGAACCAACCTCGCCGGCGAAGACGACGCACCATCGCGATCACCGACCAGTATCTGTTTCTTCAGCCTCGCGCTCGTCTCCTCGAGGTCTTTCCTCAGCGCCCCGACCTCTGAAGCGAGCGTTTCCTTGAGCGCGCTCAGCTCTCCTCGGTAATCCTTGACGCGTCCATCCATTTTAAACCTCCACTCGGCTAATTCGTTCTTCAGCCCGTGCACCCGGCCCAGGAGTTCCTCTCGGGTCTGTTGGTGGTCGCGCAGTCGTTTCGTGTCCGCGTCGACGTCGGCGTACGACGGCGGGGGTGACGACTGCGGCGGCGTCATCGATGTTCGCGGACTTCCATCCATGATGATGATTCGATCCGATCCTTCGTTGGATTGGGTTCTCGCGACGACGACGACGATCGAAGGACGGATCGAAGGCGCGCGTTCGTTTTTACCGGTCTGCTACTACGGCGCGTGCGGTTCTCGTTTAGGTGAGCAAAAGAGGCGACGAACCCGCGCGTCGGTTTGTGTCGAGATGGATGGACATTTGTTGGGAATGGACGCGCGCGCACTCCTAGTCGCGGCATGTCGCGAAGAGGTTGGTTGAACCGTGATTAATGCAGAGCGCTAAAGGAATCTATCGAGCAAAGACTAGAGAAACGCACTGTTCGTACTGCTCAGAAGGACTGGAAGACGCGGGTGAGAGCCAAGGCGAGAAAGGTGGCGAAGGAATTGCCGAGCGTGGCGACGAGCGCCGACGGGGCGAGAAGCGAACGCCAGCCGGCGTCGGCGGCTAAAGCGGCCACCGTGGCGGGACCGCCGACGTTGGCGTTGGAGGCGAGAAGAGCCTGGGGGAATGTCCAGAATTTACTAAAGATTTTCGATGCGCACAGGACGATGGAAACGTGCACGGCGTAGAGGATGAAGAGAAAGGAGAAGACGTCGGCGCGCGTCGCGATGGCGCTCAACGAACCCGTCGCCGCTCCGGCGCAGACGAAAAAGACGTAAAGCAAGGCGTCGCCGACGACGGCACCGACGGCGGAGAGCCGAGACGTTATTCTTTCGGGAAGAATCGTCGCGAAAATCACCGTGAGCGCCGTCGTTGCCGGAAGAATGGCGTTCGGTGCCGCGCGCGCGCCGGCGGCGAGGAGCGCGCACGAAGCGAGCGCGACGACCAAGACGTCGCCGCAATCCAACGAAATCTTTCCATCCGTCTCCTTCTCGATCGCTTCGCGCGTCTCGCCGTTCTCGTCTCCGCCGGTTCGCTTGGCGAGATAGGAAACGAGAGGAAAGTAGAGCAGCGCGAAGACGTTATCGGCGGCGACGCCCGCCGTGAACGCGTCTGGACTCAATCCCAGCGTCGTCGCCACGGCGACGTAATTCAAACCCCCACCCACGTTTTTCGCCGTCAAAGCCGCCACCAACTTCCACGAATCCCCGTTTTCGAGAAACCCACCCCCGCGACCGCCGCCAAAGACGAGCGCGCACCCGACGACGGCGCCGACGCACGTACCCAACGCCCCGACGAGAAACGGCGCCGCCATCGAAGACGTACCTCTCATCGCCTTTTTCAAGTTCCCTCCGAACAACAGCATCGGCGTCGCCGCGAACGCGCACGTGCGTTGTAATTCCGACAGCCCCGTCCCGCTCCCGCTCGGTAACGCCCCCGCGTTCGCCGCCAAACACCCGAGCAACATGGCGGACACCGGTCCGCTCAGCGCCGAGCCCACGCGCGTTCGCTTTGAAGCTTCTCTTCCAATCCACGCGCACGCCAGCGTCACCGCCGCCGTTTCCATCGAGACCTCACCCGCGCCGACGAAGAAATCTAACGCCGACGCGCGCGCGCTTTTTCCTCTCCCGTTCGCGCGAGTCGTCGTCGTCGTCGTCGTCGTCGTCGTCGGTGCGATGATGGTCGTTAACACACGTCGAGGCGTCGTCGCGCGAAGAACGCACGCACCACCACCACGACTACCACCGCGATCGCAATGACGACGAGGAGAACGACGACGACGAGGACGACTAGGACATTTTCGCGCCGCCGTCGTCGTCGACATCCTCGTCGTCGACATCGTCGTCGTCCAGGTGTGGCGGCAGTCCGCGGACGATGACGCTACCGAGCACAACCTAACTAACTAACTACTTAGTACTAGTATCATTATTATATTCAACATATACGTAAACAGTAACACATTGTAAACCCTAAGCACTCGACCCACGACGCAGATTCGAGCGCTCGAACGCGACACACACATCCGCGCCGTCGACACGGACGATGCGCCGCATGGTCCTCGCGAGCGCGAGCGCGGGCGAAGTGCGCGCGACGAAAATCGTCTCCGCGTTCGCCCGCGCGGCG
>Ga0181573_10003466_pt1 | contig 13904 bp, 7 predicted proteins | sample 101ome_25_FD_148643 | JGI IMG/M metagenome (GOLD analysis project Ga0181573, IMG submission 148643) | Coastal salt marsh microbial communities from the Groves Creek Marsh, Skidaway Island, Georgia - 101409BT metaG (spades assembly) | ecosystem: Environmental > Aquatic > Marine > Intertidal zone...
AGATGATTGACTGGGTGGATGCGGCCGGGGACTACATGTGCGTCCACGCCGGTGGAGAAACTCACATCCTTCGCTCAACGATGAAGGAGTTGGAGCAACGATTACCCGCGTACTTTGCGCGAATTCATCGATCCACTATCGTTAACATTAATCGGATTGAGCGGGTTGAGGGATTGCCAAAGGGGGAGGCGCTGCTGCATACGTCGTCGGGTTCGGCGTTGAAGGTAAGCCGAAATTACCGAACGGCCATTCAGCATTTATTGGCTTAGAGCAAGCGGATTCATGGGGTAAAATTCGTCCAAAAATTCATACCAGATAGGGCGAAAAACGGCTTAAAACAAGGCCATCCCCTTTGTCCTACTGACAGTCCAGATTGTCGACTTTGGCTTAATCCCGGCCGAGCTCTGTGGGATAAATGCGAGCTCTCAACATCCCAAATTCTAAACAGCGAGCAGTCACATGTTTTTAGCTAGCGGCACACCCTTGCGTGCGTTCTTTACGGGTTTCCTGGTATGGGGGTTAGCAGCCTGTGGCGGCGGCGGTGCCGAGTCTCCGGTGGTGGACCCTTTCTATCCTGAGGCAAGTGCCGAGTGGACATTGGTTTGGAGCGATGAATTTGACGGCGATGCTCTCGATCTTGGCAACTGGGATATTCAGACCGGTGATGGCAGTGAGTACGGCTTGGCGCGATGGGGCAATGATGAGCTGCAGTGGTACACCGAAGACAATCTGTTGGTCGAGGACGGGATTCTCCGGGTCGAGGCTCGGTCTCAGCAGGTGGAGCCCGGCTTCCCCTACACCTCCGGGCGAATCAGAACCCTGGGTAAGCTCGATTTTCAGTACGGGCGGGTAGAGGCCCGGATTAAGTCAGCTTCAGGTAAAGGTTTGTGGTCCGCTTTCTGGATGTTGCCCAGCGACGACCGTTTTGGCGGCTGGGCCTCCGGTGGTGAAATCGACATCATGGAGGTCGTGAACGCGGGCACCGCGGATGAAAACTATTACGCCTCTCTTCACCACGGATTTGCCTGGCCCCTCAATCAAACTACCACCGAGAGCATCGGCGTGGAGAATCCTGGCGACGATTTCCATATTTATGCGATCGAGTGGACCGAAGACTATATCCGCTGGTTTGTTGACGATCGTAACTTTATGACGGTCGACGCGGATCACTGGTACTCCTACTACTACGGTGGTTCTGGCATTGGTTATGAGCGAGGCGAGGGCGCGGCGCCCTTCAACCGCGAGTTTCACCTGCTGTTAAACCTCGCTGTGGGCGGCAATCTGCCCGGCAACGTAGGCCCTGGGGCGATTCCTTCGGCCATGGAGGTGGATTACATCCGCGTCTACGAGTGTGCATACAACCAATCGAGTGGTTCTGGCTGCAACAGTGAGGCAGATCGCACTGTTGAGTCCCCCGGCGCTCAGCAGCCTTACGAGATTGCCTTCCCGCTGTATACAGACGGGGCTGACTCTTTGACCTGGGTGGTTGGCGCCGATACGGTGACCCGTGAGTTATTGGTTTCCTCGCCTTGGGACAATGATGGGTCGCTGACCTTTGCCGAAATAGAAACCGAAACAGATCGAGGCGCCGTGATTGAGGTGGTTACCTCCAATTCCGGCAATATCGCTATTTCGGCCGTGGACGAGGAGCCGACAGCGCTATTTGGTTTCGGCAATAACCCGCTGTACTACCAAATTCATGCCGGTGAACTGAAGTTTGATATGTACATCTCCTCGACGGGCACTGACCTCGACAGCACCATCCAGGTGAAGATGGACAGCGGGTATCCGGCCCTTGGTTTTAAAGAGCTTCAGGTAAGTGACATGCCGCTGGATCAGTGGTTCACCATGAGCGTGCAAGTCAACGATCTGCTTGCTAATTCTGGTCAGCGTCGCCTTGATACCAGCCGCGTCATGAATCTGTTTGTGCTCGAGCCCAGCTCCAGCGCTCATATCATGATTGACAAGGTCGAACTGGCCTGTGGGCATCCCAGCCGCAGAGGCTGCGGTATCCGCCCGCCCGGCGGTGATGTCGATGGTTCCCTGGTTCCGGTATTCACCACTGACGGTAATGTTGGCCCCCTGTGGGATCGTGGCATGTGTGGCTATGACACACTGGTCAATGGCGACTACTGCGGGGATGGCAATACAACCAACTTGATTACTTGGACCGTTACCGATTCCGGTGATCCTGAGATTGGCGCAGCACTCAACGTGAATTTCGCCAATAGCGGGGCGGACGGCGTGTTTTTCATTGGCTCCGCTGGAGGGGTCGACCTCAGCGATTTTGTTCGCGGCGGCAAACTGCTCTTCGACTTGAGACTGCCGGAATCCACGGTAGCGTCGGGTATGGTTTACAAAGTCGACTGCTTCTACCCATGCGGTACCGGCGATCAACAGATCGATCTCTCTGACTACGAGGCAAATACCTGGCAGACCTTCGAAGTGCCGGTGGCTCAGTTGGTGGGATCTGGACTCGACGTGACCTCGGTCAACGCCGGAATTGTGTTATTTCCGACCTGGGGCAATCAGCAGGGGCTGTCTTTTGAGGTGGCCAACGTGCGCTACGAGGCGGAGGGTGCCGGTGAGCCGGAAGTACCCGCGGCCACCGTTTTCGCTGACGGGGTAGTCGGCGAGCGCTGGGAAGACGGGATTGCTGCCTTCGACGAGGCCTTGGAATACGGTGAGTGCGTGAACGATGGGGGTGCGAGTTGCCCGAGCATCGATTGGGAGATCGTTGAGGACGATGATAGAGGTCCAGTCCTTGAGGTAAGTCATGGTGCTCAGTTTGCCGGCTTGTTCTTCAAGACCTCTCTCGGCGCAGACATGAGCGACTATGCAGAAGGCGCTGTCCGCTTCGATATCCGCGTCGTGGATCCGGGCGTAAATACCAGCGGCTTCGTCATGAAGGTTGACTGTTTCTATCCCTGTAGCTCCGGCGACCGGGCGATTGGAAATGTTGGCCTTGAGGGCTGGTACACGGTACACGTTCCAGTTAGTCAGCTTGTAGAGGGTGGGCTCGACGTCACTCAGGCCAACACGGGTCTCGTGATATTCCCCGCCTTTGGTGAGACCGAGGGTGTGGTGTACCAGCTTGATAACGTGGAATGGGTGGCTGATGACACGCCGCCTATTCAGGCGCAGGAGCAGCTCGTATTTGTCGATGGCACAGTCGATCCCATGTGGAATATCGGTATCGCGGGCTTTGACGAGGCTATTAACTACAACAGCTGTGTCGGCGCCAATGGTGCGGGGTGCCCCAACATTGGCTGGGAGATCGTTGATGATGAAGAGCGTGATGATGTGCTCGAAATCACTCACGGTGCCCAGTTTGCCGGACTCTTTTTCGAGTCCTCAGAGGGCCGAGATCTCACCGAATTCGCTGCGGGGTACGTAACCTTTGATATTAAGGTGGTCGAGGAGGGTGTGAACTACGGGGGCTTCGTGATGAAGGCCGACTGTTTTTACCCTTGCTCATCGGGTGACCAATCTATTGGCAACGTAGGCCTCGATGGCTGGGAGACGGTGACGGTGCCGGTGACCCAGCTAGCAGCGGGTGGGTTGAATTTGACCAAGGTAAACACGGGATTGACTATATTCCCTGTGTTCGGCGAGACTGATGGGGTGATTTACCGGCTGGACAACGTGAAGTGGGTGGTGGAGTAACGCCCCACATTTTCGTGAGAAAACACTAATATTTCGGGATGATTTGTCCGTCCCTTGGTCCGCTTTATCGCATTACCGGTATATGCTATCCTAATGCCGGTTAGGATTTCGCAGGGAAGCGTTGCGACCCGGCTGGTCGCGATGCTGGCGCTAGTCTCAAACTAAAAAAGATGACGAGGAGTTTTCCACAATGAAGATCTTTCGAAATGTGGCCGCGGGATGGATGGTTGGCCTTACTTTGGTATGGCCCCATGGTGCCGTCGCCGAAGGAGAGCCAGTAGTGTTAGACGGTGGGTTCATGAATGTATACACGATCGATGGATCTGATTGTGGGGACGGCCAGCCTGATGGATTTTGTTTTAATAGCGGCTGGGGCATCGGCGATCTCAAAGCAACCGTTGACGGCAACACTTACACGCTGCAACCAAACTTCCAGCTTTTCAATGCGTCGGACGCGTATTGGAGTAGTGCAGACGGTCAGGCTGGCAACAAGATAACAGAGGCTATTCTAAAGGTAGATCTTCCCCTTGGTGCCGCACCTTACGGCGCTGAAATCGAGGGAACCATCGACAATTTCACGGTCGATGCGGATTTTTACAGCGCCTACACCAGCAACGATTACGAAGTCGAGGCTTTCGTCTTGGTTTTGGATCCGGCTGACGGCTACTCCGAGTCGTTAAACGTAACCGAAGTCATAAGTGGCGATACTTTGGCATTTAGCGTGTCTGCGGATCTGTCGGAGTATCCCGACCAGCTTGCTCAAGTAGGTTTTCGCTTCCGCGGATTGAATGCTAACCCTGCCGACGAGGCCGCCCTAGGCTCGGCGGTGCTTACTGTCACAGCCGCAGGGTTAACCGAGGAGCCAGAGCCAGAGCCAGAGCCAGAGCCAGAGCCAGAGCCAGAGGCAGAGCCAGCCACTCCAGTGCCTGCACTTCCTTTCTGGGGTTTGTTGGGCCTCCTTGGTTTGATCGGCTTGGTCGGATCTAGAGCACGTCGGTAAAGGCGTGGTTTGAATGAGATAAACCCGCCGCTGGCGGGTTTTTTTTTGCCGAGATATAAATAGCGGACATCATTACCGATGGCCGCGGCAGGTTCGCAAATTCCGGGTTGCCTTAGATGATATTTCCTTTTGGGGTTACGTCGCTTTGCTCAGATGCTCCAAGAATTTTTCATGTCGGGGGAAATTAAGCACGGCTTTTTCAACGCTGACGCGAATGCCCGCCAAAAAATCCCGAAGTTGTCGGTCACTCATGGCCTCCGCGATATTGTGATAGCCGCCGGGTGTTAAGCCCTGACCCATCATGACTTGCACCCACGAATTCTCTGAGAACACGTCCTCCTGGGGCTTGAACACCCGCCCAGTGCGCTCGAACAGGGCCATTCGCTGCGCGAGGGAGTCTGGGATAGGCATCTCGCGAAGCGAGTCCCAGAAGGGCTCTCTTGCGCGCTGATTGAGTCGATAGTGGAGCACAATAAAGTCTCGGATGTGCTCGGCTTCGATTCGCAGCTTTTTGTTGTACTCACGAACTGTCGCCTCATCGATTCCCATTTCCGGGAACATCAGCAACAGCCACATGATCCCGTTTTGGATGAAATGGATGCTCGTGGATTCCAAGGGCTCGATGAAGCCGCTGGCTAGACCAATCGCTACGCAGTTTTTATGCCAGTAGGCTTTTCGCTGTCCGGTCGTAAAGCGAATCGGCCGCGGGTCCGTCATCGGTTTTTCAGGAATGTTGTCCAACAGCAGCTGCGTGGCTTCGTCCTCGGAATAGGCTTCGCTGTTGTATACCAGCCCGTTGCCCGCACGATGTTGTAAAGGAATGCGCCACTGCCACCCACCGTTATGGGCAATCGCGCGAGTAAATGGAGGCGGTGGGCCCTCCAGTTCGCTTTGAATCGCCACCGCGCGGTTGCAGGGCAGCCAGTGTGACCAGTCATCGAAACCGGTCTGCAAACAACCTTCCGAAAGCAGAGCCCGGAAGCCGGTGCAGTCAATAAATAAATCTCCATCAATGATATTGCCCGCATCTAAGCGCAGGTGTCGGATATCACCGCTCTCGCTGTGCCGCACAACCTCATCAATCTTGCCCTCGATGCGTCTCACTCCCGCACCTTCTGCGCGTTTGCGCAGGTATTGTCCGTAACGCGTTGCGTCAAGATGATAGGCATAGTTGATAGGCGTATCTGACAGCAGGCCGAACTTACCCGTCTCGGCCGCCTTAAGTTCGAGGCAGTAGTCTCCGTAGTCACCGCCAAAACCTAATTGCCGAGCCCGCAACCAAAAGTGGTGAAAGCCGCCGGCCCAGCAGCCTTTGCCGGTATCCCCAAAGGAGTGAATGTACTGCTCGCCCGGGCGCGTCCAATTTTCGAAGCGGATGCCCAGCTTGAACGTCGCTGAGGTCTCGCGGATGAATTCGGGCTCGGGTATTTGAAGAAGCCGATTGATCGTCAGAATAGTAGGAATGGTGGCTTCACCGACCCCGACAGTACCGATCGCATCCGACTCTATGAGCGTGATATCAAGCTTTCTCGCTACTAGATGTGAGAGGGCTGCCGCCGTCATCCAGCCCGCTGTTCCGCCGCCGGCAATGACAACCCGTCTGATTGGACCTTCCGTCATCAATTTTCCATTACCTACCGTTTTAGCCGATTGCCTAGTTCAGCGCGCAGTTGGCGCGCCATGGTGTTGTCTACCTCACCGAGGCGGCCTCGACGCTCGGGGGGTATATGATCCAAGTGGGACTGATCCTCGGCGAAGAGATAGTGTTCAAAAAATGCCAGCCAGGCGCGTTTTTGTTCTGGCGGGAGCTGCTTGATGCTCAGGAGTCCATGCTGGAAAACGTCAGCGGGGTTTCCATAAACAGGGAGTGTCTCGCTCCACCAGTAGTTAATTAGCCCGTTAACAGCCTCGAGTCCCTCGACATGATGCCACCACATTCCGGGGAGATAGACAGCGTCTCCAGGCTCTAGCTCGGCTACTTGCGCTTGTTTCCATGCAGTAGCGAACCTAGGACAACGCTCGAGGTCGGGCTGATGAAAATCCACCATGCTAATTGGCTGGCCCGCTGGGGTGAAATCCCAGGGACCTATGTACAAATTTTCCAGCTGTTCTGGAGGAAACACGGTGAAGCGGCGTTTTCCTATGACGCAGCACGCTAAATTTCTCGGGTAGTCGAAATGTGCTGCGACGCGGCTGGCGTTGCCAAGCCACAGGCTGACGAGGGGGTTATCGAGGGGTAGGGGCAGAGGTAGTTGCTCACTCAAGCCCGGCAGACACTGGCTGATCTGGGTTGACCCCACATAGAGACCTGCGGGCGCGGGCTCTTGGGCGAGTTCGCCGAGTTTGTCGATGACCTGAGTTAAGCGGGTTTTCACCGAGACAAAATTAAAACCATCGAGCGTGTCGTTATAGAAAAAGCGCCCGCCATGATCTGCCTCACACAGGAAGGCGCTGGTCTCATAACCCTGGTCGAATTGCTTTAGATAGTCCCCCGCCTGACCAGCACTCTGTTGTGCTTGTTCTACGATTGACCAATGCGCGACCAGACCACGTACGACCCAAGGCGTCTCTGCCTGCAACCACTTTGCAGGGTTTGCGAGAAGCTCATTTCTCTCGATGTTCTGAACAGGAGGTGGTGTGGGTAGAGAGACAGACATGGCCTAGCCAAGTGACGCGTTTTTTCGCGCGATGAGGTGGGCGAGCTGGGAAAGCGATGCGAGCATCATATAGGCAGGAGTGAGGAACCCGTTGCCCTGAAGTTCCATGAGCGCTTCACCAGACAAGGCCTGTAATTTTTCATCGTCAATCATGTAGTAGCCGCTAAGGGTATGTTGCGCCGTATTAGCCAGAGTGATGGTCATCTCACAGGGGATGATCAAGTCGTGGGCTTCTAGGGCTTGTACAAACTGTTCCCTCGCCGCGTGTCCGATCTGGATTGCATCCAGTAGTCCTGCCATGAAATCCAGATAGTCTGACTGGCCGCCTTCTTCAAGAAACAAACGCTCACCCTGTTCATGGGATACCTTAGGATGAGACATATCGATCGCTGCCACCGGCTGATGACCGCGAGTCCTATCCTCCTCAAAGCCAATGAGCAGAGGGCCTCGTTGACTCATCATCGGAATCTGTGTCGCGTCCCAGCCTTGCGGTGATAAAAAAAGATTTTCTCGCGCTTCGAAGCCCAACAAGGCGACCGGATGCAGATCCCCTTGATCGGCATCCTTGTAGAAGAGTAGTGGATAAGTTCCCTGCAAGCGCCGCATCTCATTGGGATAGACGGGCACAAACATCACGTCATCCCCCAGATCGGCGGCATAGTCGGTCAGGATACGCACGTCGGCGTGATCAACGTTATTCAGTTTTTCGACTGTGCTCATGGAAGGATGACTGGCAGTGGCTATAGGGTGGCAAACGATCGCTCGTGGACTTGCTGCAGTAAATCACGATTAGTCGGCAAATGGGTCGAAAATTTGGCGATCTGCTGCTCAACTTCCTGTGCGAGCTGATTAGCACGCTGCTTTTCTGCGGCAAAACGCCGTCTTGGGTGAGCGAGTTGAGTGTGAAATCCCATACCATAGAGTACATACTGATAACTCGCTGAGGGAAAGAGCTCGTCTGAGCGTCGCTCGTCCTGATGCCAGGGTGCCCGTGAGCGCCACAGCCCGAGCTTCTCCTGCAGGGACTCGGGGATCGACGTGGGCGCGCGATTATCAAGCCAGTAAGGGCTGTCGTTACGTGCGGAAAGCACGTAGTGGAGTTTCAGGAAATCTATGATTTGCTCCCACCGACCCAGGAATTCGGCGTTGAAGGTTCTCGCTGTGATGTCCATTGATGCGCGGTTCACCGGGAGATTGTCTGCCAGAGATCGTGCGCTGAGTTCAATGAGTACGAGCGCAGAGGCCTCGAGTGGTTCGACAAAGCCACCCGATAGCCCGATCGCTACGCAGTTTTTGTGCCATAGTTTCTGGCGGTAGCCGGCTTGGAAGCGGATTTCTCGAGGTGATAAATCCTTGAGTCCATTGGATACGCCGGTGTGCCTCAGGTAGCTGTCGAGAGCGTCGTAGACCTGCTCGCTATTGGCATACTGACTGGCGTGCACGTAGCCAACTCCACGTCGGTCCCTGAGGCCGATATCCCATATCCAGCCGCTTTGCTGCGCTGTGGACCAAGTGGTCGACCGCACTGCCTCCTCATCGTTCTGGTAGGGCACCTGCACCGCAAGGGCGCGGTCATTGAACAAGTAATCATCCATTGGAATTAGTGGCACGTCGTAGTGACCGCTCAAGAGCAGGCTCTCAAAGCCGCTGCAGTCCACAAAGAGATCTCCGGCGATACGGATGCCCGACCGGGTTTCCAGCGTCTCGATATCCCCATCCTCACGGGTGTGGATTCGCTCGACATGATGCTCAAGGTGTTCTACGCCGAGAGCATCCGTTGCTGTCTCTCGTAGGAGCTCGGCGAAGCTGCCTGCGTCCAGGTGATAGCCATAATTGAGCACGTAGCCGTATTCAGGAATTGCGATTTGTTTGGGTGCGGCGGCGAGATCACATAGCGCTGCTTGAGGGCTTACCACCTCGGCAAAGGGTTTGTCCTGGTGCAGACCTGAAAGCCAGTGCTCGGCAAGGTTGGTTTCTGAGTAGCCATGAGGAGGGGTGAAGGGGTGGTAATAACTGTCGCTCGGATCCTGCCGCCTCCACTGCCTGAAATAAGTGCCTTGCTTGAGGGAGGCGCCACAGCGCCGCATGAAGGCGGTCTCGGAGATCCCGATCTTTTTTAAGGTCGAGCGCATGGAGGGCCAAGTACCCTCACCAACACCGATCGTTGGTGTGTCGGGGGATTCCACCAGAGTGATTTTGATGCCTTGGTCGGCATTATCGAATTCAGCGCCGAGCACGCAGGCCGTCAGCCAGCCAGCAGTGCCGCCGCCTACGATAACAATGTGCTTTATGGGGCGATCAGCCGGTTCCATTGATCCACTCTTGGTCCAACACCCAAGTCTCTGAATTGTAGGGGGTTGTCAGTAACGAAAAAACCGCCTTGTGGGCGGTTTTCGAAAGATTACAGAACACAGAGTTAGTAAACGTAGCGGAAACCAATATTGTACCTGGCTCCAATTTGACCCACCTGGTAAAGCTGCATGGGGTCTCGGCCGTGACTTCGGAAGGTTTCGTTGGTCAGGTTGATACCTTCCACGAATAAGGTAAAGCCATCGGTCACTGCGTAGCTGGCACTGGCGTCCCACTGCTCATACTCTTCCGAGTAGCCTGGCTCTGTGACGCCACCGGTGAAGTAGCGGTCACGCCAGTTATAGGCCGCCCGCACTTCAAGCCCGTAACCCTCGTAGAAGAGGATGAGATTTCGTGTATCGCTGAGGCCGGGCAGAGCGAACTGTGGTTCGTTAGACAGGTTATTAAATGTTGCGCTGCCGTCGGCTAACGTCATATTCGCGATAAAGCCAAATCCGGTATCCCAGAAGCTGTGTTGCCAGGCGATCTCCCAGCCATCTATGTTGGCTTCCTGATCCGAGTTAAGCCGGGTTTGCACATCGAAGTACGCTGCTGCATCGCGGCCATCGACGCCAGTAATGATCCCGTTTGCTACATCCACCCCGGGTTCATTGGGGTACTTGGTGAAGATGAAGTCACGGATATCAGCATTTGACGCGGTAATGCCAAGGCTGTTGATGGCGTCTTGATACAAGGGACCCAAGGCCGGGTGCGCCAGATTTGGATAGAGAACGACATCTTCGGCTTCCGCGGAGGTGACAAAGTTAACGACTGACTTATCAAAGTAACCGACAGAGATATAGCTGGCATCGTCGTAGTACCACTCCAGCGACAGATCGAAGTTGTCGGACTCATGGGGAAGCAGTCCCGGGTTGCCGATAGAGCCATCCGCAATATGCTCACCCTCGACTACGCGCAGGACCTGACCAATGGACAAGTTGCCGCGTAGATCACCATAGCTTGGGCGAGCAATCGTCTGGCTGTAAGAAGCCCGGAAGATCACGTCATCGATTATTTCGATATCGAAATCGATGTTGGGCAAGCCTACATCGTATTCACCAGTTAGTGAGGTCTGCACCGTACCTTCAGCGGGCACCGCGGAAAATTCATTGGTTGATGCCCAGTCGATTCGCACGTAGTCCTGTGACTCTGCGCTCGAGGTTACTTCGGTTTCCTCGTATCGATAGCCTGCACGGATATTGAAGGGGCGATAGAAAATATCTCCGGCGTAGTGGATCTGGAAGTAGGCCGACAGAGTCTCCTCGCGGAACTGGTTGCCAAACCCTGGATTGCCGTCTGCGCAGAAGCCTGTGCCACAATCGCCGTCTGTCAGTGCTGTGGCGAGGTACATCGGATCGGTCTCGTCGAGGGCCTGCAGTGCTTCACCCCGCTGGGCGACTTCGATCATGTCGAAGATGAAGAAGTTATTGGTGACGTTTTGACCGCCGGATAGTTCGTCGTACATGCCTTCAAGTGAGGCTGGTACCAACAGGTCGGTAATGGAGCCATATGCAGAGGCCTGGTTCTGTCCCCAGGTGTTTCGCTGGACGATGCTGCCGGCCTCAAAATTATCGATGTCCGTGTGGGCAACACCAAAGTCGAGGGTGAGGGTATCGGTAAGATCAAAGGCGCCTGAGAATTGCGTCTGCTCGATGTTCATCTCTGCCCAGCTGTTAGCAAAAACGCTTCCGGTGATTTGCATATCATCGGGGGAGAGCGGATCCGCCATATTGACCGTGGTCACCGGTATCTCGGTACGATAGTCGACGGAAGCCAATTCCCGACCGAAGGCGGCGATCGATAGATTTGCGCTACTCCCGTAAGGGCTATTGGGCTCTCGCTCGGCGGTTGAATCATGATAGTCGAGCTCGAAGCGGAGTCGATCCGTCGCGTCCCACTCAACGTTAAAACCAATTGAGGATCGCGTGTTTTTGGAGGCATCGATACCTGCGCCCATCGGCCGGTCAGGCTGGTTGTCAGTCTCGGTGTACACCATGGGCGATACGATCGGGCCATCGCTCCATGTGCCGGATTGTCCGGTCGGGCTGAACCATACCGACATGTTGTTGTAGCGGTGATCGAGCTCTAACTGCGCCATGGTGTAATCAAGGGTCGCCGTCAGCGAATCGATAGGTTGCCACTGAAGGGTCAGCTGTCCGTTGACGCGGGTGCGCTCCCACTCGTCAAGCTGGTAAACCATTTGTTGCGGCATCGCGACCAGGTCACCGGGAGCTGGCGCATTGGTCTGCTGTCCATTGTCAGGAACGCCGCTACCATCCCGCTCAAGCCAGGCAGTATTGAACCCCGAGGACTGTCCGTTGTGACGCTCTTGAAAGGATCCGGTCAGGGCGATACCGACTCGGTCATCAAAGAAGGTTTGTGACACAAGGGCCGAAATCTCTGGCGTATAGTCATCGCCTGTTCGAGTGGACTCATCAATCACCGCTTTGGCGCTCACACTGGCTTGAAGACCGGGTCGATCTAGAGGTCTGGCGGTTAAAACATTGATAGTGGCGCCGATACCGCCAGTGGCGATTTTGGCTTGAGAGGTTTTATAAATTTCCACGCCGGAAACGCTCTCCGCGGCGATATCCTGAAAATCGAAAGACCGACCAAAACCACTGTGGGTTGGCATTTGGCGGCCGTTAAGCATGACCAAGTTGAAGTCCGCGCCAAAACCTCGAACGGTTACCGTCGTACCTTCGCCACGCTGTCGGTCGATGGCGACACCAGTTACCCGCTGCAATGCCTCTGCAAGGTTGGTATCGGGGAAGTCTCCAATGTCTTCTGCAGTGATCGCGTCAACAACGCCGGCTGAATCCCGCTTCTTATCCATTGCGCGCTTGAGGCTCGTTCGAATCCCCTTGACCACCACTTCTTCGATGACCGCCGGGGCGTCGTCGGCGTCATTGTCCTGGGCGATGGTGACGGGGTTGAAGGACAAGCCAAGTGCGATGGAAACCGAGGCGGCAATAGGGTGCTTTCGGAATGCGTTACCGTGCATAGGACTGAGTCTCTGAGTTATCTATGTAGAGTGTAGGGCTTGTAGTTGGGGTGCCAAACTTCTCGATTTTCCCCCGCTCGTGGCGTGGGTGGAATCCATCTGAGATGAGGGGGTCCGCCATTGCGGTAAGTCGGATGGGCGCTGAAAAGGTGATTCCTCCTCAGCGTATTGATAACCCGCATCATCGTGTTTCCCCGCCGTCTATGGCTGACGCCAGTGGGCTTGCGGCGATACCATGGCCTCTGATCGAGGTGGCTGCAGATCTTTCGTGCGCTGGAAGCAGCGCGAGGCGTGTACGCCAACGTCTTCGCGATCAGGTAGCAGAACCATAATTAACTCTACAGAGCTGGCATCATGTCCAAACAGTTTTCTTTCCTCGTAACTACCTCCTCCCCGAGATGGTTGGGTCGTCCTACATTGGTTGCTGCCGCGGGCATGCTAGCCGTCATCTCATTAATGGCATGTAGTGAATCGAAGACTCCGCCATCAACTCTGCCATCAACAAAGGACGCGGGTCTAAGTGTTGGGACTACCGTGGCCATGGAAGCCATGGTGGAATCGGTTCTCGCATCTCTAACCCTCGAGCAGAAAGTCTCGCAGATGATTCAGGGCGAGATCGCTCATGTCACTCCCGAGGATGTGCGGAAATACGGGTTGGGTAGTGTGCTCAACGGCGGAGGGTCTTTCCCTCAGGGGAACAAGCACGCGACTGTTGGCGAGTGGCTCGCGCTTGCTGATGCTTATTGGTCGGCCTCTGTGGACACGTCAGGAGGCGGAGCTGGCATCCCTGTTATCTGGGGTACTGATGCGGTTCACGGACACAATAACGTGATCGGTGCAACGCTGTTTCCCCACAACATCGGTTTGGGTGCGGCAGCGGATCCAGCGCTTGTCAGTGATATTGCAGCAGCTACCGCGCGAGAGGTTCGCGCCACTGGCATCGATTGGATATTTAGTCCGACTATCGCGGTAGCCACAGATTACCGCTGGGGCAGAACCTACGAATCCTTCAGCACTGACCAGAGTTTGGTGGAAGAGTACGCCGGCCCTTTCGTGGAGGCCATGCAGTCGGTAGGAGTTGCTGCGACAGCTAAGCATTTTGTGGGTGACGGCGGTACTTTCCGTGGCGATGATCAGGGCGACACTCGACTTAGCCTCGAGGCGCTAATGACCCAGCATGGTGCGGGGTACCCGAAAGCGATAGACGCTGGGGTAATGTCTGTGATGG
>Ga0181573_10003469_pt1 | contig 13888 bp, 8 predicted proteins | sample 101ome_25_FD_148643 | JGI IMG/M metagenome (GOLD analysis project Ga0181573, IMG submission 148643) | Coastal salt marsh microbial communities from the Groves Creek Marsh, Skidaway Island, Georgia - 101409BT metaG (spades assembly) | ecosystem: Environmental > Aquatic > Marine > Intertidal zone...
GGGGGGGTTGAACCCGCGACGCAATCGCCGTCGCCAATGCAGGGGCACAGGCACGAGCACGCACCCCGGGGGAGGAGCTCGCCACCCTTGGGCCATCCACTGGCCCAAGGCGCGGCCCTCCCTCGGAAATCCCCCGTACTTGACGCGGTGCACCACCTCGTGCGTGCCTTCCCTCAACCGAAACCCCAGCCCCAGCACCTCGACACCTGCTCGTTCTCGAGCCAAAATGCGCGTCGCGCGGCACGCTCGCATCGTGGGCCACGTCCAACGGCACGGAGGACAAACCCCCGCCACCTCGTTGGGCACCAGCGCCTCCCCACACCCCCAACACCTCCCAAGTCCCCATCCCCAATTCACACCGCGAACATGTCGCTCCCACCCACCGACCTCCATACCGACTTTGCTTGCGCCGTCCCGCTGTTGACGGGCGAGGCAAGTTGTAGCTTAGGGGTGTGAAGTTTGGCAAGCTCGACCTCGTCCCAGACCTGAATTGGCAACACCCCTTGTCCCCTCGCGGCTACGACATGACCGACGTTGCCCAGCCAAGCAACACGCCCGCTTCAGTCAAGGCCGGAGGCACCATGTGGACCATCCGGGATTGGCGCGGGACGATCTACCCGGAAAAGGACCCCCAACGCACCTGGCCGGGGCATTATGGGAGGCAGTTTGGGACCTTGGAATTCAACGCCACCCACTACCGCATCCACCCCGCCGACCGCATGGCAGAATGGGCGGCCGCGATGCCAGAAGGATTCACGTTTTGCCCCAAGTTCCCCCAAATTGTCACCCACTTCCGCCGCTTCAACGACTGCGACGGGCCAACCGACGACTTCATCGATGGACTGTTGGCCCTCGGAGACAAACTCGGCCCCGCGTTCATCCAACTCCCTCCCCACTTTGCGCCCAAGCATGCCGCCGCCATGGCGACCTACCTGGAGAAATGGCCTCGGGAGCTTCGGGTGGCGGTGGAATTCAGGCACCCCAAATGGTTTGAAGGAGGCAAGGCAGCCGAGGAGATGTGGTCGCAGCTGCGGGAACTCGGAATGGGTACGGTGATCAGCGACACGGCGGGGCGCAGGGACGCCTTGCACATGCGGGTCACGGCCCCGTTTGTCCTTGTTCGGTTCGGCGGGTACGAAGGGCACGCGTCCGACGAGACGCGCCTCGCCCAATGGGCCCAGCGCATCGCCGAATGGATGGACCAGGGCCTCACCGAATTTCACCTGCTCGTCCACCAACCGGACAGCATCCACACCCCCGACACCTGCCGTCAATTCGCGAGGCTCGTGAAGGAGCACGCCGGCCTCGACGTCCAAGCGCCCACCGACCTGGGCGCCGCCACCCAAGGCGACCTATTTTCGTGAATGAAGGGCACGCGGCCTTTGGTGCGACGTACTTTAGGCTCATGGCTGCCCAAATCCTGAACCGCGCACCCGGCATCGCCGGCCACCTGTTGTTGAACCTCCGCGACGCCTCCCGGCACGGGGACCGCGCGGCCTTCCGGTGGAACATGCAGCGGATGGGACGTGAGCTCGGAAGCGCCCTGGCCCAATCCTGGCCCATGACCAACGTCTCCTGCACCACCCCCCTCGGCACCGCCACCGAACACGTCCCGGCCCACCAACCTGTCCTGGCCTGCATCTTGCGTGCGTCGATGCCGCTGCATCAGGGGGTGACGGACGTTTGGGACCAAGCCGACTCCGCCTTCGTGTCAGCCTACCGAAAGCACCACGACGGCGGCTTCGACATCGAAATCGAGTACCTCGGCGCCCCCGCAATGGAAGGCCGCGCGCTCGTCCTCGTCGACCCCATGCTCGCCACCGGTGCGTCGCTCCAGGCGGCCTACGACGCGTTGTGCGAAACCGGTGTGCCGGCTTCGGTCCACGTCCTCGCCGCGATCGCGAGCGAAGAAGGCCTGGCCAACGCGCAACGGGAATTGCCCGAGGGCACGTCGTTCATTCTGGGAGGGGTCGATCCCGACCTCAACGAGCACGGTTACATCGTGCCGGGCCTGGGCGACGCGGGCGACCTCGCGTTTGGACCCAAGACGCGCAGTTAAGACCGCCAGTCCGGCCTCTCAAACCACACTGAACTGATGGAAGTGGTGCGTTGTGTGATGACGCACCAACGCCTTGGCGTCGTCCGCCTTCATCGCGCCGTACATCGCGTGCTGAATCACGCCTTCGAGCGCTTCAACCTCAGCGAGGCGCTCGAGGAAGCGCGTGCGCTCGGCCGCGAACTCCAAGTCGAGGCCGGGGCGCGCCTTGATGGCCGGCATGGTGCCCATGTTGCGAGGTGTTGCACCGATGGACTTGGTCAGGAAGGAGCGCAGAAAGAGTGGGCCGAGGAGTCGAGAAATCACTCGGGCCCAACCCGGCACGGCAATGCGGCCGAGGTACAGGTCCATGAACCGCGAACAGTGGCGCAGCATTTGGGGGGCGGCCATGGTGCCCCAGGCCGGGACTGTGCCGGCGTCAAGCCGGTCGAGGGCCGCGCGGAGCTCGGCGATCGACGGCGTGTCGGGCGCGACGTCCGGGAGGGAAATCACCCGTGGCACTTCTTGTACTTCTTGCCGGACCCGCATGGACAGGGATCGTTGGGCAAGACCTTCTTCTCCGTACGGATCGGCTGCACGGGCTGCGGGCGAGGGGCGGCCTGAGGCGGACGGCCCGGAGCGATGACGCCGGGACGGCCGGGCATCGGAGCGCGCCCAGGCATGCCGCCTTGGGCACCCATGGCCTGAGCTCGCGCTGCCGCGCCTTGCTCCGCCGTGTTGGCGACCCCGGCCTTTTGCTCCTGCACGCGCGGCGCGGCCGAGGGACGGGGCGCTTGACGTGCTGGCTGGGCAGCTGTGCCGGTTGGGATGGTGCACTTCATCAAGAAGGACGCGACCTGGGCGTTGACCTTTTGGACCAACTTCTGGAACAGCTCGTACGACTCAAACTTGTAGATGAGGAGCGGGTCCTTTTGCTCGAACCGGGCATGCTGCACGTTGCTGCGGAGGTCGTCCATGTCGCGGAGGTGCTCCTTCCAATGCTGGTCGATGATGGCGAGCACCACGGCCTTTTCCAAGGTGTCGAGGACGCTCTTGCCCTCCGTGAGGACGCTTTGCTCGATGTCCGCCCCGACTTGAAGGGTCTTGCGGCCGTCGGTGAACGGCACGAGGATGTTCTTGAAGTCGTTTTTGGGGTCGTCGTGCACGCGCTGAATGACCGGGTGCGCACGTTGGGCGAGGTCGGCAAGCTTGGCCTGGTACAGCTTTTCCGCGCTGAGGTAGGTATGGTGCGCGAGGTCCTCGGGCTTGCCGGTGCTGAAGGCGTCGGCGTCGAACGGCGGCTCGATGCCAAAGTCCGTGAGCAGCGCCATGCGGAACCCGTCGAAGTCCTTGACCGGATGCGTCGCCAAGACGTGGGCCTCGACGAGCTCGTAAAACATGTTGGCGATGTCCGTGCGGATGCGGTCGCCGTACAAGGCGTTGCGACGGCGCTTGTAGATGACCTCGCGCTGGGCGTTCATCACGTCGTCGTATTCGAGCAGGCGCTTGCGGATGCCGAAGTTGTTTTCCTCGACCTTCTTTTGGGCGCGCTCGATGCTCTTGGTGATCATGCCCGCTTGGATGACCTCCCCTTCTTGGTGGCCCATGCGGTCCATCATCTTGCTCACGCGTTCGGACCCAAACAACCGCATCAGGTCGTCCTCCAAGCTCACGTAGAATTGGCTCGAACCGGGGTCCCCCTGACGGCCTGAACGTCCGCGCAATTGGCGGTCGACGCGGCGGCTGTCGTGACGCTCGGTGCCGATGATCGCGAGACCTCCGGCGTCCTTCACTTCTTGCGAGAGCTTGATGTCCGTTCCGCGACCCGCCATGTTGGTGGCGATGGTCACGGTACCGGGCTTGCCCGCTTCCGAGACGACCTCGGCCTCGCGCTGGTGCATCTTGGCGTTCAGCACTTGGTGCTTGATGTTGCGCATGCCGAGCATCTTCGAAAGCAATTCGCTGATCTCGACCGTGGTCGTGCCCACGAGCACCGGGCGGCCCTGCTTGCTGAGCTCCACCACGTCTTCGATGACGGCGTTGAGCTTCTCGCGCTTCGTCTTGTAGACGAGGTCGTCCTTGTCTGCACGCGCAATCGGACGGTTGGTCGGGATGACCATGACGTCCAATTTGTAGATGTCCCAAAACTCGCCCGCCTCCGTCTCCGCCGTTCCGGTCATGCCGGCCAGCTTGTGGTACATCCGGAAGTAGTTCTGGAGCGTCACCGTGGCGTAGGTCTGCGTAGCCGCTTCCACCTTCACGCCCTCTTTGGCCTCGATCGCCTGGTGCAGCCCGTCGCTGTAGCGGCGGCCTTCCATGATCCGGCCGGTCTGCTCGTCGACGATCTTCACCTTGTTGTCCATCACCACGTACTCGATGTCCTTCTCGAACAACGCGTACGCCTTCAGGAGTTGGTTCATGCTGTGGATGCGGGCGCTCTTGACGCCGTAGTCCTGCATGAGGGTTTGCTTTTTCTCGAGCTTGTCCTCGTCGCTGCCCTCTCCGTTGTCGATTCCGACCAACTCCGTGGCGAGGTCGGGAAGCGTGAAGAAGTGCTCGTCCTCCATGTTCCGCACGAGGTACTCGATGCCCTTCTCGGTGAGCTCGATTTGGTTTTGCTTCTCGTCGATGACGAAGTACAGCTCCGCATCCGCCTTGTGCATCTCGCGTTGGTTGTCCGCGAGGTAGTAGCCCTCGGTCTTGAGCAGCTTCTGGCGCATGCCGTCTTGGCTGAGGAACTTGATGAGGGGCTTGCTCTTGGGCAGCGCACGGTAGGCGCGAAACAAGGCCAAACCTCCTTCCTCCACTTCCGCCTTCGACGCGCCGTCCACAAGCAACTTCTTGGCGTCGGCGAGGAAACCTTGCGCGGCCTGCTGCTGCACCTTCACGAGGCTCACCACCTTGGGCTTCAATTGGTCAAATTCGTGCTCGTCGCCCTTGGGGGTCGGCCCGCTGATGATCAGCGGCGTCCTCGCCTCGTCGATCAACACCGAGTCGACCTCGTCGACAATGGCAAAGTGGTGCTTGCGCTGCACGAGTTGCTCGGGCCGGTTGGCCATGTTGTCGCGCAGGTAGTCAAACCCAAACTCGTTGTTGGTCCCAAACGTCACGTCGCATTTGTAGGCCTGACGACGCGACTCGCTGTTGGGCTGGTGCTTGTCAATGCAGTCGACGGTGAGGCCGTGGAATTCGTAGAGCGGGCCCATCCATTCGGCGTCACGACGCGCCAAGTAATCGTTCACGGTCACGACGTGGACGCCGCGTCCCGCGAGGGCATTCAGGAAGACGGGCAGCGTCGCCACCAAGGTTTTTCCTTCCCCGGTCTGCATCTCGGCGACCTTGCCCCGGTGCAGTGCGACCCCGCCAATGAGCTGCACGTCGTAGTGGACCATGTCCCAGGTCACGGCCGAGCCGGCCGCGGTCCAGGACTTCTGCCAGTACGCCTTGTCGCCCTCCACAGTCACGAGGTCGCGGCTCGCGGCAATCTCGCGGTCCATGTCCGTGGCGGTCACCTCCACAGCGCCTTCCGCGGCGAAGCGGCGTGCCGTCTCTTTGACAAGCGCGAACGCCTCGGGCATGATGTCGGCCAGCACCTCCTCGAGGCGCTCGTTCACTTGAAGTTCCAACGCGTCAACCTGTTCGAACAGCGCCTCCTTCTCATCCAGTTGAGTCAAGGGCAGGGCCGCGGCTTGGGCTTTGAGGTCGTCGATTTGGGCCAACTCACTCGACACGTGCGCCTGGATGCGCTCGCGCAACTCCGCCGACTTCGCACGCAACTCGTCCGCGCTCAACCCGGCCAGCGAGGGTTCAATCTCCTTCACCCGATCCACCACCGGCTGAACCTCTTTGATGTCTTTGGCCGACTTGTCCCCGACAAAGGCCTTAAATAGCTTCGCTAGCATAGAGGCAAAAGTACAACGCGAAGCACCCCCCTGAAGGCCAAAATTCGTTGCCCAAAAAACCGTGCCAAAAAATCGGTCGTTTCGTCAGTTGAGGTGCGATTTTAACAATCTGAAAAGGGGTCTTTGATTCTGAATTTCAGCTTGTTATGTGAACGCCATTCACGGCATGTTGAGAACTCCTTCCAATTGTGGACGGAAAAGGTTTGACCCGAAATGGGACTGGGAACGTTCTTTGGAGGGTGAGAGGGGCTCCGTGTTTGGGAATCTTCCACAACCTCCTTTTTTTGAATCGTCAAACCCCCGTTTGGCTGCAAACATCAACCCTTGCAGCAGGCCCACTTCTCCCCTGAACTCGACCTCAGGAACGACTTAAATACACCATGACCATGGACAACCACGCTGAAAACACCCCCGAAAACGTCGTCGACACGAAGCAAACTGCCATCGAGGAGGTGTTGCCTGAAAACACCGCGGTCACGGAGCCGATTCTGGAGGACAACCCCAACCGCTTCGTGCTCTTCCCCATTGAGCACAACGACATTTGGAACTTCTACAAGAAGTCCGAAGCCAGCTTTTGGACGGCAGAGGAGATTGACTTGGCCGCGGACATCGTCGACTGGAACGACAAGCTCAACGACGACGAGCGTTACTTCATCAAGCACATCCTCGCCTTTTTCGCAGCCTCTGACGGCATCGTGAACGAAAACCTCGCCGAGAACTTCGTCGCAGAGGTGCAGTACACCGAAGCCAAGTTCTTCTACGGGTTCCAAATCATGATGGAGAACATCCACAGCGAGACCTATTCGTTGCTGATCGACACGTACATCAAGGACAAGGCCGAGAAGACCAAGCTCTTCAACGCCATCGAGACCCTCGACTGTGTGAAAGAGAAGGCCAACTGGGCCCTCGAGTGGATTGAGAACGGCAGTTTCGCCGAGCGCATCGTGGCGTTCGCAGCGGTGGAAGGCATCTTTTTCTCTGGCAGCTTCTGTTCCATCTTCTGGCTCAAGAAGCGCGGACTCATGCCCGGCTTGAGCTTCTCCAACGAACTCATCAGCCGCGACGAAGGCATGCACTGCGACTTCGCCTGCTTGCTCTACAACGACCACATTGTCAACAAGCTCCCCAAGAAGACCATCGAGAAGATCATCCTCGACGCGGTGGCCATCGAGAAGGAATTCATCTGCGAAGCCCTTCCCGTGCGCCTGATTGGCATGAACTCCGACCTCATGAGCCAGTACATCGAGTTTGTGGCGGACCGCTTGCTTGTCGAGCTCGGCAACGAGAAGGTGTTCAACGTCACCAACCCCTTCGATTTCATGGACATGATCAGCCTCCAGGGCAAGACGAACTTCTTCGAGAAGCGCGTTGGCGAGTACCAAAAGGCCGGTGTCCTCAACAAAACTTCGGAAGAAGACAACAGCTTCAGCCTCGACGCCGAATTCTAAGTCTCTTCCAACACGATTCCAACCTCTCCACGTTCAACCTTCTTTCTCTCCAACCCGCATGTATGTTTTGAAGCGTGACGGCCGGCGCGAACCGGTCCAGTTTGACAAAATCACGGCCCGAATCAAGAAATTGTGCTACGGCCTTCACGCCGCGGTCGACCCAACCAAAGTCGCCATGCGCGTCATCGAAGGGGTGTACGACGGCGTCACCACCACGGAACTGGACAACCTCGCCGCCGAAGTTGCCGCAACCAACGCGGTGACTCACCCCGACTACGCGCAGCTCGCCAGCCGCATTGCGGTCAGCAACCTGCACAAAGCCACCAAGAAGTCGTTCACCGAAACCATGCAGGACCTCCACGAGTACGTGGATCCCATTACCGGAGAAAACGCAAGCTTGATTGCGGGAGATGTTTGGGAGATCATCCAAAAGAATTCGGAGCTGCTCGACTCGAGCATCATCTACGACCGCGACTTCAACTACGACTTCTTCGGGTTCAAGACCTTGGAGCGCTCGTACCTGTTGAAGATCGAAGGCAAGATCGCGGAGCGTCCCCAACAAATGCTGATGCGCGTCGCGGTAGGCATCCACAAGGACGACATGGAGAGCGCGATTGAGACGTACAACATGATGAGCGAAGGCTGGTTCACGCACGCCACGCCCACCTTGTTCAACGCCGGCACGCCCAAGCCTCAGATGTCCAGCTGCTTCCTTCTCACCATGAAGGAGGACAGCATCAGCGGCATCTACGACACGCTCAAGCAGTGTGCGAAGATTTCGCAAAACGCGGGGGGCATCGGACTCGCCATCCACGACGTCCGTGCCACAGGATCGTACATCAAGGGCACCAACGGCACCTCCAACGGCATTGTCCCCATGCTGCGTGTCTTCAACGACACGGCACGCTACGTGGACCAGGGCGGCGGAAAGCGCAAGGGTTCGTTCGCGATTTACATCGAGCCTTGGCACGCGGACGTTTTTGACTTCCTTGAGCTTCGCAAGAACCACGGAAAGGAGGAGCAGCGCGCACGCGACTTGTTCTACGCGTTGTGGACGCCGGACCTGTTCATGAAGCGCGTCGAGGAGAACGGCGATTGGACGCTCATGTGCCCCAACGAATGCCCAGGCTTGACCGACAGCTGGGGCGAGGAGTTCGAAACGTTGTACACCAAGTACGAGGCGGAAGGCAAGGGCCGCAAGACCATCAAGGCGCAAGACTTGTGGTTCAAGATCCTCGAAAGCCAAATCGAAACGGGCACGCCGTACATGCTCTACAAGGACGCCGCCAACGGCAAGTCCAACCAGCAGAACCTCGGCACCATCCGTTCTTCAAACCTCTGCACGGAGATCATTGAGTACACCGCGCCAGACGAGGTGGCGGTGTGCAACCTCGCGTCGATTGCCGTGCCCAAGTTTGTGAAGGAGGACCGCACGTTTGACCACGACAAGCTGTTCGAAGTCACGTACCGCGTGACCCGCAACTTGAACCGCGTCATCGACCGGAACTACTACCCCATTCCTGAAGCGCGCAACTCCAACATGCGGCACCGTCCAATTGGGCTTGGTGTGCAGGGTTTGGCCGACGCCTTCATCTTGATGCGCTTCCCCTTCGACAGCGAAGAAGCGCGCCAGTTGAACAAAGACGTCTTCGAGACCATCTACTACGCTGCGTGCACTGCGTCCAAGGACATGGCCAAGGAGGACGGCGCGTACGAGACCTTCGAAGGATCTCCTGCCAGCCAAGGCAAGCTCCAATTCGACATGTGGGGCGTCACCCCTTCCGACCGCTGGGAGTGGGACATCCTCAAGGACGAGATCAAAGAGCACGGCATGCGCAACTCGTTGCTCATGGCTCCGATGCCTACGGCGTCGACCGCCCAAATCCTCGGAAACAACGAGTGCTTCGAGCCGTACACGAGCAACATCTACACCCGCCGCACCTTGTCCGGTGAGTTCATCGTGGTGAACAAGCACCTGCTGCGCGACCTCACCAAGCTCGGCTTGTGGGACGACGACATGAAGAACCGCCTGATCGCGGCGAACGGTTCGGTGCAGAACATCCCTGAAATTCCCGAGAACCTGAAGGTGCTGTACCGCACCGCGTGGGAGATTCCGCAGCGCGCCATCCTCGACATGGCCGCGGATCGTGGGGCGTACATCTGCCAAAGCCAATCGCTCAACGTCTTCATGGAGAACGTCAACAACTCCAAGCTCACCTCCATGCACTTTTACGCGTGGAAGAAGGGCCTCAAGACGGGCATGTACTACCTCCGCACCAAGGCCGCGACGGACGCGATCAAATTCACGGTGGACAAGAAGTACAAGACGGAACCTCAAGCGGAGCAAGCTGCTGCCGCAGCCAAGCCTGAGGAAATGACCTACGAGCAGCAAGTGCAAGCTTGCAGCATTGAAAACGGCCCCGACTGCGAAATGTGCAGCGGGTGATCCGGGCCTTTGGCTGAACGTGAAAAAGGCGTCCTTCGGGGCGCCTTTTTTGATGCAGTGCGTTGGTGAAGTCGAGAAACCCGCCGGGTCGTCTCGCGGAACTGACCTCGAAATGACACAATCGCAAGTCTTGTGTACGACCTTTGCGAAGCAATTGCACTCGATTTCCCCATGGGAGCCGAACACCTTCAAATCCTGTCGCTCAACTACCAGCACGCCAGCATCGACGATGTGGGCTTGCTTCACGTGGCGCCTGAACATCAGCCTGCCGCCTTGGCCGCCTGGGTGGAGGAATTGGAATTGCAAGGCATGGTGTTCCTGTCCACGTGCAACCGGGTCGAGTTCATTTTAAGCGACGACAAGTACTTCTGCATGGGCCGGACCACGCAACTGCTTCAGCGGTTTGGGCTCGAGCCTGCAGCACTCGGCCGCGTGACTGCTGCGTTGCAAGCCTACCGTGGGGAAGAAGCGATGCGCCACTTGATGCGCGTGGCTTCGAGCTTGGAGTCAATGGTGCTCGGGGAACGTGAGATTTTGACCCAGGTGCGCGAGGCTTTTGACATGGCCATGGAGCACCGTCTGGCCGGCGACCGCTTGCGCGTAGCCGGACGTTCGGTGGTGGAAACGGCGAAGAAAGTCTTCACCCAAACGGACGTCGCCACGCAAGCCGTCTCGGTTAACTCCCTCGGTTGGCAGGCGTTCAAGTCCTGGAACTTGCCGCTTGACGCGCCGATTTTGATGGTCGGTGCCGGCGCCACCAACACGGCCGTCGGACGGTTCCTTGTCAAAGCGGGGTACCGCAACGTCGAGGTCGTCAACCGATCGCTGGAACGGGCCAAGGCCCTCGCTGACGTCCTCGGGACGGACCGGGTAGGCACCCTCAACGACCTATACACCGCGCTTCGACGCGGGCCTCGAGCTTTGGTGGTCTGCACCGGAAGCGACGCGGCGCTGCTCGGCGCCGACCACGCTCGTGCCTTGCCCGCGGGTCCGGTCCACGTTCTCGATTTGGGCGTGCCTTCCGACCTCGACGCCAGCTTCCGCGAACGGCCCGACTTGACGGTGGTCGACATGGCCGCACTGAAAGAGGTTGCGGACCAAAACCTCGCCATCCGCGCCACCGAGGTGAGCAAGTGCGAAACGTTCCTCGAGGCGGGGTTGAACGAGTACCTCGAGCGTTTGCAGGCCCGGGAAGTGGAACTGGCCTTGATCGAGCTTCCGCAGATGATCAAGGCGATTCGCGAGACCGCCATGGGCGAGATTTTCGCGGACGACCTCGAGGGTTTGGACGCAGAAGCACGCCACGTGGTGGAACGCATCGTGGCCTACCTCGAAAAGAAGTACGTGGGCTTGCCCATGAAACTCGCCAAAGAAGCGGTGCTCGAACAGCTCCGCAAGTCCTGAACAAGACGTGAGTGGCGCGGTGGCGCGCCTTACCTTTTGGCCATGGCCCACAACCCCCATTTCAAGATCGGAACCCGCGGAAGCGACCTCGCCATGTGGCAGGCCCATCACGTCCGCGACCTGCTTGAAGCGCGCGGCGCGACTGTGGAGATTGTGGTGATGAAGACGCGTGGCGACCGCATCCAAAACGTCAGCTTCGACAAGATGGAGGGCAAAGGGTTCTTCACCAAAGAGATCGAACAGGCCTTGCTCGACGGCGACGTGGACCTTGCGGTGCACAGCCACAAGGACCTCGAAACCGAGCCACCTGCAGGGTTGGTCGTCGCTGCGGTCCCGCCGCGCGGGCCCGTCGAGGACGTCTTGTTGGTCCGTCCCGAGCACGTGGACCTCACCGCGCCGTTGCAGGTGCGACGAGGCGCCGTGGTGGGCACGTCGTCGATGCGTCGTCGTCGGCAGCTCGAGTTTTGGCAACCCGACCTCACGGTCGAGGCCCTTCGCGGCAACGTGCCGACACGCATCCGCAAGCTTCGGGAAGGCCAGTACGAAGCCATCATGCTTGCCCATGCGGGCGTGCACCGCCTTGGCCTCGACCTGTCGGACCTTCACGTGCACGTCCTCGACCCCACGGTGTTCGTGCCCGCCCCGGCCCAAGGCGCCCTGGCCTTGCAGATGCGCGAGGACGACCCGCGGCTTGAGTTTGTGGCCGGCCTCACCGACCCCAACACGGTACGCGCCATCGACCTCGAGCGAAGCATCCTGCGCGAGCTCGAAGGGGGGTGCCAGTTGCCGTTTGGGGCGCACGTGCCGTTGGAGGTACTGGCCGACAACGGGCACCCCGACGACGGCTCCGGACCGGCCACGGTTCACGCCTACCTCGGCGGTCCCTGCGGCCCCATCCGAAAGTCCTGGACGGGCGTGACCGTGGACGACGCGGCGGATGGCCACTTTCTGAACGAACTGCTCGAACCGGCCACATGGCCCACGACCTTCATCACCCAAGACCTGGACATGGACGCGCCGCTTCGGGCGTTGTTTGGGGCTCGGGGAGGGGTGCTTCACGGCGCCACGTGCATCGCGGTCCAGCCGTCCGGAAGCCCGATGCCGGGCGAGGCGCAAGAGGGCGATTGGGTGTTCCTCGGATCGCCCAAATGCGCCGAGCTCTTCGCGTCTCAACACGACCTGAGCCGTCTCCGCGTGGCCACGATGGGCGAAGGCACGCGCCAGGCCCTGCCTGCCGGCACCCGCATCGACTGGACCGGCAACGGACGACCCGTCGAGGTGTTTGAAGAACTGGCAAGTGTGGTGGGCAACTCGGCGGTTTGGATTCCCCACGCCAACCGCACGATGCGCCGCTGGGAAGGCCCCCTCGACAACGCCCGGGCGTGGCATTTCTACGACGTCGTCGTGAAGCCCATCAGCCTGCCTGCCCACGAACTCGCCCTCGTGCTCAGCCCCTCCAACGCGGAAGGGTACTTGGAAAGCGGAGGTGCCGCGCCGGTGATTGCGATCGGCGACACCACGGCCGAACACGCACGACGCATCGGCCTCAACGTCGTCGGCACCGCAACGTCACCCCAAGCTTGGGGCTGGAGCGCGGCCCTCGACCGGCTCTGAACTTACTCCATCATCTCGAAGGTGAGGGTGCCGCCCTGAAGGAGGTCTCGGGCGTGAATGCGGTGGCTGGAAATGGGCGTGCCGTTCCACAGAACGCGGGCGACTTGGGTGACGTCAAGGGCGTTGCCCGGGGCGTCGATGTGCAGGAGCCGGCCGTCGCCGACCAAGACGGTGGCGGCGCGGACGGCGGGGCTGCCGAGTTCGTACCAACCTGAGCCGGGGGCGACGGGGTAGAAACCCAGCGCCGAGAAGAGGTACCAGGCCGACATTTGGCCGGCGTCGTCGTTGCCGCACAGGCCGAGCATGTCCGGCCCGTACATCGCGTCGCAAATCATGCGGACGCGCTCCTGCGTCTTCTCCGGAGCGCCCGCGTCGTTGTACATGTAGGCGATGTGGTGGCCCGGCTCGTTGCCGTGGACGTAGTTGCCAAGGATCCCGTCGCGCGAAATGTCTTCGGTGTGCGCGAAGTATTTGTCGTCGAGCTCCATCGTGAAGAGCGAATCGAGGTGGGCGACAAAAGCGTCGGGGCCGCCGTGCCACGCGACGAGGCTGTCCATGGCGTGCGGAACGTAGAGGCCGTAGTTCCAGGCGTTGCCCTCGATGAAGCCCTGTCCGTGGGTGTCGAGCGGGTCGAAGTTGGTGCGGAAGGAGCCGTCACTCAGGCGGGGGCGCATGTACCCCGAGCGCGCATCCCAAACCGCCGCGTACGACCCCGCCCGCCGGTCGAACTCCTGCATCACCTCGGGCCGTCCTGCCGCTTCGGCGAGGCGGGCGATGCACCAGTCGTCGTAGGCCAGTTCGAGGGTCTTGCTCACGGAGGAGTGGCTGAGGTCGTCAGGGACGTAGCCGTGCTCGAGGTAGGCACCGAGGCCGTCGAAATAAGGGACGGAGGCGGTGGTGACGGCGGCGTCGAGAGCGCGCTCGAGGGGCACGTTGGGGACCTTGGTGACAACCGCGTCGGCGAGGACCGAGACGGCGTGGTAGCCGATCATGCACCAGTTCTCGTTGGCGTAATGACTCCAAATCGGAAGCATCCCGT
>Ga0181573_10003473_pt1 | contig 13875 bp, 7 predicted proteins | sample 101ome_25_FD_148643 | JGI IMG/M metagenome (GOLD analysis project Ga0181573, IMG submission 148643) | Coastal salt marsh microbial communities from the Groves Creek Marsh, Skidaway Island, Georgia - 101409BT metaG (spades assembly) | ecosystem: Environmental > Aquatic > Marine > Intertidal zone...
GGCGGGCGGGGGGGCGGGCCTCTCCCGCAGAGACGGACCCGTCCCTCGAGCACTCTCAACCCACGGCAGAGGCGACCAACGGCCCGACCGGCCCCACTGGCGGGACAGCGACAGAGCCCCCCTCCCCTCCAGATCGCCATCGTCGACCTGCGTCCGGGATGAGACTCGGCTGCGGAAACACCTTCCACTTCCTAATTTGTTTGAATTAGTATCGTCAAACATCATGAGGGCTAAGGTACGTGTATATATATAGTGTTATGACGGGCGTTGGCTGCTTCGCGGGCGTGTTCCGGCGTCGGCGGCCACGGCAGTCATCTCCTGAATTCGCCTTGTTCCTCACTGCCCCGACCCCCACGTCCCGTATCTGCGCAGTGGAGAAAGAAGAGAATGAGGAGGCTGAAGCGTAAGAGGAGGAGGCAGAGGGCGAAATAAGCTCGACGAGCTTTCGGCCCATCGTCCGATTTCTACTGGCACCGTGTTGCCGACGGCCACGACTGTGTGGCCCGACGTGACGCTTGGTTCCGCTGACTGACGGCGATGGCCTGCCCGGACCTGTGTATATATGCGTTCGTGGACCGGAGGGAGCCGGTGACTCGTCGCGTGGCTGGAGCCGGTCGTTTGCCCGAGACGCTGTCGAGGGCGGGTCGATCGGCCGACCACTGTGGCTACGTTGCGCTGGCTGTCGAACGTTCACGCTTCATGGATGTAACATATACTATTTACTCGATGGCGGTCGATGGGCGATGGCTTCGCCGACGTTGAGGCGAGAGAGAGGGCGAGCGATGGATCCTCAGAAAGTTCAGTACGCATTTTCCCACACCTGCATTGGTCAATAATAGACACGTCGTAGTCCATTCAAGTCGCCCGTGTCCGCATTCGAGCCCTGGAACCACTGGAATCGGCGAATGCAACGTCGTGAGTCTGACAATGTCGGACGTTCCCAGCACGCAGTCTCGTTCCTCGTCCGCGGTCCCCCCCGCGTCGGACAGTTTGTCATCATGGCTTGACCACCCGGCGGTGAAATCGAAGAAGGTCGCCCTCGCCTCCAAGGCGGACGTCCTCGAGGCCTCTCAGAAATCGCTGCTCGCTCCCCTCGGCAACGTGGGCGTCACCCTCAAGCAGCTGTACAGGTTGGTAATGTTTGAGGATGCCAAGGCGGGGATTGCGCGGGGCGGTCGGGAGAAGCAGGTCGTCTCGGAGGCGGAGGAGGGGCGGCTGGAGCTCCAGCGGATGGGCGGGGGCGAGGTGCGCCTGGGCGGAAAGGGCGGTTCCAAGAAGCCCAACGTGGCATACGGGGTGTACGCGAGGCCTCAGAACGTCGAGATGGTGCTCGGGAAGCGGTACAAGGGGCTGGATCCCCGGGAGGTGACGGACGGGATGGACGGGCAGTTTGAGCACGACGTGCTGCGGAAGTGTCACGCGATGGACATGCATGCGATGCTCGTGGCGATGGAGGACGTGTCATTGAAGGCGTGTCAGGAGGCGATGCGGGACGAACTGGAGCGGCGAGTGAGGAAACTCGGCAGCACGGGAGGCAACAGCAGCAGCAGCGTCGATGGGTTTGTCAGGCTCTTCGACGCGGCGCGGCTCTCGACGCTCAAGGAGGATAGCTTTGTGGACCAGAAGACGGCGTCTATCAAGAAAGGCACGCACATCATCCTGTCGTCGACGCCCAAGGCGGCCCTGATGGTCGAGGCGGTGAGTCCGGGCCCGATCGGGCGGCGGTCGACGACCATCCTGGGGATCCAGAAGGATCCCGTTGTGACGGCTTCGGTGTTCGATTGTTTCATTGGGAGGCGTGCCATCGACCAGGCGGGTGGGATGCGGTGCTTGGACGGACTGGTGTGGTGCGCCAACGGCCTGCCGACCGACACGAGGACCAACCCCAAGTCGACGGTTTGCGAGGTCGATGAGCACGGCAACGAGCTGTTTGGGCCATTCAAGACGGAAGAGAACGTGTCGCTGTTGATGCCCGGGGCTTTCGAGATAGAGAAGGACCGGAAAAAGCGGCGGAACTTCTTGAGGCAGTTCATGCGATGAATCGTCGCCTCCTCGTGAGGACAACGGGAGAAGACGGGGAAGGAGAGAGCGGAGGGCGTGAATGGGCGTCGCTCGAGTGAATGGACAAAATGTAACATCTTCTTCATCATCTTGTTCTCCATCATCAGAGACTCGTGCCATAGAGGTTGAGGGTGGCAATCCGCTCGTAGTCACCGAGTCCGTCGGAGGGCGACTGGCCCATCCGATGCGAGCCCTCTCGCTGCAAAAATTTGAACGAAAACGGGTGGGTGTCGACCAGCGGCGTGCTGTTGGACCTTGACGTAGAGTTTTCACCGCCGGCCGATCCCGATACCGATCCCGCCCCCGATCTCGGCGTGCCGTCCGTGGCGGCGGCAAGGGGCGGGGCGAGCAGCCCGCCACAGTCGAGCAAGGCCTTCTCGATCGCGTCGTGGGCCGGCGGCTCGCCGTCGCTGTTCATAATGTACAGTGTATGACCGCTGCTGTTGGACGTGGCGTACGTCCGCACCTTGGCCCGCGTGACCGTCAAGCCAGCTTGGAACAGCCGCCTCGTCAGCAGCGCCATGCAGCCAAACCTGTCCATGGAGCGGATCTGCACTTTGATGCCCTTGGGGAACCGCCGCTCGATGGCCGCGTTCAGCATTGCTTTCACGAGTAGAGCCTCTTCGTCGTCAAACTCCCCGTCGCCCGCCCGCGGCCGCACAAAGTACTCCTGGTGCGCGATACCCTCCGCGTCGGCATCGATCGTCGCGTGGTATATGTCAAAGTTCAGGTCGTTGAGCGTGCAGACCGTGTCCAAGAGCAGCTTTGCTCGATCTCTGCATTTGATATTGACCGTCCAGTAGTTGGAACAGTACGATATATCGATGGACGGGTGGTCGTACTTGGGGCTCCTGTACGAGGCCTCCGACCCGGACGGCGTGCTCCCCCCGTTCCCGCCGTTCCCGCCGCTCCTCCCGTCCCTGTCGCTATGCACGCTACAGATGCTATTCTGCCTGCTTGCGATGGCCGCAGCGTACGCAAGCGAGTCCCGCAGCGGGTTCCCCTGTCCGCCGTGCTCGAGAGACGAGCGCCCCGAGTTTTGGTAGCGCTCCATCTGCCTCGCCTTCCGAAAGTCCTCCACGTCGTCTTGGAGCATCAGCTGATGCAATCGCCGGTCGTGATGCACCGTTCCTCGCCTATTATGAGCCTTCACGTGCATCGACCCCGTCTCGCTCCGCATGATGTCCCCCATCATCTCCTCCAGCCGCTCCGTCTTGGCCGCGTCCGGGATGGCCCGGCCCCGCTCCGTCACGCTGAACACGATCGCCACCCGCTTCCTGTACGTCCACACCGCCGCCGACCTCACATCACACCCGTTCTGCGTAATCAACTGCATGGCGTCGGCCATGAGACCCGGCCTGTCGACCCCAGACACCTCAAAGACCGTCGTCTCCACCTTGGCAGCATCGTCCGTCGTGTCCCCGTCCGCTACCACGTCCTCCGTCTGCATGTATATATTCAGCATCTGTTTGATACTCATCAACTTGCTCTGACTCTTCACCTTGCTCCCTTCCGCCTCCGATATCGCAAACATGTCGTGAAACCAGCCTCCGTCTGACGAAATCCTCGCCGAGTGTACCCGCAGCCCCAGCTCCGTCAGGTGCTGCACCACGAACACCAGGCTCCCCGGCCTATTTGCCGAATCGATCGTTACGATCGTGTGCTTGTCGTCCCCGATGTTGTCAATGTGCACCTCTGGCGGGTGCACTCGCAACTCGAGCGTCAGGTTGTCCAGCAGGATGCCCTCCTCGTCCACCGCGCAGTTCAACGCATTCTTCTCCTTCTCCTGCCACTCGTTCAAGTTCATCGTCGACTGGGAGGCCCTCGGGCCCCCCGTCGACCTGAGCATCGAGTTCATCGAGTCGTCCGTGCCAGCAGGCCACCACGCCACCCAGAGATGCGGACGACCAAACGCTGTCGTCGCCGGCGCCTCTCCGACGACGTCCGTGCGAGACACGAGACACGAGACACGACGCTTTCGTTCGTACTAGAAGAGGCCCCCACGTGCGAGTGCGAGACACCAAGGAGGCTATCGAAACGCTGCCATGCGTTCGCAGCTGATTCGAGTTGCTGGCAGTTCCTCTCTCTCCTACGCGCCCGGTCCCTCTCCGCTGGTCGTCGTCACCACGAGTCAGGTGTACGGAGTATTACATGTATCAGTGGGGGGTGCCTCCTTCTTCGGCTTCTTGCCTTGCCTTCTTCGTCCGACATCCCTTCCAACCTACTCTAGTAGGCTAGTCCATCGTTTGCTTGAGGGTGATGCTGAGAATCTTGATGGGCGTTTTCGGCTTGTCGTTCTGGTCGACGTCGACCTGCTCGATCGACGAGACGACGTCGCCGCCCCGCACGCATCGGCCGAACACCGAGTGCTTGTTGTCGAGCCAGGGGGTCGGGACGCAGGTAATGAAGAACTGGGAGCCGTTGGTGTTGGGTCCCGCGTTGGCCATGGACAGCGTGAAGGGTCGGTCGTGTTTGAGGGACCTGTGGAACTCGTCCTCGAACTCGCCGCCCCAGCAGGACTCGCCGCCGGTGCCGTCGCCCTGCGGGTCTCCGGTCTGGACCATGAAGCCCTTGATGACGCGGTGGAAGATGACGCCGTCGTATTTGCCCGTTTTGGCGAGGGTGATGAAGTTTTCGACCGTTTTGGGGACCTCGTCGGGGAAGAGGCGGAGCCAGATGTCGCCCATGGTGGTGTGGAGGACGGCACCGCGGGGCAGCTCGATGGCGGGGGCGACGAGGCCGGAGGCGCCGGGGGCGTTGTGGGTGCCCATGGGCTTCTCGTTGTAGACGTCTCTGCCCTGGGTGTCGGTCTCGTCCAGTTCTGGTTCCCGCTGTGTGAACATGTAGAAGCGCTGCTTGTGGAAGGCGGAGCAGAAGAGGGTGGGGTCGGCGGTGGCCTTTTTCGAGCTCGACTCGGCGTCGGGGATCTTCCGGAGCTTCTTGTTGCTTGGCTCGTAGAGGGCGAGGCCGCAGAATCGTTCTGTGTTCTCGACCTTGCCGATGAGCTTGACGACGCGGTTGGTCGTGAGGTTCAGCACCTTGATGCCGATCAGGGTCGGGTAGAAGAGGAAGTGGCCGCTCGAGTCGAAGCACATCGACACGGTGGCCTCGGGGTCCTTCCGAACCTCCTTCTCGGCTGCCACGCGCCGTCCAAAGTCGATGGGGTCGAGCTTGAACATAACCGCGTTGTCCGCGTCGGAGAGCTGGATGGCCTGCGTCGAGTCGATGGACTCGTCGATGACCTTGAGTAGCTTGCCGTCGAGGAACCGGAAGAACCTGAGCTTCTCGTCCTCGGAGAAGACGGCGAATTTCGATCCGTCCGGGGATATGGACAGGCATTTCGCCTTCGTCTTGGCCTTCATCAGCGCGTACAGGTCCGTCTTGAACTTTGACTCAAAGGCCAGGCCGTCCTTCACCAGCTCTCCCGTGGAAGGCGACCAGTACTCGATCACGCCCTTGGCGTCGGTGGATACGATGCAGTCGTATGTCTCGTTGAACGCCATGGCCACGACGGGGCTCGAGTGGACGGTGAGAGGCTGGGAGGCGGCCGCCGTGGCCGGGTCCCGCACGTCGTACAGATAGATTCCCGGGCCGTCCTTCTCGGCCACCGCCAGGTACTCCTTGCCACTCGTCCCTTTGAATCCCCAGCAGGCACTTCCCGGCAAGAACTCCACCTTGATCATCCCGATCATATCAAACGTGGCAACGTCAAAGACCTTGATCGTCTTGTCCTGCGACACGGACGCACACAGCGACCCGTTGGCCGAGACGACCAGGCCGACGATCGGACCCAGATGCGCTTTGAACTGCTTGGCAAACTCGATGCCCATCTCGGCCTTCTTCCAAAACTTGACCACCCCGTCGACGCTGGCGCTGATGAAAAACTCGGTCGACGGCGCGAACGCCACGTGCGTGACCCAATCCTTGTGCATGAAGCTCTTCTCGTACATGTCTGCCAGCGGTAGCCGCTGCAGATACTGGTCTTCGAACGGCAGGACCTTGCGTTTCTTGTTGCTCGCGAGGAGCTCTGCGGAGGGCGGCAATGTGGGCCCGACCTCCTGCCGGTGCTCGTGCTGCCCGTCTGCCTCCGCCGCCGCCGGGTCCGTTCGATCAGGCATGCTTCTGTCAGCTCGACGTCCGTGTGGAGAGAGAGAACGTAATACGCAGTCGCGACTGACGATCGTCGCTTTCAAATTTCCTGCTCTGGCTTCAGAACCGGCCGTCTGGTTGAACTTGGGTTTGCCAACTCGGCAAGCCCCTGACAAATCGTGTTGATAAATAGATTACAGTCTATAGCATAAATTAGGTCCCGATCTCCTCCCCCAGACAACTAGTTGTCCTTCTCCGCAGCAGCAGCATCCTCCGCACGCTTCTTCCGGATTCCGGCCATGCGCTTGTTCATGCGCTCCAACCTCAGCGTCGCGTACGCGCGCTCGCTCTTCATAGCATCGGTAATCGCAACCTTCTCGAGCGCCGGCTTGGCGGCAGTCACCGGCATCAACGCGCCGGTGTGCTGCGTGGCAGCGGCACACTCCTCGGCAGTGGAGTCTCCGTTCTTGGGCTTGTTCGCGCGGCGCGGGAACACCACGAGCGCGGCCTTGTACGCCTTCAGCCTGTTCACGTTGTCCTGGAGGGACTCCAGGGACCTGTTCCTCCTGCGAGAGTCCACGGCAATGCCGATGGTGCGGGCAAACTTGGCCGGGATCCCGGCCTCCTTGAGCTCCTCGAGCGTGAAGCCACGTCCCTCCCGGCGCTTCATGTTGTACTTAACGGTCTGTCCGCGGACAACCGGCCTCAGGGGGCCGGCGGCCGGGCGCGGGAAGACGGCAGCGGCCTTGGCGGCACGGGCATTGCGCCTGCGAACCTTGCGGGCCGGCTGGTTGAACCACGTCTTGACACCGCCCATCGGGTTGACCTTCCCGATGACATTGTGCCACTTCTTCTTGAAGTGCGCGTTGGGGATCTGATGGTTTCCGCCCATTTTGCCTGTTGAGGAAGAGGGAGCGATGCGTCGTGAGCAAAAGTCGGGATGACGGCCGTGTGTGGCGGTGCGCACGTCGTTCGCGCCATGCATCGACACGTTCCAGTCAGTATCGAACGTTTGGCGTCGATGGAGAGAGGATTCCGCCGGAGACGGCACGAGACGATGGTGCGGCCCCCAAATTCTTCCAAACTGAGAATTCGGCACGTTTCGACCGTCCCCCGTTCTCGCCGCGGTCCGTGTATAACATATACACGTGTGGCGGGGATTGGGGTCTTCGAAAAGGGGGGCCGCCGGTAAACGCCGCGAAAATTTCGTCCCGCACGCCATGAAGACAGCACAATCAGGCGGCGAATGCGGCGAGCGAATCACGCAAGCATCGATGTCATATACGTCCTATCGATGTCTTCTCACGTACCTGTACTATTTGTGACTAAAAAGTGACGAGTGCGCGGCTGGGGCCGAGGGAAGGAGGCGGACCAGTTCAATAAGGTGGGGCCCCATTCATTTCGTCCGTCGACCGATCGATCGATCGTCGTCGTCCTCAGTCTGTCGGGGCCATCCCGCCGCCCCTCTCGTGCCTGCCAGACGCGGCGCGCCCTGGTCGCTGGGCAGGCAGACACGCCGGACACGGGTCGGCCAAGGTGCCACGGCGTTCCCCGATGTTGGCCCCCGACCCACGTCGGGGTCCCGTCTTTTCGTCGTCTCGCTCGGCCCCCTCCCGCCCCCGGCTGGCGAACGAGCGTGTGCTCGGCGCCCCTCGGGGTCCCCCCGCGACGTTGGTGGACGGGGTGGACGGGTTGGACGGGTCGTCGCTGCGTCTTCTCCTCGGGGCGCTCTACAGAAAAAGCAATTTTCTCACGTTCGTTCTTCGGTACGGTAACGCACATCCTACCCAGATTGTTGCTCTTGACGCTGCGAGCGAGGCGAATCTCGAGCACAGCGGTCGTTGGTCGTCGTAAAGAGCGCCCGAGCATTTTCACGAAAGGCACAGGGAGCGACACAGGGGAGCGACGACGCCACTCGAAGGAGACCGCTGCCGATGGACCTCGAGCAAACGGGTACTGGCGCTGGGGGCTCGTTTGTTCCATCGAGGGTCCCCGGGCGCCGATCAGTCGACTATGGCTCGAACAACTCTGCCATCCTCCGCCACCCCTCGGGCGACGCTGCCCTCTTCAACATGGGCCGCGACAGTTCCGCGACGAACCTCCAGCAGGTACCGTCGTCTCGGGTAGACCGTCTGCTCCTGCAGCGTATGCGCAAGAGCCAGTCGACGACCGTTCTATACGGCAACGAGCAGCCCCCCGGGGTCGAGCTGGGCGGCGGCCATTCTACTGGGGCAGAGGAATCATCGATCCATGCCGAAGCGCTGTATCCGCCGATGACGGACAGCGGGGAGCAAGAGGCGAGGTTGATCGTCGTCGCGAATCGGTTGCCCGTGTCGGCGTTCAAGGGGAAGGACGGTCGGTGGCAGCTGCAGATCAGCGCGGGCGGTCTCGTGTCGGCGTTGATGGGCGTCGGGAACAGTAACAGTATTTGGATCGGGTGGCCCGGCGTGGACATCGAGGAGGGTCCGGACAGGGACGCGCTGACCGAAGCGATGGAGGACCAGGGGTATGCGCCCGTGTTTATGGACGAGAACACCTGCGACTTGCACTACAACGGGTTTTGCAACTCGGTGCTGTGGCAGCTGTTCCATTACGTGCCGCTGAACATTGATTCGAAGCTGTCGGAGACGCGGACGTTGCAGTTCCAGTGGCAGGCGCATCAGTACGCGAACAAGCTGTTTGCCGACGTCATCCTGCAGCACTACCGGCCGGGGGACATCGTCTGGGTCCAGGACTATCACCTGATGCCGTTGGCGGCCATTCTCAAAGAGAAACACCCGAGGATGAAGGTCGGGTTCTTTCTTCACACGCCGTTCCCGTCGTCGGAGGTCTACAGGACGTTGCCGGTGCGGGAGGAGCTGCTGCGGGCGGTGCTCAAGGCGGACCTGATCGGGTTCCACACGTACGACTACGCGAGACATTTCGTGTCTGCGTGCACAAGGATTCTCGGTCTCGAAGGGACGCCGGCGGGCGTGGAGGACAACGGGACCGTGACGCGGATAGCGGCCTTCCCGATCGGCATCGACCCAGACAGGTTCACCTCGGCGCTCGAGGCGCCGGGCGTGCGGGCCAACGTCGCGCAGCTGTTGAATCGGTACGCGGGAAGGAAGGTCATGCTTGGCGTCGACCGACTGGACATGATCAAGGGCATTCCGCAAAAGCTGCTGGCCTTTGAAAAGTTCCTGGAGGAGCACCCCGAGTGGAGGGACCGGGTGCTGCTGGTGCAGATCGCCGTGCCCTCTAGGACCGATGTGCCAGAGTACCAAAAGCTACGCAGTATGGTGCACGAGATTGTCGGCCGGATCAACGGCAAGTACGGCACGCTGACACACGTCCCGATCTACCACCTGGACCGGCAGCTGTCTTTCGACGAGCTGGTGGCGCTATACGCCATCACGGACGTCGCGCTGGTCACCTCGCTTCGAGACGGTATGAACCTGGTCTCGTACGAGTACGTGGCGTGCCAGCGCGACAACGCCGGCGTGCTGATCCTCTCTGAGTTTGCCGGCGCGGCGCAGAGTCTGGGTGCCGGCGCCCTCCTGGTCAACCCGTGGAACATCAACGATCTGTCGCAGGCAATCGAGTACGCGCTGACGATGAACGACAAGGAGCGTCGGGAGCGGCATAGGCAGAACTACATGCACGTGACCATCCACACGGCCCAGACGTGGGCGGACACGTTCTTGTCCGAGCTCAACGACACGCACGTCGAGGCCGAGCTCCGGACAAAGAACATTCCGCCCGCACTGGACTTAGAACTGGCCGTGAACACCTACAGGGCCAGCAAGCGGCACCTGCTGATCCTGGGATACAACGCGACCCTGACCACGGCCGTCGAGGCCCCGCGGCTGCCCAAGAAGCACTTCGACCAGATCCAGGCGATGACCACCCTCAACATGGCCGCGTATACCTGCCTCAAGGCCCTCTCCAAGGACCCAAACGTCGACATTGTCATCTTCAGCGGCAGCGAGAAGGAGCGAATGGCCGACGCGTTTGCCGACCTGCACGACGTCTGGCTGGCCGCCGAGAACGGCGCCGTCATCCGCGCGCCAAAGTCCAAGGAATGGAAGAACCTCCTGGATGTGTCGATCGGTGAGTGCGAGTGGAAGGACAGCGTGCAGCTGGTCTTCGAGTACTTCTGCGAGCGGACGCCCAGGTCCTTTGTCGAGGAGCGCGGCACGTCGCTCGTGTGGAACTACAAGTATGCCGACGTCGAATTCGGTCGCATCCAGGCGAGAGACGTCCTCCAGCACCTGCTCACCGGCCCCATCAGTAACGCCCCGGTCGACATCATCCGCGGTGCCCGGAGCATCGAGGTCCGTCCGGTGGGCGTCAGCAAGGGCTCCTCCATGGCCAAGATGCTACAGTATATGTCATCGCAGTCGGCTGCAGGCAAGCCCATGAATGAGGTCGACTACGTCTTCATCGCCGGCCACTTTCTGGGTCGCGACGAGGACGTCTTCACCTTGTTTGAGGGCGCGGTCGGCGACAGCGAGGACGAGGAGCAGACCACGCCCAACTGGCAGACGTCGGGCCTCTACTCGACCTTGGCGCACCCATCCATGACATCCGTGGGCAGCGACTCGATGGTCGACATCAAGAACTACGACGTGCCCACCGGCGTCCACTCGCCCCACAAGGGCCCCCCCAGCAACGGCAACGGAGGCCTCACGCCGACCAGGTCTATCGAGAAGGACAAATCGAGGGAGATGGACATGGAAAAGGAGAGGGAACCGGAAGCGCTCACACCGCGCGTCCTCGCCGAGACGACGGACGGCCTGGCTGCGGTGACCCTCTCGGGCGTCCCCGACCTGCCCCTGAAGCTGCCGCCAAAGTATCTGTTCACCTGCACCGTCGGCCGTACCATGGCGTCCCAGGCCAGGTACTGTCTCCAAGGCTCCCAGGAGATTGCGTACCTGTTGTACCACTTGTGCATCTCGAGCGGTATCAAGCCTGAGGGGCTGAGCTGCGCACCCCAGCTCCCCGACCTCGTCGAGCACGAGTAGAATTTTTGTAACCTTCGCCAAGGTCAAGACGACAGCAACCACAGCATTCATGGGACAGGTACGGCATGCTCCTTCTCGTCGTTCGTTCGTCATCGTTCGGAATCCTGATTTTGTCGGGATGCTTCATTAATTTGAAATTTCGACCGGCACGTCTCCGGCACTCCCTTCTCACCCCGTTCTCGTTGTACCGACCGACGACAACACCAGTACCTGTCATCACCGATCACGGATAAAGAGGTCGTGCACCAGGAGCTCAAGCACGTGGAAATTGGCATAGTCAGCCAACAAGGCTGGCGGAAAACCCAGGAGGATGCCCACCTTTGGGCGCAGCTGGACGATAGGACGCTCTTGTTCGGGGTGTTTGACGGTCACGGGGGGGCGGAGGTGTCGAGGTTCTGCGCGGAACATATACACGAAGAGCTGCGGAATATAGAAGAGTACGCGGCGGGCAAGTACGGGGAGTCTCTGGTGGCGGTGTTTCACCGGATGGACGATATGATGCGGACGCCCGAGGGTCTGAAGAAGTTGTTATCGTTCCGGGATGATCCTGAGAAGCAGATGGGGGGCGGCGCGGAGCAGGAGGACGGTTCGTTCGACTTTCTGCGCTCGTTGCTCCACCAGCAGAGGAATGCCAGCGGGGGTGGGGGTGGGGGTGGGAGCGAGGAGAATAATAACGGGCAGTATGTGGAAGAGATTCAGGCGGGGTGCACGGCGGTGGTGGCGTTGGTCAAGGGGAACAAGGTGTACGTTGCAAATGCGGGGGACTCGAGGGCGGTGCTGTCTCGGCAAGGCAAGGCGATTCCGCTCTCGTTCGATCACAAGCCGTCGCACCCGACGGAACGGAAGCGTATTGAGAGTGCGGGTGGGTTTGTGAGTAACCTCGGTGGGATGTCGCGGGTCAACGGGAACCTGAACCTGTCGAGGGCGATCGGGGACCTGAAGTACAAGGCCAACAAGGAGCTGCACGCCAAGCACCAGATCATCACGGCAGAGCCGGATATCGAGGAGGCAGAGATTCAGCCGGGTGATGAGTTTTTGTTGCTGGCTTGCGACGGGATTTGGGACGTGCTGACAAACCAGGAGGCCATTGACTTTGTTCGGAAAGGGCTGGAGAGCGGCAAGACGTGCAGCGAGGTGTCGTGCGACATACTGGACCACTGCATCGCGACAGACCCGAAGGAGAGCCGGGGTATCGGCTGTGATAACATGACGTGTGCGGTGGTGCGCTTCAAGGACAATTTCCACACCACGATGAGCTAGTAACAGAGGTGAAGAGTAACAGACGAACAGGCGAAGAACGACGAGACGATTGAACTAGAGACGAATGGACGACACGTACGACTTCCCTTCTCTACCTACCTACCCACCCCGCCCCTAGACATGCAAGATTCGCCACTCGCAGTTCCTCATGGTGTCTTGCTTGACCCCGTTGTGCACGCTTGTGGCAAAGTCCCGCCAGAACATCGAGTGCCCGACCGCCACAAACACCCGCTCGGGACGGTCGATGACCCACTTTCGGAACTCTTTGACCCGCCGCGCCGCGCTCTCCTTCGTCTCGTGGCTCTGGAAAAGCTGCTTGTATGGGCAGTTCGGCCGCTCTTTTTTATTGTACCACCACTCGTCCTCCAGTCCGCCCAACGGCCCCGCCAGCATCGGGAACTCCTCGACGAGATCGCTCGGGTTCCGTCCCACGTCTCCGGACGTGTGCAGCTTCTCCGTCACCTCTGGTAGGACAATCACATTCTCGAGCTGACCCGACGGCGTCCGGCACAGCGACTGGGTCGCCCCGTTGAGCCCGTTTGCATCCTTCACCTCGACGTGCGGGTGCACGTGCAACAGCGTCTGAATCGCCCGCGTCAACGGGCTCGTCACCCACACCACGTCGCTCGGAAGATCCCAGTTGGCAACTTCGTTCCGCAGCGTCAGCGCCTGCGACTTGCCCTTGCACGTCAGCCTGGCGTCGAAGAGCAGCGGGTCCTCCCACGACGACCCCCGCGCCGAGCACGCCGCGTTGAACTCCGACTCTCCGTGACGGATCAGGTACACGACCTTGCAGTCCTTCTTGGAGCGGAAAATGGGGAAAAAGCCGGTCGAGTTGAGCTGGACCCGGTCGGCCGAGTGCACGGCCGGGGTCAGGCGTTGCTCCTCCGACTCGCTGATCCCCTCGGGAATCTGCAGCTCCTTCAACCTCGACGACTTGAGCTCGCGACTGGCACGATCGTCCCGGTTGGAGCGGTCGTCGCGGTTGGAGCGGTCGTCGCGGTCATCGCTCCCTATAAAACGACACGACACGTTGCCGAGGTCTCCCGCCGACGCCTCCCGGCGCATCCCGGCAATCCCCTGCGCCCCGATCCCGGTCTCCAGACACACCGGCGTTTCCCATCCCTCCCTCTTTTCCCTCTCCCTCTCCCGCTCTTTCTCCTGCTCGGGCTCCCCGCGCGAATCCGACCTCCCTGCTCCGTCCGTGTTCGCAGTGCTGCGCCGCTCCCGCGCTCGCTCTTTCTCCTTCTTCGCGTTCACCAGCTCCTCGAACGAAAACTGCGAGTGCGAGTTACCCCGCTCGTACGTCAACTGCGACTTAATCCGGAACAGCGGCTCGTAGTCCTCCTGGCTGGGATCCTGTTGGCTCGCTCTCTCGCACGCCGCCTCTTCCTGCTGCTCTGAAGGAGCCGAAGCCGTCCCGTCGCGCCCCTCCGTCGCCTCTTCTTCGATCGGCGAC
>Ga0181573_10003476_pt1 | contig 13869 bp, 12 predicted proteins | sample 101ome_25_FD_148643 | JGI IMG/M metagenome (GOLD analysis project Ga0181573, IMG submission 148643) | Coastal salt marsh microbial communities from the Groves Creek Marsh, Skidaway Island, Georgia - 101409BT metaG (spades assembly) | ecosystem: Environmental > Aquatic > Marine > Intertidal zone...
CTCAAACGGCAGGCCCATCTCCAGCCGGTAAGGTTGCATGAGATCCAGAGGCCGCAGCAAACCATACAATCCTGACAAAATGCGCAGGTGCTTCTGCGCAAAGGCCAGCTCGTCTGCGGTGAGCGTATCGGCATCCAGGCCGGTATAAACATCTCCTTTGAACGCCAGTACGGATTGTTTGGCATTCTTGAGGGAGAAGTCCGGTTCCCAGTTCATAAAACGCTCATGGTTCAGCGCTGCGATCTTCTCCGAAACGCCCATCAGACCCTGAATGTCCTCGGGACTCATCTTTCTGGCACGCTTCACCAGGGCGGTGGCCTGATCGATAAAGAGCGGCTGCGTCGACTTTCTGATCGTGGGCGGCGTCTCGTAGTCAAGCGTTTTGGCTGGCGACAGAATGGAAAGCACGGTCGGGCCTCTTCTGCTATCTATGGGAGCAGAATGATAACCTTGCACGTCGACGATAAAAACCGTGAGTTAAATATGCCTCAAAACCCACCCGCGCCGGGCCTCATTGATCGGGGTATCAACCGGTTGGGCGATGTCATCTCCTGGTGCGTGCCGGCCATGGCTCTGCTGGTACTGGCAGTGGTGGTGCTTCGCTACGGATTCAACACGGGCGCCATCGCGGCACAGGAGTCGGTGCAATACCTTCACGCAGCTGTCTTCATGCTCGGGGCCGCGATCGCCTTGGGGGCAGATCAGCACGTGAGGGTGGATATCTTTTATCGCGGCTTCAGCGAGCGGCAAAAGGCCTGGGTTAACGCCCTCGGCCATGTGGTGTTCACGCTCCCACTCTGCGCCCTGATCGGGTGGGGCTCTATGGATTATGTGATCGACAGCTGGTCAGCTAAAGAAGCCTCCCCGGAGCCCGGCGGCCTGCCCTTTGTCTTTCTGTTAAAAACGCTCATCCCCGTGATGGCACTGCTTCTGGCACTGCAGGCGCTGGCGCAGCTTCGTGCCCACATCTCCCTGTTGCAGCAAAAGGAACCGTCCTAGTGGAGGGGCAGCTGGCCATTGCCATGTTCGCTGTCGTCTGCGGCATTCTGCTGCTGGGCTTCCCGGTGGCGCTGACGCTGGGTGGTACGGCACTGGGATTCGCCGCGCTCGGTATCCTGATCGGGCATTTTGACCCCGATTACCTGACCGCGCTGACAGGGCGGATCTTTGGAACCATGGGCAACGAAACGCTCGTCGCCGTGCCATTATTTATCTTGATGGGCGTGGTGCTCGAACGGGCACGCATTGCCGAGGACCTTTTGGCCAACATGGCGGGCTTGTTCGGTTCCCGCCCTGGGGGTCTTGGCGTTGCGGTCATTGTCGTGGGTGCCTTGCTTGCGGCCAGCACGGGCATCGTAGGCGCCACCGTCGTGACCATGGGGGTGCTGGCGCTACCCACCATGCTGAGGGCCGGTTACCAGCCCCAGCTCGCTTGCGGCACAATTTGCGCCACCGGGACGCTCGGGCAGATCATCCCCCCATCCATTGCGCTGGTGTTGCTCGGCGACATCATGTCGAGCGCCTATCAACAAGCACAGCTCAGGATGAATATCATCAACACGGATACGGTTTCCGTAGGTGATTTATTCGTCGGCGCGATGGTTCCGGGTGTTGTGCTGGTGATGCTGTATCTGTTTTATTTGCTGTTGCGCGCCACGCTTCAACCCGAAAGCGCGCCGCCAGCGATCGTGGACCGCCCGGATCCCCGCTCCGCCATTCTGGCGGTGATCCCGCCGCTCGGCTTGATCGTCTTGGTGCTCGGCTCAATTCTTGTGGGTGCTGCCACACCTACCGAGGCAGCCGGGGTGGGCGCCACCGGTGCTCTGCTCCTAGCCGCTTTCCGGGGAGCGCTCTCGCTGGCTGTCGTGAAAGATATTTCCCGCTCCGCGCTTCACACCACCAGCATGGTGTTCCTGATTTTGATCGGCGCGGCTGTCTTCTCCTTGGTTTTCCGTGGGTTTGGGGGCGACGTGCTCATCGAATCTTTTTTTGAAGATCTCGGAGGCGGGCCCCACACCGCTTTGCTGATCGTCATGATCGTCATGTTTTTACTCGGTTTTATTCTCGATTTTATCGAAATCACTTTTGTCGTCGTTCCCGTTGTCGGGCCCATTTTGCTGTCAATGGGGTTTGATCCGGTATGGCTGGGCGTGATGATCGCCGTCAACCTGCAAACCTCTTTTCTGACTCCACCCTTCGGGTTCGCACTCTTCTATCTGCGCGGTGTCGCGCCCGACAGCGTGAGCACGCGCGCCATTTATGCAGGCATCCTGCCCTTCGTGATCATTCAACTCTTCCTTTTACTGTTGATGTGGTGGTGGCCAAGTCTTGTATTGTGGCTTCCGGGGATTCTAGGGCGATAATGGGCACCTGTGTCGGGCGCGGTTGGTTAAGCGCACGATGATCCATCTGCAAACGCGACCGGGGGTATGCACATGTCTGTAGAAGAACTCGATTCCAACCCGCTGCCCTACGGTGAGCTGGCACTACAAACCATCGCCATGCCGAAAGACACCAATGCCAACGGCGATATCTTTGGGGGATGGCTACTGTCTCAAATGGACCTCGCAGGCAGTATTACCGCCTCCGAGCTGGCTGAGGGTCGCGTCGCTACTGTCGCGATAGAAGGCATGTCGTTCCTCACGCCGGTGCACGTTGGGGCGGTAGTGAGTTGCTACTGCGATGTGCTGGAAACCGGCAGGAGCTCGGTGCGGATTCTTGTCGAGGTATGGATTAATTCAAAGCAGGATGGCGAGCCCCTCAAGGTGACCGAGGGAGAGTTTATCTATGTGGCGATCGACGAGAATAAATTGACCCGGCCTATTCCGCAGTAAGGGAGACCGGCGGTAGCAACCGGTCACGTCCGTTGAGGTAGGCTCGCTCCGAGATCTCGTGATAAGTCCTCACCTTGTCGGCAAAGGCAAAATAAGACGCGGCAATCTTTTTGGCCATCGGGTCGGACTCCACCAGTGCTGCTATGGCAATCTGGCTGTTTTCATAAAGCGCATCCATTACGTCGTCAGGCAGCGGCAGCACCTCGGTATCGAAATCCGACAGCAGTATTTGCAAAGCATCGCTGTTGTGCGCGGTGAAGTCATCCAGCATATCGGTGTTGGTTGCCCGGGCAGCGACCCTGACAATCGCCTGTAAATCTTCCGGCAGGGCAGCCAACGCATCGGCATTTACAATGGTTTCAAGCATCGCCCCCGGTTCATGCCAACCAGGGTAATAATAATATTCGCCCACCTCCATAAGGCCCAGCGTGCGGTCGTTGTAGGGCCCCACCCACTCCACGGCATCAATGACCCCAGTCTGCATCGAGGTGTAAATCTCACCTCCTGCTATTCGGACTGCAGACCCACCCGCCGCATCGAACACTTCGCCGGCGAGGCCGGGGATTCGCATTTTCAATCCCTCGAGATCCTCCCGGCTCTTGAGACGGGTATTGAACCAGCCGGCCATCTGGACCCCGGTACTGCCTCCCGCAAACGGCACCACACCGAATGGCGCGTAGAGCTCTCTCCAAAGCTCCAGCCCCCCACCATAGTGGAGCCATCCGTTAGCCTCCTGCGCCGTCATACCAAATGGCACAGCGGTATAAAAAACCGCCGCGGGGATCTTCCCTTTCCAGTAGTAGGCCGCCCCGTGACCAGCTTGGGCCACACCGCGAGATACGGCGTCAAAGACCTCAAACGCGGGTACGATTTCGCCGGCACCAAATACCTTGATCTTTAATCGACCTCCAGAGGCTTCATTGACGCGTCTTGCAAAATTTTCTGGTGCAGCGCCGAGACCGGGGAGACCCTTGGGCCAGGTTGTCACCAGTTTCCACTCTATTGCCTTAACGGCCGCGCCTACCTCGGTTGCGGCTGTGCCTGACCGACCGACTCGGTCCATTGTCCATCCTGCTACGACTGCCACCAAAGCAGCCGTGAGCGCCACAACGGCCAACGGCAAAAACTGTTTTTCACCCATGGAATGTCCTCACAGCACAGTCAAGTTGGCATATTGAAGCACAAGCCACTTGCTGCCTTCACTGAAACTGACCTCGACACGAGCGTTGCTTCCCTGACCTTCAAACTGTGTCACCACGCCCTCGCCAAATACCTGATGCAGCACGCGGCGACCCAGGTCAATCCCATCAACAGGTGTCTCAGCGATTCCTGTTTGGGTGAGCGATCCCAAGGGGCGGGAAACCGCGCCATTGAGCCGCACTTCCTCGATCAGCTCTCCAGGAATCTCCCTGATAAATCGGGAAGGGGAGTTATACATGTCGCCACCATGTAGCCTGCGATTCTCGGCGTAGGTGACAACCAGTTTCTTCATGGCGCGCGTAATACCGACGTAGGCCAGCCTGCGCTCTTCTTCCAGCCGCCCGGGTTCTTCCATCGACATCTGGTGCGGAAAGAGGTTCTCCTCCATACCAGCGATAAACACCAGTGGAAATTCGAGACCCTTGGCAGAATGCAGCGTCATCATCTGGATGCTGTCCTCGTAAGGGTCAGCCTGACCTTCGCCGGCGTCTAGCGCCGCACTGTCCAGAAAAGCCTGAAGAGGTGAAATGGTTTCGTCTTCGGGCTCAAAGAGTCGCGTCGCCGTGACTAATTCCTGCAGATTCTCAACCCGCGCCTGCCCCCGCTCTCCTTTCTCGGCCCGGTGATAATCGAGCAGTCCCGTCACCTCAATTACATGCTCGGTGAACTCATCAAGCGGGAGTGTCTCTGAAGAGTGGTCGAGCTCATCGATCAACGCCTGAAAGTTTCCAAGCGCCGACAGCGCCCGGGCGGGTAAGGCGCTCTGCTCGCGCACGCTATGAATCGCTCGCCACATTGAGACCTGCTGGCTACGAGCGACTTCGCGCAGCTTTTCTACCGTTTTGCTCCCGATCCCACGAGGGGGCGTATTCAAAACCCGCTCCAGCGCAGGATCATCATCTCGAGTTTGAGCCAGTCTCAGATAAGCCAGCGCATTGCGAATTTCGAGCCTCTCGTAGAAGCGCTGACCCCCATAAATACGGTAGGGGATGCCCTCTCTCAGCAACGCTTCTTCCAGCACCCGAGATTGCGCGTTGGAGCGATACAGAATGGCTATAGAGCGCCGGGGATGGCCTTCACCGAACCACGTTTCGGCCCGTTCAACAATATACCGCGCCTCATCCTGCTCGTTAAAACCGGCGTAGAGCGTTATCGGCTCACCCCGCTCGCCGTCTGTCCAGAGGTTTTTACCCAATCGTCCCGCGTTGCGTGCGATGAGGCCATTGGCTGCCTCAAGAATCGTCTCTGTGGAGCGATAATTTTGCTCCAGCCGAACGGTTTCGGTGCCCTTAAAGTCTTCTGAGAATCGCTGAATGTTCTCTACCCGCGCGCCACGCCAACCATAGATCGATTGATCATCGTCGCCTACGGCCACTACCGGTATCGTCTGGCCGGCTAAAACCCTCAACCAGGCATACTGGATGGTATTGGTGTCCTGAAATTCGTCGACCAGAATCGTTTTGAAACGTTGCTGGTAATGCTGGAGTGTCTCGGGCGACTTGAGCCATAGCTCGTGCGCGCGCAGTAAGAGCTCTGCAAAATCGACCAGACCGCCACGCTCACAGGTCTCCTCGTAGGCGGCGTAAATGCGCACCATGGTCTTGATGTAAAGATCTCCCTGGGGAGCTTCAACGTGGCGGGCTCGCAGACCTTCATCCTTCTGGCCATTAATAAACCACTGCGCCTGCTTGGGGGGCCAGCGCGCTTCATCGAGATCCAGCTCACGGCAGATCCGCTTGACCACTCTGAGCTGATCATCGCTGTCGAGTATCTGGAACTGCTGGGGCAGGCCGGCCTCACGCCAGTGTGCCTTTAATAGTCTATGTGCCAATCCGTGAAATGTGCCAACCCAGAGGCCGTGGGTAGGCATCTGCAGCATATCTTCGATACGGCCACGCATTTCGCGCGCCGCCTTATTGGTAAAGGTCACTGCCAACACGGAGTGCGCAGAGAAACCCTCTGCCCGGATCAACCAGGCGATCCGATGCACCAACACTCTGGTTTTACCTGACCCCGCGCCTGCAAGCACCAGCAGGTTGCTTGAAGAGGCTGTAACAGCCTCTCGCTGGGCGGTATTCAGGGGGCTCAAAATATCCGACACATCCATGGGCGCAGTGTAACGGAATGCGCTTTACCGGCCGAAGAAATGTTTGCTCCACCGAGCTGTTGACGGTTTATTCGAGCGGGTTTCGTTGGTATAACTCAGGGCTGAATCAGTCCGTTTTTAACTTGGGAACCGCGCAGTAAACGCGCGTATCCCATCATCACCAGAGGCCGCACCATCTGGGCTCCCAAAGAAAGGAAATCATCATGAATATTCAGACTGCCGCACTCACGCTTGGCTTACTTGTTGCGCCACTGGGCCTTGCCAACGCCTGCGATGCACCAGTGGCTCCGCCCACCCCGGACGGTGACAGCGCAACGCTCGACGAAATGGTTGCCGCGCAGGGCGAGGTAAAGGCCTTTCAGGCCGCGAACGCAGAATATCTGACCTGCGTAGACGAAAAAATGGTGGCAGAAAAAGCAGCGATTGATGAAGGCGACGACGGCGCGCAAGAGCGCTACGCGTTAGCAGCCGCTGACTACAACGCGGCCGTATCGCGAGAAGAACAGGTAGCCGCTGATTTCAACACCGCTATTCGCGCGTATAAAGCCGCCAATCCCAACTAAATCCTTGTTGTTGGGCTACCCGTGGGGGCTCACGCTGGCAGTGCGCCACCACCTCCCAGACGCATCGTCGTGACGGACACCCAATCAGGCCCAGCTTCGCATCCCGCCACCGTGGCGGGCAGCGGGTTACTCGATCGGCGTTTATTCCTCACCCAAAGCTTCGCGCTGGCCGGAGCGGGAATGGCGTCGGCACAAGCCGCGGCAGAGACGTCGCCCATCGCTTTCCCCGAGTGGATGACGCGCCCAGGCGCGCCGCTCTCTGGATATGGCACCCCCGCTCAACACGAATCTGCTGTGGCACGCTCCCGAATGTCGTCGCCTCTCAGCACCACAATCGGTGCGTCTACGACGCCACTGGAGTCACTGCAAGGGCGCATTACGCCCAACGGCCTGCACTTTGAGCGCCATCACAGCGGTGTGCCGAATATCGACCCGGCACAACATGAACTGAAAATTCATGGCGCTGTCCGCCGCCCACTGAAATTCTCGGTGGATAGCCTGCTTCGCTACCCGATGACATCAAAGTTTTATTTTCTGGAGTGTTCAGGGAATGGCTTTCTCAATCTTTTGGATAACCCGCTCGATGCGAGCTGCGGGACCCTGAATGGTCTGGTTTCTTGCAGCGAGTGGACAGGTGTGAGGCTCTCATTGCTGCTCGAAGAGGCGGGTATCGACGCAGATGCGAGCTGGTTGATTGCCGAAGGCGCGGATGCAGCGAGCCTAGTAAGGAGCATCCCGCTTGAAAAAGCGCTGGATGACGTCTTGATTGCCCTTTATCAGAACGGCGAACGAATCCGGCCCGAGCAGGGATACCCCATGCGCCTGTTCGTACCAGGATGGGAGGGCAATGTGAGCGTAAAGTGGTTGCATCGTCTCAAGGTAGCCAGCTCACCGGCGCAGTCGCGGAGCGAGACCGCCACGTACACCGATCTCATGCCAGACGGTCGGGCTGAGCAATTTACGTTCACCATGGGCGTGAAATCTGTCATTACGCACCCTTCGGGCACAATGAATTTGGCAGCGCCGGGGATTTATGAATTAGCCGGCATCGCTTGGTCGGGGCATGGCGCCATTGCGCGGGTTGAGGTCTCTGCGGATGGGGGTAAGAGCTGGGCAGAAGCTGCACTGGATGCGCCCGTGATAGACAAGTGCGTGTGTCGCTTTCGTATACCCTGGCAGTGGGACGGCGCTCCCGCAACGCTGATGAGCCGCGCCACGGATAGCGCGGGTAACGTCCAGCCCACCCGCGCTGAGTTCCAGAAACGTTATTCGCCGGGAAACATGTACCACTTTAACGGCATACTGGCGTGGGGTGTGGAAGCCTCAGGACGAGTAAGCAATGTCTATGTCTAAGCTCGGCTTCCTTTGCCTGCTGGCCTTCACTAGCTTTTGTCTGGTCCCTGGCTTATGTCTGGCTGAACCCACCCCAAGACTGGGAGAGCTGATGAGCCAGGAGGAGATTGCCTTCTGGGATCGCTCGATCACCCCCGACGGCACGAACCTGCCGCCTGGCAGCGGATCGGTGAAAGAGGGTGAGGAGGTCTACATCGCCAAATGCGCGGCCTGCCACGGCGAAGACGGGCGAGGGCAGGCTCCGCTGGTGGCTCTGGTCGGTGGTCAGGGCTCGCTAACCGAGTCCAAACCCATTAAAACCGTAGGCTCTTACTGGCCCTATGCCACAACGCTGTTTGATTACATTCGACGGGCCATGCCTTTTGGTCAGCAAAAGAGCCTGACCGACGATGAGATTTATGCGGTGACGGCTTATACGTTGTTTCTTAACGGCGTCATCGATGCCCATTCGCGCTTAACGCCGGCCAATCTCAATATGGTCGTAATGCCAAACAGGAGCGGGTTTTACTGGGATCAAGGCGCCTCGCGGCCCACGCAAAAGCACTGACTCGGCCACAAGAGCCAACAACGCTTCATCAACCATCCTAAAGGCCGGCGGCTATTCCACCGTCACGCTCTTGGCGAGATTCCGCGGCTTATCCACATCGGTGCCTCGCGCGACCGCAACATGATAAGAGAGTAGCTGTAGGGCTATCGTAAATACCACTGGCCCGGCCAAAGCGCTGCAAGCAGGCATTTCCAGCACCTCGCATCCGGACCCCGACTCATAACCGGCATTCTCGCTCGCGAACACAAATAACTGCCCGCCGCGGGCCCGCACTTCCTCGAGGTTGGAGCGGAGTTTTTCCATCAGCCTGTCGTCGGGGGCTACCGCGACAACGGGCATGTCCTCATCGACCAGCGCCAGGGGGCCATGCTTCAGCTCTCCGGCCGGATAGGCCTCGGCATGAATGTAGGAAATTTCCTTGAGTTTGAGCGCGCCTTCCATCGCTATGGGGTGGTAAATCCCGCGGCCGAGAAACAGTGCGTGCTGTTTATTAGTGAAGCGACGAGACAGCGCCTTGATCCTGTCGTCGTGCTCAAGCACGGCTTCTGCGGCGTCAGCCATCTCAGCCAGCGCTGCTGCGACCTCCGATTCGGAAATGGGATCGGAAGCATGATGGCGGGCTAGGCAAAACGCGAGGTTAAGCAGCGCGGCTAACTGCGTGGTGAAGGCCTTGGTAGAGGCCACGCCGATCTCCGCTCCGGCTTGCGTGAGATATACCAGCTCACTCAGGCGCACCATGGCGCTGTGATCGACATTACAGATGGCAAGGCGCGCGAGCACGCGCTCCGGATCAACATGCTCAAGCGCCGCCAATGTATCGGCCGTTTCTCCGGACTGTGAGATACCCACCACCAGCGTATTCGGCAGCGTCACGGATTCTCGATAGCGGTACTCGGAAGCCACCTCCACCTGGCAGGGTAATCCAGCCAGTGACTCAATCCAGTGCCGTGCTACCAACCCTGCGTGATAGCTGGTGCCGCAAGCCAAGATTTGAACCGCTGCCACCCGAGGAAAGACATCGGCGGCTGCCCCACCGAATGCGCTGTCCTGCCCCGCTCCAAAGGCAACCGTGTCGCGCAATCTGGCGGGCTGCTCAAAAATCTCCTTGCGCATGAAATGATCATGCTCGCCCAGGCCATCATCTTCTGCCTGAAGTGCCAGCCGGGTACGCGCTCTGCTAGCCAGCTCGCCTGAAGAATCAACTATGCGATAGCCATCGGCGCTGATTTCGGCTACGTCACCGTCCTCAAGATACACAAAGGTGTCGGTGACCGACCTGAGCGCAAGCGTGTCAGAACCCGCGAAATGTTCGCCAATGCCCACACCTAGGACTAGCGGGCTGCCCTGCCTGGCCACCACAATGGTATCTGGCGCTGCTCGGTCCACAATGGCAAGCGCATAAGCGCCCTCTAACCGCGGCAGAACGGCTTGTACAGCCGCCAAGAGTCCGTCAGCCGACCTAACAGCCTGCGCGATGAGATGAGCAACCACCTCGGTATCCGTTGCCGAAACACACTCGATGCCTTCGCTTAGCAAGCCGTCGCGAAGCATGCCGTGGTTTTCGATAATGCCGTTATGCACCACGGCGATGCGATTGTTAACAATGTGTGGGTGCGCATTGATCACGGATGGCTCTCCGTGCGTCGCCCAACGCGTATGCGCAATGCCCGTCCCGCCCTGTATCGGCTCAGCCAGTTGGGCAGCCTCAAGCGCCGCTACGCGGCCGAGGCATTTATGGCTGGTGAGATTGCCCGATCGATCGATCAACGCGAAGCCAGCCGAGTCGTAGCCGCGATATTCTAGGCGACGCAACCCCTCTAGCAGGATCTCGCTACAATCACGCCGGGCTACTACACCGACTATGCCGCACATCAGTCAGCATCCTTGGGCTTGGCGGGCTTTGTCCAGCCATCCACGTTGCGCTGTTTGCCCCGAGCCACCGCCAACTGATCGGCCTTCACATCGTCAGTGATCGTTGAACCCGCTGCAACAAAGCCGCCCGCCTCGATGGTGAGCGGCGCCACCAACGTGCTGTTCGAACCCACAAATACCGCCTCTCCCAAGGTGGTGCGATGCTTGTTGGCACCATCGTAGTTACAGGTAATGGTCCCGGCGCCGACGTTGCTGTCCGCACCAATATCAGCGTCACCGAGGTAGGCAAGGTGGTTGGCCTTGGCGCCTTTACCCAAGTGAGTATTTTTAACTTCAACAAAATTGCCGACCTTCGCGCGCTCTTCGATCAGCGTACCCGGGCGCAATCGGGCGTAAGGCCCAATGACCGCGCCACTTTTTATAGTCGCACCGTCAATATGGCTGAAGGGGAGGATCTGTGCGGCGTCTGCTATCTGGGCATTTCGAATTACACAATTCGCGCCAACAGCAACACCGTCTCCGAGAATGACACGGCCCTCAAGCACAACGTTCACATCAATCCTGACATCGCTACCACACTGGACATCACCGCGGATGTCGAGGCGTGAGCGATCTGCAACCACCACGCCCGCCGACATTAATTGATCCGCCAATTCTGCCTGATAAAGACGCTCGAGACGCTCGAGTTGCTGAGGGGTATTCACCCCCAGCGTGTCGAGCATGCTGGTTGAGTGAACCACGTTGACCTGCGCTCCCTCCGCTTTCGCCAGCCCTAATACGTCGGGCAAGTAATACTCAGACTGAGCATTGTCGTTGCCGATACCCTCGAGCCACGCCATCAACGAAGCTGCCTTGGCCGCGAGCACGCCCGTGTTAATTTCGTTGTGTTGTTTTTCGGTTGGGGAAGCATCGGCCTCTTCGACAACAGCAACAAACACACCGTGTTCATCGCGAATCACCCTGCCATAACCCGATGGGTCGTCCAGTGTTGCAGAGAGCATCGCCACACCGGAACTTGAGAGATTAATGATCTCGCGCAGACTCGCAGACGAGATCAACGGCACATCTCCGTAGAGAACGAGAACCGTGCTGTCTGGGTCACAGGAATCGATCGCCTGTTGCACCGCATGTCCGGTGCCGCGCTGTTCAGACTGCAGGTGGCAGGTAACGTCTGTCGCACTTACCTCGGCTTCAACCAGATCAGCACCGTGGCCTACTACAACGTGTAGGCGCTCTGCGCCTAGATCGCGGGCAGTATCGAGAACATGGCCAATTAGGGGGCGCCCTGCGAGGGGATGTAGCACTTTCGGTAGGTTTGAGTGCATCCGGCTGCCCTTTCCAGCAGCCAAAATGATTACTTCAAGCATGAAAAGCCCGCCCGGGAGTGATGGCAACGATCATCATTGCCAACCACCGGCGCATTGCAACCGCTCAAGGTCGTCAGGGTAAACAAACACCAAAAATAGGCGTCATTTTGGCGATGAGAGAAGGCTAGCCCCTATTGGCGCGGTTTTTAAGCTTCCGCAGCGCAGCCAGCTGCGCAGTCGCCTCGGCTAACTGAGCGGAGGCGCGCCCATAGTCGATCTCGCCTTGCTGATTGGTTAAGGCGTCCTCGGCATCCTTGCGAGCCGCCTCGGCAGCCGCCTCGTCAATGTCATCTGCGCGAACGGCGGTATCAGCAAGCACAGTCACCACATCGCCCTGCACCTCCAGAAACCCGCCGGACGCGTAGTAAACCTGCTCCTCACCACCCTGCTCAACAACCCGAATCGGGCCGGGAATCAATTTGGTGAGCAATGCTGAGTGGCCATAACAGACCCCCAGCTCACCTTCCACACCCGTTGCCACCAACATCTCGACGAGGCCCGAATATATCTGGGCCTCGGCACTGACAATGTCGCAATGTAAGGTCATCGCCATGAATCAGTCCCCGGGCGGCCTCAGAGCTTGGCCGCTTTCTCCACAGCCTGCTCGATAGAGCCGACCATGTAAAACGCCTGCTCGGGCAAATTATCGTAGTCGCCCGCCAGAATTCCCTTGAACCCCGCGATGGTGTCTTTAAGAGAAACATAGATTCCGGGTGAACCCGTGAAGACCTCGGCAACGTGGAAAGGCTGTGAGAGGAAGCGCTCAATTTTTCTCGCACGCGCTACGGTCAGCTTGTCTTCCTCAGACAGTTCATCCATGCCCAATATGGCAATGATGTCTTTCAGTTCCTTGTAGCGCTGTAATACCGACTGCACGCCTCGAGCGACGTCGTAGTGATCCTGCCCGATGATGAGCGGATCCAACTGTCTTGACGTGGAATCGAGAGGATCGACAGCAGGGTAGATACCCTTGGCGGCAATATCCCGGCTCAGAACCACCGTGGAATCAAGGTGCGCAAACGTGGTGGCAGGAGAAGGGTCTGTCAAATCGTCCGCCGGAACATAAACGGCCTGAATCGAAGTGATAGAGCCGGTCTTGGTGGACGTAATGCGCTCCTGCAACACACCCATCTCCTCCGCCAAAGTCGGCTGGTACCCCACCGCTGAAGGCATACGGCCCAACAGCGCCGAAACCTCTGTTCCCGCCAGCGTATAACGATAAATGTTGTCTACAAACAAGAGTACATCGCGGCCCTCGTCGCGAAAGCGCTCAGCCATGGTGAGACCGGTCAGCGCCACACGCAGACGGTTGCCCGGCGGCTCATTCATCTGACCATAGACCATGGCCACTTTCGATTTGGCCATTTCTTCTACATTGACAACGCCAGATTCCTGCATCTCGTAATAAAAGTCGTTGCCCTCTCGGGTGCGCTCTCCCACCCCGGCAAAAACAGAGAGACCTGAGTGCTCGGTCGCGATGTTATTAATGAGCTCCATCATATTGACGGTCTTGCCCACGCCGGCACCGCCAAACAGTCCAACCTTGCCGCCTTTGGCGAAAGGGCAGACCAGATCAATCACTTTAATGCCCGTTTCGAGCAACTCGTCTGACGCAGCAAGCTCTTCATAGGTAGGCGCTGCGCGATGGATAGCGGCACGTTCCTGCTCGCCAATCGGTCCCTTCTCGTCGATGGGGTTTCCCAATACGTCCATGATCCGGCCCAGCGTCTCTGTGCCTACCGGAACCGAAATCGGGGCGCCCGTGTTTTCGACACTCAGGCCACGGCTCACGCCCTCGGATGGGCCCATCGCAATGGCGCGAACAATCCCATCGCCGAGCTGCTGCTGCACCTCCAGAGTCAAGCCCTTGTCGGCCACTGTCAGTGCGTCATATACCTGGGGTACGCTCTCACGTGGAAATTCCACATCGATTACCGCGCCAATCACCTGCACGACCTTTCCGCTACTCATTTTCCGGTCCTCATTTTCAAACTCGCGCAACAGCCGCGCCGTCGCAATTCATTCC
>Ga0181573_10003477_pt1 | contig 13868 bp, 7 predicted proteins | sample 101ome_25_FD_148643 | JGI IMG/M metagenome (GOLD analysis project Ga0181573, IMG submission 148643) | Coastal salt marsh microbial communities from the Groves Creek Marsh, Skidaway Island, Georgia - 101409BT metaG (spades assembly) | ecosystem: Environmental > Aquatic > Marine > Intertidal zone...
CGGCGGCGATTGGCCGGCGAAGGGGGCTGTTCAAAACTTTAACGCATTCACCATGAGCGCGCAGAGATCGTTCGTGAAGAAGACCAAGGCTGGGCGGGTCATGAAGGTGGTCCGCGAGCACTACCTCCGGGACGACATCTACGTCGGGTGCGAGCTGGCGACGGAGGAGTACAGGGGACCCGACCAAAGCACCTGGAAGCTCTCCCCGGGGGCGAGCAAATTCATCGTCATCGACACCAACGTGGCGCTGCACCAGCTCGATCTCTTAGCGCACAAGTCCATCGCCGACGTCGTGGTGCTGTCCGTGGTGCTGGAGGAGTGCCGGAACAGGAGCAAGTCGAGCTACGACAGGCTTCGCTCGATGTGCCAGGACCCGACGAAGCGCTTCTTCGTGTTCGCCAACGAGCACCACAGGGACACGTACATCAAGGCCGAGCCCGGGGAGTCCCCGAACGACCGTAACGACCGGGCGATACGCGTCGCCGCCAAGTTTTACCGGCGAGCCATACCCAGCAAGCGCATCGTGCTCCTGACCAACGACCGGGGAAACCTGTTGAGAGCCAAGGAGGAGGGCATCGACGCGCTCAGCGTGAGACAGTTCGCCAGGGAACACGCGGACGACGCCCCGGAGCTCATGGATCTCGTGGCGGGTAACGACATAGACGATGAGGCTTCAGCGGCCGCGGCGGACGACGCCCCATCCGCCAAGCGCGCCAAGACGGACGACGCGGGGAAAACCTCCGTTAAAGGCGGGGGCGGCGGCAAGATATTCGCCGAGCACCTCTCCGCGTCGCAGATGGCGGCCGGGATCAAGGGCGGCACTCTGCACCAGGGAGCGTTGCGCACGGGTAGGTTCTCGCCGTGGGAGGGATACGTCGGCTCCGATGCGGTGGGCGGGGATATCATGATTGTCGGCAGGACCGACATGAACCGAGCCATGGACGGCGACGTGGTGGCCGTGGAGTTGCTTCCAGAGTCCGAGTGGCGCAGGCCCGGAACCAAAATCGCAAAGCCCGGGGAGGAACACAAGGACGACAAGGAGGACGACAAGGAGGATGACAAGGAGAACGAGACCGTGAGCCTGGCGCCGGCGGTGGCGGAGGATGCGGACGATGGTTCGGCGGTGAAGGCCAAACGGGAGGATGGCGTCGTTCCCACGGGCAGGGTTGTCGGCATCGTCAAGCGCAACTGGCGCGAGAGGGGATACGCCGCGTGCATCGACCTCGGACCCGGTGCCGCGGGTGCTGCCGCGTCTAAGGCTGCGCAAGACGCCACGACCGCCGCGGCGAGGGCTTCTCGCCTTCTCGCCGTGCCCCAGGACAGGAGGCTGCCAAAGATTCGCATCCAGACGCGTCAGGCAGCCGCTTTGGTGGACCAGCGGATAGTCGTCGTCATCGACTCTTGGCCCGCGGACTCGCCTTACCCCGAGGGTCACTACGTCAAGTCACTCGGTAAGCTGGGCGACGCCGACGCCGAGACGGCCGCGGTGCTCCTCGAGGCTGACGTCGACGATCGACCCTTCGCCCCCGCGGTGCACGCGTGCGTTCCGCCGCTGCCGTGGTCGTTCGACGAACACGCGCACCTGCAGGCTCAGCCGCACAGGGAGGACCTTCGCGGTCTCCGGGTGTGTTCCGTGGATCCGCCGGGGTGCAGGGACATCGACGACGCCCTGTCTTGCCGGCCTCTGGACGATGAGGGCATGCCCGGCCAATTAGAGCTCGGCGTTCACATCGCGGACGTCACCTCGTTCCTTCACCCGGACACCGCCATGGACGACGAGGCGAAGAGACGCGGCACCACCACCTACCTCGTGCAGCGCAGGCTCGACATGCTCCCAAAGCCCCTGACCGAGGACATATGCTCACTCCGCGGGGGCGTGGAGCGCCTCACGTTTTCGGTGTTTTTCCGCTTCGACGCCAAGACGGGTCTCCCCGTGCCCGGCGTGGAGCCGAGGTTCACCAAGGCTGTCATCAAGTCCGCCGCGGCGCTGACCTACGCCGAGGCGCAGACGATGATGGACGATCCGAACGACACATCGCCGCTGGCGAACGATCTCAGACGCATCAACGCGTGCGCGAGGTCCCTTCGCAAGCGCAGGATCGACGCCGGAGCGCTCACGCTGGCGTCCCCCGAGGTGAGGTTCGAGATGGACAAGGAAACCAACCAACCGCTCGACGTGGGCATGTACGTGACCAGGGAGGCTAACCAGATGGTCGAGGAGATGATGTTGCTGGCGAACGTCGCGAGCGCGGAGCGTATACTGCGCGCGTTCCCGTCGCACGCGCTGCTCAGGCGCCACCCCACCCCCGCGCCCAGGATGTTTGACCCGCTGCTGAAGGCGTGCAGGGCAGCCGGGGTGGACGTGGACGTGAGCACGAGCAAGAAACTCGCGGACTCCCTCGACGCGGCGGTGCGCCCGGACGACCAGTACTTCAACACGCTGCTGCGCATCGTCGCCACGCGGTGCATGTCGCAGGCTGTGTACTGCGTCAGCGGCGCGCACAGCGTGAACGACAGGGTTCACTACGGCCTCGCCGCGCCCCTGTACACCCACTTCACGTCGCCCATTCGTAGATACGCGGACGTGGTGGTGCACAGGCTCTTGAACGCGGCGCTCGGGCTCGAACGTGCGCACGCGTCGCTGCAGGACAGCGAGGCGCTGAAGGCTGTGTCGGACAACATCAACGTGCGGCACAGAAACTCCCAGATGGCGGCGAGGGCGTCCGTGGAGCTTCACACGCACATCTTCTTCCGCAAGAAGGCGGCGGAGACGGAGGCGAGGGTTATTCGAGTCCGCGCCAACGGCCTGATCGTGTTCGTGCCCAAGTTTGGTATCGAGGCGCCCGTGCTGTTTGATGACGAGGAAGAGGAGGGGGGTAAAAAGGCTGTGCTTGACGAGGATGCGATGACGGTGACCACGAAGGCGGGCAAGACTTGGAAGGTTTTCGACGCGTGCAAGGTTTGCATTCAGATTGAGGAGCTGGCGGCGGGCCGGTCGAGGCTCGCGATCAAGATACTGTAGTGCCGACGTTTGATATCAGCGATACATTGATATTACGAAAAACTACGATAAGGATATGTTAGCTATGGAATACATCAAGTACATCAACGATGGATGGCGCCCCCTTTTGTGACGTTCACGGGGTCGCCTTCTCCGGAACCTCGCCTCACGCGTCAGACACACTAACCGAAGAATGGTGCGCCGCAAGTGCACGTCTTTCTATTTCCCATGCAGACCCCCTCCCAAGATGGATTCTTTTTCGCGAAGCTCGGCTCGGGGGGCGACTCCAGGAGCTTCTGCTTCGCGGCGTCGAGCGCGGCTTCACCTCCGCCCTGCCCCGACTGCAGGTAGTGGAAGTAGTTGAAGAGTCGGATCGACTTGAGCGCGTCCAGCGCCGCGTTGTGTTGCTCTCCGACGTCACTTCCCAGCAGAGTCTTCACCAGGTGATCCTGGGAGAAGACGCTCCACGATTTGTACTGGGGGTTCCACACCCGCCAGAGTCCGGCGAGATCCACCAAACCGGTGAAATCCTTTCCTTCCTCCAGCCTGAGCCACTCGACGTCCTTGGCGATGTTCTGTCCCACTAGCACCGCGTGGGGCGGCAGCGCCGCGCGGACATGCTGCATCGCCTCATCGAGGGGCACGCCGTGCGCGCTCAGAACGTCTTCGGTGATGCCCGTGAGGGGCGTGAGGTACGAGTGCACCTTCTTTCCCTCCGGTTTGACGTACACGTTCAGCAGGCATCGCTCGAACTGGTCGACCAACGCAATCTGCGCCACGTCCCTTGCGTTGTGCTCGTTCCCCGTAGCCACGCACTCGACGTCGATGGAGAAATACGTCGCGACGTAGTTCTGCTGCTGAAATTGCTGCTGCTGCTTCTTGGGCGAGGGCATGGCGGTTTGCCGAAACAGTTGACAATCTTCCCTCGAGTTGGTTGTCGGCGTCGACGGGCGGGGTTTGCGCTCGTGTCGGACTTTCGGACGACGCTACCGCGGTAGATTGGGTCTTTCGCTCGACGGGGGGGTTGAGAGTACGGGCGCTTCGTGTTCGGTCGGCGCTTCGAGTTCTGAACCAAGTCGGGCGAATAACCGGAATCACCCGCCGCCGCTCGACAACGTCCCGTCTGTTTTCGACAGAAACTCACGAGTCGGAGGAAGGGTCCGACCTGAGAGGGTGACGCAGTGGTCGACGCACGGCGCCGCGTCCGGGCAGGAAGGGTAGGCATGACGGCCGTAGCGGTATCATCGGTGATGCCGTCCCGGGACGCCAAGATCTTTGTCCCGACGGTGAAGGCGAGAAGACAACCACGGCGGTCGGTCTCCCGACCTCGCATGGGACGCATGGGCGACCTCGCCATCGAGACGCAGGGCGACGAGGTTGAGGACCCGGACGACTTTGGGGTGGAGAGAGGCGTGCCCTTCACGCGCAAGCGCGCGTTCTACAGGGTGGAGAGCGCGCAGGCGAGGGACCTGGCGATGCTCTTGGCTTCAGTCCACAGCGACGAAGCAGTCGCGGCGTCGTCCTCCAGCTTCAGGGATCGCGAGCGCATCAGCGGCGGTGTCTCGGTCCTGGACGCGATGAGCGGATGTGGGGTGCGATGCGTCAGGTACCTGCTCCAGGGCGAGGTCTCGAGTGTCCACGCCAACGACGCCGACCCCAACGTGATGGACACCCTCTCCGAAAACCTCGCCGGCGCGCACACTCGCGGGGCGACGGGCGCATCCTCGGTGACGAACAAGGACGCGCATCGACTCCTCGCCGAGTGCTACCTGGACGACGCGCGGTACGACATCGTGGACGTGGACTCGTTCGGCAGCGAAAACCTGGTGTCGGCGACGATGCGGTGCGTCAAGCTGGGCGGATACGCGTACCTCACGTCCACGGACGCGCCGGCGCTGTGCGGCAAGAGCCCGGGAGCGCTCTCGGCAAACTACGGCGGAGCGAGAGTGGCGCCAAACACGCAGGGCGCGAACGAACTCGGGCTAAGGGTGTTCGTCGGCGACGCGGTGAGGATCGGCGCGGCTATGGGGTTGCGGGTGACGCCCGTGTTCTCGCTGTTTCACCCGCACGGCCCGGTGTTTCGAGCGATGCTGAGGGTGGAGGCGCTCAAGGGAGATTGGGACTTTAGGAGCGTCGGGCACGTGGGTCGATGTCGCGCGTGCGGCGACGCGAGAGTCATCGACCCGGGTGAGCTCGGGGGCGCGTTCTGTCACCGGTGCGACGCCATTCGCGCTTCACGGGACGACGATCGATCCGCCATTCGCGCGATGGAGGTGAGTCGGAGCTGCTTGGAGGTGAGCGGTCCGATGTGGCTCGGGCCCCTTCACGAGCGCGCGACTGTCGAGAAACTGCGGTCAAAGGCGGCGGAGAAGGGTTGGATCGGAAGGGGGGAGGGCGCGTCCGCGGAAGACGGCGCCAAGGTGAAGGGTCAGATGTCGTTGGAGGCGTTGCTGGGTTCCTTCGCGGCCGAGTCCGATCCGAAACTTCCTCCGTATCACCACAGGACGGACGAGCTGGGGAGGAGCGGAAGGGGTCTGAAGAGGGGCATACCGGCGATGAAGGCGTGGGTCGAGGAGTTGAAAAGTCGAGGTTTCGCGGCGTGCAAAACGCACGTGGACAGCAGGGGCCTCAAGACGAACGCCCCGATGGAGCAGATCGTCGACGCCGCCAACGCCGTGACGCGCGCGAGGGATGCGGCGTCTGCTTAGTTTTTAGTTCAGAGGAATTCCTTCGTTACGTAGTCTACGTAAGAATCTGAGACTTCCCGAGCTCAAACCTTGACCGCACCCATCTGCTTGGTCAGCGCCCACTGCTCCAAAACCTCCTTCACCTTGCTGAGGTCGTCCAGCGCCACGTCGATCTGCTTCTCCTCGTCCGGCACATCCTCTCCCAGCCTGAGGTCCTTGATCCTCACCTTGCCAGCCTCCCACTCCGAGGGGGCGACAAACACCATGTACCTGGCCCCGACCCTGTTGGCGTAATCGAAGGTCTGCGTCACCTTCTTCTTGGGCTCGAGGAGCAGGTCCACCTGCGCGCCGCCCTCCCTGATCAGGCTCGCGGTCTTCATCGCGCTCCCCTGCATGCCCTCGTTGAACGCCGCCACGACAAAGTCAACCTCCTTCGGAAGATCGGGCAGGATACCCTTGTCCTTGAGGAGCTCAACCACGACGCAATCGCCGAACCCGAACCCGCACGCGGGCACCTCCTGCACGGCGCCGTACAGGGACATGAGCCTGTCGTACCGGCCGCCGCCGCAGATGGCGCGCAGCTCGCCCGCGCGATCGAAGCCCTCGAACACGACTCCGGTGTAGTATGCCAACCCGCGAACCACGGACGCGTCAAACACGAGCCAATCGCCAAAGCCGTACGCGTCGGCGAGCTCGAAAAGCCTCTTGAGCTCGTCCACGCCGCTGCGGTCCACGCCCTCGCCGCAGAGCGCCGCGAGGTCGTCGACGGACTTGCACAGGAGGCAGTCCACGAGCTTCTTCGCGGTGTCGGCGTCGAGGCCTTGGGTGTCGCGCAGCTCCTTCTGGGTCTCCTCGGGTCCGATCTTGTCGAACTTGTCCATGACGACGCACACGGGCGCGAACTGTTCGTCGGTGACGCCCATGGACTTGAGCACCGCGCCCATGACCTTGCGGGAGTTGACCTTGAGACCGATGTCCTTGGAGGTGATGCCGATGTTTTTGAAGAAGAGCACGATGGCGGCGAGAAGCTCCACCTCGGCGTTGATGCCCTTGCACCCGATGATGTCCATGTTCCACTGGTAGTGCTCGCGCTTGCGTCCCCTCTGAGTGGTCTCGAACCTCCAGCACTGGGGCACGGAGTACCACTTGAGCGGGAGCATGAGCGACTGCGCCTTGCCCAGCACCATCCTCGCCAGCGTTGGGGTCATCTCGGGTCGGAGGGTCACCTCCACCCCCTCCTTGTCCGTGAAGGAGTACATCTGCTGGGTGATCTCCTCGCCGGCCTTGCGCTTGTACAGCTCCTGGCGCTCGAGCACCGGCGCGTCGTACTCCTCGAAGCCGCAGAGGGTACCCACGTTACGGAAGTGATCGTAGAGCCAGCGCTGGAGCCTCATCTCCTCGGGGTAGAAATCGCGGGTGCCGGACGCGGGCTCGAGGTCGACGGGAGGGTTGGGCACGACGCCGACGGTGACGGTGTTGCCGCTCTGGCCCCTGACCTGGCGCGCCTCGAGCTTGGCCGCCTTCTTGGCAGCCTCGGCAGCCTTCTTGGCCTTCTTCTCAGCCTCGCGCTTCAGCTGCTTCTCGGTCTTCTCGCCGGGAGGAGCGGCGGACGAGCCGTCGGCGGGCGCGGGGGCCTCGGCGGGCGCCGCGGCGGGAGCGGACTCGACGGGATCGACGGGGGCAGCCTCGGAAGACATGTTGCCCATGCAAGTTAGGGTTTGCGGCCGATCGGCGCTGTGTGATGTGCCCCGCGCCTCCGATCGTCGTCCCGGAAAAGCGATCATCGGCGGCTGGGCGGAGCTGGGCGGAGATCAGATCGCACGCTGGCGCAGGCTGGTCAACGATGTGAGCTTGGTCGATGTGATAGATAACTTTAAGACAACCGTTTCTACACACTCTTACTCCGCGCCCTTGGTCTTTCGCAGCGTCGCCTCGGTCGTGCTGAGCAGCTTCGAGTAGTAGTCGACGAACGCGCCGGCATCGATGCCCGGGAGCTCGCCGCCGCCCGCCCTCGAACCCTTAACCGCCGACCGAATGGGACTCGCCTCGCCCCACTCCGCCGACGACGCCACGGTGGCGTCCCAATCGCTCGCGGCGTCATCCGCGAACACCCCGGCGACGGTGGGCGGGGCGAAGGTGCTCTGATCCGAGTCCCTCACGGAGCTCCGCGGTGCCCCCCGCGGCGGGGACCGGTACGCCCACGGCGAGTCGCTCACGTTCGGCCACTCGACAGCCGCGGGGTTAGGGCCGCTCAAACGCTCCAGGGGCGGCGTTTTTATCGCGGGATGCGCGGGAGCGTCGTGGTCGTCGTCGTCGTCGTCGTCGTTCGTCGCGGGCGCTTCCGACGCGGGCCTCTTCGTCCCGTCGCCGCCGCCGTTCCCGTCGCCGTCGCCGCCGTCCACGTCGTTCCTCCTCCTCGCCGCCTCCTCCAGGATCCGAACCCGGCCCTCCAGCAGAAACGCTCGCGCTCCGTGCTCCGCCAGTTGAGCGTTGGCCGCCGCGACCCTCTGGGCGATGGAGTCGCACTCCTTCCTCGCGTCCGCCGCGGCATCCTCCGCCATGGATGCCCGTCTCTCGGCGTTGGTCGCGACGTCCACGGCGACGGCGGCGCGGCGCTCGGCGTCGGCGGCTCTCGCCTCGGCGTCGGCGGCTCTCGCCTCGGCGTCGGCGGCTAATCGCGCAACCGCCTCGAGTTCGACCCGCAACGTCTCGATCGCCGGGGCGTGGTCCACCGCGGGCGTCGTCAGGGGCGCGGTGCGCGGGTCGTTCTCGTCCGGGAACCCGCCGCTGCGTCGCACGCTCCCGAGCCTCTCTCTCGCCGGAGAGGACACGTGTTCGCCGCCGGAGAGGTTCCGGTCCGACGCCGACTCCGTTGGTGGGCCTTCCAACCTCTCATCCGTTGGGCCACTCTCGCGCGACTCCCTCACCGTGAACGAGTCCCTCTCGTCGTGCGTCGGGTCGATCGCGATGCTACTCGCCTGGCTGCGCAGGGCGGCGGCTCGGGCGAACCACGGGGGAGCGTCGCCCGACGCGGCGAGGTCGGCGAGCGGCGGTCGCGTCGAGTGTCGGTTGGGGCTCGGGCTCGGACGAAACTCAAAGTTGCCGTCGTCGTCGTCGTCCGAGTTTTCCGCGGTCCGCGGCTCGTTGTCCCCGGTGGACACGCGCAGGTTGGCCACGCCGCGCGCCAGGGTCGCCGCGTTCGACGACGACGACGCCGCCGCCGCCGCTAAACCCGCGGGCGGGTCGCGCCTGATCTGGATGGGCCTCCCCGGTGTCCTCTGCTTCCTCTCCTCCGCCCTGCCGCCGTCCGCGGCGTCCTTCTCGCGCGTTTCGCGCGCGACGCGGGGTCCGCCCTCCTTGGTGACGACCGCCTTGACGTCCGCGGCGCGCGCGGCCCTGGCGTGCTCGTTGTGACGACGCTTGCACAGCTCGATGGCGTCGGCGAGCAGCAAGAGCTTGCGCTCCGCGAACCCGGGGGAGAGGAACTGGGTCGGCGTGAGCGTGGGGTTGTAGTGAAAGGACTCCCTCAGCGCCTTCCACGCGTTCTCCACGAAGCGCGAGTCGCTCTTGGCCTGCAGGTCGTGCCCCTCGTCGGACAGCGACCGGGTGACGTGCCGGCTGAAGCCCAACATCGCGTAGTGCAGCGCGGGAAGCAGGGCCATGGGCGATCCTTCCCTGGCGCCGTCCTCGTCGAAGGCGACGGGGAACCGGATGCGCCGAAGCTCGCGGTCTATGCGCGCGAGGTTACCGCCGAGGTCTCCCGTGCGTCCGGACCGCAGAGGGGTCTGAATCATCGTCGCCGGCGCCATGCTCGTCGCCGACGGGTCTGAGACGACATCAGCTGCGAATTTCAAACAACGACGCCTCTTTTCGCAGCCCTCCTCACGGTGGATGTGCGATTTTAACTGATAGATCGCAGCTCGATTCTGATTGGCTGCTGGATAAGGGGGGAGGGTTTTAGGGTAGACCGGCCCGGCCCCCGTCGTCACAACGCGCGCAAGGGAGACATCGCGAGACAGACATGGAGATCGTCCCCCCTTCCTACACCGGCGACCCCAACGCGGCGCGCTGCTCGGAGAGCGCGTTCAAGTACGGGTTTTACTGCTTCAACGCCGCGGTCGCCTACGATCGCATCGGCATGAAGGAGTTTCTAAACTTCGGCCACGCCTTCTCGGGCGACTACCTCATCGCGGTCGCGGAGGAGGTTCGCGCGCGCAGGGACGTGGCGAACGGCGTGGAGCCCAAGAGCAAGAGGGAGAGGCTGGGAGAGTACGCGTACAGGAGGTGGGCGCGCTGGAGGAAGAAGAGGATGGTGAACAAGCTCTGATGCGGCGGGGAATTCGGGGCAACGGGCGGAAGCGGACTGGAGCTCCCAGAGCGCGAGCTCCCGTTCGTGCAAGTCCGGCGACTTTAAAGTTCGATGTAATCACGCGTCCGACGACACTCGTCTAACACTAGTAACACAGACCCCTGGACGAGAGCCTGTACCCGCTCGCGTCCAACGCGTTTCTCCCGACGGGATCGCCGCCCACCTCGCCCCGAACCCTGCTCGCCGCCGTCGCGAACCGACTCGCCGCCTCGGCGTCTGCGACCGCGTCCACCACGCTGCCCCCGAACGCCCGTACGCCCCTCTCCGGCACGATCCTGTTCCCAGCCTTGTTCGTCCTCGCCGTCAGCACCCCGGCCATGACGGGCTTGAGAAAGTGCGGATACAATCGAGTCGCGTCGTCGACGACTTCGGGCGGAAGCTCCGCGAGTTTGCGGTACGTCCCGCGGGGCGCCACGCGTCTCATGACGGGCGGCGGCATCGACAGGAGCTCCGCCGCGGTGGCATCGCCGCCGGGATCCGCCCTGAAGCTGCGGTGGATCTCCGGGTGGATCGTCGCGACGGAGGACACGGCCGCGCGTTCCTTCTCGACGTGCTGCCTGAACCCGACGGTGGCGCCCGCCCTCGTGACGAGCTCGCGGTGGTGACCCACCACGTTCAGGTAGACGGGCACGCGGACGACGTGCGTGCCCAGCCTCTCGCTTGATATGGCGTCGAAGTCATCCTCCTCATCCTCCTCCTCCTCCTCCCCATCCCCATCCCCGTCGAGGAATTCGTCGAGTCGGTCCGATCGTTCGCCTTCGTCGAATTCCTCGTCCCGATTCTTCGTCCGCCGTCTCGTCGTCGTCGCCCTCTTACCCGCCCGCATCAGGTACACCCTCGTCGCCAGCGGCTTGGCGGTGATCACCACGCACCCGAGCCACTCGCCCGCCGCGTCCGACCCGGCCACCACCTCGACGCACTTGCTCATCCCCGGCGCCAGGCGGCCCTCGGTGAACCGAACCTCCGCGGTTGGCAACCCGTGGCACTCCACGTGGACCCCGACGCTCCCCTGCAGGTTCCTGTTCTTGATCGTGATCCTGAACCTGCGAGTCTGGCCGGGGAGTAAGGTTCCGACGTCGATCGCCGCGTTCCTGAAGTGCGTCCAACGCGGCCGGTCCGCGGGTCGAGAATCCCGTCGAGTCGCTCGCTCGATCATCTCGCTCGGCACCGGCGCCCCCGAGCTCACGCGCTCGATCGCCGCCGCGTGGGGCCTCGCGCTGGACACCGCGTCCACGTGCGCGTATTTATCGTACCTCGGGTACGCGTCGAGGTCCCGTGGGTTGTGTATCTGCCGACGCGCGTACACCGCCAGCCGCCGCTTGAGCTCGACGACGTCGCTCGAGTCGCACTCGAGTTTTTTCAGCATCGCGTCCACCGCCCTGGTGTCGTCCAGACTCGCCCCTCGACCGCCCTCCTCGCCCCTTCTCGCCTTACCCGACGACGACGACCCGTCCTTCCCACCCGTCTTTCTCTCGTGCGCCCCCGCCGGTCGGTGCCACGCCAGCGTCGCCATCTGGCACACGAACGACACGAACTCGTCAAAGTCGAGCTGATTTTCGCGGTTATCGGCGGCGTCGTCGCCGTACGCGGGTCTGTCCGCGTTGGCGAACGCCATCGCCACGTCCCTCCGTCTGAGCAACCCCGGGACGATGTCAAAGTCGTGCGCCAGCTGGAACGCCTCGGCGCGGGACATGAGAGACGGTTTATCGTTCGTGTCGTCCAGGTCGTAGACGTCGTCTCTGGCGGCGTAGTCGTCGAAGAGGCACCGGAGGGGTCCCTTCTTCGGCGGCGCGCTCTTGTCGCTCCAGACCGCCTTGCCCCGCCTGCCCCGCTGATCGCCCATCTGAACTCTGGCATCGAAAAGCGCGGCCACCTCGATGGACTTCTCCGGCGGCCTCGGCGGAACGGTGCCCGGTCCCCGCGGAGGAACGTACGGCCGAAAGTCCCGATCGACGAAGCCGTCCCGCTCAACCTCCGCGCACATCGCCTCGAAGCGCTCGTACAGGTCGGATGACGCGGTGTCCGGATGCATGTGACTATGCGTTGCACCGAGGATCGACGGTTGGACCGTCGCGCGCGCGTTCGCGGATCGCGCGTGCGCGAAGTCCACCAGCTGTTGGGTTGAGGGGGAAGGAATTGCGGTGAGCGGAGAATGGGCCGGGACGATTCCGAGACGCTGTCGGTGTGGGCCGGGGGCGTGGCTGCTGGATATCTCACCTGCGACACGAGCGGGTTCACCATCCGCATCGTACCCGTACCGGTATTCGTCGTCATTGTCCCGATCGGTCCCAACCACCGACGGACGCGGCGCCTGAGGCCGCGCGATTGACTTTGGCCAAATTTGGGTCTCGGTCTCGTTTTTGCTGGGTCAAAATGCGTGGCGCTCCGCTGCTTGTGATGGGGATCGATGCGTTACGGAAGGTTTATTTCGTTCACCCGACTCTTACCGCGACGACTCTCAACACGTCTACCGAATCCAATCCAATCACCGCTCAGGCCTCCGCCCTGGCCGTCTTCCAGTCGATCGCCGCCTCCCTGATGTTGTTGATGATGAAGAACGCGCCGCACAGACGCGCGGTCCTCGCCAGGCCGCCGCCGTAAAGCGCGCCGATCCCCCCATCCTTGTACACCATCCCGAGCGCCGTCCTGGCGTTTGGGTACTTGACCCCGGCGATGTCGGACTGCGCGCAGGTCTTGGAGGTGTCCACCGGGTGCGTCAACACCGCGGCGACGGTACCTCCGATGGACGAGCCCACGATTGAGGCGGCGAGGTCGTTGGACTTGAAGTACTCGACGTTACCGGTGAGGTAGTCCTTGGCGATTGGCGCGAGGCCGAGGTAGCCCGCGGTGTAGATGGCCTCCCTCACGACGCAGGACCAGAAGCCCCGCATCATCCCCGACGCGCCGTGCTCCTTGACGATGGCGGAGACGGTCGCCCCGGGCGAGTCCAGCCCGAGTTTCTGCTGCTGGATCACCACGAGGTCCACGGGCGAGTACAGCACCGAAGAGACGGCACCCGCCGCCATGGCGACGCCGACGCGCTCGGGGTCGGTGGGATCGCGGTCGCCGCCGGTGACGACGCGCTCGATCGCGCCGTTGACAGCGACCTGCACCGCGGTGATCGGACCGAGCGGGGCCGCGGCCGCCGTGACGCCGCGGAACCATCCTGCGAGGGAGAGACGGGTCCGAGCGATCATGATTGGCAGGGGTCATTTCATTTAAATAAAACGAAGAAGGGTAAGACGAGGGCGTGGAGGACCGGCGGACCGCGCGTCGGTGGAACGACGGAGCGAGGTGGGAGAGTGGGCGGGGTGCGCACCGCCGATGGTCGTCGGGAAGGGCTTCTTGCTCTGCTGGCAAATCTTCAGCGTGATGAGGGGCACTGCGACGGGAAGGAGTCGGGCGCGTTCGGTCAGATGGAGTCGTTCGCGTGGCCGAGACTGTCGGGCGGAGATCGGGACATAGTCCAGGGAACTCACTCTGCACGGCGCACTCGAGGGTGCCTCCGAAGGCTCCAACCATGAGGTTCTCGGTGTCGCTGAGGGGCAAACGCCTCTTCCCCTCAACCACCGAGGCGGCGAAGGGGGTGAGCGGGGGGAAGTCGCGAGTGTTTGGCAGCATCGATCCAACGTTTCTGTGCGGAGCGTCTGACCTCCTCTGGGGAGTGGCTTCGGCGGTCGCTGAGGCGCCTGGAAGGGTCTCGGCCGCGAGGTTTTTATCGCGGGAATCGACTCGCGCGGCTGGTGTCGCGTGCGGTCGGTGCGTCGAGTCCGGCGGGACTCGCGCGGGCTCGAGTATGCCGGATAACAAA
>Ga0181573_10003482_pt1 | contig 13858 bp, 10 predicted proteins | sample 101ome_25_FD_148643 | JGI IMG/M metagenome (GOLD analysis project Ga0181573, IMG submission 148643) | Coastal salt marsh microbial communities from the Groves Creek Marsh, Skidaway Island, Georgia - 101409BT metaG (spades assembly) | ecosystem: Environmental > Aquatic > Marine > Intertidal zone...
GGTGGTCGCGTGCCTGTCGGCGGTGCCGAGCGGCGAGGCGTGCTGCTCGACGGACCCGAACTGCGCGGATCCGAGCTCGGCGCGGTGCGGGAGCGCGGGGTGCGTGGACATGCCGGAATGGGACATGTCGCTGGTGACGGACATGTCGGAGCTGTTCAAGGACAAGGCTCAGTTCAACGCGAACATATCGGCGTGGGATACCTCGCAGGTCGCGACCATGGGGAACATGTTCAATGGCGCCAACGCGTTCAACCAACCCATCGGCTCCTGGAATACCTCGCAGGTCACGAACATGGGGACCATGTTCCAAAGAGCCGCCGCGTTCAATCAACCCATCGGCTCATGGGATACCTCGCAGGTCACGAACATGAGGTACATGTTCAATCGAGCCAACGCGTTCAATCAACCCATCGGCTCGTGGGATACCTCCAAGGTCACGAACATGGGGTACATGTTCTATGGCGCCCCCGCGTCCATGTCCCAAAGCGCCGCCGCGTTCAATCAACCCATCGGCTCGTGGGATACCTCGCAGGTCACGGACATGGGGTCCATGTTCTATCAAGCCGCCGCGTTCTACCAGGACATCACCGGCTGGAGCACCGCTAAGCTGACCGGCTCCTCATCCATGTTCGCCGGCGCCACCGCGTGGCTCGATCGGGTCGAGCGCCGCGACGGCTCCGCATCCATCGACGGACCGATCAGCGAGTGGGTCCACAAGCCGTGTCTGGTGGACGAGCGGGCGCAGTCCGGGTGGTGCGTGCCGTGTGGGTCGAACTTCATAAACGGCAAAGGGGACATCCCGGCTGACGGCGACACGACGTGCGACGAGATGACGTGCTGTCAGGCAAAGATGAAAAGGTTCGGCATGATCATCAAGAGGAAGCCCTAAAATCCACACTTGTCTCCGCACTCGTGCGCCTCGGATCAAGGCCGAGTCGTTTTCAGCCTGGTGGACGACGACAACGTCAAGGATCTTCCTTCCATCGCGGCGGAAATCGCCGCTGAATTTTATAATCCAAACGCGTACTTCATCGGCAACGTACTTCACGAACCTCTTCCTTCACGAACCTCTTCCTTCACGAACGTCTTCCTTCACGAACGTCTTCCTTCACGAACGCCTTCCTTCACGAACGCCTTGACGAACGTCCGCGCCTCCCTCCCCGTCTCTCGCCCCGTCCCTCGCCCCGTCCCCTGCCCCCGCCTCGCGACGCCTCCCTCATCTTTTTCTTCTCCGCGCGGACGGCGAGCGGAGGCAGCGTCTCGTCGGGACCCGTGGGGAGCGTCACCCCGAGCGTGGCCTCCACCTCCGCTCGAAGGTCCCTGAGCACCTTCACCTGCGCCAGCTTCTGCGGGCTCAGTATGTCCCAGTATATACCCTCGGGTTTCGCCGGCTGCGCGGCTTTATCGATCCGGATGGTCCTCGTCGGCGTCACGATGAGATCGACGGGCACGTCGTGTCTCAGCAGCCTGCGCGTGTCGATCTCGCCGCCGTCGAGCAGCTGGGTGTCGTGCACCGTCGTCACCACCAGCGTCGAGTCGTCGATCGTCCCCATCATCCGCATGATGGCGTACTCGAGCTCGGCGAACCCCTCGCCCTTCCCGAGCCTCGCGCCCGATTTCACATCCACGGCGCACGAGCCGATGACGAGTAGGTCGCACTTCGCGGCGCGCATCTCGTCCAGGGAGAGGGGCACGCCGTGCGACGCCACCCCCGCGGAGGTGCAGCACTTCTTGAGCACCTCCGCGTTCTTCTCGGCGATGGCCGGGACGAGTTTTTCGGAGAGGATGGAGAAGAATCCGGTCCGCAGCCTGGGCTGCGGGGTCATGAGGGTCTTGCCAGCCTCGAGCACCGCCCTGCGCACCGCCTTCTGCGGGGTATCCGGGTTCACCTTGACGCACTCCGCGTCCTTGAAGCACTGGAGCGCCGTGAGGTTCGCGGCAGCCTTGTCCGCGTTGACGAAATTTGGGATGCGGTGGTGGACTGGCCTCGGAAACTGCGCGACGTTGGTGTCCTCCATCCGGTCCCATATCCGCTTGCGGATGGCCCACTTCCACTCGCCGTGAGGGTCGTCCCGCGCGGCATCGTCTACGTCGGTGTTCCTCCTTTCCAGCGCGTCCGTCATCCTCTCGCGTTGCGCCCGCATGGCGCTCGCGTCCGCCTCGAGTCGAGCCCTGTCGTACGCCGACGAGGACGCGTCGTCGTCATCGCCCGTCGATGACGCGGAGACCCGACGCCGCGCGCGTGGCGGGTCCGATCGCGCGCCGCGCCTCGGCGCCGGGGTCGCGCGCGGAAGCGCGGCTGGGGAGAGGAGACGCGCGCTGACGCTCATCCTCCGCGGAGGGCGCCACCCGCGCTCGGGGCGTCGCGCGAACTGATCCTATCCGGGCAGTGGCTTCGTCCTTCTGATGACCTGCCAGCTTGACCTGCCGACTGATACGATGACCAACACGCAACCGGTCCGAGTCTCGACGCGCGCGGCACTCCGCCCGGGCATCGCGGGCCGCGCCCGGGAGTCGTGAGACGCATCGGTGCGTGGTGACATGCGCGCCGACCACCCCGCCGTCGCGGCGGAGCTCGCGCGCCTCGACGCGGTCGCGGACGCGCGAGACGCGGCCGCCGCCGAGGCGAGGGATGCCGGCGACGACGCGGCGGCGTACGTCGAGGAGGTGGCCGGGCGCGCGAGGTGGGCGGCGGACCGCGCGCGCGCGCTCGCGACGGACGCGAGCGCGCGTCCCGTCCCGGCGAGGCCCATCCCGCGCGTGCACTGCTCGCGGCTGTCGCTCGCGACGTTCCGCCGCGAGTACGTCGCGCGCAAGGAGCCCGTGGTGATCTGCGGCCTCGGACCGCACCTCACGGAGGATGGGGAGAGGGGCGACGGGCTCGGGTGGCTCACGCGCCACGGCGCCAACAAGAAGGTGGCGGTGACCAGGGACAACGCGCACGTCAACTCCACCCTCGCGTGCGCGGACACCGAGATCCTCGACCTGGGCGAGCACCTCGCCCGCGTCCTCCCGCTGGACGCGCCCAACCTCCCGGAAGATGCCGAGGGGTTCGGCTCGCGAGACGGCGACGGCACCTACCTGTACGACTGCGCCATGCCGCTCAAGCTACCGAGCCTGCTCAACGCCGTGAGGGTCCCGAGGTACTTCGCGCACGATTTCCTGCAGCGCACGAGGGACGTGCACGCCTTCACCGCGTCCTGGCCGTCGCTCTTCGTCGCCGCGCCGCACACCAAATCGTCCCTGCACGTCGATCAGTGGCGAGGAAACTTTTGGATGGCGATGGTTCGGGGCACCAAGCGGTGGACCCTGTTCCACGACGAGGACGTGCCTTACCTGTCCCCGGACTACGGACGCGGGACGCTGGACCCGGCGTTTCCCCGAATGCACGTCATGGACGCCGCGCACGCGAGCTGGCGAAGGCGCGACGCCAACGACGCCGCCGCCGCCGCCGACGACGACGACGACGACGAATGCGGCGGGAACGCCGCCTCCCCAGGCGGGACGAAAGAGACGCGAGACGTGTGCGACTCGCATCCGCTGCTGCCGTACGCGCGGCGATGGGACGTCGACCTCGGGCCCGGGGAGGTGCTCTTCGTCCCAGGCGGTTTCCCCCACGTCGTGCACAACCTCGACGTGACGTGCTCGTTCGCCGGTAACTTTGTCGACGAGAGCAACCTGGATGCGTCGCTGCGAGACATGAAGCTCCTCGGCGCCAAGTACGGGTCGCAGATGATGCGGACGCACGACGCGATCGACGAGGTGTGGTTCGATCCGGAGGACGAGGTGATGGTGGAGGAGTGCCTCGAGCCGAGGCGGCTGGTGGTGCGGTACGAGGATTACCTCGGGGGACGCGCGGGACGGTGGGGAGCGTCGGATTGGGACGGGATACCCGACGAGGAGTGATGAGACGAGTTTATTCCGTTTTTGGACGTTTCGACAGATCATTTGATCTTTTGACGAGAGCCGTTCGTTTTTCGCGGGAAGGCCGAACATTGTCGCGCAGAGCACGCGAACCCCGGGAGGATCCCGACGACGAGGAAGGTCGACCGCGACCGATTCGATCAGCTCGAGCGCCTCGAGAAGACACCCACAGGATCGCGAACACGGGCGACGTCGCCTTCGCGCTTCCCGAACCCCGACGCCATCGTCTGAACAGGAGGATTCTCGACATGGGGACTCCCACCAAGTGGAAGCACAACTTCAGCGCCGGTCCCTCCGCGGTCGACGCGGGCGTCCTCGCGAAACTCAGCGCCGAACTCGCGTCCTTCGAGGACACCGGCATGGTAAGTGTCGATGTCGCGTGAGCCCGGGGGTCGCGCTCATCTCCCGACCCGGTTCGCGGCGCTAATCTCGGCCCGGCGGTTCGACCGTGACCTTTCGCTCCCGGAATCGTCTCACAACCACGCCTCCGGGCATTTGAAATTTCCGCGCTTGGACCGATCTCTTGACGACCTCGTGCTCGTGCTCACGCGTCCATCGTCTCCGTCATCTCACCCGCGTGCCTTCCCCCTCGCAGGGTCTCATCGAGCACTCCCACCGCGACGCGGGAGGTCCCGTCCAGCGATGCATGGCGGACACCTGCGACCTCTTGCGAGAGGTCCTCGACATCCCCGACACGCACGACGTGCTCCTCATGCACGGCGGCGCTCACGCCGTGTTCGCCGGGGTTCCCATGAACCTCGGGCGTGAGATGGGCTCCAGGGCTGACTTCGTCGGCGACGGCTTCTGGAGCAAGCGCGCCGCGGGCGAGGCGAGCAAATACTGCGTCGTCAGGCACGTGGGACTGACGAGCGAGCTCGGCGGCGTCGCCATCCCGCCTCCGTCCACCTGGAACGTCGACCCGACCGCCGCGTTCGTGCACGTCACCGCGAACGAGACCATCGACGGCCTGGAGTTCCACGTCGATCCGACGATGCCGCGGGACGCGCCGCCCCTCGTCGGCGACTTCACCTCCACGCTGCTCTCCAGGCCCGTGGACTTCTCCAAGTACGGCGTCGTCTACGCGAGCACGGGGAAGAACCTGGGTCCGAGCGGCCTGGTGGTTGTCATCGCGCGCAAGGATCTGCTCACTGGCGAACGCGAGATGGCCATCACCCCCGGGGTCATGTCCTGGTCCGCCGCGGCGAAGAGCGCTCCGATCCAGAACATCTGGAACACGCCCAACGTGTTCGGGATCCGGGCGTTACAGCTCGTCCTCGAGGACTGCAAGGCGAAGGGCGGCGTCGCGGCTATGCGGGCGCGAGCGACCCGCCGGGCGTGGAGCGTATACGACGTCATCGACGCCAGCGAGAGTTTCTACGTCAACGAGGTAGAGCCCGAGTTCCGCTCGACGATGACCATCCCCTTCAAGTGCAAGACGCCGGAGATCGAGGAGAGGTTCGTGGAAGAGTCCGAGAAGGCTGGCTTCTACAACCTCAGGGGCCACCCGCTCTTCGGGGGGCTCAGGATCACCGTGTACAACCAGGTTCCGGACGATGCCGTCGAGGCGTTGGTCGGTTTCATGCAGCAGTTCCAGATGAAGGTCATGGCCGAGGAGGGCACGATGTTCGGCGCGAAAGACAAGACGACCTGCGCCAACTCGCCCCCGTCTGTGCTCAACTCGTTCGCATTCATGGATTAACTTGGTGGCTGCCAAAACCTGCAGTCAACTTTGTTTTGTAAAAGTGGAATAAAATTGCCAGGTCATCACAGCGCCGTCGCCGGGCTCGAATTTCGAAATCGAAACTGACAGATGAGGTGCGTTTCGATGCGATTTCTGCCGGCCTCGGTTGCGACCGACCTACTTTTCACATCGCACGCCGCGCGCCACGATCAATTGTCAAAATCGGCGGGAAAATCGGGTTTCAAAATGTGCCGAAGTTACGGTCGAACCGCACACGCGGGCGAGGTCTTGATCGCGAAATTGACCGGCGCCCGATCGCGGTTGAAAGCGGTTGAAAGGTCAACGAGGCGGGGTGCATTGGAAATCTGGTCGGACACATTTCGACCGATCTATGGGATTTCCCGACCGTCTGCGAACAGGCAAAACCGCGTTGTTATCGAGAGATGGCGACCGTCAACAATTCTCTCGCCTCCCCTCGCTCAGTTTTTGTCAACACATTTTCCGAGGACTGCCGCGCACGCACTCCTCCCGCGCGCGTCTCGCACGTGCACGGCGTCGGTCGAAGCGCACATCGAGGACGAGCGGATCCTCGTTCAGACTCTGAAGTCGAAGCAGCGCGCGATCGTTCTCGCGTAGCCCACACCAGACTCGCCTTCAGCGTGGTCTCCGGCGACCCTCGCGGTCTTCGCGCTTTTTTTCCAGCGCAGTGCGAGCGAGCGGGCGGATACTTTCTTATTCGCGTCACCCTCCGACCGGAAAGGCAGGCGTACGTGCGCAATCTCCGGTAGATCGCACGAGTCGTCCTCGCCGAACCTTCACCATGGACCACAACCAACTTCCCGCGGGGTTGTTCACCCCCGAGAGGCCCTCCGGTAACGGTGGCGTCGACAACACGGTGCGGCACATCTCCCGCCCCAAATCTTCCCGCCTCGACCACGGGCCGACTCTTCGATGCGATAACCACCCGTTCGCGGCCCCGTGGCGCGCGCGCGCGCGCATCTCCCGCCTCGCGACTTGATCGCATCGGGCTTTTACCCGGCCTACTCTCCGATTCCATCCCCGCCCTGACCTCCGCTCGTTCGCTCCATCCACCAGGCGGCGCTTCTTTCGTCCCCGTTCCTGCTCTTCGCGAACGCCCTCTCGCCCATCACGCCCTCTCGCGCCTTGCTCATGCAGGGCATCAGCGAGACCCAGGCCGCGGCGCTGACTGCGCTCCCGAAGGACTCTCCCGCGCCGACGAGCTTCGCGTCGCCCGCGGGCACCAGAAGGTGAGCCACGACCCCTCCCTCGATCTCCCATCGCGCGCGCGCCCTCGCGCGTCTCCGACCACCCGCCGGGGTTTTTCCCGAACTCCGATCGCCTTCTCACTCTCCCGCCCTCCCGCCTCTTCTCGCGAAAAACAGCGGTGCAGTCGCGGGCAGGTCCCGGAGAGGCAGCAACCTCGGCAAGGCGACCGAGCCCGCCGGGCTCGAGGAGGTCGCGATGCACGCCGACCAGGCTGTGCTCGCCGCCGTCCACGCCCTGGCGCAATCCCCGCTCCGACCGGGCGTCCTCGACGACGTCACGGACGTGGCCCAGCTTCGCAAGCAGGTGAGCCTCCTCGCCCCTTCGTTTTTTCCGCGCGCGCGCATCGCAGTCGCGATTCTCGCCGCTCGACCTCCCGCCTCCTCGGCGCGCGCGCGATCGGAGACTGCATCCGCGCCCGCATCGATCTCTCCCGCGTGATCACCCCGACCCCGCGCGACCCCGAGGCGCGTCGCACCGCGCGAGCGCACGCGACCGCGTCGGTCGCGACCCGTGATCGCGCGGGACCCGCCTCGGCCCCTTTCGCGCCCGCGCGAACGCGATGTTCCCCATAACCTGTACCCGACGACAATCGATCCGCCCCCGCCGCCTCCTCACCCAAACCCACCCACCTTCACCCCGACGCGTAAACTCCGCAGCTCGAGACCCAGTTCGACGTCAACCTCACCGAGCCCGAGGCTGCGCACGCCGGCATGGCGCGCGCGCTCGAGGAGGAGCTCCGCCAGCTGGATGGCGAGCTCGAGCTCGAGCAGCACGCGACGCGATTGGTTCGCGGCGGCGACGTCGCCCCGTCGCCCGGCGGCGGTTCGAACGCGCGCGGCGCCAACGGCCGCCGGTCCCTCCGCGGCGCCGCGGCGCGCGGTGCGACGGGCCCCGCGGGCGTCGGCGCCGTCGCCGCGCAGGCTGCCGAGGAGTCGATGAAGCGATCCAGCACCACCGGAGCGTCGACGGAGTGGCCCCACGGCTTCGCCAAGACGCTCAAGAACGACGGCCGCGACTCGCCGCGCGTCCAGTCGTCGCGCGGTAACGGCAAGAAGTCCGCCAACGGCAACGCGGGTGGCACCGACGCGTCCGCCTCTGCCCGCGGCGGCGGATCCAAGTCGAAGAAGGCGGGTGCGGGCGGCGGCGGCGGCTCGATCGAGCGGCTTGATCAGTCGGCGAATGCGGGCGGGCGAAGGGGCGGCGCGCAGGGAGCGAGCGATCGCAGGCTGTCCGTGAGCGCCGCGGCGACGCCGGCGGTGAAGGGCGAGCGCCCCGCGGGCCCGCTGACGACCCCGTCCCCGACGAAGGACGGCGAGGACCCCTCGAAGTCGTGCGAAAGCAAAAAGTGCAACTGCAAAAAGTCCAAGTGCCTGAAGCTGTACTGCGAGTGCTTCGCCGCGGGGGTGTTTTGCCACGAGTGCTCGTGCCAAAACTGCCAAAACACGAGCGATAACGCGGGCCTGGTGCGAATGACCCGGCAGCAGATCGAGCTGAGGAACCCGAACGCGTTTGCGGATAAGATTGTCGCATCCGGCGACGGCGGCGGTCAGCACAAGAAGGGGTGCCACTGCAAGAAGAGCGCGTGCCTCAAGAAGTACTGCGAGTGCTTCCAGGCTGGCGTGCTGTGCCAGGATTACTGCAAGTGCGACGGCTGCAAGAACAAGGAGGACAACGGACAGTTTGGCGGTCGGGGCGGAGCGGCGGCGGCCAAGCCCGTTCGGATGCCGACCCTCTCCGGCCACGCCACCCAGGCTGCGGCCATCGCCGCGGTGGAGGAGGCGGCGATGTTCATGGCTTCCGAGAATGACCACCACGGGTTGATCATGGAGGATCTCATGCACATGAAGTCCCCCGGTCGCGTGGGCCTCATCAACGCCGGCCTCATGTCCCCCGGGCGCTTCGGCATGGGTTTGATGTCCCCCGGCCGCGGGCTGGTCATGTCGCCCGGCAGAGCCGTCCTCGCCGCGGTTGACGGCCTCGGCCTCGACCTCCTCCAGTCCCCGCCCAAGGCTGCCCCGCCCGAGGCGGCCACGCCCGCCGCGGGAAGCAACGCCAGCGGAGGTTCCAACAGCGTCGGCGCGACGCCGATGAAGGCCAGGGGCGAGACGGTGTCGCCGCTAACCCCCGGCAGCGGGCGCGGGACGATACTTCGAGCGGGGCCCGGGCGTCTGACCCTCACCGGGGGATCCGCCATCAACACCCGCAGCAAGGCGCCTCCGCCCCGCTTCGACGGTAAATCCGCCGCCAACTCCGCGAAGGGCCCGATGGTGACCCCGACGGTGACGCGATCGTCGAGGAAGACGAGGAGCTTTGGGGCGATGTCCGGCAGCCACGACGCGGCGCTGGCTGGGGGGATGATCACCACCCTCGGGTCACCCGTGCCCTTGTCCACTCCGGAGGGGTTCGAGTGAGGAGGAGCAGGAGCAGGAGGAGCAGGAGGAGGTTATGCGCCGAGGAACGAAGTGATGAGAGACGGGAGTTGAATGGTCGAGGAGGAACGCGATTAAGGAATTGACGCTCCGACGGGATCGAGACCGGAGGTATTAGGGATTAGGGAGAAACGACGGGGTTATCGGGAGACGAATTCGCGACATCCGAGCCCGAGCGGGCAACGAGATGGCACCCCGAGCACGGCGGAGGAGTTGACAAACGCTTGTTGACAACAGCGCAACCTTCAGTGGCGGGCTGAGAGACCGGCACAGGTCTCGAAGCGAAAACACCTGTAAATTGTAATGACACTCGAGGCGGTGACGAGAAACGATCCGACCCAAAGTCACGTCTGCAGCAGCCTCTGACTGCGCAGGTACATCAGCACCCCCGCGAAGAGCGCGACGCACGCCGCCCCCGCCGCGATCAGCACCTCCCCGAACGCCCCTTCGTTCGACCTGAGCGGCACCGGCAGGTTCATCCCAAACGCGCCGGCGACGACGCCGAAGACGCCCACCGCGAGCGTCGCGTTGGATATGACCAGATCGATCTTTATCAGCCTGTTTCGCTGCGAATCGAGGGAAATCTCGGCCAGATCCTCGGTGTCCTCGGTCGCGTCCCGCAGCTCGGCCAGCCTGGCGAAGCTGAAGTCGACGTGCATGTAGTACGCCTCGAGTAACGCCTCCACTCCCTCGTGCGCCTCCGCTCCCTCGCGCTCCTCGCCGACGTCGGAGTCCCCCTCCTCCTCCGACGACGACGAGAGATCGTCGAAGGGGACGCCGTCGGAGGAGGATCCCTCGGAGAGGCTCCTTCGCGGCTCGAGCTTGATGGGCGACGTGGACAGATCCGGAAACGAAACCGGCGGCGGGTGGAGCTCCGCTCGACCGGGGACGTCTTCCTCCACCGGAGCCGGTCGAGGCGGCGGCGGCGGCGGGGAACTGATGACGTGCTCCCTCTCCGCCCGCGAATCGTCGACGCCGGAGGAGGACGACGATCGACGGCGGACGCGCGGGCCGGACGCGGGCGGCCGGCGGTCGCCGCGGCGGCGCCGCGACTTGGTCCGTGATTGGGAGCCGTGATTGGACGCGGCGCCGTGATTCGACTCTTCCTCGCCGCCCGAGCGGCGACGACGGTACATTCCGTCGGAGTCGCGAGCGCGCGCCGGCTGCGTCTCTTTCTCCTCCCTCGTCGTCAGGCACATCGCCATCATGTCCCCGTCGTCCGCCAGGAGCTTGCTCAGCTCCTCGCGCACCGCCCCGACGCGCCGCGACAGCTGGTTCATCGCCGCCTTGGCGCGTCGCACCCGCTCCAGCGACTTGGTGGTGACGTGTCTCGCGAGCGAATCCAGCGCCGGGTAGGCGACGTCCTCGAGCGCCACCGTCTCCTCCAGCAGCCTGGCGCACACGTGGAACAAGGCGGCTTCGACGACGCGAAGTTCGAAGGGGAGGGCGAGGACTTTGAGGTCGGCGGGGGATTGCCGCAGGCCGAGGATGTCGGTGGTGGCGGCGGTGGCTTCGGGCGAGACGTCGCCGTTCGGAATGACGTCATCGGGAATGACGTCATTGGGAATAACGTCTTCTGGAAGAACGTCTTCTGGAATAACGTCGTCTGGAATAACGTCTTCTGGAAGAGTCTCTGGAAGAACGTCCGTCGGCGTCGGCGTCGGGTCCTTGGCGAGCATCTTCCGGAGGGACTGGAAGAAGCGCTTGGCGTGGGGATCCGGCCCGCCGTCGTCCCTGTCCGCCATGAGCACCACGCGCGTGGACACCACCACGGCTCTTATGTGCTCGAGGTTGATGACGAGCGCCCTCGGGCGGATGAACACGCTGCTCGGGTACCTCGTGGGCAGCGCCGGGTCCAGGATCATGAGGTCCCGAAACGGCACGCCGAGCTCGCGCTGCATCTCCATCTTCGTCGCCTCCAGAAACGTCGACTCGCCGTCGACGTCCAGGACGAGCCACTTTCGCTGGACGTTGTACCGCTTCTCGGGCTGCGCGCCGGGGTCGCCGCGCTGCTCGCGGGTGAAGACGATGGCGTTCGGGCCGGGCTTGAACGCCGGGGCCGGCGCGGGGGTTTGACCGAGCGGCGGCGTCGGGGTCGGACGAGCCGGGTCGGACCGAGCGGCGGCGGCGGCCGGGGTTTGGTCGACGCCGTCGGGGGTGGAGCGGCGGCTGAGCCAGGCGGAGGTCTCAGCCTCGGAAACGACCGAACCGGTGACCGCGCCTCCGCGCGCGTCGGTGAGCCGCCTCGCGACCCGCCTCGCGGCGTCGCCGCGCAGGGTGGTGGGATCGCCGAGCTCGCCGCTCGGGGTGCGATCCAGCCAGTGCGATCCCTCCCCCGCCGAACCCATGCCGCCGCCGTCGTCGTCGTCGTCGTCGTTGTCTTTCTCCTCGCCTCTCCAGGAGGAACGCTCGGGGTCGCCGAGCAGGGGCTCGTCGAGCGACCGCTCGTGCGCACGTCGCCGGGTGTATCCGGATCGACCGGTTGCCGGCGGAGGGAACCGCGTCGTCGCGAGATGGAACGCGCCCGACGGCTCGCGGCCCGGCGTGTCGCGCGTCAGGCGTCGTGGCTCGGGGACTCGACGACGCTGGACTGCTGGACTGCTGGGCAAGAAGGACGGCGTGGTTTCCTGGGACGTTTCAAAAACTCGGGGCGCGGTCGGAGCGCGCGCGCGCGGGGCTCGGAGGGAGGAGAATGGACGCCACCGTCGCGCCGCCGCCGGGGACGCGACCCCCGGTCGATGTCGCGTCCTTCGACAGGAGCCAGCTCTCGGTTTACCTGAAGGACGTCGTCACGCTCGCGCTCGAGAACCGACCGGAGGATCCCATCGCGTTCGCGAGCGATTACCTCCGGAGGGTGCTGGGGGGCGCCGGGGCGGTGGCCAGGGCGCACCAGTACCTCTCGCTGAGCCCGCACACGCGCAGGGCGTTCACGGACAACGCGCTCCTGGCGTTCGAGGTGCTCAGCGGCGACGAGGAGGGAGAGAAGCCCGTGCCCGGCCGCGAGTTCAACCAACTCATCGACGCCCTGCTCGAGGATGCGCCGTGCGCAATCGCCGATCGCATCCGCGACGTGCTTCGGACGAACGACGACGCGGAGGTGCGGTGGTGGGAGTTTCAGCGCGCCACCAAGGCGTGCTTCGCGCTGAGAGAGTTACTGGAGGAGCTGGAGAGGCTCTACGAGCGCAGGGGATTCACCGGCGCGGGGCCGTCGAAGAGTATCACCGAGGAGCCGGAGAGGCTCCGCCACGACGACGACGACGACGATGACCCGGAGATGCGCCTCCTCGAACCGGGATGCGCGTTCGAGGTCTCGCGCCGCCGCTCGCACCTCCCCAAGGCGGCGCTCACCAGGGTGCTGTACGAGACGCTCAGGCTGGAGCGGGAAGCCATACCGTACCCGTGGGGGCCGATCGGCGCGCAGGTGCGAGACATGGGACAAAATGGGGGCGCCGCGCTCGGGGACGTCGCCGGGAGCGTCGTGAATTTCGAAGCCTTCGCGGGCGCGGTTGTGCGGACGGCGACGCCGAGGAAGGCGTCGAGGGCGGGCGACCGGGACGGCGGGCGGGCTGGCGCGTTTGACGCGAGGGATTCGTCGTGAGACTTATCCCGACTCGGCGAGGGTTTTAACACTTGAGATTGCTCGGTTTTGGTTTATTACGCTCGAAGCGGTCGGGGTCACCCGGGGTTACTCTCGACGCTTGAAGCGAGTCGGTCCATCGCCTCCCGCGCGTCGTTCGGAACGTGCGGGTTCAAACCCAACGCGCGCATACCCCTGAAGCACGCCTCCAACCCGCGCAACGCATCCGCCGGGCCCGTCGTATGGCCGTAACGGGAGCCCGGAGCGAGCGCCCCGGCTTTGTCCGCCCCGGGCCCCGGTTCCTCCCTCGCCAGCGCGCGGAGCAGGACGCACGCGTCGCGCGGCCCGCCCAACACCGCCTTGAACGGAAAACCCCTGCGCGCGGCGCCATCGCCGAAGGAGCTGCGCGCCGGCGCGACGATGACGTCCGCCAGCGAGAGCGCGTAAAAGTCCACCGCCGCCTTCAAATTCGCGTCCTCCTTCAAATTCGCCCCGTTCGACGACCCCGAGACGTTCCCGAACACCACCAAATCGCCCCCCTCTCCCTCGTCCCCTTCCCCTTCCCTGGCGAGCAGCGCGTGGACCACCGCACTGTCCGTCGCGGCGTACACCCTCGCGGGGGCTTGCACGTCCACGTCGCCGGACTCGGTTCTTAAACCCGTAAACTCCCCCGCGCTCGCGACGGAAACCAGGGGAAGACCCAGCGCGGGCGCCCGTCTCGCGCAGTCCAGGTACCCCGAGAGCTGACCGTACAGCGCCGTCCAGGGCAGAGGCTTACCGTCGCACTCGTACGGCGCGAATCCGCAAGGGGAGGGAGCCGGCGCCGGCTGTGCCCTTCTCGCGAACGCGGCGTCGACGGCGACCCACGACGACGCCGCATCCGCCGGCAACTCGCAATCCGCATCCGACGCCCCCTTTGACGCCCCCTTTGACGCCCCCTTTGACGCACCCCCCGACCCC
>Ga0181573_10003483_pt1 | contig 13857 bp, 11 predicted proteins | sample 101ome_25_FD_148643 | JGI IMG/M metagenome (GOLD analysis project Ga0181573, IMG submission 148643) | Coastal salt marsh microbial communities from the Groves Creek Marsh, Skidaway Island, Georgia - 101409BT metaG (spades assembly) | ecosystem: Environmental > Aquatic > Marine > Intertidal zone...
TGGATGGGGGCACACTGCGGGTCTTGGGCCTATCAGATGTCGGGCAAGCGATTGATGAGGAAAACGGCATCTTTTACGACGACTGTTACTCAGAGGATCGCGACAACTATATTGACATCATTCTGAGTGGCGATTTGGATGCGGCGCGGAGTGTTACGCATGTTGAGATCCCATCACTTGCAGGCGGTTATCGGGCTTTCTACAACCCCGGCGGCCCCGGACCAGAACCCTTCGAGGGAATCCGGTATACCGAGCCAGGCCCCGCTGATCTAGAGCCCGTAATCATCGCGATCGACGACCCCATGCGGGTGTCAAGATCGCCACAGCCGTAGTTTAGCGTCTCGGAGGTTTTGACCGCCTACTAAATACTACTCAGGCAGTGGTCCCCGGGGCCGGACTTGAACCGGCACGCTCGCAATGAGCGGGGGATTTTAAGTCCCCTGTGTCTACCAATTTCACCACCCGGGGTGGGCGAGAGCGCGCGATCATATCACGTCACAACACATACGCGACCCCGTTTGAGAGTGTTACAGTACAGTTTTGTACAATAACGAATAAACAAGGGGCAGCAGCAGTGGCATCGCAACGCGGCGAGTTTGGTTCACGGTTTGGTTTCATCATGGCAGCGGCAGGGTCAGCTGTCGGTTTAGGCAACATCTGGGGCTTTCCAACCCAAGCAGCCAGTAATGGCGGCGCGGCGTTTGTCGTAGTTTATCTTCTGCTCGCCTTTCTTCTCGCCTACCCCGTTTTAATGGCAGAACTCACCTTAGGCCGCCACGCCCACGGCAACATGATCGCTGCGCTAGCTAAGGTCTCGCGTAACGGAACCCAGCGTGGCATCGGTACGCTAGTGGGTATTGTCGGCATCTTCACTGCGAGTCTGATTCTTAGTTTTTATGCCATTGTTTCGGGCTGGATGATCGGATTTGGCGCCGCCTACCCGCTTGATGCGCTCGGCGCGACCGAGACCGCAACATGGCTTTCCGAGTTCGGTCTGTCGCGGAACCTCATGCTGATGCTCATCTTTATGACACTGACCATGGCCGTGGTTGCTGGTGGTGTTGAAAAAGGGATCGAGCGCTGGTCAAAGCGCCTAATGCCGGCACTCATCGTTACGCTTATTTTGTTGTCGTTGTATGTGATGACACTTGAAGGTGCCGGCAAAGGCCTCGCTGTCTACCTCGTGCCTGACCTCTCTAAGCTATGGTCCACCGAGTTGGTGTTTAACGCCATGGGAGCGGCGTTCTTCTCACTCTCATTGGGCGTCGGTACCATGCTCATCTACGGCTCTTACGTCTCAGATGAGGAGCATCTTCCCAGCCTCGGTGTCCAAGTGGCCTTGGTTGATGTCGGCATTGCCGTCTTAGCGGGCTTTCTCATTCTGCCGGCAATGTACGTCGCCGCTGAACGTGGCGTCATGATCTTCAATGAAGCCGGTGGACTCTTGTCTGAGGACACGCTGATCTTTGTGGTGCTCCCTGCCCTCTTTGACTCCATGAATGAAACCGGAACGGTGCTTGCCCTGGCCTTCTTCGGTCTCATGAGTATTGCGGCCCTGACCTCGTCTATCTCCATGTTGGAGGTACCCGTATCGTTCTTGGTTGAGCGTTTCCAGTGGGGACGCCTGAGGGCTGCCTTCATTGCGACAGCCATCATCACGGCAATGAGTGCCGCCATCGTCATGAACTTCGATGCATTGTTCGGGTTGGTCATTACGGTCAGTACGCGCTACTCGCAGCCACTTCTCGGTTTGGCGCTGTGCGTTTTTGCGGGATGGGTGTGGCGACGGGATGTCCTCTTAAAAGAACTCGCCAAGAACGAAGAAGCGACCTCCAGCACATTCTTTATGCGCTGGTGGCCTTGGTACGTCAGGTTTGTATGCCCCGCGATTATCGTGACGATAATCGCGAGAACAATGGCTTAAGCGATGCCTCAGCTAGGGCTTCGCATGATTTTGGTCAGCTCCTCACCCCGTCCTTCCAGAGCGGCCTGAAGCGCCTTCTCCATTAGGTAACGGGCCTGGGCGGTGTAAGCATAGATACAGGAATGCACAGCTGCCTCATGCCAGTTCTCTACGCTACATGCAGTGGAGTAATGTTCGAACTCGCTCAGGGTTTTGATCAGGTCCGAAATATGTTTCGGACACTCGCAGTCGAGAAGACTCTTGAGCTTTCCCGCAGCATTGAGCGTGCTGTCGTCGTATATCCGGGGCTTCGCTTGAATAAGTTCGCCCAAGTTGATCTCACCCTGCTTTGCCTCATGATCGATGGCTACACGACCGAGCTCGAATGCAAGCCGGGCAGACTCAGGTGGATACTCTAAAGCGGTCATGCCTCGACGCTCGATTTCCTCAATCCAACGGCTGTTACACAACTGATACAGCACCAGTGTTCGCTTCGCGCCGAGCCGGTTGGCCAGGGTGTCCATGGCATTGATATTAGTCATCGACACCGAGGGGCAGTGAACCACCAGCATATCTGCCTGCTCATTGACGTCTAGGGCATCAACAGCGCTGGCTAGGGGCATGCGTGACAAAAACGCGCTAATGCCTGAGAGGCATCCCTGATGACCATCCAGCCACTGACATAGCTCAGGCCCTATGAATACAACTCGCGATTTTGACGCAGGGATGGCTTTAGCCATGCGGCTACCGCGGTTACTGACCAGTAACTCGAGCGTCTTGCGATCGGAGGAGGCAATCTCACCGATGCGGACACCATCCTCAACCAACGCCGTGATCAGCTGCAAATGCTCTAAGTCAGACTGGGTGAACAACCTACGACCTGAAGCCGATTTGTAACTCGCCCCCAGCCCGTATCGCCGCTCCCATACTCGAAGCGTGTCGGGCTTCAGTCCTGTCAGTCGTGCGACGGTTCCAATGCCATAAAGCGGTCTTGGTTCGAGGAGGTTTGCTGTGTTGGCTGGTGCGTTCATGTTTTACCCCGGTATTTGTTCATCAATTGTCGTGATTTACGCGACATTTACCGGTGCAGATCAGTCCTTTTACCCAGTGTCCAAGAGTTGTTCAGGTGCTAGGTGGACATTGTCCAGTTTTTTCTGGGCAGTCTCCGCGATCAGTCGTATAGATAGGTGAGGGATGCGGGGCAGCGAAAATGATCGACAACACAGACGAAAAAGACATCGAATTGATGTTTGCGGAAGCACGTCGTTACGACCTGCTTACTGCGGAGCAAGAGCAGTCGATAGATAGCACCAAATGGAGTGCTGTTAGGGAATTCTATGCTCTCATCAGTGAAAACGACGAGCTAAGCCAGTACTTAGCCCAGTTTTGTCGCGAGTGCCTGGACAATCCACCACAGATCCAACGGTTTCCAAATCGAGACTTGCACTTTGTCTTGCGCCGCGAATTGGCCGCGCTATTCAGCGCCGGGTCCCACGCGGATCAGTCACGAAATGCCGCCAAGAAGCTGCCAGAGCTAAAAACGAGCGCTTCGCGTCTCAAGTACGTTGAATCGCTGGAGCTACCAGCGAGCCTAACCATCGGCATCGCCGTCGCAATATTGCGACGGGCAGGTGGTCAATTTGCCGATACGGTCGCAGACGCTATTGGACACTGGCAGCGTCATTGGCAGACCCCTGTCCCGTCCTTTGCACTCGACCACGCCTTGCTGTCTGCCATCAAGAAGCAATTGCGCACCTATACCGAGGCTCGAGATCGACTGGTCATGCATAATCTTCGACTCGTCTATTCGATAGCTTCACGGTACAAAGGTCGGGGGGTGGGTTATCTGGATCTTGTTCAAGAAGGAACGCTTGGACTCATCCGTGCCGCCGAGAAATTCGAGTACGAAAAAGGTTTCAGATTCAGCACTTACTGTTTCAACTGGATAACGCAGGCTGTCAGACGCTATGTGGGTGATGCCGGTACGCTCATTCGCTTCCCTACTCACGTTCAAGAACAGATTGGCCGTCTTTACAAAGAGCGTTACGCCGAACAAGCGAGGACCGGACAAGAGGCAGATGCTGATACCATCGCGGCGAATGCGGGTATGGACCCCGACAAAGCGCGCGAACTATTGCAGTTACGCAATCTTACTGTGTCACTAGACGCTCCGAAATTTGATGAGGACGACGAGACCTTGGTCGACGGTCTTGTGGGAGAAACCTTTGGCGAAGCAGGCGACGACGCTGAGCAGGCGTCGCTCGGGACGTTCCTGGGTAATGCCATTGGTAGACTTGAAGCCAATGAGCGACAAGTCGTTATGGCGCGTTGGGGTCTGCAAAACGGACCGCCCCTAAGCCGGGCCGAAATCGCCGACAAGCTGGGCGTGAGTCGCGAGTGGGTGCGTCAACTAGAGCGTTCAGCGCTCAAGAAGCTCAAAGGTCAAATTGATGTACAACACGCGTTTGACGACTACCGACAAAGCGGTAGTTGGTGACGGGCAGCTCGGCTATCGCGCATCGATGTCGGCAACAGCGTCTTTCAGTTCGCCAAATCGAAACTTGTAGCCAGTAGACAGCAGTTTGTTTGGGATGACCCGCTGACCCACCAAAAGGAGCTCATCGGCCATCTCCCCCACCATTACCCGCATGACCCAGCCAGGCATTCCCATGCCCATCACCGTGGTTGTGACACTACGAACCTCATCTGCAAATGATCGATGCGTGACCGGGTTCGGTGCTGTCATATTGACAGGTCCGGATACCGCCTCATTTTGAATGCAATGCATAATGGCGCCCACCATGTCCGCCAGGTGGATCCAACTAAGCCAGTGATCCCCCTGCCCCATCCATGAAGCTAAACCAAATTGGAACGATTGGGTCATTTTGGGGTAAGCACCGAGAGCCTTGTCGAGTACTACACCGGTTCGAAGCAGTACGCAGCGCGTGCCCTCGGCCCCAATGTCGCTGACAATCGCTTCCCAATCACGGCACAGTTCTGCCGAAAAACCACTACCCACTTGATCGGTTTCGCTGAACTCGCGCTCTTTGCTTTCACCATAAAAGCCAATGGCGCTGCCACTGATGAACACATCCGGCATGCCAATGTTTCGTAGTCGCGACACCAATACTTGGGTTAGATCAATTCGGCTTGCGCGTATCTCTTTTTTGTAGGCTGGCGACCACCGACGGTCCGCTAAGCCGGCTCCGGCGAGGTTGATGACGATGTCCTGACGCGTGTTCAAGTTATCGATCGAATTGATATATGTGACACCTTCTGAGCTATCAAGCGATTGTCTGGTTAGTACAGTGACGTCGTGTCCATCCTCAATTAGGCGCTTGACCAAAGCGCGTCCAATTAAGCCCGTCCCGCCCGTAACAAATACTTTCATCGTCGACTTATCCTTAGGCCCTTAACACCAACCAAAACACAGTAGCTAACGTATACGTCCAATGCATCAAACGGTTGAATCTTTGTCCACTTGGTTACATCGCATCGAGCGATGGACGGTACTGACCGGTGCGGGCGTCAGCGCGAACTCTGGCATTCCCACCTATCGCGATCGTACCGGCCGGTGGCTTAGGGTTGACCCCATCCAGCACAAAGAATTTGTCGAGACTGAGACCAAACGGAAACGGTATTGGGCCCGTTCAATGGTCGGTTGGGTTGGTGTCGATGGTGCGCGTCCCAACGCGACGCACTACGCACTCGCTGAACTTGAGCGCGCAGGCAAGGTCGACCTGCTGATCACACAAAATGTTGACCGATTGCACCAAAAAGCAGGTTCGCAACGCGTCGTCGATCTTCATGGCCGACTTGATCAGGTCGTTTGCTTGAATTGTGGTGAGCAAGAGTCGCGGCAGAGCTTCCAAACACGACTATTGCAAGCCAATCCCTTTGTCACCGATTACCAGCACATTGCCAGGCCCGACGGCGATGCCGATGTGCCCGATACCTACGTGGAGAAAACAACCATTCCCGAGTGTAAGCAGTGCTCCGGAGTCGTCATGCCCGACGTTGTCTTTTTTGGTGGCACCGTACCCAGAGCACGGGTTGATGCTTGCGCTGAATCACTATCCAGCGCTGGTGGGCTTCTCGTGGTCGGAAGCTCTTTGCAGGTCTATTCCGGCTTTCGCTTTTGTCGCATCGCCGAAAAGCTGCGCATACCCATCATTATCGTCAATGAGGGTGAAACCCGTGCCGATGATATGGCAACCCTCAAAGTTGAGCAGTCGGCAATGAACCGTCTGGTAGCCGCTGTCGATCAAATTATTCCTTCTCAAGAGAGCAAGTCCGCGTGAGCACCACTATCTTACTGTTTAGACAAGATCTGAGAATCCATGACCACCCTGCACTTTCGGCTGCAGCGCTGCGCGGCGATGTCTTGCCCGTTTTTATTTACGACGAGCAGGTGGCGGGCGATTGGGGGTTTGGTGGAGCAAGTCAGTGGTGGCTGCACGAGAGTTTGACCTCACTATCGGCCTCCATCGCATCGCTCGGCGGTCAGCTCGTCTTACGAAGAGGGAACACGTTAGAGACACTAATTGAACTGCAAGCGTCTACACAGGCCGATGCCATCTATTTTTCTCGCCAGTATCAACCGTGGTCAGCTGAGCTCGAGGCGGCTATTAAGGCGGAATTTACCAATAGAAACGTTGAGGTCAAGCGGTATCCCGGGACGTTACTGCATGAGCCGGGCTCGGTTCTAACAGGCTCGGGTACATCCTTTAAAGTGTTCACCCCATTCTGGCGTGCGGCTAGCAAGTCACCCGTCGCGATGCCAGTGCCACTACCTAATGTCACATGGGCGGTAACCGCGACGCAGACAGACGCCTTGATAGACTGGCAACTTCAACCCAGCGCGCAAGACCGCATGCCTGACTGGGCAGATGGGTGGGCGACGCTGTGGAAACCAGGCGAGGATGGGGCTAAAGAGGCGTTAGATATGTTCCTTGAAGCGCCGGTAGCCCACTACTCGGAGGGCCGTGACATACCGGCAAAACGGTACACCTCTAGACTCTCTCCGCACCTAAAATTTGGCGAGATATCACCTCGTCAGGTATGGGCGGCAGCACAACAGCGAAAGCTGTCAGCGCCCCAATGGAGCTCAGCCATTGATAAGTTTTTGGCAGAGATCGGCTGGCGCGAATTCTGTTATCAGCTCATCGATCTCTTCGATGAAATGCCCAACATTCCATTTAAAGGCCAGTTCGCTGCCTTTCCTTGGGACAATAGCGAAGCTCAACTCAAAGCATGGCAGCAAGGCCAGACCGGCTACCCCATTGTCGATGCGGGCATGCGTGAGCTGTGGCAGACAGGTTTTATGCACAACCGGGTCCGAATGATTGTCGCCTCATTTCTAACCAAGCATCTCTTGGTTCACTGGATAGAAGGTGAGCGATGGTTCTGGGACTGTCTTTTAGACGCTGACATCGCATCCAATGCCTGTAGCTGGCAGTGGGTGGCCGGCTCAGGCGCTGATGCAGCACCCTATTTTAGAATTTTCAACCCCATTGCACAGGGGCAGAAATTTGACCCCGAGGGCGATTACGTCCGCCATTGGTGTCCTGAACTAGCAGAGCTGCCCAAGAAATTTGTCCACGCGCCCTGGGAAGCACCCACACTAACGCTCGCGAGTGCGGGCGTTGAATTGGGTGCGAACTATCCAATGCCCATTGTTGATCACAAAACAGCGCGACAAGGGGCGCTTGATGCCTACGAGGTCATCAAAAAAGTCAGCTAGTCCTCATCGATGATGGCAACCGCACGGGTCCAACCGGCTGAACCGCCACGAACTTTGTGCGGGAAGCAGCTCACCGTAAAGCCGAAGTCCGGTAGCGCCTCGAGGTTGTGCATTTTCTCTAAATGACAGTAGCCAATGTCACGACCGGCCTTATGCCCTTCCCAGATAATGCTGGCGTCTTTATCGGCGGCGTAGCGCTCGGCCGTGTAGGAAAACGGCGCATCCCAACTCCAGGCATCTGTACCGGTGACCCTAATGCCACGCTCTAGCAGGTACATCGTTGCCTCGTAACCCATACCAGCGCCAGCGTTGACATAGTCCTCGCTACCATAGCGCTTGCCCGCTGAGGTATTGACCAGAACGATATTCAGCGGCTCTAGCGTTACATTAATGCGCGCTAATTCATCCTCTACGTCCTGAGCAGTAACGACGTAGCCGTCGGGCCTATCGCGAAAATCCAGCTTTATTCCCGGCTGAAAACACCATTCAAGTGGCACCTCATCAATGGTGATTGCACGCTCAGCACCGCCAAGTTTGTCGTTCATCGTGCTGTGGTAGTGGTAAGGAGCGTCCAAATGAGTACCGTTGTGCGTGCATAGCTGCACCATTTCAATCGCCCAACCTTCGCTATCGGGCAATTCGCTCTTATCAAGCCCTGCAAAAAAGTCAGCCATTTGTTCTGCACCAGTGTCATGCCGGATGTAGTCAATCTTGGGACGCATGGGCGGTGGATCGCTGATCACGTCGTTCTCCAAGAATATTGATAAATCAACAAACCGTCGCATATCGACATCTCCGTACTTGCTATTCAACGAGCCTCCACTCTAACCCGACATTGCCACCTGTCATACCGCCTTTGGTAGTTGGCAAATTCGCGTGGAGGATCTATTGTCTGGCGGTCGAAAACCTTAGGTAAATTCTATGAAGCATTTGCAACACATCGGACTCATTGCAGGCACCTTCATTGCGGCCTCCTTTGCCGCGTCTGTTAACGCTGCAGACACACCCTTCCCATCCACCTACAAAGCGTCCAGCCACGCGCCAACGCTCATCACAAATGCTACCGTCCTGACCGGGACGGGGGAAAGGCTTGAGGCGGCGAGTCTCTACTTTGTCGATGGCAAAATTGTTTCCGTGGGAGAGCCACCTAGCGAATTAACCTCAGACACCCGCATCATCGATGCTGAAGGTAGTTGGGTAACCCCCGGTATCATTGATGTGCATTCGCACTTGGGTGTTTACCCCTCACCCGGCGTTGATGCGCACTCTGACGGCAACGAAGCGACTGCGCCCGTGACAGCCGAAGTGTGGGCTGAACACAGTGTTTGGCCGCAGGACCCGGGCTTTGGCCGTGCCCTTGCCGGCGGTATTACGGCAATGCAAATACTGCCAGGATCGGCAAACCTTTTCGGTGGCCGGGGCGTCACGCTCAAAAACGTGGCATCAGTCACCTATCAGGGAATGAAGTTCCCTGACGCGCCCTATGGTCTAAAAATGGCCTGCGGCGAAAACCCAAAGCGCGTGTATGGCCGCAAAGGGAGTGGTCCATCGACACGCATGGGCAACATTGCGGGTTACCGCGCGGCCTGGATCAAGGCAACTGATTACCGCGATGAGCATGCGAAGTACGAGGCGCTATCTGACGAAGAGAAAAAGGAAGCCAAAAAGCCCAAGCGTGATCTCGAATTAGAGACCTTAGCGGGAGTGCTCGATGGCGACATCATTATCCACATGCACTGCTATCGCGCGGATGAAATGATGACCATCTTAGATCTCGCAAAAGAGTTCGACTACAAGGTGGGTACCTTCCATCATGGCGTCGAGGCCTACAAGATTTCCAGTGAATTGGCAGAAAACGGTGTCTGCGGCGCGCTCTGGGCTGATTGGTGGGGCTTCAAGATGGAGGCCTACGACGGCATTCAGGAAAATATTGCGCTCGTAGATCGGCCAGAGGGTAGCTGCTCAGTGGTTCATTCCGACTCTGATGAAGGCATCCAACGTCTCAACCAGGAAGCGGCCAAAGCCATGAGTCGTGGCAACAAGGCGGGCATGGACATTGCCCCTGAGCGAGCCATCAAGTGGATTACATCGAACGCAGCAAAGTCGCTCGGAATCGACGATCAGACTGGCAGTCTTACGACCGGCCTTATGGCTGATGTAGTCATCTGGAGTGGTAACCCCTTCAGCGTCTATGCGAAAGCCAATCAGGTCTTTATTGATGGGGTCGAGCGCTACAACCGCGATGACCCTACGCTACAACCCGTATCAGACTTTGAGCTAGGCCAGCTTTTGGAGGTCTCACAATGAAAAAAATGACTGTATTAGTAGCCCTTGCTGTGGGTCTGCAAGGCATCAACGCCAGTGCTGACAGCTTGCGAATCGACAACGCCACCATCATGACCATGGGTGGCATGGGCACACTTGAGGCTGCCGATATCCTCATCGAAGACGGGGAAATCACCGCCATCGGGAGCGACCTGTCAGAGGATGCAGATCGTGTCATCGACGCGAACGGCGCCATCATAACTCCCGCGATGTTTGCCGGAGCAACCACAACGGGCCTGGTAGAGGTCAATGCAGTCAGAGAGTCAGTAGACAGCTCAGTTAGCGAAACGCCGCTGAGTAAGCTCCATGTCGAGTTTGACGTTCGTCGAGCTTACTCCCCTCTCTCGAGCCTGCACGCCATCACTCGAACTGAGGGCTTTGGTTATACCCTACTGGCCGCAACCGGCGGGCAGTATTCCATTGCGGGTGTCGGATCACTAGTCGATTTTGATGGCGGTTTTGACAGCTTCTCGGGGGACGACACCATATTCATTGACGTTGATGGCTACGCCTCGCGAAAAGTGGGTGGTTCGAGGGCTGCACACTGGATGCTGCTTGAGGGCGCTATGGCTGATCTCGATGGGCGCGCCAGTGAACAGGAGTACCTCACCCAGGCGGGTCGAGATGTTTTGAAGCGATTGAAGTCTGACGGAGTTTTTGTCTTCGCGGCTAATCGCGCCGCTGATATCAAACAGGTCATTGGATTTGCTGATGAACACGACATCAACGCTGTGATTGTGGGCGCTCGGGAGGCATGGATGCTGGCCGACGAGCTTGCAGACTCGGATATCGCCGTCATGGTTAATGGTTTGGACAACCTGCCGGCTGATTTTGACTCGCTGGGCTCACGGCTGGATAACGCCGCGTTACTGAGCAACGCCGGGGTAACGGTCATGTTCACGAGTGACGAAACGCACAACGCACGAAAAATCCGTCAAGGAGCAGGCACTGCCGTCGCCTATGGCATGGATTACGATTTAGCACTGCAGGCAATGACAACTACCCCAGCCGAAGTTTTTGGCGGAAGAAGTCGCGCCTTGGCGGTTGGCTATTCTGCCGATCTCGTCGTTTGGAGCGGTGATCCCCTTGAAGTAACGAGCTACGCAACGGCTGTCGTCATCGAAGGCAAACTTACGTCAATGGAGAGTCGACAAAGCAAGCTACTAGAACGTTACCTGCCTGAAGATGCCGGCATGGGGCGTGCTTATATTAATCGGTAACGCTCTTGTCATTGGGCGGAGCACGTGTTGATGTTTAGCTAATCCTTTGGCAGCTGATAAGTTGGCCACAACCCCATCGACTTGTCTTGGTAGTTTCCCTCTACTATCAAAGCATCTGGGCGCGGTAGGTGGAACGGCTCCAGTTCAAGATTGAGCTTGCGCCATTGGCCCGTTTGTACATTTAGGTTAGGGATTCCGTCCCAAACAAATGTTGTGGCAAGTAAGAAACGCGAACTCGATCGTCTTATGTTGGTAAGAGCCCGCAGCACCATATCATTGGGAAGATGAACCATACAGTCCCTGCAAATAATCAGGTCAGCGGCTGGCAAGTCATCTGTGATCAGATCCAGAACACTAAATCGATGCTGTGGAAAACGGGCTTGATTAGCTGCAATCAATTCTGACACGATGTCCGCACCGTGGTAGTCAATCCCATCCAAAGTTAAGTGTTGCATCCAATTGAAGTCGCCACAGGGTATATCTAGGATCGACCTGATGTCGAAACGCTGGATCAGAACATCGAGTTGCTGCACTAAAAATCGGGTTGCCGATTGCGTGGACCCACTGCCAGAAACCGACTCCTCATTTTTCCATTTGTTGTCCTTGTAAATCTCTGTAAAGACTCGCTTGCTGTGACTGCTCACTTCCAAGAACCTCCCTTTAACCTGAATTAGTCACTCGCAGCACTAACTATCGGTGCTGATGCGTTTAATCGTAGCGGTGGTGGAGAAACCTTCGACAAACTCGAGGATGATCACTTCGCCACCGCTTTCCAGCACGTGCTTGTGTCCGGCTATCTCACTTATGGCGTAATCCCCACCCTTGACTAACACGTCAGGTGAAATCGCCTCGATCAAGCGCGCCGGCGTGTCCTCGGAAAACGGTACGACGTAACCCACTGACCGCAGTCCGGCCAGTACCGACATACGTGACTCAATATCGTTAATAGGCCTGTCAGGGCCCTTGAGGCGTGACACCGACGCATCGTCATTCACGGCCACAATCAACACATCGGCGAGCGCTGCAGCCTGGCTCAAGTAGGTGACATGCCCCGGGTGCAATAAATCAAAACAGCCGTTTGTCATTACGACTCGCTGCCCTTCCGCCTTGAGCCTCGCCACAGCCGCGACTGCTTCTTGCTCTGTCACGATGCCTAAAGCAGGCACGTCTCTCTCAACATCATCCTCGGATTGCAGCAAGGCACCTTCGAGCTCCTCGCGCGTTACCGTTGCAGTGCCAACCTTGCCAACCACCAAGCCTGCCGCCACATTGGCCAAGCGAGTCGAATTCTCAAGGCTATCCTGACTGGCAAGACCAGCAGCCATGGCCGAAATAACCGTATCACCCGCTCCCGTCACGTCGAACACCTCTCGCGCCAAGGCTGGCAAGTGTAGAGGCTCACCTTCCTTCGACTGCAAAGTCATGCCGCGCTCACTCCGAGTAACCAACACCGCATCAAAGCCGTGCTGATCGCAGAGATCACGCGCTCTAGCACTGATAACTGCATCGTCCTGGTTACAGGCACCAACCACAGCTTCAAATTCAGATAGGTTGGGCGTGATGAGTGTTGCACCGGCATACCGGGAGAAATCCGCGCCCTTTGGATCGACCAGAACCGGGGTATTCAAAGCCCGACATGCGCTGATAAGCGCCTCGATATTGGTCAGCGTGCCTTTCGCGTAGTCGCTCAGGAGCACCACATCGTGTTCGGCGATGAGATTACTCGCATACTGTAAAAACGACTCATCCGCGTAACCATCAAGCGGGGCCTCAAAATCCATACGAATAAGCTGCTGATTTCGGCTGAGCACACGGAGTTTGACGATCGTATCTGCCGGACACGGCATCACTGACCATCGCACTCCCTTTGCCTCAACGGCTGAACGCAGTTGCTTTGCGTGCTCGTCGTCACCGACAAGACCGGAGAGTGTTGTTTCAACACCCAATGCCGCCAGGTTAATCGCGACATTCCCGGCGCCACCTGGCCTGTCATCAACACGCGCCACGTTTACAACGGGTACTGGCGCCTCAGGACTGATGCGCGTCGCCGCACCGTGCCAGAAACGATCGAGCATGACATCACCGATGACCAGTACCTTGGCATCACTGAATTTAGGAAGCTTCGTCATCCGATATCACTCTCTCGGTTACCCTGATCTCGCGCTTAAATGCTTCTAGACCAGTTCGTTAAAGGCACTCAAAGCCTCATCGGCCGTGATACCCACCATACAATCAAATCGCCCTGCGCATGTAGGACTTCGCTTACAGGGCGCGCACGCGAGCCCATGATAAATGACTCTGACATTATCGCGACCCGTCTCAAGATAGGGACAGGTGGAGCCAAAGAGCGCGACGGTGGGAATGCCTGCCGCAATGCCCATGTGCGTAAGCCCAGTGTCTACACCGATGACTCCGGCGGCCTGTTTTACCAGGCCAGCGCTCACACCCAACGGATAGCTGCCCACCCAGTTCATTATCGGTAGTCCGTCTAGCAAAGTAACGGCCTCCTCCCGGTCGCCGGGACCGCCCAAGCAGGCTATCTGATGTCCCGCGTCTGCAAGACGACCAATGAGCGCTCGCCAATGCGCGTGGGTCCAATGTTTTTGCGGCCGAGTCGTGAACGGTGCAATAACAACATACGGCCCCTCAGGCGCAATATCCGTGGC
>Ga0181573_10003484_pt1 | contig 13850 bp, 8 predicted proteins | sample 101ome_25_FD_148643 | JGI IMG/M metagenome (GOLD analysis project Ga0181573, IMG submission 148643) | Coastal salt marsh microbial communities from the Groves Creek Marsh, Skidaway Island, Georgia - 101409BT metaG (spades assembly) | ecosystem: Environmental > Aquatic > Marine > Intertidal zone...
TCTACCTGCGCCGCAACGAGGGCACGAACCGGGCCCCGAAGTTCGCGACACGGAACGAGTTCGTGATGGTCCAAGGCGCGCCGATGCACGTCCCCGGCACCGTCGCGACCATCCGGGCCGTCGACTGGGACCGCGACGGCGTCCTCGACCTCATGCTCAGCAGCATGGGCGACCCCTACGGACAGGACACCGGCGGCGGCGTCGCCGTCTGCCTCAACCAGAGCCGCTCGGGGGAGTCCACGTTCGGCCCGATGAACGTCCTGGTCGCGCCGAGCGCCAAAGGTGCCGTGGGCGCGCCCCAGCGCCCCGACGTCGGCCTGCACCCCGACCCGGTCGACTTCGACGGAGACGGCGACCTCGACCTGATCGTCGGGGGCTACTCGATGTGGACGCCTGCGGCGCCGGCGTTGGACGACGCGGGCGTCGCCCGCGCCGACGCGCTCGCGGCGAAGCTGGAGGAGCTACAGGCCGCCTACTCCGCGCTCTCGGCGCAAGCCGCCAAGGCGCGCGACGGCCTCGAAGGCGAGGCCGCGATGAAGGCGTTCTCGGAGGCCTACGACAAGCTCCGACCGCAGCTCAACGCGCTGACGTCCGAGATGGCGCCGGTGCGGGCCGAGCTCGACAAGCTGCGGCCGCGAGCCCAGCGCGTGTCCTTCACCTGGCTCTACGAGAACCTCGCGAAGTAGCGGCCGCCGCGCGGCTCAGATCCCGTAGCGGCACGGGTCGTCCGGGTCGATCACGTGGGTCGCGATGCTCGTGATCCACGCCGAGCCGGTGATCTCCGGGATCACCGCGTCGAACTCGCCGACCTTGGTGGTGCCGAGCACGCGCGCCTCGAAGCGCGTGCCGAGCACGCTGTCGCTGTCGAACCACTCGTCGACGCCGAGCTCACCCTTGGCGTGCACGACCGCGAGCTTGGCCGACGTGCCGGTCCCGCACGGGGAGCGGTCGTAGGCGGTCCCCGGGCACAGCGTCAACGCGCGCGCGCCTGGCCGGTCGCCGTCCAGGGGCGCGAACAGCTTGATGTGGTCGACGATGTCCTCGGTGCCGATGTCGGGGTGCACACAGCGGACGCCCTCCCGCACCAGCGCCTCGCGGATCGCGGTCGCCGCCTGCATCAGCACCGGCAGGTGCGTCTTCTCGACCATCAGGCCGAGCTGGTCCGCCTCGACGAACCCGAACCAGTTGCCGCCGTAGGCGATGTCGACCGCGACGTCGCCGAAGCCGTGCACCGGAACGCGCACCCGCTGCTTGTAGAGAAAGGACGGGACGTTGGTGATCGTCACGCTCTTGGGCCTGCCACCCTCGACCTTCACCTTGCACTCGACCAGGCCGACCGTGGTGTCCAGCTTGATCGTGGTGAAGGGCTCGACCGCAGGGACCATGCCCATCGCGACCGCCGTCGTCGCGAGCCCGATGGAGCCGTGGCCGCACATGCCGAGGTAGCCTGCGTCGTTGACGAAGACGACGCCGAGGTCGGCGTCCTCGCGGGTCGGCGGCAGCAGATACGCGACGATCACCGCGTCGTGGCCGCGCGGCTCCAGCACCAGCGCGCGCCGGATGTGGTCATGGTCGCGCTGCAGGGCGTCGCGCTTCTCCGCCATGGTCGCGCCGCGGATCTGCGGCAGGCCGCCGGTCACGACGCGGGTCGGCTCGCCCGCGGTGTGCGAGTCGACCGCCTGGATCATCTGCTCGAAGGACAGCATCCGGCCGATCCTAGCAGCCGGGGGGCTCAGCGCAGGAACACGTCGTGCGCCTGCGTCGTGGCGTAGACGCCGTTCTGCGCGCTCGGCGCAAGCACCGCGCCCTGCGCCCGCAGCACGCCGCCGCCGACGCCGAACGGCACGGCGAGGTCCACGGTCAAGCCGCTCACCTGGAGCGCCGAGACGTAGACCGCGGCGTCGACCTGCCCTAGCTGAAAACCCGCCAACGCCGGCGTAGGCGGCGCGGTCGGGTCGTAGACCTGCAGCAGCAGCGCCGCCATGTCGCCCAGGAACGCCCCCGTAGCCGTGGCGAGCACGTGCCGCACGACCTGCCCGCCGGCGGCCTCTGCGAGGCACGCGAGGCTCGGTGCCGTCCCGACGCCGGTGCGCAGCTCCAGGTCCTCGCCGGTGCCCGGGAGCCGGCAACCACCCTCGAGGTCGTCGATGCACAGCAGGTAGGAGACGAGGTCCTGCCGCTCGGACGGCGTCAGCGACGGGGTCGGTCCGTGCAGCCCGGCTGGGTTGAGCGCGCCGATGACGTCCCCGAGGGTCGCCGCCGCGCCGTCGTGAAGGTACGGGGCGGTGGCCCAGAGGCCGCGCAGCGACGGCGTATCGAGGCCGGTGAGCGCGCCGCCGCTGGCCATCCCGGAGCTGGGTCGGAGCGTGCCGACGTCGTGCAGCACCCCGAAGGCGCTGTCGGTGAACGCGGGGCCGGAGTGACACGACGCGCAGCCGATCGCGTCGAACAGCGCCTTGCCCCGGGTCGCCGAAGGCGGCAGCGAGCCGTCCGGGGCGCGGTGCGGACTGACGCCGAAGTCGGCCAACGAGCGCACGTAGGCAGCGAGCGCGTCCAGCTCGACGCTGAGGCCGGCCTTGGGCTGACCGAGCGGATCGCTGACCGTCCCCGACTGCCACTGCGCCTGGGTGAGGAACCCGTCCCCGCCGAACCCGGCGCGGATGTCGTGCTCGAAGTCCTGGATCTCGTCGAAGTTGCCCGTCCAGTGCACGTTGCCGTGGCCGAGGCCGCGGCGACCGATCAGCGTCGTCGTGTTGCGCAGGCCCTCGCCGCGGTCGGTGAAGTCCCAGGTGCGGCCGTCGTGACCGCCGTCGAGGTGGCAGCTGGCGCAGCTGATGTAGCCGTCCTCGTTCATCCGCGGGTCCGTCGCGTCGTAGAAGACCTGCTTGCCGAGCAGCACCTGCGCCGCGAGCCGCTCGCTCTGGACCGTGGCGACGTCCGCGAGCAGCTGGAACGCGAACGTGGTGGAGCCCGTCACGCCCGCGACGTCGTAGACCCGGATCGAACGCGACAGGAAGCCGTGCACGAACAGCCGGCTGCCGTCCGGCGACACCACCAGCCCCTGCGGCGCGCGGCCGGCGCCCTCGACTCCGGCCACCAGGTCGCCCGTGTAGGCGTCTCGCACGTCGATCGCGTTGCTCCCCTGCAGCACCGTGAAGAGGTAGTCGCCCAGCGGGCTGGACGCGGTCGCGAAGGCCATGTCGCGGTCGTTGAAGTCGACGCGCCCCCCGAGCACCTCCTGGCCGGTCGCCAGGTCGAGCTGGGAGAGGATGGTCCGCACCGTGCTCTCGAAGGTGAGCGGGAGACCGTCGCGGTAGACGCCGCGCTGCACGTTGTCCTTCTTGCTCGGGACCCACGCGTGCAGGCCGTCCGGAGAGATCGTGACCGAGCTGAGATAGTTCGGCACGCCGCGGCCGCTGTTCTCCGTGTCCGGCCCAGCGTCCACCGCGAGCGTCACCGCGCCTGCGAGCGCGAACGGCGACGTCGTGAGCCGGCGAACTTCGCCGGTCGCGCCGGACAAGAACCGCGTCACGAGCACCTGCTGCGAATCCGCGGTGACGGCGAGCCCCTTGGGCTCGGATCCGACGGGCAGCTGCGCGACGACGGACCTCGCCGCCGGATCGACTTCGACGACCTCCCCGCGCGCGCGCAGGCTGACGTAGCCCGCGGCGCCGTCCGGCCGGAACACGACGCCGTAGGGCGCGGAGCCGATCGGCATGGGCAGCGTCGCCAGCAGAGCGCCGGTCAGCCCGTCGTGCACGCGAACGGTCGCGTCCCCCTCGCAGGCGACCCAGAGGCTACCGTCCGGCGCTTCGGCGAGCGTGCGCGGCCGCGCACCGGACGCGGCCTCGAAGACCTTCTGCAGGCCGACCGCGTCGATCGCCGTGATCGAGTCGTTGTCGGCGTTGACGCAGACGACCAGCCCGGCGGTCGTCCGCTGGATGGTGCTGGAGCGCGTCGGCGCAGCAGCCGTCAGCGGTCTGTGCACGGTCTGCAGCGTCGACGACGCGCTCGTCGCCGCGCCGCTCGAGACGGTGACCTGCGCGGCGTAGTGTCCGGGGGCGCTGTAGACGTGCTGCGCCGAGGGCGAGGTCGAGAACGCCGTCGGCGGCGTGCCGTCGCCGAAGTCCCACGAGTAGCTCAGCGGGCCTTGCCCCTGGCTGGCGGCGACGCCGAAGGACGCGACCTGACCGACGACCACCGGCGACGTCGGCTGGGCGCTGACGGAGACGGCGTGGATCGCGGCACCCGTCGAGAACAGGCTCGAGAACGTCACCGGGGTCGCGTTGCCGCTCCAGTCGCGCATCCCGCCCGCAGGGATCACGACCTCGTAGGTCGTGTTCGCCTGCAGCGCGCGCTCGGGCGCGAAGTTCACGATCCCCATCTGGCACGAGAACGACCCCGCGATCGGCGCGCCGCCGAGCGGGCGGACGAAGAACGTCGAGACGTCGAGGGAGTCGACGTCGACCATGTCCGACGTCGTGACGCCCACGCGCGTCGTGGTCGGCTGGTCCACCGCGCCGTCTGCCGGGACGACCATGGTCACCGAAGGGCCGGTGACGTCAGGCCCCGCCTGGTGCGGCACCAGCTTCGTCGCGCCGCCCTGGTCGTCGCCGAGCGCGACCATGTTGCCGATGGGCGTGACCCAGTCGATGTCGCCGCCCGACGTCGGGTTGACGGTCTGACCGATCACCGCGGGCGTCGGCTGCTGCTGCGACAGCTTCAGGTAGGTCGTCGACGCCGCGACGTGCACGAACTGGTCCTGGACCGCCGCCGACGCGCCGCGCGACGGCAGCCCGACGCTCGCCGTCGCGGGGAACCCGGGCGTGGCGATGTCGTGCATCGAGAACGAGCCGGCGTTGCCGCCCGGGCAGCTGATGCAGTTGCTGACCGCCGAGACCACCAGCTGGCCGCCGTTCACCGTGGCGCTGTACGGGATCGGGGTCGTCGGCGACGAGTGGATGACCACCGGGTGGCCGGGGTGGCCGATGTCACAGAGCGCGTAGCCCGAGCCGCCGTCGCTGTTGGCGAGCACGAGCCGGTTGCCGACCGCCCAGGCCAGCACCGTGTTGAAGCCGCCGAGCGCGCTCTTCGGGACGTGGTTCTTGACGAACGGCGCGCTCGGATCCGTGATGTCGACGATGTAGAGGCCGAGGCTGCCGGCCGGGCAGTAGACGACCTCTCCCTGGACGAAGAACCAGAACATCCCGGTCGCGTAGCCGCCCTGGATGCCGGGCACCGTGAAGGTCGCCCGCTGCACGGGCGCGGACGAGTCGGTGAAGTCGTAGATGCCGAAGCCGGTGCCGCCGAGACCCGAGCCGCGCACGAAGAGCACGTGCCGGCCACCGAAGCGCGTCGTCTGCGCGTAGGTGTGAGGCTCGGCCAACCCCATGCCGCTGAGCGACGAGAACAGCGACGGGCTGTAGGGGTCCGAGACGTCGTAGAGCGACACGCCGACGCCGGTTCGGGGCAGCGCCAGGTAGCCGTCGATCATCAGCGCGCGGCCGTGGCTACCGGCCCCGACCGTGCTCACGACGGTGAAGACCTCGGCGGCCGAGAACGTCGGGTTGGGCAGACCCGGTCCCTGACATGGCGAGGACGAGCACGCAGCCAAGGCGACGCCGAGCGCCGCGCCGCGGGTGAGCATCGAGAGCATGACGCCTCCGGCGAGAGAGAAGGCCGGTCGCCGCATGCGGCCAGCCGCCCTAGCGTCGGGCACGCGCCGAACCTCGTCAAGCCAGCCCGGCGAGCAGCGCCCGCCGCTACGTACGCCGGTACGCCGCGCGGAAGCTCAGGAACGGGTCCATGGCGCCGAACGTCACGTGACCCGTGCAGCGCTCGGCGCGCCCCTCGGCGTCGACGTAGATGATGTAGCGCTGCGTCGTCGGCTGGCCCATCTGGGTGCCGGCCATGGTGCTGATCAGCTTGCCGTCGAACCAGCGGCACTGCATCTGGCCGACCTGGCCCATGCTGTCGACGAAGACGGTGTTCATGCACTGGTCGTGCGGGTCCCAGCCCCAGAGCGCGTGCGACTCGTAGGCGTCGGGTGATCCAGCGGCCTTACCGTCGGTGCGGCCGTGCATCGCGACGCCGCCGAAGACCATCTCCCACTTGTCGGTGCCCGTGATGGCCGTCATCGGCATGCCGGGCGCCATGGTCATCTCGCCGTTGGTCTCGTAGCTGCCTGCGAGCTTCGCGAGCTGCTGCATCGCTTCGTTCGGCTGCGCACCCATCCAGGCGCCGACCCCCCAATCACCCGCGAAGCCCTCGCCGCCGCGCTCCAGCGCTCCTTCGATCACCTGAACGGAGTCACCCTCGGGCATCAGCATGTCGACGCGCATCCGCATCCGGTCCCCGTCGACGCTCACCCGCGCGCGCTCCTGGAACGCGATGCCGTGCTCGTGGTGCCGCTGCAGCGTGGTCAGCGTGCCGTCGGGCAGGATCCTGACCTCGTTGATCCGAGCGCGGCCCAAGCTGTTGATCATCGCGGCGACGTAGCGACCCCGCTCGCGGTCCCAGCCGTAGTAGTTGCGGATCACCATCGGCAGGTCGAGGCCCTCCATCCGGACGGCGAAGTCCTCCTGCAGGAAGTGGCCGCCGAGCGTCCAGCGGTAGCTGATCTTCGCCGTCCACGGCGTCTCCTGACCGGTCGGCTCGTTCATCTTCCCGGCCCCCTGCCAGTCGCCGACCAGGCCCTGCAGCTTGGCCAGCTGCGGCGCAGGCCGCGGGTCGTAGTCCTGTGCCGGGAGCGCGACCGCGAGCAGCAGCGCAGCTCCTGCCAGGCGAGAGTGCAGTTCGAAGTTCATCCGGCGATGAGAACTCCAATCAGCCGCGGAATCGACTCCCCAGCGGCGGCGCGACGTTGAGCCGGTCGGGCAAGCTGGCCATACTCTTCGCCCCGCGATGCCACCCGCACCCGACATCTGGACCTGGGTCACGATCCCCGCGATCGGCGGCCTGATCGGCCTGACGACCAACTGGCTCGCCGTGAAGATGATCTTCCGGCCGGTGAAGCCCCGTCGCCTGCTGTTTTTCAAGCTGCACGGCCTGATCGCGCGGCGGCAGGCAGAGCTCGCCAAGGCCATCGGCCGCGTCGTCGGCAACCACCTGGTCGAGCACAAGGACGTGCTCAAGAGCCTCAACAAGCTCGACTTCGGCGGCATCCTCGGCAAGGTCCTCGACCGCGGCCTGGGCCCCAAGATCCAAGAGCTCCGGAGCCTCCCGCTGATCGGCGGCTTCCTGACCGAGGAGCGCATCGCCGACATCAAGCGGTCGATCACCGACAGCATCATGACGCACCGCGAGGACGTGCTCGACGAGGTCGAGAAGGGCCTGAGCAAGGGCCTCGACGTCCCCGCGCTGGTCGAGAAGAAGGTCGCGGCCTTCGAGATCCTCAAGCTCGAGAAGCTGATCCTCGAAGTCGCCAACCGCGAGCTGCGCTCGATCGTCTGGCTGGGAGGCGTCCTCGGCGTGCTGATCGGCGCGGTGCAGGTCGGCTTCCTCTGGCTGCGCGGCTGAGCCCGCGGTTACGTCCCCACACGTCCCCTACTAGAGCCGACGTCCCCATGACCGTCGTCACCAAGCTCCTGCTCTCTGCCGTCGTCGCCGTCGCCGTCGCTCCGCTCGGGACCGCGCAGCAGCCGCTGGACTGCGGCTACCCCGAGCGCGACATCCTCTCGCCGTTTAGGAACCCGACGGACATCACGGCCCCTCCGGACGAGCTGTTCCGCAACCTGCGCATCATGCGCAACATCGCCGCGCAGGAGCCGCAGCGGGTCCGCCTCGACGCCAAAGGTCGGCAGGTGGTCGACAACGACGCGTGGCGGCAGGCCTACGACCGGGTCCAGGAGCTCGGCCTCGACGCGGGCATGCTCGCGCAGATGATGCGGCTGCACCGCAACGCCGACCAGCGCGCGGTCGCGTTCTTCGCCGGGTTCTACTGCGACAACATCGGCTACGTGATGGAGCTGATCTCGCACATCCCGGGCGAGCCGGTCCGCGCGATCCGCGAGCAGGCGATGCCGATGGCGGTCGCGTTCCTGCGCGCGCACCTCGGCCGCACCTTCGGCGACCTCTCCGAGGAAGAGCGGGGCGTCGTCCTGGCCAACATGCCCGAGCCGGGGTCGCCCGCCGCCAAGGCGCGCGGGATCGGCCGCGCGCCGCGCGACTCCGACCACCTGCACTCGCTGCGCCTGGCGCCGTTCTTCCAGCTGCTCGACGTCGAGGAGGCCATCGACCGGGCCCAGGCGCTCTGGTTCCTGCGCGAGGTCTTCGAGCTCCGAGCAGACCTCGCCAGCGGGTGGCTGGAGCCCGCGCTGCCGCGGGTCACCCAGCTCCTGGTGGCCGACGAAGACGAACAGGTCCGCGCCGGCGCGGCCGCGCTCCTGCAGCAAGTCGGCCCCGAGGACCTGCCGCCGCCGCCGCAGGACGCCGACGCGCGCCGCGCGTGGGCGCAGCGCGCGGGCAAGCACCTGTTCCCGCCGATCCGCAACGTCAACGACGCGATCGTGCAGCTGTTTCCCAGCGAGGAGCGCGACGCCCTCGTCGTCGCCGCCGTCGCGGCGCTGCAGAACGACAGCATCGGCGACCCCTACCGCGGCCAGCGCGACGACGGCGCGTGGTACTCGGGCTACCGGGTCGCGCGCGTCCCCGAAGCGCTCGCGCCCCTCGCCATTCCGGCCGAAGCGGTCATCACGACGATCAACGGGGTCGCGGTCCAGAGCGGCGCGGCGCTGCTGAAGGTCGTCGAGAAGCTGACGAAGCGACCGCGTCCGACGCGGCTCTTCGTCGAGTACGTGCGCGACGGCGAGACCCACGCCGTCGAGTACCGGGTGATGTAGCGCGCCGGCGCTTCGCGGCCCTACCGGTAGTTCTTGGCGCACCACTTGCGCCACGCCGCGTCGAACGCCGCCGGCTCGAGCTCGTAGACGGCTCCCAGGGCGGCGACCTGCCGCGCGCGCGAGGCCTTGCCGAGCACCCCGCCGAGGAACTCGGCGAACCGGGTCCGGTCTCGCAGCATCCACTCGGCGCGCGCCCAGGACTGCACGTGCCCGTAGTAGCCCAGGTCGGTCTTGGTGGTCAGCTGGTCGAAGGGGATCACGAGGCCGTCGAACTTGACGCGCTTGCGGATCTTCTTGCCCCAGTCGTACTGCGAGGCCGGGTCGACGCTCTCGTCCGCGCGGACGCCGCAGTTGATCATGTTGCACGGGACCTGGCGCTCGTAGACGTGCCCGAGGCCGTACTGCAGCCAGAGCGGGCCGCCGCCTGCAGCGTCCATGAACATCTGCATCGCGAAGTAGCGGAACTGCGCGTGCGTGGTCTCCGAGTCGCGCGGGCCGTCGTCGCCCTCCGCGGTCATCACCAGAGAGAAGTGCCCCGAGCCGTAGTGGGTGTGCCGCTGCGTCTGCTGGGTCTCGCGCCCGCAGAAGGACTTGAAGTAGCGCGCGAGGTCGGACCGCTTCTCGAAGAGCAGCAGGAGGAACTTCTGCTTCTCGCCGAGACGGCGGCCCCCGGCGGGTCTGCCGGCGAGATCGGAGAACTCGTCGTAGAGCTCTTCGGCCCGCTGCGCGTAGAGGTGCATGCGCAGCCAGGGGTCGAGCTTGCTCGCGCTCGCCGGGATCTTCTTGCACTTCTTGTTGAGGCGCTTGAGCTCGTCCTTGAGCAGGCGCCGCGCCTTTGGGTCCTTGGGCGCGCCGGCGAAGCCGAAGTTGCTGCCCAGCTTGAAGTGCTCCGTCTCCATCCAGAGCACGCGCCCTTCCCCGAGCACCTTCTCGATGTCGGTGGTGCGCTTGTTGTCCGCCCACGCGAGCGGGCCGTAGTCGAGGACCCCGAGCCGGGCCATCGCCGCGGCGTCCTTGCCGGTGAAGGTGTCCTCGAGGCCGACCTTGGCGAGCGCGCTGCTGCCCTTGCTCTTCTGGGCGGGACAGATCGACGCCGCGGCGAGCGCGAGCGCCGCGAGCAGGACGGAGCGGATCATGGCAGAGCGCGAGAGCTGGGGGGCAGCAGCGCCGAATGTAGCTGCTCTGCCAGGCGATGGAACCCGCCCGTCAGCGCGGCGCCGCGAGCGCGGCGTCCACGTCCGGCAGGATCGCCTCGGCCCACGTGCGGTAGGCGGCCGCGCTCAGGTGCAGGTGGTCGGGCATGACCTCGGCCAGGATCGCGCCGTCCGCAGCCAGGAACCGCGCGCCGATGTCGCGGCAGATCACCATCGGATCGTCGGCGAACGCGGCGGCCGCCTGGGCGCTGGCGGCGGCGTTCTTGGCCCGCTGCGGGCTCGGGCCTTCACCCCGCGGGAAGATCGAGAGCAGCAGGATCCTGGCGCGCGGCAAGCCCGCGCGCAGCCGCCGCACGACGGCCTCGACGCCGTAGCCGATCTCGGCGGCGGTCGCGTCGCGACCGTTGCTGTTGTTGGTCCCGATCATCACGACGACGCAGCGCACGTCGTTGTTGTCCGCCGCGAGCGCGTCGAGCAGGCCGTGGTCCAGGCGCCAGAGCACGTGCTGGGTCCGATCGCCGCTCGCGCCGAGGTTGACGGCGCCGCGCGGGGCCCAACACTCCGCCCAGACGTCTCGACCGCGGCCGGCCCAACCCTCGGTGATCGAGTCGCCCAGCATCGCGACGCGCACGCCGCCAGCGCGGACCCGCTCGAGGTGCGCGGGCACGCGCTGCTGCCACCAGGCGGCCGGACGCGGCGTCGGGTGCACCGTGCCCGGCTCCGCGGTGAACACCGGCGCGGGACCCGAAGCCCGCGCGTCGAGCTCGTCGAGGCGAACGCGGACCGACCGCACGAACGGCGGCGCGCCGGGCTGCCAGTGCCCGTAGGTCGTGACGACGAACGTGCCGTCGCCGAGCACCTCGACGCCGGGGTAGGCGCAGTCCGTGCCGCGCCAGTTGCGCGACAGGCGCACGCGGTACTGGCCCTCGCGGCGCTGCGCGAGGTCCTCAAAGGTGCCGACCCAGGCGACCCAGTCGCCGCGGGTCGGGCTGCCGCGCGCCATGTCGCGGAACGAGATCAAGAGCCGGCCGTCGGGTCCGTAGCGGCCGACGTGGCGGTCGCCCGTCAGGCTCCGAGGCAGCTCGACCGGCTCGGACCAGGTCTTGCCCTCGTCGTCGCTGAACATCACGTGGCTGTTCTTCACCCTGCGGTTCTCGCGCAGCAGCATCGCGAGCCTGCTGCCGTCCGGCGACCGGATCACGCCGGGCTCACAGAGGTGCACGTCGTCGCCGCTCCAGATCGTCTCGGGCGCGCTCCACGTCCTGCCGCCGTCGCCCGAGCGCGTCTGGTAGAGCGCGAATCCGGTGCGCTGCCTGCCGTCGCGGAAGAACCGCCCGTCGTCGTGGAAGAACGCGGCGTAGTCCCCGCCTGCGAGCCGCACGACGCTGCTCATCGCGACGATCCCCCCGAACGGCGCGTCGGCCGGGCCGATCGGCGCGAGCTCGCTCCAGGTGACGCCGTCGTCCTCGGAGGCGCTGCTGCGGATCGGGAACAGGCCGGAGAACAGCACCAGCCGCGCGGACCCGTCGCGCGGGTCGAGCAGGCGGTGGATCGTCGGCGTCTCCTTGCTGGTCGTCCACGAAGCCGGGACCGGCAGCGGCTCGCTCCAGGTGACGCCGGCGTCTTCGCTCCGCTGCAGGGCGATCGCGCCGCGGCCGTGCCCCTCGGGGTGCACGCAGAGCATCGTGCGGCCGTCTGGGAGGAGTACGGTCGTGGGGTGGCCGAGGTAGCGGCCGGCGACCTGACGAACCGTGACCTGCCGGTCGGCCTCGCCGTCGAGGTCCAGCCACCGGATCGGCGCCTGACCGGCGAGGCAGCCGAGGACGGAGCAGAGAGATAGGAGCGCGCGCATCGGGTCGTCGTACCCGGCGCCCGCCTCCGTCGCCACGCACAGCCGCGGTGGGCTACGCGCGAACGCGTCGCGAGGCTCGCTCCGCGCGGCCGTCAGCGCGCCGTCGCGCGCGTGAGGAAGCCGACGAGGGTCTCGCGCCACTGCGACAGCAGGTCCTGCTCGACGTACATCATGTGCCCCGCGGCGAAGTCGGCGCGCTGGATGTTGTCGCGCAGGTCCGGCGGCAGGTTGAGGTTGTCGAACGTCCAGACCGCCGCGAAGTAGGGCGTCGCCAGGTCGTACACCCCGTTGACCAGCAGCACCTCAAGCTCGGGGTTGCGCTGCAGCGCCCGCGCGAGGTCGGGCGCGACGTTGACCGCGCCGCCGCCGAAGCCGCCGTCGCCCGCACGCCAGCTCCAGGGCCGCGCGCGGCCGCTCGGCACGTACTCGCGCTCGCCGTCGTAGCCGAGCTCTTCGCGCAGATACGCGTTGAAGGCCGAGGTGTAGGCGCTGCTGATCGCGCTCGACTGCGGGTCATGCGACGGACGGTCGGCGAGCAGGTCGCCCGACGGGCCGGTGAAGCGCGCGTCGAGGCGTCCCACCACGAGGCCGCGGCTCCGCAAGATCTCCTGCTCGTACTGCGACGCGGTGACGCGTAGGTTGTTGCGGTCGAGGTACTCCTTGCTCAGCCCGGTGTAGTCGTGCATCTGCTGCAAGACACGCTGCCGCTGCTCGGGCGAGACGGCGCTGCCCGCGAGGACGGCGGTCGCGTAGTCCGTCATCGCCCACTGCTCGACCTCCTTCATGAACCGCGACGGGTTGGCCGGGTGCGGAACGGGCAGCACGCCGTGGTAAGCCGACGTGATCGCGTAGGACGGTAGGTTGACGATGTAGGGCACCACCGAGCCGGCGCCGAACTGCAGCGTCTGGAAGTCCAGGACCGCCGAGACCAGCACGATCCCGTTGAGGTCGATGTTGCTCCGCTGCAGCTCACGGGCGAGGACCGCCGAGCGGGTGGTCCCGTAGCTCTCCCCGAGCAGGAACCGCGGCGCGTTCCAGCGCGAGTGGCGTCCCAGAAAGCGCCGGACGAACTGCGCGAGCGAGCGCGCGTCCTCGTCGACGCCCCAGAAGTCCGCGCCCTCGCCGGCGCCGATCGCCCGGCTCAGGCCCGTGCCGACGGGGTCGACCATCACGATGTCGGCCACGTCGAGCAGGCAGGCCGGGTTGTCTTCGAGCGGATACGGCGGCCCGGCTTGGGGCCCGACGTTGGGGGTGACGACGCGCCGCGGCCCCATCACGCCCATGTGGAGCCAGTAGCTCGCCGACCCCGGCCCGCCGTTGTAGGCGAAGATCAGCGGCCGGGTCGGATCGCGCTCGCCGTCGGCGTCGACCCGGAAGTAGGCGATGTGCCAGAGTTCGGCCGTCGCTGCCCCCTTCTCGTCGCGCAGCACGACGTGGTCGAGCAACGACCGGTAGTGCAGCACCGAGCCGTCGAGGTTCAGGGTGTGGGCACGCTCCCAGGGCCCGGAGAGCTCGGGCGGGCCTTGGGCGCCTTCGTCTTGCGCGCTCGCCGGCGCGGCGAGGGCGAGGGCGGCGTGGAACAGGATCGAGCAGGCTCTGTGCATGCCGGCATCCTCTGCGCTGGCAGCCGAACGAACCACCTCGCGACCCAGGAACAACGCCCGCCGTGGCCCATAGCGGATGCTCATTACGCCGTACTGCGTACCACGCTTCGTCGACCGCATCCGTATACATGTCCGTCAAGCGCGCGGCAGTGCCTCCTGGCCGCGCGCGGACGCCCCCTTTGCCGAGCCCTGCGTCGTGATGTCTCTCCTCCCCAAAGCCTCGCTACCGTTTCCGCGCCCGCTCTCAGGCTGGCACGACGCAGCCGTCGAGCCCTCGCTCCTGGCGCGCTGGTGGATGCCGCTGGTGATCGGACTCGCCGCGGGCTTGCTCGTCTGGCGGATCGGGCGCTGCATCTACATGGCCGGCTACGCGCGGCGGCTCGAACAGGCGATCGAGGAG
>Ga0181573_10003487_pt1 | contig 13846 bp, 8 predicted proteins | sample 101ome_25_FD_148643 | JGI IMG/M metagenome (GOLD analysis project Ga0181573, IMG submission 148643) | Coastal salt marsh microbial communities from the Groves Creek Marsh, Skidaway Island, Georgia - 101409BT metaG (spades assembly) | ecosystem: Environmental > Aquatic > Marine > Intertidal zone...
GGATGGGGGGCTACGGCGGCTACGGGGGCATGTACGGCGGGGGCATGTACGGCGGGGGCATGTACGGTCAGAGGTACGGCATGGGCGGGATGATGGGCCCCGGCATGGGCATGGGACCGATGGGCCCCGACGACCCCAACGGCCCGACCCCGCCCCCCACCGCGTGGCAGCGGATCCTGCGAAGCCTCAGCGGGGTCGTGATGTTCGCCGGCAAGATGTCGTGGCTGGTGGACGAGAACGCGCAGGCGATGCACTTCTTCATGACCGCCATGCTTCAGCTGCTGGACAGGGCGGGTTTACTCTACGGCGAACTCGCGAGGTTCGTGCTGCGGCTGCTGGGATACAAGGTTCCGCCGAGGCCCAAGTGGCTGCCGGGGGTCGGCCCCGGCGGGATGATGGGCGCGCCGCCGGGGATGGGCGGGATGATGGGCCCCGGTACGGGAGGCGGGATGGAGGGCGCGTGGGGCGGCGCGGGCGACGCCGACGGCGGCGGCGACTGATTCTTTCATAGACTCTCTCGTCGAAATCAAAAAGTGAACCTCCTTCATCCTCTCTCTCGCTCCCGACTCGAGATGCTCACTCCTGATTGGTCAAAAAACGTCACGATCGAAGATCTCCGTCGTCGCGCAGTAGCGCTCGCGCGCGTCCAAAGCGACCGGCGAGGATGTTCCGCGTACCGAGAACGATGCGACTCATCCTTCTCGTCGCGTTCGCCCTCCTCGCGGGCGGCGTCGCTCGCGGGGTCGACGCCGCGGGCAAGGACCTGTACAAGGTGCTCGGCATCGACCGGGGCGCGGATGACCGGACGGTGAAGAAGATGTACCGCAAGCTCGCGCTCGAGCACCACCCGGACAAGGGAGGCGACCAGGACAAGTTCGCCGAGATCTCCCAAGCCTACGACGTCCTCTCTGATCCGGAGAAACGCAAGATCTACGACGACTACGGCGAGGACGGCGTGCGTCAGGCCGAGGCCGGCCAAGATCCGCGCGCGAACCCCTTCGCGGGGATGGGCGGAGGCTTCCCTGGTGGATTCGGCGGATTCCCCGGCGGAGGCGGAGGCGGCCGCCAGCAGTTCACGTTCCAGTTCAACGGTGGCGGCGGGGGGATGGGCGGCGCGCGGGATCCCTTCGACATATTCAACCAGATGTTCGGCGGGGAGGACCCATTCGCGGGCGCGGGGGGCGGCGGGCGCAGGCGCGCGGGCGGCGGGCGTCAGGGCTTCGGCGGCGGAGGGCACCAGCAGCAGGAGCAGCCCAAGGATAACCTGTACGGCAAGGACAGCGCCGTGAAGAACCTGAGGCGCAACAAGTTCCCGGGCACCGACGCCAAGCACGTGTGGCTGGTGGAATTTTACGCCCCGTGGTGCGGGCACTGCCGGCAGCTCAAGCCCACCTGGGAGCGCCTGGCGCAGGAGCTCAAGGGCTTCGTGAAGGTCGGCGCGGTCAACTGCGAGAAGGAGAAGGGGCTCTGCGGCATGGAGAGCGTCGGTTCGTACCCCACCATCAAGGTCAAGAAGGGCGGGGTGTCCACCGCGTACGAGGGCGAGCGAGACCTCGCGTCGCTGAAGCAGTGGGCGCTGGAGCAACTCCCGGCGTCAATCGCCAACCTGCGCAAGCCGGAGAGCCTCGACAAGTTCCTCGCGGGGGACTGCGTCAACGCCAAGTACGCCAAGGACGGCGCGTGCGTCATCTTATTCAGCGATCAGGTGGAGACCCCCGCGTGGCTCAAGGTTGCGAGCTACACCGCCAAAGGGAGAGTCGCGTTTGCGGAGGCTCGAGCGCGAAACGAGGCGTTGGCGCTCAGGTTTGACCTCGGACAGTTCCCGGCGCTCATCGCGGTGTGCGGCGGGGACGTGGACCACACGGTGGCGTACACCGGCGAGGTGTCGCACGGCATGCTGCCGGATAAGGTGCTCGCGTGGCTCGACGCGTTCAAGGAGGGCGCGGCGTGCCGGGGGGCCAAGCGGAATCCGAAATCGGGAGCGAAGTTGGACGCGACCGCGGATTACGGCAAGATGAAGGTTTCGAAGCTCCGGGCGATCCTCGGCGCGCACGACATTCCGTGCAAGCTCTGCGCGGAGAAGAGCGATTTCGTGCGCGCGATTCGCGAGGCCATCGCGGCCAAGGCGGGCGAGCTCTGACAGACAGCCGCCGAGATTTGATTCTGTTCGGACTTTAATTGGTAAACTCCGTCGAAGCGAGGGTTTCCGCCTACAGCTCGTCCCTGCCGCTGAAGATTGACGAGAACCCCCCCTTCTTCTTCTTCGTCCCGCCGCTCTCCTTCGCCTTCGCCTTCTTCTTCTTCCGCCGCGCCTTCTTCGGCTTTATCCCCGCCTTGTAATCGGCTCGAACCTTGTCCGCCTCCGGCCCCGACTTGGTCTTTCCCTCGACGTACTTTTGTATGCTCTCCCATCCCCACCCGGGCTGCTTGGCCAGCCACAGCATGACCCGCTCCTCCGGGTGCTCCACGTCCCCGTCGTAGAACCGCATCTCCGGCTGCTTCGTCCTCTGGCCGTTGACGAACCTGATCTCCAGCCTCCCGTTCGCGAGGTACGGCTTGGCGTGGTCCTCGATGAACTCTCGCACGCCCCCGTGCTGCCCGTACATGAGCGCCATCTGGTCCACCAGCAGCTCGCAGCGGTCGAACTTGATGTTCGGGTCGCGGTCTTTGAAGCAGCACTCGCGGCACTCCTCCAGTAGCTGCGTCGCGGACGCCGGGTCCTCGTCCTTGACAAACTCGAACATGGCTTCGCAGTCGGAGCACGCGGGACCGATGCCCTCGCCGAATCCCAGCGGCTTGCACTTCGCGGTGTCGATGATCTTCAGGTCGAGCGGCTTCTTGGGCTTGGGTTTCGGCTTGGGTTCCAAGTCGGGGTCCCTCCGCGTGCCGTACGGGGGGTAGTGCATGTGCCTGTACGGGGAGGTACCATAGTTCGCTCCCACCGGCGTCAGCGACGCGAGGAGGAGCAAGAGGCACGTGAGGGTGCGCATCGTGAAAATGCCGAGTCACCTCCAGCTTGCGTCAAAAAACCAAATAAATCGTGCCCCACCCACAGCACGAATCGCGCGACGTTCGCTCGCCATGACCGACGTCGAGACGGACGCGCAGGAGCGTCACCTGAGCATCGATGACGATGCGTCGTCTCCGCTCGATGGGGACGACGGCGCTCGAGGGGAGGCGGCGGCGGTCGCGGAGCCCGACGAGAACGACACCTGGGTCGACCCGCGGACGGGCGAGGTCTTTCACAGGCTCTCGCCGTTCGAGCGAAAGGTGGTGTCCTTGGTCATCGGCCAAGGCGTGGAGCGTCTCAAGCTGCTGCAGGAGCTCAAGGTGGATCCCGAGGAACAGGTGAGACGACGAACCCGCGCGCGAACCTCACCGACCCGCCCCGATCGCCCCGACCCACACCCGTCGCGCGATGTTGCCGGATTTGGCTGACCGCGCCCACCCGACCCCGACCGTCCGCGACCCCAGGCCGAGGAGCTCTCCAAGGCGCAGGGCGAGACCATCAGCGCCATCATGAATCGTCAGGCGGAGCTCGAGGAACGGTTCCAAGCCCTGCTGCTCGAGCGCGAGGAGATCAACAGGGCGGACCTGCCGATGGCGCACGCGTTGGCGAGAAACAAGGAGGAATCGCTCAAAGTCGCCGAGCAGATGCGCGCCACCACCGAGGAGCTGTGCGCGAAGCTCCAGGGCACCCCCGACGTCGACGCGATCAACCTGAGGACGCAACAGGCCATCGCACGGGGCATGACGGTCATGTCGAGCATCATCGAAGACGTGGAGCGCGACGGGACTTGGCCCTCGCTCAACGCGTTCAACGCCGAGATGGACGCGGCGAAGGCGGCGGAGGATGCCGCCGTCGCCGAGGCCCGCGAGGACGAGGGCGAGAGCGAAGGGCAGGAGAAGTCGCTCGAGGAGAAGAAGGCGGAGATGGAGGCGGCCGAAAAGGAGAACGCGGCCACCATAGAGGCTCTGAAGAGGGATATTCAGGCCAAGCTGAGGTCGAACGCGATCGAGCTCCGGTTTTTGGAGGCGGATCTCAAGGGAAAAGGCGACGAGGAGTCGCAGCTGGCGCGGCAGAGGATCTCCGAGCTGGAGCGCCAGGTGGCCGAGGCCGAGGCGCTCATCGAGGAGGAACAGTCGGTGCACAAGGCGACGTGCGAGTTTCTGCAGAACCGAATCGACGCTCTGAACAAACAAAACGAGGAGACGCAGGAGCGGCACAAGCGCATGAAGGACGAGATGGAACGGAAGATATCGGCCGCGACGCAGGATCGCGAGGCGGCGGAGAGAGAGCTCGAAGAGGAGAAGGAGCTGTACGAAAAGGCAAAGGCGGCGTACGACGAGTGGCTGTTGAAGAAGGAGACCGAGCCCGTCGCCCGACCCGAAGGGGAAGAAGGAGAAGGAGGGGAGGAAGGAGAAGGAGGAGGAGGAGGAGGAGGAGGAGGAGGAGGAGAAGGAGGAGGAGGAGAAGGAGGGGAGGAAAAAGAATAGACTATGAACCTCCGCTTGAGAGGCTAAGCGAAGTGTACACTGAATGAAAGATGATCTCTACCCCACCACTCAGTCCATGGTCAACGCCTTGGTGGCCATGGCGAGCGCACCCTCGTACGTCTTGTTTCCCCCGATGAACCCCGCCGCGTGCACGAAGATGCACCCCTCGATCCCGCTCAGCTCGTCCAGCGCCGAGTCCCGGATCCCCCGCCACGCCGCCGGCAGCGGCTTGCGGTTCTCGAACGAGCTCGGCGTCGTCGGGATCGCCTGGATCCGCCAGTTGCCCTTATCGTCCTCGTACAGCGCGTACTTGGGCAGCGGGCTCGTGCCGCGCTCCGCCTCGAGCTCGAACAGGTGCTCCTTCCACGGGCAGTAGCACGGCAGCTTCAGGATCTCGCCCGAGGGGTGAACCTCCTTCGCGGTGTCCAGCGCTTGCTCGACGTGTTTCCGCGCCGGGAGCCACGAGAGGCCGTAGTACTTGACCGCGTCGTCAAACTCCGAGCCCGTGAGCGCCACAGCCTTGGTGAACTGGGCCATCTGCGTCGCCGGCGAGTTGTCCTCGTTCCACGCGGGGTTCAGCTTCCCCACTCGGGCGCTGAGTCCGGTGTTGTCCGAGTACTTGGCGGGCGCGTCTGTGTCGTACATGTTGACGCCGTTGTCGATCCCGTCGACTCCCTCGATGAAGGACTTGTACACCTTGAGGTAGATCTTCTCCACGATGGGGTCGGACTCCGGCAGTGACAAGGTCGTGGCGACGATCTCGCGGCCGAAGTGCTTGTACACGAGGCCCGCGGAGGAGAGCTTGGTGACGAAGCCGTGACCGAAGATCTCCTCGAAGCCGCGCTGGTGGTGATCGAATCGATTGTTCTCGGGCTCGTACACGGCGCCGACGTCGATGACGATGTCGCACGCCCCGAGCGTCTCGGGATCGCGCGAGCGGACAATCTCAGCCTCGCGAAACTGCTTGGTCTGTTTGAGGAGGTAGCATCCGAGAGCCTCGTCGCAGTGGAACGACCCGTCGTGGGTCCCGATCTTCGTTGGCGCCATCCGCTTGGTGCTCATGCAATACGCGCGCGAGAGGGCGGCTCGTCCGCTGGGGAACGAGTGCTGGGTGAGGATGGGTCGGAGAACCTTGGGAAGGTTCGGTCGGAGGCAGAGGCGTGCGGCTGCGGCGAGCATGCACGTGACTGCGCGGATCGAAGTGGTGCGACGGGTGGCGGCGGCAAATCACCAGCCCCGAGGAAATGTACCCGGCGGTTTGACATCCAGCTTCCTCTCGCGCCGCGTGAGATCCGAGTCAGATAAAGCGCAGTTTCCGAGCGAGGGACACAACACGAGTCGCCGGGCACGGGAACTGACCCCCCGGTCTCGGTATCGCGCGCGACGTGAACGTCAGAGCGAGGTGTATCGCCACATCCGTGCGCGAACCGCGTCGAAACCGCGCGTGCAGACCTCAACGACGACGCCTCCTCCTGTCGGGACGCGCCCCGGTTTTGTTAAAAAAAGCCCCCAAATGCCCGCGCAACAACACCAACACCATGTGGGCGTGGGCTCCAGGCTGCTGGAGCTCATGAAGCCCGACGGCGTGGCGCAGAGCGGTCGAGTCGTGCCCCACGGCAAGCATCTCTACGGCGACGCGGGCGACGGCGCGGGCGCCGCGGGTTTCCGCGAGGAGAGCGACACCATGGGGGTCGTCCGCGTGCCCGCCGACAAGTACTGGGGCGCGCAAACGCAACGCTCGCTCCAGAACTTCAAGATTGGCGGCGAGAAGATGCCGATGGAGATGCTCCGCGCTCTGGCCATCGTCAAGCACGCCGCAGCCACCGTCAACGAGCGCCTCGGCAAGCTGGACTCCAGGCGCGCGGAGGCGATACGCGTCGCGGCGCGCGAGGTCATCGAGGGGAAGCTCGACGATAACTTCCCCCTGGTTGTCTGGCAAACCGGCAGCGGCACGCAGACGAACATGAACGTCAACGAGGTCATATCCAACCGAGCCATCGAGATGCTCGGCGGCGTCGTGGGTTCTAAAGACCCGGTCCATCCCAACGACCACGTCAACATGTCGCAGAGTTCCAACGACACGTTCCCGACGGCGATGTCGGTGGCGACGGCGTACGAGGTTCAGGAGGGCTTGGTCCCGGCTCTGCGAATGCTACGGGACGAGCTCGATAAGAAATCTCGCGAGTGGGAGAGCATCGTGAAGATCGGTCGGACGCATCTGATGGACGCGGTGCCCATCACTCTCGGCCAGGAGTTCGGCGGATACGCGCAGCAGCTCCGCAACTCGCTGCTCCGCGCCAAGGCGGCGATGGTGCACTTGACCGAGCTGGCCATCGGCGGCACGGCTGTCGGGACGGGCCTCAACTCTCACCCGAGGTACGCGGAGCTCATGGCGCAGGAGATATCGGTTCTCACCGGCTTGCCGTTCGTGTCCGCGCCGAATAAGTTCGAGTCCCTCGCGGCGCACGACGCGCAGGCGGCGTTGTCCGGCATGCTCAAGACGATGGCGCTCTCGCTGTTGAAAATCTCAAACGACGTGAGGATGCTCGGCAGCGGCCCCCGCGCGGGCCTCGGCGAGCTCAACCTCCCGGAGAACGAGCCCGGGTCGTCGATCATGCCCGGAAAGGTCAATCCCACGCAGTGCGAGGCGATGATGATGGTATGCGCTCAGGTTGTCGGCAACGACACGGGCGTGACCCTGGGCGGAGCCGCTGGATCTCACTTTGAGCTCAACGTCGCCAAGCCCCTCATCGCGTTCAACAACCTCCAGAGCATCAAGCTCCTCTCGCAGGCGTCCGTCTCGTTCGCGGAGAACTGCGTGCGGGGTATAGTGCCCAACCTCGAGCGCATAGACGAGCTCATGCGCTCTTCGCTGATGCTGGTCACCGCGCTCAATCCCCACATCGGGTACGACAAGGCTGCGAAGATTGCGAAAAAGGCGCACAAAGAGCGGACCACGCTGAAGGAGGCGGGAGTTTCGCTCGGGATTCTCACCGCGGCGCAGTTCGACGAGTGGGTGAGGCCGGAGCTGATGACGTCGCCGGAGGGCGAGGGGGCGGGACGCGCGGGGTTGGCGCTGGCGTCGTCGTCCAGGCTGTGACGTACAGGTTCGCGGGGCTCTGGCAACTTGTGACTTTGTCCTGACACCGTCCTCGGCATCCGCTGCTTCATCGTGAGTCGACTTCCTTTATCGTGTTCTCCTCGTTCGCTCCACGGCGTGCGTGCGCGTTGCTTTGGTGTTCAACGTATGATGCACGTCGCGGAGCAACGTAAAAGTCGACTCACAGGAAGCGGCGGCTGCCGGTGACGCGAGCGCAAGTTGCCCGAGCTACGGCGACACCTCCTGCTTCTCCGGTGCAACGACTGGCAAGTACGACCTCTTGCAACTTCCTTGCTTCCACGACGAAGCAGCAGTCGTTGCACTCGAAGCAGCAGTTGCCGCCGCCGACGCACTGGCTGTTCATTATTAACGATCAAATCCGAAACGCACCGGTCGAGTTTATCTTTGAAAAAACGAAGCAGTCGATGAAATTTACCAATTCGAAACCAAAGTCGACCCGTTGAAACACTCGATCGCGGACAATTTTGCGTGGAGACGGCGACGTCGCCAATCTCCCGGACACTCTGTGGGTCGCACAGCCCACGAGGGTCGGGCGTACGCTCCCTAGTTTCACCCTTCACTCGCCATGTCGGTGATCGATCGGTTCCCGCACTCGACCGCCGAGCTTCGGCGCGTCAAGGCGGTGCAGTTCGGCGTGCTCAGCCCCGATGAGATCGTGCGTCCCCCAATTCGATCACCCACCCTCGCCACCGCCCGCCAAAACTTTAGGGTTGAGGGTTCCTCCCGGGTCCTCCTTCGATGACCGTCCCCCTGAGCGCCTCATTCCCCCCGTACTCTCGTTCTACAGAGGAAGATGTCGGTGTGCGAGATCGAGACGGCGGAGACCTACGAGAAGGGCAGGCCCAAGCGCGGCGGCTTGAGCGACCCGCGGATGGGCACGATGGATCGCGCGATGGCGTGCGAGACGGACGGCATGAACAGCACGGACACGCCCGGGTACTTCGGGCACCTGGAGCTGGCCAAGCCGGTGTTCCACTACGGGTTCATCAAGAACGTCGTCAGCGTGCTGCGATGCGTGGGGTTCTCCTCGTCGAAGCTGATGATCGACAAGGTGCGCGCGAAGACACCCACCCTGGCTGGATCTTTTGCCCGCCGCCCCGCTCGCCCTGACTGGTTCCCATAGGTTTTTTCGCGCCTTGGATCGCGAGCGCGATCACGGCGAGCGAGGGCGCGGGCGGAGGTTTCACGGCGCCGCGCGGGTCGATGCGCGATCCACGCGACCCGAGTGCGATGTTCGCCGCGCGCGGTGCCCCGTAACGCGCCGCTCCGCGTCGTTCCCCCCGCCATGCAGCAACAACGCTCCCTCTACTATTTTTCCACCAAGGCGCATCGGCCAATCGCCGCCACCCAGACACGCTCGACTCACCCGCCTCCCCCTCCCCTCGACCCCACCGCAGAACGAGGATCCCAAGTTCGCGCAGATCATGCGCATCAAGAACAACAAGCAGCGCCTGCGCAAGTTCACGGATGCCTGCAAGACGAAGACGATCTGCCCAGCCACCGGAACCCCCCAGCCACAATACCGTTTGGAGGGGATGAAGATAACCGCGGAGTTCAAGAAACTCGAGGAGGACGACTACCTCCCCGAGGGCGGCGAGCGTAAGCAGGTGATCACCCCGGAGAAGGCGCTGAACATCCTCAAGAACATCAGCGACGAGGACTGCAGGATCCTCGGCTTTGACCCCGAGCACGCGCATCCCTCGTGGTTTGTGCTCCAGGCGCTGCCGGTGCCGCCGCACCCGGTGCGCCCGTCCGTGGCGTTCGACAGCAGCACGAGGTCGGAGGATGACCTCACGGTGAAGCTCATGGAGATTGTCCGCACGAACAAGAACCTGCAGCGGCAGGAGCAGAACGGCGCGCCGCAGCACGTGGTGCAGGAGTTCACCGAGTTGCTGCAGTATCACATCATGACCTTCATGGACAACACGGTGGCGGGTCAACCCCGGGCGTTGACGCGCTCGGGGCGTCCCATCAAGTCAATCTCCGAGCGTCTCAAGGGTAAGGCTGGTCGCATTCGGGGTAACCTGATGGGTAAGCGCGTTGACTTTTCGGCGCGCACGGTGATCACGCCCGACCCCAACCTGATGCTCGATGAGCTCGGCGTCCCGTGGTCGATCGCTCTCAACATGACCTACCCGGAGACGGTGACCCCGTACAACATCGAGCGCCTGCGTAAGCTCGTCGAGAACGGCCCGCACCCGCCCCCGGGCGAGACTGGGGCCAAGTACATCATCCGCGAGGATGGCCAGCGCCTGGACCTTCGGTTCATGAAGCGCGAGAGCGACAAGCGACTCGAGTACGGGTACAAGGTGGAGAGGCACATGATCAACGGCGACTGCGTGCTCTTCAACCGTCAGCCGTCGCTGCACAAGATGTCCATCATGGGTCACAGGGTTCGGATCATGCCCTACTCCACTTTTCGGATGAACATCTCGGTGACGCCGCCGTACAACGCGGATTTCGACGGCGACGAGATGAACATGCACCTGCCGCAGAGCATGGAGACGCGCGCGGAGGTGCAGGAGCTGATGATGGTGCCGAAGATGATCGTGTCCCCGCAGGCGAACAAGCCGGTGATGGCGATCGTGCAGGACACGCTTCTCGCGTGCCGCCTGATCACCAAGCGCGACACGTTCATCACGAAGGACGTCTTCATGAACATCCTCATGTGGCACACCAACTGGGATGGCAAGGTGCCGAAACCGGCCATCATCAAGCCCGAGCCCCTGTGGACGGGCAAGCAGGTGTTCTCCATGTTCACCCCCGACGTCAACGTCATCCGAACCTCCGCGTGGGCTCGCGACGCCGACGACATGGACTTTTCCGTGGATGACGTCGGCGTTCGCGTCGAACGCGGCGAGCTCATCACAGGCATCATGTGCAAGAAATCGATGGGCAGCGGCGGCGGAGGTTTGATCCACACCATCTGGGAGGAGTGGGGCCCCACCGCGGCGCGCGACTTTGTCTCGCAGGTGCAGTGGCTCCTCAACTACTGGCTCCTCCACTACGGCTTCACGATTGGAATCTCCGACACCATCGCCGACGACGGGACCATGCAGACGATCAACGACACGATCACGAAGGCCAAGTCCGACGTGAAGGAGGTTGTCGCCATCTACCAGAGGGGCGAGCTGGAGATGCAGCCCGGCATGACCGCGCAGCAGTCGTTCGAGCAGAAGGTTAACCAGATTCTCAACAAGGCGCGCGACAACGCGGGTAACTCGGCTCAGACGTCGCTCGACGACACCAACAACGTGAAGATGACGGTGACGGCCGGTTCCAAGGGTTCGTTCCTCAACATCTCGCAGATGATCGCGTGCGTGGGCCAGCAGAACGTCGAGGGTAAGCGCATCCCGTTCGGGTTCACCGACAGGTCGCTGCCGCATTTCGCCAAGAACGACCTCGGCCCGGAGGCTCGCGGGTTCGTCGAGAACTCCTACCTGCGCGGCCTCACGCCGCAGGAGTTCTTCTTCCACGCCATGGGCGGTCGCGAGGGTCTCATCGACACCGCGGTGAAGACCTCCGAGACGGGTTACATCCAGAGGCGACTGGTGAAGGCGATGGAGGACATCATCGTGAAATACGACGGAACCGTGCGGAACAGCGCGGGTGACGTGATCCAGTTTCTCTACGGCGAGGACGGCATGGACGCCACGTACGTCGAGTCCCAGAAGATCGACACCCTGCGCGACTCGAAGGAGAAGTTCCGCAAGCGGTTTCACATGGACCCCGACGAACCCGGCTTTGGCCGCGGGTGGATGTCGGAGGCGCAGGTGAACGACCTCGCCAACTCTGCGGAGAAGCGCGCCCTGCTCGAGGAGGAGTGGGAGAGGCTCCTCAAGGACCGGGAGGAGCTCAGGCGGACGATGAGCACCGGCGACCAGAACGTGCACTTGCCGGTAAACCTCAAGCGGATCATTTGGAACGCGCAGAACAACTATCGAAAGGTGAAGGATGCGTCCTCGGGAGGGTCGCGGGGCGGCGAGGAGTTGCAGGCTGTGCACGTCATCGAGAGCGTCAAGTCCATGCTCAACGGTCTCGTGGTCGTCCCCGGCCGTGACGCGCTCTCGGTCGAGGCGCAGAGGAACGCCACCATCCTCTTCTTTGCGCTGGTGCGATCGACGCTCAGCGCCAAGAGGGTGATGAGCGAGTTCAGGCTCTCCCCCGCGGCGTTCAACTGGGTCATCGGTGAGGTTGAGTCGAGGTTTAAGGTTGCGCTCGCGCCCCCGGGCGACGGCATCGGCACAGTCGCCGCGCAGTCCATCGGCGAGCCCGCGACGCAGATGACGCTGAACACCTTCCACTTCGCGGGTGTCTCCGCGAAAAACGTCACGCTCGGTGTGCCCCGTCTGAAGGAGCTCATCAACATCGCCAAGAAGATCAAGACGCCTTCGCTCACCGTCGCGCTGCGCAAGGATCTCGCCGTGGACAGGGCGATGGCCAAGCACGTCCAGTCGAAACTCGAGTACACCACCCTGCACTCCGTCGCTGCCGCCTCCGAGGTTTGGTACGATCCCGACCCCACGGACACCGTCATCGAGGAGGACAAGGAGTTTGTCAGGTCCTATTACGAGATGCCGGATGAGGACGTGGATCCCAGCCGGATGTCCCCGTGGCTGCTCCGCATCGAGCTGAACCGCGAGATGATGGTGGACAAGAAACTGCTGATGGCGGACATCGCCGAGCGCATCAACCAGGATTTCCAGGAGGATCTGTCCTGCATATTCAACGACGACAACTCCGAGAGGCTCATCCTCCGAATTCGCCTGCTCGACAACGAGATGGGAGACAAGGATGCCGGCCCGTCCACCACCGAGGACGAGGTCTTCCTCAAGAAGCTCGAGTCGCAGATGCTCACCAACCTGGCGCTGCGAGGTATCGCCGACATCAAGAAGGTGTTCATCCGCGAGGCGAACGTGATGGGCCTGGACCCGGTCACCGAGACGTTCACGAAGAAGAGCGAGTGGATGCTCGACACCGAGGGCGTCAACCTCCTGGAGGTTATGAACCACGAGGATGTCGACTTCACCCGCACCACGTCCAACCACCTCATCGAGGTGATCCAGGTGCTGGGCATCGAGGCTGTGCGAAACACGCTGCTCAAGGAGCTTCGCGGCGTGATCGAGTTCGACGGCTCGTACGTCAACTACCGCCACCTCGCCATCCTCGTCGAGGTGATGACCTATCGGGGACATCTCATGTCCATCACCAGGCACGGCATCAACCGCGTGGAGACTGGACCGCTCATGCGGTGCTCCTTCGAGGAAACCGTGGACATTCTTCTGGAGGCGGCGGCGTTCTCGGAGCGCGACGGCATGAACGGTCTCTCCGAGAACATCATGCTCGGGCAGTTCTGCCCCCTGGGCACCGGAGAGTTCGGCATCCACCTCAACGAGGACATGCTCAAGGAGGCGGTGGACCTCGACCTCGGTTTGTCGGAGGGGGGTCTGGGCGTCGGCGTCACCCCCGGCCGCGGCGTCACGCCGGGACGCGAGGGCGCCATGTCCCCGTCGTTCCTCCTGTCCCCGACCGCGCACATGAGCCCGTTCGACGATTCCATGCGATTCTCGCCGCAGGGGACGGATTACGGATCCGTGGCCGGCGGAGGGCAGTCGCCGGGGTACTCTCCCACGTCACCGGCGTACTCACCGACTTCACCGGCGTATTCACCGACATCGCCGGCGTATTCACCGACGTCACCGGCGTATTCACCTACGTCGCCGGCGTATTCACCTACGTCGCCGGCGTACAGCCCGACGTCTCCGGCTTACAGCCCGACGTCTCCGGCGTACTCACCGACGAGCCCGGCGTACAGCCCGACGAGCCCGGCGTACTCACCGACCTCGCCGGCCTACTCACCGACCTCGCCGGCCTACTCGCCCACGTCACCGGCGTACAGCCCGACGTCACCGGCGTACTCACCGACATCGCCGGCGTATTCACCCACGTCACCGGCATATTCACCCACGTCACCGGCGTACTCACCGACCTCGCCGGCGTATTCACCCACGTCACCGGCGTACAGCCCGACGTCACCGGCGTATTCACCGACGTCTCCGCAGTACTCGCCCACGTCGCCGCAGTACTCGCCCACGTCGCCGCAGTACAGCCCCACGAGCGTGGGTCTGTCCGATGCGGACGCGCCGACGAGGTCCCCGACCTCGCCGCAGTACTCGCCGTCCACGGAGGCGGACGGCGACCGGTGAAGGTACCAAAAAAATAATATAG
>Ga0181573_10003490_pt1 | contig 13836 bp, 10 predicted proteins | sample 101ome_25_FD_148643 | JGI IMG/M metagenome (GOLD analysis project Ga0181573, IMG submission 148643) | Coastal salt marsh microbial communities from the Groves Creek Marsh, Skidaway Island, Georgia - 101409BT metaG (spades assembly) | ecosystem: Environmental > Aquatic > Marine > Intertidal zone...
TTCCGCCGCGTCGTCGCCGGAGAGGACGGATCCGGAGAATAAGAAGAATAAGAAAAACGAGAAGAAGAAAAACGCGCCGATGATGGATGTCATCGTCCTGACGTCTGCGACCGGGTACGACATCCTCTCGAGTTTCGCGCGGTCGTTGAGAACGAAACGAGGACGAGCGCCTTTGAAAACAGACGAAGAGAAGGAGGCGTTTTTATCCTCTCTCGTCTCGTCGTCGTCTTCTCCGTCTCCTCTCTCGTCGCCGCCGGCAACCGTCGCCTTAATCGAGCGCGAACTTAAAACCAACTTCCTCAAAAACCAACTCCCGACGCCAGAACTCCTCGTCGTCGTCAGCGACGTCTTCTCGGTCGGTAAATTCCCGGGTTTTTTACTCTCCAAGTGCGAGTTGGCGCACTTTGCGCCGCCGCCGGCGTCGCCGTCGCCGCTTCAAAGCGCAGAAGAGAAGAAGAAGACGAGAGGAGGTGACGACGACGCGGCCGCTACGCTTGCGCGTCACCGAAAGATTTTAGGGGAATATTTGAGGTCTTTTCAAAGGTTTGGCGCGTAAAGAGAGAGCATCATCATTCATCATTCATCATTAGACGTTTAGCGCACATTTTTAGTAGTTTTATAATATAGAGACAAAGCCGCCACATTCATTCACGCGCAAAAAAAGAGATACACAGAAGATGTCGTCGCGCCGCAATCACGCGCACGCTCGCACTACTCAGCAACACTTCTCCAACGCGCACTTCGAGCAGTACTACCGGCACCAGCTCTTTTCTTCCTCTCTGAACGACGACGACCGCGACAAATGTCTCCGTTCGTTGCTCTCTTCGCTCTCGAAACCGTTACCGTTAACCTTTCGAGTGACTGCAAACGATCACGCGGAGATCACGCTCAACGCGATGAAACGCGCGATATGTGAGACGTCCGGTGGTGGTAACAACGGAGAAACGCCGCAGTTGAGAGAAATTTCGTTCTTGAACGACAAGGAGAGGACGTTTCAAATCGACAACGTCAGCGTGAACGAGGAGGATTTGAAGACGAAACATCCGAGTTTGCACGAGTTTTTGACGCGGGCGAACGAAGGCGGCGATTTGAGCAGGTACGGACGACGGTTTGCGATTTTACGTTTATATGGTTTCTTTTGTGAATGCTATTTTCTCTCTCTCTCTCTTTTCTCTCTCTGTTTATGCGTGTGTCGACGCGCGTTTCTTTACCTATTTCAATGCACTGACATTATCGTTATCGTTCGTTCGTTCACATCCCGCGCGCGCAGGCAAGAACTCGTCTCGATGATCCCGGTCAAGCTTTTAGACGTGCAGCCGCACCATTTAGTGCTCGATTCGTGCGCCTCGCCCGGGTCGAAAACGTCGCAAATATTAGAAGTCATGCTGAGTAAGAGCGCGAGTGGCGCGGTCGTCGCGAACGACGCGTCTTTGCAGCGCGCCAACTTACTCACGCACCGGTGTTATCGATTGGAAGCCGCCGCGAAGAATTTATTGGTGATTCATCACGACGCGCAAACGTTGCCGTTGGAATTGGAAAATACCTTCGATCGCATCTTGTGCGACGTGCCGTGTTCTGGAGATGGGACTTTGCGGAAGAGCACGGATTTGTGGAAGAAGTGGTCGAATTCGAGCGGCGCGGAGTTACACCCGATTCAAGTGAACGTCGCGACGCGAGCGTTGAGATTGTTGAAGCACGAGGAAGGTGGTGGTGGCGGCGGGAGACTCGTGTACAGCACGTGCTCGTTGAATCCGCTGGAAAACGAAGCAGTCGTCGTGGAGCTGTTGGAGAGAAGTCGAGGCGCGATTCGATTAGTCGACTGTTCGAACATTCTGCCAGATTTAAAACGATTGCCCGGTTTGACGAAATGGTCCGTCCAAGATTTAAAAACGATGAGATGGTACGATACGTACGACTCGTATCTTCAAGATAACCGAGGAAGCCGCCAACAGAGTAAAATTAAAAAGAGCATGTTTGCGAAGAGCAACAACCATAAACACAATCTCGATCGGTGTTTTCGCATTCATCCGGATTTGAACGATACCGGCGGCTTCTTCGTCGCTGTCTTTGAAAAAGTGAAACCGCTACCGGCGGAAATGATTGAAATCGACGCGAAAGAAGAGCAAAAGTTATCGAGAACGACAAACATCAACACCAAAAAATGGGCGAGCGCGAAGATTGCGCCGGTGTTTAGCGTGAACGATACGAACGCGGATTTCAAAGCAGTCATGAAACGAATAAAAGCAAAGTATGGATTTGACGCGAGAAAGAAAGAAGAGAACGGCGGGATGGAGTTAGTCACCAGAAACAATAGCGACGTCGTGCCGAAACGACTCTATTGCCTCTCAAAAGGCGCGAAATCAATCCTCGATAAGTGCAACGACCGAAAAAATCAGCATCAACAACAAAAACTCCGGGTTCTCGCGTGCGGTTTGTGCTGCTTTGAGCGACAAGCAGTCAAAAAAGAATCATCAAAATCCGAAGAGAACGATTGCGAGTTCCGCTTCACGCAAACAGGCTGCGAACTGTTCCAAGATAGCATCTCAAAGCAAGTCGTCCGCGTGTCGCCGAAAGAGTTGGAGAGCATGTTAGCGCGACAACAACAAAAACAACAAACTACAGGGTCTAATACATCGAACAACGCCCGGCTGTGCATCGACGACAAGACGAAGAAAAAAGTCTTGAGCGAATGCGAAAGAGGGTGCGTCATTTTAGCCGTGCGCGGGAAGAGTTCCGGGTCCGGAAACAAAAGAAAATTAGTGGAGGAAGAAATCGCGGCGGTTAGTCCGGTCACCATCGCCTGTTGGTTTCCGCCGTCGAAAAAAAATCGATCGAGCGACAACGACGACGGTAACGAAGAAGAAGACGTCACTCTGACTTTGATGTGTTCCAAGAGCGAAGGTGAAGTCCGACTGGAGCGGTTAAGAGAACATTTGAAATTGAAACTTCTAAACTGAAAATGTACACAACATCGTCGTTTTTATTACAAAAGACTAGAGTTGAACTGCGAGGCGACCGCATCAACTTCCGCTCTATCCGCGGAGTCGCTTTTCATCGTCCAATCGCACTTATTCGCGGCGACGTCCGCGACGCATTCAATCAGGTACCACTTCGACGACGTCGTCGTCTGCGCGTACACGTAAAATTTCATCCGCGTCGCGTCGCCGCCAGACGCCGCCGTGGCGAACCCGTTCGATTTCAGTCGGTCGATGACTGACGACGTTGACTGCGTTATCGACGGAGAGATCGTCGCGGATTGCTTCTTTGCGACTTCGGGAAAGAGTTGCCAGTTGAGTTGAAACTGAGACGGATCTAAGACTGGATTTGGATTGAGCGACGACGACAAAGACGACGACAACGTTGCATCTCTTTCCTCGTCGTCCGCCGCTTCAAAGTCATCGAACTGTAGCAGAGATGTTTCTTGATCTAATTGTTGTTGTCGCTGCTGCGCGCGTTGCCGATTGGCCTCTTCCTCGTCTTCTTCCGTTTTCACTAAACTACCGCTACCGTCGATAAATTTCTTCTCTTCGAGTTCGTAGGTAATGGCCAACGTGTCCATCTCTTCAAACAAACGATCGAATCGTTCTTGTTCTTCTACTTCCTCGCTGAATTGCATCATCGATCCAGATTTTTTACCGCGAGCTAAAAGTAAATCGTTCGCAATCTTACCGCTGGAGGAGGAACACATCAAGCTCCCGTATACGCCGGCGGTTACGCGCGCGCTCGGATCCGGGTCCTCCGTCGCGCACCACTTCAAACACGTTTCGAACGCTTTCCTCATTTCCGGCGCGCGTTTAGAAAACAACTTCAACGACGCAAAGAATGTTTCCGTGCGAATGGATGGATACACTTCCTCTGGTAAATTTTCAATCGAAGATTCCAACGCGTACGGCGCGCAGTCGATGAAACCGGAGGCGCCGAATTCGCCTAAAAGCCACAATAACATCGATCGAGCTCTCGTTATAGATTTGGTCGTCGCGCTCGAAACAACAACGCTGCTTTGTGGTTGAGGAAACATATCGGGCACGGAAAATTGTACCGCTTCTAACGCAGTTTCAATAGCCCGGCAACAAATAGATCGACACTCTTTCGTTTCTTCCTCTTCTTCGCCGTCTCGATGACACTGTCGCAAACACAAACCTATTTCGATTAAACTATCCGCTTTCGAGCTCGGCGACGTCGTTTCCAGGAACATTTCGCATATTTTATTCGTCACCATCAATCTCTTCTCCGCATTCATCATCGCAAAACTCTCGTTCTTCTTCCTCGCCACGCGACCGATGGCTTTCATCGCCAGTCTCGCGAAGTGTTCGTCCTGCACGTCGTTGACGTATTCAAACAACTCGTCGACGATTTTCGCGCAGTTTTGCGCGTCCGCAATCAACGATAACGTTCTCAGTTTACACCGTTTAATCTCGAACGAATCTGCGTTGACTCGCACGTAAAACGATTTGTAATCCGTCACGAACGCGATCGGCGCGCGATAGGCGAGGAGCTTCAGGTGCGCCCAAACGACGGCGGACGTTTCGACGCCGCTCGTTTGCGCGGTCGCTAACGTTAACAGAGACGGTTTAATGCGTTCGTACACGCGTTGGTGCGTGGACGGATCATTTTTTGTCAACTCGAGAAAGATTCGAGAGGCGGCTAAAGCTATGGACGAATTCGGCGAGGATATCCGCGACTCCAGACTGTTCATCCACTGGTACTTCACGTCGTCCGGCAACGGCGGTACTTTTCTACCACTCTTCTTCTTCTTCGCCTCCTTCCCGTCGTCGTCGTCGTTCGCCAAAACGGCGTAATTGTACGTCAATTTCAAGACTAAATGTTGCGATAACTCGCCAAAGTCGCGAATTTTGTTCGTCAACGCCGTGAGTAAAGCCGCGTTTTGTAACCGCTCGTCCGATTCTCCAAAGATTTCCACGACGGTTACCAACGCGTTCGCGACGACGTTCGCGTCTCGATCTTCCAACAAAAGTTTCTCCACCGTCGCTAATATCCCCGATTCCATAAACAAACCGCGCAAGTAAACGTCGTCTCCTTTTCCTCCTCCCGCTGCTGCTCCGCCGCGCCCAAAACACAACCTATACACTTTCAAACACCCGAGACACGCCGCTTTCCTCGCGTACGGATGCGCGTCCCTCAACCCTTCCTTCACGCACTCGATCGAATACTCCGCCAAACTCTTGCTCCGTAAACTCGTCATCGACCGGATCGCTAACCCTCGTATCGTCGCGTCGTCTTCGTTTTTGCAATCCTTCTGCAAAATATTAATCGTCATCATCGCCAGTTCTTCGCTCTCCTTTGATTTGTCCGAGTACACGCCGATGTAATGGTACAACATTTTCTTCGTCGCGATGTCCCCAGTCGCCGCGTTCATGAGTACGTCCGCGAAGAGAGAGGATAGGTCGATGTTGGCCGTCAAGGCTTGTATGATCCTGTGTGTTTTTTAGAAGAAGAGAGGTCAGAAACGTGTCAGTATTAATGATACAATAAAGCGCGCATATTTTAGGTGATTTCATCACCTTTGAAATATCCCTCTTCGTCGCTCCTCTAACGCACTATTCACGTTAGACGTGGAGGAATGGCCGGCGTACTTTTTCAAGAGCTGAGAGAGTTCGTGGAGCTCGTCGCGCTTGCGCGGTTGCGCGTTGTTCGTTGAAGAGGATGGCGGCATGGTCGACATCTTCGCGTTGATATTATTATGTCGTATATGTTTTGCGAGATCCCCTAACGGTTCTTGTCAAAACCCTAAACCCTACCACCGTTTCTTGTTTAGGGTATCAAATAAAACCCTAAACATGAAAGTTTGAGCCCACTGCTCCGAGAGTCCGAATTACACTAAAGAGAGAGAGAGAGAAAAGCGCGCGCGCTAGAAGATGTGGTCGCTGCAGCTGCTGAGAAGAAGAAGAAGTGCGGTTGCGAGAATTACGGCGTTGTGCTCTTCTTCTTCTTCTTCTTCTTCTTCTTCTTCTCTTTTTATTTCCGAGGAGCAGAGGAGAAGAGCGTTTTCTTCGTCTCGTTGTTGTTGCAGCGCTTCTTCCAGATGCGATTTTTCCCCGCGAGGAGGAGAAGAACAACAAAGAAGAAGAAGAAGAAGAAGAAGCGGGTTTCCAACGACGACGACGACGACAACTGCTGCTGCTGCTCTCGAGGAGTCTCCTCTGTTCTCGTTCGCGAGAAGAAGAAGTTTGACGAGTAAAACAGACGACAAAGACGACGAGAACAATAACAACAACTCTCAAAAGTATTATTCTTCTTCTTCTTCTTCAGAGAACACGGACCCGGTGGTGAACGAAAGTTTCATCACGCCGGATTTTGGATACCGGAGGCAGTATCAAGGTGCGTTTATTTATATTCATTCGTCGTCTCGTCGCGTGGAAAAGGCAGAGTTTTTATTTTTTGCATCAACTAACACTGAGACGTCTTCTTTCATCTCATCTCTCTCGTCGCGCCGCGTCGCGCAGTCGGTCACGATATACTCAACACGGGCGAACCGTTGGCGGCTTCGGTGACGACGATAACATCCGCGGCGACGTCGTCGTTTGCGAACGCCATCTATCGGTTGGAAGTGACGACGGGCGCGTGTAGAGGCGCCGGGACGTCGGGGAGAGTGAACGTGATTTTGATAGGGCAGGACGGGATTACGTATCCGATTGATTTAGAGTACACGGCGGGGGACGCGCCGGGATTCGCGAGAGGGTCGACGCTACCGTTTCGGGTGGCGGTGGCGGCGCATTTAGGACCGATTCGAAGGGCGAGGGTGAGGTTGTTGCCAGATAGCACGTCGACTGGGAGAGGGTGGTTTTTAGAAGATATTGGCGTCAAGTGCGAGAAAACGAACGAGTCGTATAAGTTTACGTGTCGAGACTGGTTCGGTCCGTCCGACGCGGACGATACGGTGTCACCGTATAATCGAGATTTGGAAGCGACGACGGTGAAGAATGACTTTGAAGTCGCGCTAGAACGAGAGCAAAGGACAAAAATGCGAAGAGAAATGGGTGACTTTGTCTTTGATGTTGGCGCGGCGACGATTCCTCATCAAGATAAGATAAAAGAAGGCGCGAGGGCGAAAATGTCGAAATCGTTCGGGTACGGCGGCGAGGACGCCTATTTTATCGAGACGAAGAAAGACGATGCGAATGATAGCAACGAGTTATCGCTAGGCGTCGCAGATGGCGTGTACATGTGGAGGTGGGAAGGCGTGGATGCTGGTTTATATTCCAGAGCGCTGTTGAGAGAAGCCGCGAAGACGTTTATGAGCGCTACAAAAGTCCAAGACGGATCGATATCCGCCGATGATACCGGATCGTCGTCGTCGTCGTCGGATTCTGTTTCATCTTCTTCAGAAACTCCAAAATCTACATCTGATCCATCGTTCATGCTTGAACGAGCGTTCCATGCCGTCACGGAAAAGAATGTGAAAGGTTCCACGACGTGCGTATTGCTCACTTTAGACTCGCGACTGGGCGTGTTGAACGCGGCGAACATCGGCGATAGCGGATATCTGGTTGCCAGATTGAGTTCAGGCGCTTCGTCGTCGTCGTCATCTTCTGATGGTAACGCCGCCAGTCTACACTCGTTGAACGACAACGAAAGTGGCGGCGCGGAGAAGGTGCAAAGGTTCATCGCGTATCGTTCTCCTCCTCAAGAACACGATTTTGGTCGCCCGTTTCAACTCGGTCACCACGAGGCTACCGATACGCCGGCGGACGCGATGTTGTCCACCTTTTTCTTAGAAAACGACGATGTTATTGTCGTCGGTACGGATGGCTTGTGGGATAACGTTTCTGAAAAAGAGATTCTGTCAATAATTGAAAACCGAATCAAGTCTAGCTCCTCCTCCTCCTCCTCCTCCTCCTCCTCCTCCTCCGCATCAACGTCGTCGTCGTCGCTCGGCTCCAATCACGCGTTCTCAAATAAGAAAGAAGTCGATGCGTGCGCCAAGGAGTTGACCCAAAAAGCGTTTGAACACGCGAACGATCGTTCAAGAACGACGCCTTATAGTTTAGCGGCTACGGAACATTTCGACATGGTGTATAGCGGTGGTAAGAAGGATGATATCACCGTCTTAGTGTGCAAGGTCAAAAATCGGTACAGATTATAGAGAGAGTAGAGAACCAAAAATAGAAATCTTCTCTCTCTCTTTTTCTTCCTCTCGCTTCACAGAAAAAAGAGAGAGGCAGGCGCGTATATTTATACACAAATACATAAATGCCTTCTCGACGCGAGAACCACGAAGCGCGCTTCGTCGACGCCGTCGAACCGGTCGCTCATAATAACAGGAGCGCTGAAATTTGGGTAAACGGTCTCGACGACGAAGAAAGGGAAAGGCGCAGAAAACAGCGGTCAACGACCGCGGCTGAAGTGCGGTCAACTACCGCGGCTGAAGAAAAGTTAACTTTATCCGATTCAGTCTTCCGAAACGACAGGTATTTGCGGGATTATCACAGAATCCTTGGCAACTTGATCGAGGTAAACGAGGAATACTCGAAGATTCAAGAAAGCTGCGATGACTTGAAGAACAAATTGAGCGATTTACAGTCAAAACGCAAATCGCTGGCGGAGGATTTTGAGTTCGTCTCGCAAGCGCCGGAAACGTTTTTATATTTGTCCATCGGGATATTCGCCGGTTGGGCAGTGGCGAGATTACTTTCTAAAGAATAAAGGAGAGGAAGTTTGAGACGGAGGACGCGTTTGATGGTGAAGGAATGCACGTGAGAGAGAGAGAAGAAAAAGAGAGAATAAATAGTTTCGCGAGTATTATATTTAGTCTTGTCAAAATCTAAATTTAGAGCGCACAGCATTTTTTTACACGTTGAAAGGATTCGATCATAAGGTCACCACCGTCAAATTCATCTCCGACTTCCAGACGTATCCGTCTCCCGGCAGAACCACTGGCTTCACCGCGCACGCGTTCTCGACGCACGCGAATTGTTTATAACACTGCGGCATATTTTGGTGCGGATTCCACACCACAAAGTCTCTCCATCCCGCCGTGTTTTCCACGCTCACCGCGGCACCGTTACCGACGTGTAAAAGCATTTCTGAATCCGTGTTCAAGAATATGGAGTCCACTAATTTCGTACCAAACGTCACTCTGTCTTTATCGTACGTCAGCAACGGTGGGTTTTTTGCGTCTATTTCTTTGTCCATGTACGACTTGCCTTTCAAGTTCCCTTTCGCGTACACGTTCTCGGAATCCGTCGCGTCCACCACCTCTATGTAACTGTGCAACGCCGCGGTAAACTCCAACTCATCTTTCAAATCTTCCGCGCAATTCTTCACGCAAAACTCGCACTTCAACTTCTCTCTCCTCAGCGTCACCTCGTACGTGCACTCAAAGTCGTGCGGCCACATTTTTTTCGTCTCCTCGTTCGATTTCAGCGACAACATCACCGCCGGTTCTGGATCGTCCGGATTAACATCCGCAGAAGTGCCTATGACTTCCCATCGCATGTTTCGCGCGAACCCGTGCTGTTGCGACATCGGACCGTTCATCCCGAATTGCGGGAAACATATCGGGATCCCGCCCGCGATGGGCACCGACTCGTCAAATTTCGCATCCGGTCTCACGAACAAAACCTCGTCGCCGCTCGGCTGCGTCCAGCTCGCGCAATTCGCGCCAAACAAGTACACTTTCGCCGTGCATCCGTTCTTGTGCGTCAAGTAGACGTACGGGGACGAATCGCACTCGAACGAGACGGAAGATGGAATCGAAAACGCAGAGTTCAAGTTTGCAACTAAATCCGCGTTTTCGGATGATGATGTTGATGAAGCTTTAGCGACGACGATGGAACGTTGTCTTATTCTCCTCTGCGCCGCGCGAAAGCAGATTGACGACGACAAAGAGGAGGAGACAGAGATGGGTTTGGCGCTCATCTCGTGATCTCTCGGCTTTCGCGTTAAAAGAAAGTAAAGTGCGCGATGTGCTTTTTTTCTGAAGCTTTTGTTCTCTTCTTTCTTGATGAAATATATATGTCGTAAGCGCGCGCATGCGACTATGCGTATGTGTATGTTACAAATGCGTGTATCTCTCTCACTTTGTCTCTCATTTTCTCTCTCTCTCTCTCTCTCTCTGCTTCCCACCTTCCTCGCTTTTACTTTTTTAATTCCCCAGTCGCAACTGCGAGGACGACTGACTCGCGTGCGCTCTGCACCGCGCTCTCGCCTCTTGGTGTTGCATCAGCGAGTTCAACAGCTTGAACTCTTTCCGGCATCCTTGGCACCGGTAGTTCGCACCGTCCGCTCTGTATCCTCCGGCTTCGCTCTCGTCGCCGCACCCTAATCTCGGAACCATAAAGTTTGCGTTTTGCTTGTTCACAAAGTCGTACGCGGTTCTTCTCGCGTTCTCCGCGCCCGGACACGACGGACACCCGCCGGATTCAAAGTGCGACACCGATCCGGACGCGGATTTGTACAATCTCCCGCACGCCGGGCAAGGCACGGTTCTCGCCGAATTCGAAGAAGGCGTCGAATTCGGCGTGTTCGGTTTCGTCTGATACCCAAGGTTCGTGTGAATCCGGGGATTCGCGAAGATGTTCCCGAGCAAACCGTTATCGTTCCCGACGTCCCTTCGAAACATTTGCGTCTTCCCTTGCCTCGGGTGCTTCAGATACGTCCCGACCGTCCCGGTCCGATACCACACGCGCACGAGCAAACGATTATTATTATTGCCGTCTTCTTGGTCGTCTGGCTTTTCAAACGCGACGACGCCTTCGCGTCGGTCGTGCTGACACATTCTGTACCCGTTTTTAGACGCGAAACGACGGATGTTTTCGATTTTGGACATGTCGTCGTCGACTTGTCGACCGCCTCCGGACGAATCGGAATCGTAATCGTTGTTGTTGTAATCATCATCGGAGGAAGAAGAATAATACATCGTTACTGTTACTCTTAAAATACACGGTGACTGGATCTAATAATAATACTTGTTTTGTTGTGTTTGTTTTGCGCGATTGCTCGCGCGTGGTTTTTGTGATGAAAAGAGAGAGAGTGGATGAGAGGATAGAGAGGACCGCGGGAGATTTTTTTCACAATAAGGGGTGCTCAGATTATTTTTTCTCTTTTAGATCTGATGTGTATTTTTATTCAGAGAGAGTCTCTCTCTTTCTCTCTCTCTCTTTCTCTCTCTCTCTCTCTCTCTCTCTCAAGAACATCGGTTGGTTAATAATGATTATACTGATTTTTGTGCTTGTCGTTTGGACAGCGGTTATCCAACGCGTAGACTAAACACTCGAGGTGGTTGTTTTTGCGAGCCCAAAAACAAGTCAAAAAATCCCAAGGCGCGCCGTTTTCGTGCAAGTACTTGAGAATGTCGAGATGACCGTTTTTGGCTGCAAATGCACACGTAAGCTTCGTAATTGGGCATTTCTGCTCCACGCAATGCCTCACAATGTGAAGATGTCCGTCACGAGCTGCGCATAGGATCGCCCAACTGTTCCACTTAAACTTTTTCTCTTCTCGCAACCAACGAAGTAATGAAAGGTTTCCCGAATGAGCTGCTTCGCTGCAGAAATGATACTGCGCTTCTTTTCCTTCGAGCTTTTTGGTCTCGACCTTCTTCACTGGTGGATTACCTAGCCAGGAGTAGTAAGTGTATGTCTCCCGCAACTTCCTCTTTGATCGTCTAATCGCGTCTCGACTCTCCGTGTTCACCTCTCGAAACAATCGAAAAGACAGCTCGTCCAACCTCCATAAAATATGCGTCTCAAATATATCTCGGTACTGCTTATCCGTCACGACCTTCCACAAAGGCGTCGGCGCGTACTTCACCAACTCGTTCTTGACCTTTTCCAACTCCTCCTCCTGCGCTCGCAACGCCTCATCCTTCTCTCTCAATCGCGCTTCCAAAACGGATGCGCGCTTTTTCAAGTCGTATTTTATTTTTTTCAATCTCGGAATCACATGCGATTCGAAAATATCCCGATGATGATGCGTTTTTACCAACCCGTTCCAAATAGGAGACGACGACGAAGGCCGAAACGACGAGAGATTTCGCTCGCGCGCGACGACTCGCGCGCGCCTCGTCGTATTCTTCGTCTCGTCTCGTTCGCCCGCCGCCGCCGACGACGAAGAATTAAAAACAGAAGAAGAAGACATGCGTTTTTTTTTAGAGAAAAAAAAGTGCCGCGAGAGAGTGGTTGCCGCACAACAACGACCACGCAGAAAAAAAAAAGAATGAGTCCTCTGACCTCTTCTTCTTCCGCGGCGGTCGTCGTCGAGAACGATTCGATACGCAAACCGAAAACCTACGTCGATTCGGAGCGAAAATTCAAACACGTGCGATTGAAAAATGGGTTGATAGTTTTGCTCATCAGCGATAAGAGTTTGTTGGGCGGCGCTTTGACGACGACTTCGGATGATGATGCCGACGGCGGCGATGGGGAAGAAGATGATGAAAAAATGGAATCGGAAGACGAATCGGGATCGGAGGACGACGCGTCGATGACGACGTCCTCTTCTTCGATGGAAGAAGAAGAAGAAGAAGAAGAAGAAGAAAACCCAAAAGAAGGATTGAAGACGGCCGCGTGCGCGGTGGAAGTGAACGTCGGGTACTTGTCCGACCCGGAAAACTTTCACGGTTTATCGCATTTTTTAGAGCACATGGTGTTCATGGGGACGAGGACGCACGCGTCGGAAAATTTCTTCGACGAGTGGCTGAGCCGAAATTGGGGGTCACAAAACGCGTACACGGACACGGAGAAGACGGTGTTTCACTTTGACGTGCACCCGAAGCATTTAAAGGAAGGGGTTGAAATATTTAGCAAGTTTTTTACGGAGCCGTTGATTTTGGAACGAGCGCTCGAACGCGAAGTGACGGCGATTGAGAGCGAGTTCGAGAGAGTGGTGAATAGCGATGGGGTGAGGATGGAGCTTTTGTTGGCGGATTTAGCGATCGAGGGGCATCCGTACAGGAAGTTTGGGTGGGGGAACCGGCAGTCGTTGACTGAATCGGAGGCATATAAGGAGGAGAATGGCGCGAGGAAAGCGTTGAAGAGACATTTTAAGGAGCATTATCACGCGAAGAGGATGAGCGTGGTCGTGTGCGGAGCGGAAGAGTTGGAGGAATTAGAGGAGATGGTTCTCAGTCCAAATGCGTTTGGGAGCTTATCTCTAGCGGACGAAGAGGAAAAGAAAGAAAGAATTAGTACTGATGAGGATAACGATACCAACAGTAAACTCGTCGACGAATACGTCGCTCAATTCGAGAGAATCGATGAGGTGAATTTGAGCGAGATGTACGGCCAACCGTTCGCGCATCTCGTCCCTTCATTCGTCAAAACGTCTCAGGTAAAAACCGGGACGCAGTTGACGTTAGTGTTCCAATTATCTTCAAAGATTAACCGGAATTATCTCTCCAAGTCTGTTAATTTTATTGAAACGTTATTAGGGCACGAAGGCGAAGGATCGTGCTTCGAGGCGTTGCGAAAACGAGGTTTGTGTTCGGAGTTGTGCGCGGGGGTAAGTCGAGGCGGTTTAGATGACACGAGCATTTCGGCGTTGTTGTCGGTATCGATCAAGTTGACCGAACGAGGCGCGGCGCGGACGGAGGATATTCTCTTCATCCTCTTTACGTATTTACGCCGAATAGAAACACTGTTACCTTCGGACGGCGCTCGATTTTACGAAGAGATGCAACAAATTTCGCAAATTGAATTCGAATATTCGGAGTCTGAACACGCGTGCGAGTTTGTGGAAAGATTAGTGTCCGATGTGAGAAGGTTTAGCCCGGAAAACGTGTTGTATGGCGACTCATACTGGCAAAAGTACGATGAAAAGGAGATTCTCACGGTGTTGTCGATGCTCACGCCGGAGAACGTTTTAGTGATTTTAGCG
>Ga0181573_10003496_pt1 | contig 13813 bp, 10 predicted proteins | sample 101ome_25_FD_148643 | JGI IMG/M metagenome (GOLD analysis project Ga0181573, IMG submission 148643) | Coastal salt marsh microbial communities from the Groves Creek Marsh, Skidaway Island, Georgia - 101409BT metaG (spades assembly) | ecosystem: Environmental > Aquatic > Marine > Intertidal zone...
TGGAACGAAGTTGGACGTTGGGGCATGGTCCAGCCGGAAGTCGCGGCAGCATGCGGCGTGGATGCGCCTGTGTACTGGGCGGATTTCAAGGTGGCCCAGCTCTGGAAGGCGGTGAAGAAGCGTCGGGTCAAGGCGCACGACTTGCCGAAGTTCCCGAGTGTGAGGCGGGATTTGGCCTTGGTGTTGGACCGCAGCGTGGCCTACGAAACGTTGAAACAAGCTGCCCTTGGCGCCGAAAAGAAGTTGCTCAAAGAGGTCCAGCTGTTCGACGTGTACCAAGGCAAAGGCTTGGAAGATCACCAAAAAAGCTACGCCATGGCCTTCAAGTTGCAGCACCCGGACGCGACCTTGAACGACAAGCAAATTGAGTCCGCCATGGGTCGCATTCTTTCGGCGCTCGAATCCACGGGAGCGAAACTGCGTTGATGGCCCGGGACATGAAGAAAACCCGCCCTGTCTTTACTCCGCCCGTTCAGGTTTCGCACCTGTACTACAGGTTGGCGCGCATCTTGGTTTGGGGTGGCTTGACACGGTACCACAAGGTGCACGGAGCGAAAACCATGACGGACATCCCCCCGGCCGGAACGCCCGCCATTTTCGTCAGCAACCACCAAAACGGCATGATGGACCCCCTCGTGTCCTGCGCGTTTGTTCCCCAGCAAATCCATTGGTTGACGCGGGCGGACGTGTTTTGGAATGGGGCGGCGAGGCACATCATGTACGGCTTCAACCAAATGCCGATTTACCGCCAGCGAGATCGATTGGAAGACATCCGCCACCGCAACGACATCATCTTTGATGTGTGCGTGGAACGGCTTCACGCCGGTGCGGCCATGGGCATCTTTCCTGAAGGCAACCACAACCCCTTCCCTTCTCTTCGCGAGTTCAAGGGTGGGTTGGCGGAAATGCTCTCCCGTTCCGCTCGGAAGCATGAAGACTTGAAGCACATTGCGGTCATGCCCGTCGGGGTGGAATACGAAGATTACGTGGAATTCCGTCGTCAGCTTCGCGTTCGTACGGGGCCGCCGGTTCCCTTTCACGATTTGTTGCTCGAAGACGGCACGTTGGACAAGAAAGCCTTCAACGCTCGCCTTCGTGAAGCGCTGGCCAAGTTGGTGGTGGACATTCAACCGGCGGACGCTCAGCCCTACCTCCACCCTGCAGTGCGGGCGGCTCGGCCCACCGAGTTGGAAGTCGAAGCCTGGGCGCAACTGTCCTTAACCCTTAACCGGTGGGCTGCGCGTTGGACTTCCGACGAAGCGTGGCGCGACGGCGTGAAGACCTCCTTTGAAGCTTGGCAATCCACCCAAGAAAAGACCGCCGGTCGTCCCGAGGCGTGGGGTCAATCCCCGGATGACATTCGAGACGCTCGCACGTGGACGCGCCTCTTGACGCCGCTCGCTTGGCTCGCCAACCTGCCGACGTGGCCCAGCGAACTCTTCATTCGGCGCTTCGTCGCGAAAACCGTCCGCAAGGCGGAATTTGTCAGCACCATGCGGATCGGCTACGGCATCTTGCTCTTCCCCCTGACCTGGATCCTGACCTCCCTTCTCGCAGGGTTGCTCGCTCCTGACGGCTCAGGTTGGTTCGCTGCGGGTGCCATGTGGGTGTGGGGACAAGGTGGATCCCGTTTCTACGCATGGTCCCAGTCTGAAACGCTTGCCCGATCGGACGCCGCGGAAGGGCACTCGTTCTGGCACAACGCCCAACGAGCACAAGAGCGTGCTGCTTGGGAGCGGTACCTTGAGGCCGTGAACGCCTGATGGCTCTCTGACATGGAGCGATGCGGGATTTTTGTCGCATCTTCGTGTTAAGACAGCGTTTACATGTCGTTTACCTCCACAGAACACAGCCGCGACGAACTTCGAGCCATGGGAAAGCAACGCATTCTCTTGGTCGATGACGAGCCGGACATTTTGGACTTCATCGAGTACAACTTGGTGAAGGAGGGATACGACGTTCACACCGCCAACAACGGACGGGAGGGCGTGGCTCTCGCGAAGAAGTTGTTGCCTGATTTGATTCTCTTGGACGTGATGATGCCTGAAATGGACGGCGTTGAGGCGTGCACAGAGATTCGCGAAGACAAAACCCTTGGGCAGTCCATTGTGGCCTTCCTCACGGCGCGTGGCGAAGACTACAGCCAAATCGCCGGATTTGAAGCCGGTGCGGACGACTACATCCTCAAACCCATCAAGCCTCGCGTTCTTCTTTCCCGCGTCCAAGCGTTGTTGCGCAGAAAGAAGGCGGCAAGCTACGTGGGCGGGGACTACGACGGCACAGGGTTGATGATCGACCCCGAGCGCTACGTGGTCATCCACGAAGGCAAGGAAATGTCGCTTCCCAAAAAGGAGTTCGAGTTGTTGAGCCTGCTGGCCTCCCAACCGGGACGCGTGTTCAGCCGGGAAAACATCTTGGCAAGCGTTTGGGGCACCGACGTGGTCGTCGGAGACCGTACCATCGACGTGCACATCCGGAAGCTTCGCGAAAAATTGGGCGAACACTACTTCAAAACTGTCAAAGGAGTCGGCTACAAGTTTGTCGGCTGATGGCAGGCAAGAGTCCGCGTTCCGTCGCGATTGAGTCCGGCATCGCCGTAGGGTTGGTGACCATGTTGGCCACCGGAGCAGCGTTGTGGGGCAACGGCATTGAGGGCCAATGGTGGCTTCCGCTGCTGTCCGGAGCCGCCGTCGGCACGGTGTGTTTTGTGCTGGTATACCGCCAGTTGGGCCTGTACATCCAAGAACGGGTCCGCATCATTTACAAGACCATCCGACGGCTGAAAGGTTCGACAAGCCACATCAACCTCGACATGCGCGACGACATCGTGGAACAGGTGAACCGCGACGTGATGTCGTGGGCCGAATCCCAAATCGAAGAAATCACCACCCTGCGCGAAACGGACACGTTTCGACAAGAATTCATCGGCAACCTCGCCCACGAACTGAAGACTCCCATCTTCAACATCCAAGGCTTCATCCTCACCCTGCTAGAAGGCGGGATGGAGGACCCGGAAATCAACCGCAAGTTCTTGCTCAAGGCCGCCAAGAACGTGGAGCGGATGTCGGGGCTGTTGGAAGATTTGGACGTCATCACCAAGATGGAGGCGGGCAACCTCGACATCGAACTCGTGCCGTTTGACCTGCTGGACATCCTCCGCGAGACCATGGAGAGTTTGGAGGCCAAAGCCAAGCGCAACAACATCCAACTGCGCCTGAAAAAAGGCATCGACGGGTCGAAAATCATGGTGAAAGGAGATGCTGCGAAGCTCGTACAAGTGCTGACCAACCTCATTGTCAACAGCATCAACTACGGGAAGGAAGGGGGCCACACGGAGGTTCGGTACTACGACGCCGACGACTCCGTCTTGGTGGAAGTTGCCGACACCGGGATTGGCATCCGCGAGTCGGACTTGCCGCGCGTGTTTGAACGCTTCTACCGCGTCGACAAATCGCGCTCACGCCACGCGGGTGGCTCGGGATTGGGGCTGGCCATTGTCAAACACATCCTCGAATCTCACGGCCAAACCATCAGCGTGCGCAGCACCTACGGCGAGGGTTCAACGTTCAGCTTCACGCTGCAAAAGGCCTGACCCGGCCGCATTCACAAACGGGTTGCCACGCTTTTCCGCGCCCACGGTTGTCGGTCCGCCGTGACCCGGCCACACCACGGTGTCGTCCGGGAGGGTGAACAGCTGCCGTTCAATGCTCGTCACCAAGTGCGGTGCATGGCACCCGGGCAGGTCGGTTCGGCCCACGCTTCCTTCGAAGAGCACGTCACCGCCCAACACCCAACCGTGCTCGTGGCACACGAAGGCCACGTGACCCGGCGCGTGACCCGGCACAAAGCGGATTTCGAGTTGCGCGTGCCCACAATCCACCACCTCTCCGTGCTTCAAATTGAGCTCCACATCTGGGAGCGGGTCCATGGGCACCCCGTACATCTGGGCCGCGATGGGGCCACGTTCGTAGGTTTCCAGGTCTTCCGCATGCATGCGAGGCAACAGCCCGTAGGTGTCTTTCATCCACTGGCATCCCATGACGTGGTCGAGGTGGCCGTGGGTCAGCAACACTTGGACGGGCTTGGCATCAAGCGTTTCGCACAGGGCCTGAAACGCCTCGCGTTCCGGGCGGGTTGACATGCCCGGGTCGACCACCGTCAGTTCGCCGTTTCCGTGATCCACGACGTAGGTCTGTTCTCCAAACACATTGCATGTGAGCGTATGCACCATGCGGCGTAATTTCGGGAAGAATGTTCGGTGCATCACTCTCCATGTGGAAGCGCTTGGCGCAACGGTCGATGGGGGCCGCCCTGCTCGGGCTGGCGTCCTTTTCCGCCGTGGCCCAATTCACGGACGGGCTGAATGTGGAGTTTGGCAAAAACCGCGTGCAGCACCGGACGTTTGAGTGGCAGTATTTCGAGCAGGGCATGTTCGAGATCTACCACTACCGGGAAGGAGACCAAATCGCCGGGCAAATCACCCGCATCTTGGAGCGGGAGGCGCAGGCGCTCAGCCCCATGTTTGGGCGTACCCTGGAAGGGCCGATCCAAGTGCTCGTCTTCAAATCGCAGGAGGAGTTCCGGCAGAGCAACGTTGGCATCATGACGTCGCAGGACCAGCAAACCAACATCGGGGGCACGGCGCGGCTCGTCGGAAGCAAGATGTTCCTGTACGGCACGGGCGACCGCCTGCGGCTGGAACGGGACGTGCGCGAGGGGCTCGCTCGCATCCTGTTCAACCAGGCGATGTACGAAGCGCAGTGGAGCGAGGCGCTGCGAAGCGGCAACCTGGTGCAGGTCCCGGAATGGATGTCTGAGGGGGCAGCGCGGTATGCTGCACGTGGCCTCGATCCGGAGAGCGAAGCCCGCATCCTCGACGCATGCCAAACCGGCGCGTTCCGTCGCATCGACCAAAGCAGTGGGCTCGAAGCGGCAGTGTTGGGGCAGGCGGTTTGGGCCTACATCGCCGACATCTACGGACTGCCAACCGTGGCCAACGTGCTCTACATGACGCGCATCACGCGGAGTGTGGAAAGCGGCTTCCGCCTCGCCACAGGCTTCTACCTCACCGACCTCGCGGCGGAGGTTCGGGCCTACCATTTGCGCCATGCGCCCCCTGGCTTTCAATCCTTGTTGCCCGACTTCAATTCCCGGAAGCGCTACGAATACACGCAGTTCGTGCTGTCGCCCGACGAATCCCAACTCGCCTTCACCACCAACGAGCGCGGTCAGTTGCGGGTGGGGACGTTGGATTTGGAATCCGGCAAACGGACGTGGCACGAGGTGTTGGGGCATCGCCTGGATCGTTTGGACAACGACTTGCACCCGAGGTTGGCCTGGCACCCGCAGGGCAAAACGCTGGCGTTTGCCACCGAACTGCGAGGGGCTCCTTTCCTCGGCCTGGTCAACATGCGAAACGGCGAAACGGAGCTTCGGGAACTGTTCAAACTCGACCAAGTGCTCGACATGGCGTTCTCGCCGGACGGCCGATTCTTGCTCATGTCCGCGCTGCAGGATGGGCAATCCGACTTGTACCGCTACGACGTGTTGGCCAACAACCAACGCGCTTTGTGGCGGGACCGGTTCGACGATTTGCACCCGGCGTTTTGGGCCGAATCCAACACGTTCATTTTTGCGTCGAACCGACCGGACGACACCTTGCGAAACGACCGTTTGGACCACCCGTTTGAACCCACGTTGGACCTGTACGTGGCCAACCTCGACGACGACCCCATTTCGCTGGAGCGTTGGACGAATACGCCGGAAGTCGATGAGCGTCATCCGCAACCCCTTGGCAAGGGGGAATTCGCGTTTGTGAACCACGTGGACGGCGTTGGAACACGTGTCGGCCTCGGGTGGCTGGACAGCAGCATCGTGGCCATCGACACGGTCGTGCGCTACCGCACCTTCACGCAACTGCGCGAAGCATTGGTCCTTCCGGTGCCGGCGACGGCGATGCGCATTCACGCCACGGAGGCGCACGTCCAAGTTCGTCGTGGAGGCCAAACCGGATGGCGCATCGTCCCCATGCCCAACTTGTCGTCCCTGCACGAACGACCGGCCCTTGAGGTCACCTCTCCGGACGAGGACGACTTGCCTTTCCCCACGGAATTGCCCAACTGGTCCCGTCCTTGGGCGGACGACGAAATCGACTTCCGGAGATACATCTTCGAACGTGAAAAAGAACCTGCCGTGCCGGCCGACACCACGACTGAACGCGACGAACCGAAGGCGCCGCAGGAGTACGCGCGTTTGGTCCCCAAGAACTACCGGCTCAACTACGCCCTCGACAAGCTGCAAACCCAGCTCAACAACACGTTTGGCACCGCGTTCTACCAGCCTTACAACGGGCAGGTCAACGCGCAGCCGGGGCTGGGCAATGCGACGGAGATCCGCATCAGCGACTTGATGGACGACCGTCACATCGTGGGAGGGTACACCATTCCGGTGAACCTGAGCAACACGTTTTTTGGGTTGGCTTTTCTCAACCTTGAAGGGCAACTGGACAAAGAGATTTCGTTCCAACGGCAATCCAGTTCGCGCTACGATCCGCTGTCTGGACAACTCGTCGAAACCGCCACGCATTTGCTCCGCCGCGAATGGCGTTGGGCCTTCGATGAGGTCCGAGGCCTGCGCTGGGGCGTGGCGGCTCGCTTCAACCGCGACGTCATTCAAGGGACCGACTTGTTCTCGCTGACGGCCGACAACAACACGGGGGAACAGCTGGGGTTGCAGGTTGCTCTGGTCCACGACGACACGCGCAGCCCACGCTTGAACATCCACCACGGGTTCCGTGCTCGGCTGTGGGCCGAGTACTTCATCGACGGCGTGGGGACCGCCACGGCGAGCGACCCTTCGAGCGGCGTGTCCACCCCCGACAACGGGTGGTCCTTCGGGACGGTCGGCTTCGACGCACGACGCTACGTGCCGCTTGTGGGGCCGAGCATTTTGGCCTTGCGCATGGCGGGCGATTGGTCCATCGGCCAAAAAAAGCTTCTTCACATGCTCGGCGGCACGGACAACAGCCTTTCGCTTGCGGGCAACGCCAACACGCCTGTGGATCCGGACATCCCCTACGCTTACCAAGCGCGCATCACCCCGCTGCGCGGCTTCCAAAACAACGTTCGCAACGGTTCCAACGTGGCTGTGGCCAACGCCGAAATCCGCCTGCCCTTCTTCTTCAACAGTGCCGGAAAATCGGACTTCTTCAAGCACCTCCAAGCGGTGGCGTTCGCGGACGTCGGCGCGGCGTGGACGGGGCTCCACCCCTACTCCGACGACAACGTCTTCAACTTCGTGACGGTCGAGTCCAACCCCATCACCGTGACGGTCAACAACAACCGCGAGCCGGTGCTGTACGACCTTGGGTTTGGGTTGCGTTCCCGGTTCCTCGGGTATTGGCTGGCCGCCGACTGGGCGTACGGCGTCGACGACGGCATCACCTTGCCGCGCCGCTTTACCTTGTCCCTGAATTTTGATTTCTAAGCCATGCCTCTCGATCCCGCCACGCTTCTCACGCTTCTCGCCATCGGCTTGTTTGCCGGCGTTGCCTCCGGATTTGTGGGCGTCGGGGGAGGACTGATCCTCGTGCCCGCCATGATGGTCTTCCTCGGACTCGGCCAGCATGCGGCTCAAGGCACGAGCCTCGCGATGATGTTGCCTCCCGTGGGCATCCTTGCGGTGATGCAGTACCACAAAGCCGGCGAGGTGCATTGGGCCTTCGCGGCGGTGCTCTGCATCACGTTTGTGGTCGGCGCATGGGGCGGCTCCAAACTCAGCTTGCGCCTGTCGGAAGGATGGGTGAAACTGGTGTTTGGCCTGGTGATGTTGTACGCCTCAGTGCGCATGCTGTTCAAAGCGTGGGCCCAAATCCAACCCACCCTCTTCCCATGACGCTTCAGCAGACCCTTCGCGACTTGGCGGAAACCCATCACGGCGAATGGGTCGCGTTGCGGCGCCACCTTCACGCCCACCCGGAACTTTCGTTTCAGGAGCACGAGACGATGGCCTTTGTGGCTCAGCAACTCGAAGCCTGGGGGATCGAACACGAGACCCACGTGACGGACACCGGAATCGTGGCGCACGTCCGAGGCACCGACCCCGATTCACGGTTCGTCGCGTTGCGGGCCGACATGGACGCCCTTCCCATCCAGGAAGCGAACGACGTCCCCTATGCGTCGACGCGTCCGGGCGTGATGCACGCCTGCGGCCACGACGTGCACACGACGTCGCTGCTTGGCGCCATCCAACTTTTGCACGCCACACGCGAGCACTGGCGCGGCACCATCCGCTGCATTTTCCAGCCCGGCGAAGAGCGCATCCCGGGAGGCGCCAAGGGCATGGTGGCCGCAGGGGTGCTGACCAACCCGACCCCCGCCCACATCCTGGGCCAACACGTGTACCCTCAACTCCCCGCCGGTCACGTCGGGGTGCGTGCCGGAGCTTACATGGCCTCGGCCGACGAGATTCACATGACCGTCCACGGCAAGGGCGGACACGCCGCCCTGCCCCACCTGTGCAAGGACGCGGTGCTCGCCACGTCGGCCATCCTCGTGGCCGCCCAGCAACTCGTGTCGCGCATGTGCCCGGCGGCGGTGTCCTCGGTCCTGTCGTTTGGGCGCGTCGAAGCCCTCGGGGCCACCAACGTCCTCCCGGACAGCGTCGCGGTGCAAGGCACGTTCCGCTCCCTCGACGAGGCGTGGCGCACCGAAGCCCATGCCTTGCTCACCGACCTCATCCACAGCACCGCCAAAGCCTACGGCTGCACCGTGGACCTGGAAATTCGACTCGGGTACCCGCACGTTCACAACGACGAAGCGCTGGCGCATGCTTTCAAACAAGCAGCGATCGAATACCTCGGGGAGGACGTCGTCCACGACCTCGACATCCGAATGACGGGCGAGGACTTCAGCTATTTCGCCAACGAAATCCCAGGTTGTTTCTATCGTTTGGGCACCGCCTCACCGGACAAGAACAACCCACACGGCAGGCACGGATTGCACACACCGCAATTTGATGTGGATGAATTGTCGCTGAAAGTCGGGGCGGGATTGATGGCCTACGCTGCAGCCACCGTCGACCGATGAGGACCTTGCGCGATCAATGCGCGACCTGGCAGAGGAACTTGATGCGCGCGAGGCGAAGCTCTTCCTCGGAATAGGCGTCTTCAAACTCTTCACGTGCGGCGACAAGGCTCTCGTCTTCCGACTCGCTGAAGAATTGGAACAATTCTTCCAAGCATTCGTCGTCGAGGCTTTCCTCCAAAATGTGATCCAAGCTGACTTTGGTGCCGGCACTGACAATCGCCTCGATTTCCTCCAACACCTGAGCACGTTGACCGTGAATGCCCGCTGCAATGTCGTCGAGGCCCATCTTCCGGTCGAGAAGCTGGATGATGGTCACTTTGTTGCTCGACTTGGACCCGCTGCTGCGAACCAGAAGCGAGTCGTCGCGCTCAATGCCTTCTTCGTCCACGTATTGCGCAATCAGCTTCGTAAATGGCTCGCCAAACTTGGCGGCTTTGCCTGAGCCGACGCCCGTGATGCGAAGCAATTCGTCGGGGTTGATGGGATAGTGGGTCGCCATTTCATCCAAACTGATGTCCTGGAAGATGACGTAAGGAGGCAATCCCTTCTCCGCACTGACTTTCTTTCGGAGCTCCGTGAGCATGCCGCGAAGCTTGGGGTCGAGAGCGCCGCCGCTTGTGCCGTGGGTTTGGGCGAGCGAGTCGCCGGAGTCGACGTCAGTGAAGTCCCGTTGGTTGGCCAGCATGATCGCCTCGGGGGACGACACGAAGGCCTTGCCTTTCTCCGTCAGGTGGAGCACGCCGTACTTCTCGACTTCCTTTTCGAGGTAGTTGAGGACGACCGTTTGGCGGACGATGCCTTGCCAAAACTCCAGGTCGTGCTCCTTTCCGCGGCCCCAAAACGCGCTCCCGATCACGCCGTAGTCGGCCATCTGACGGTTCTCCGTCGCCGTCAAAAGCGAGGTGAAGAAGCCCATGCGGTGCTTGTTCTTGTGCTCCAAAACGGCACTCAGCAGCAGGTGTACCTCTTCCTGGCGGTCGACCAAGGTGGGCGGGTTCTGGCTGTTGTCGCAATTCATGGCGCCCGGACCGTTGACTTCGTCAAACTCCTCTCCGAAGTAGTGCAGCAAGAACTTGCGTCGACTTGTGGCCGTCTCGGCATACGCCATCACTTCCTGGAGGAGCTGCATGCCCACTTCTTGTTCCGCAATCGGCTTGCCTTGCAGGAACTTCTCAAGCTTGTCGATGTCTTTGTGGCTGTAGAACGCGATGCAGCGTCCTTCGCCTCCGTCGCGACCCGCGCGGCCCGTCTCTTGGTAGTAGCTCTCCAAGGACTTGGGCATGTCGTAGTGAATGACAAATCGAACGTCTGGCTTGTCGATCCCCATCCCAAACGCAATGGTCGCCACAATGACGTCCACGTCTTGCATCAGGAACTGGTCCTGGATGCTGCTGCGCTGGTTGCTGTCCATACCGGCGTGGTAGGCCAGAGCCTTTACTCCGTTGACGCGCAACGTGTCCGCGATCTGCTCCACCTTTTTGCGGCTCAGGCAATACACAATGCCGCTCTTGCCGACGTTCTGCAGGCAGTGGCGGACGATTTGCTTGAGCGCCTCCTTCTTGGGCCGAATCTCGTAGAACAGGTTGTCCCGGTTGAACGAAGACTTGAGCACCACCGCATCCACCATGTCCAAGTTCTTCTGGATGTCCTGCTGGACCTTGGGGGTGGCCGTGGCGGTCAGCGCCATGATGGGCACGTCAGCAATGCCCTTGATGATGGGCTTGATGCGGCGGTATTCCGGGCGGAAGTCGTGACCCCACTCGGAGATGCAGTGTGCTTCGTCCACCGCCACAAAGCTGATGCGCACCGACTTCAAGAATTCGATGTTCTCGGCTTTGGTCAGGCTTTCTGGAGCAACGTAAAGCAACTTGGTCCAACCTTCGGCCACCTCTTGCTTCACGCGCTCTGCCTCGGATTTCGCCAAGGAGGAATTCAAGAAATGGGCGACTCGCTTGTCCTCGTGGTGGCCACGAATGGCGTCCACCTGGTTCTTCATCAAGGCGATGAGCGGGCTGATGACCAGGGCCACACCGTCCAACATCAGCGCCGGGAGTTGATAGCACATCGACTTGCCGCCACCGGTCGGCATGATCACAAACGTGTCACGACCGTCCAGGACGCTTCGGATGGCTTTTTCTTGCTCACCCTTGAATTCGTCGAATCCAAAAAATTCTTTTAGCGCCTCTTGTGGCGCCAACTCAACCAGGCTCATTGGTAGGCATTAGCTTTGCTCATATAAATATACGTAAAACGGCCACGTGAGCAAACCCTCTTTTTCCACACCTGAACCCTCCGGGGCCTTCGAGGACGTTCGCGTCGGACAACGCGCTCTTCGATTGGCCGCTCAAGCCTTGGAAGCCACGGCCTCCCAGCTTGGGCCGACCTTCGAACGAGCCTGCGAAATCTTGGCTTCCGCGGCAGGCAAGGTGGTGGTGACGGGCGTGGGCAAAAGCGCCCATGTCGCCGCCAAGATTGCCGCCACGTTGAATTCGACCGGCACACGTGCCATGTTCCTCCACGCGGGGGAAGCGCTTCACGGCGACGTGGGCGCAGTCGAAGCGGGCGACGTGGTGGTCTGCTTGTCCAAGAGCGGAAGCAGCGACGAGGTGGTCGGATTGCTTCCGACCCTCCGAAGCCGAGGCTGCCAACTCGTGGCCATGACCGCCAAGGCAGACTCTGCGTTGGGCAAACAGGCCAACGTGGTGCTCGACGTGAGCGTCGCCGAAGAAGCCTGCCGCTTTGACTTGGCACCGACCACAAGCACGTCCCTTCAATTGGCCCTCGGAGATGCGGTGGCCATGGCCTTGATGGAACGCTCGGGATTCCAGCCCGCCGATTTTGCGAAGAATCACCCTGCCGGAGCCCTTGGCAAAAAGCTCACGTGGACCCTCAAAGAACTGGTGGATCCCGACCGACGCCCTGCGGTGGCGTGGACGGACGACGTGCCGACCGTGCTGCAGGTGATGTCGCAGGGACGGTACGGAGCGACCGTCGTGTGGGCCACGGGGTCGGAAACGGAAGTGGCCGGAATCGTGACGGACGGCGACCTGCGCCGCGCCTTGGCGGGCGGAAACGTAATGAGGCAGTGTGCCGGGGATTTGGCCTCGCCCACGCCCAAGACGCTCGACGCCTCCACCCTGGCCACGCAGGCAGCACAATGGATGCAATCGCAGGGCATCAGCCAGGTGGTGGTGATGGAGGGCGACGCGTACCTCGGAATGGTCCACCTCCACGATTGCCTCCGCGAGGGGTTGGTGTAACTTCGCATCATGCCTTTGGACCAGGCCCACGACGAAGCCCAAATGGGCTTTCTCGACCACCTCGAGGAGCTGCGACGCCGGTTGTTCATCTCCGTCGTGGCCGTGCTGGCGGGAGCCATCGTCCTGTTCGTGAAGAAAGACTGGGTGTTTGACGCGGTGCTGTTTGGGCCCCGCAACACGGATTTCATTAGTTACCGGGCGTGGTGCTGGCTTTCCCATGCCATCGGGTCCGGAGACGCGTTGTGCGTGGAACGCATCTCGTACGAGCTCATCAACACGACCATGCTCGGCAACTTCTCCGCACACATCATCGTGAGCGTGGTGGGCGGCTTGATTGTGGCCTTCCCCGTGCTGATCAATCAGGTATGGGCCTTTGTCAAGCCGGCGATGAAGGACGGCGAGCGCAGCGCTGCCCGAGGGGCCGGCCTGGCTTCGTCGCTGTTGTTTCTGGCGGGGGTAGCGTTTGGGTACTACCTGATCGCACCGCTGAGCTTGCAATTCCTGGGCAACTACGAACTCGGGGACGTCGCTTCACGCATTGCGGTCATGAGCTACGTCAAGACGGTGGCCAGCATCACCTTGGCCGCAGGTCTGGTGTTTCAATTGCCCGTGATGGTGTTCTTCCTAAGCAAGGCGGGACTGGTGACGGCCCCCATGCTCAGGTCCTACCGCAAGCACGCCTTGGTGGCCATCTTGGCGCTTTCGGCGGTGATCACGCCGCCGGACGTCACCAGCCAAATCCTGGTGTCCCTGCCCGTCCTTGTGCTTTATGAATTGGGCATTTGGATTGCCCGCCGTCAGGACAAACGACGGGGCCTCTGATGCGGACGTTTCTCGCCCTTCTTCTCGGATGGAGCGCGGCCCTCGCCGCCGCCCAAACCTCCGTCTCCGGCCGCGTCTTTGACGGGGAGAGCGGCGAAGCCCTGCCCTTTGTCAACGTCAGTTTCGCCGGATCCAACCTCGGCACCATGACCAACCTCGATGGCACGTACGCCCTCGACGCGGGCGACGAGCGCGTGACGCGCATGGTCATTTCAAGCCTCGGGTACCAAAGCCAAACCATCCCGTTGCAGCGCGGCGTGCCGCAGGTCATCAACGTGGCGCTCGAGGCGCGCAGCGTGGACCTCGAGGCGGCGGTGGTGCGGCCCGACAAAAAAGCGGTCAACCCGGCCAAACCGCTCATGCAACGCGTGGCCGAGGCGAAACCGCAAAACGACCCCGCGCGGTTGCCCGCCCTGAACCACACGTTTTACGACGTGCAGGAAGTGGCCATCAACGACTACCCCGAACGTTGGCCCGAGCGGCGATGGTGGGGGCCGTTTTCGTGGGTTTGGGACCACCTCGACTCCACCCAAAACCGCGTGGCCCTGCCCCTTTTCGTGACTGAGGTGTCGGGGACGCTTCGCACCGAAGGTCGGCGACGCGAAAAACGCATTGAAGCGGCGCGCGCCACGTGGATGAAAAACG
>Ga0181573_10003497_pt1 | contig 13812 bp, 5 predicted proteins | sample 101ome_25_FD_148643 | JGI IMG/M metagenome (GOLD analysis project Ga0181573, IMG submission 148643) | Coastal salt marsh microbial communities from the Groves Creek Marsh, Skidaway Island, Georgia - 101409BT metaG (spades assembly) | ecosystem: Environmental > Aquatic > Marine > Intertidal zone...
ACCTCCCTGGCGACGATCGCCGGCGCCTCCCCGAGCTCCAGCGCGAACTTCGCCGCGTCCCCGAGCGTATTAAACGCGTAGGCTCCGTCCCACCAGGGCTGCGCCCTGGCCAGCGGCACCTCCACCTCGGTCACCACCCCGTTGGTCCCGTAGGCGTGCACCACGGGGAAGACGTCGCGGCCGCGGAGCTCCAGGGTCCGCGGGGATGGTTCCGCGGTGACGACGCGGAGGCCCAGCACGGCGCCGTCCTCGGCGAGGCCGCCGTGTACCATCGCGCCGACGCCGGTGGACCCGCCGGCGACGAAGCCGCCCAGCGTCGCCGTTCGCCTGGTGCTGGGATGCTGCCGGAGCTCCCACCCCTCCTTTCGCGTCTCCTCCTCGAGCCGCGCGAGGTTGATGCCGGCGCGCGCGCGGACGATGCCGTCGCGGGCGTCGAAGCTGACGATCTGGTCCATCGGCGAGAGGTCCAACACGATGCCGCCTCGCGTCGGCACCGCCTGGCCGTAATTCCCTGTGCCCGCGCCTCGAGGCGTGAGCGGAACCTCCCTGCGCGCGGCGACGCCGGCGGCGTTCACGACGTCCGCCTCGGACCTCGCCACGACCAGGGCGTCGCCCTTCATCCCGCGCAGCTCCCTCTTGAGCTTGGGGGAGTACCAGTAGAAGTCCCTGGACGCGAGCGCGACCCTTCGCGCCGCGTCGTCCGAATCCGCCGAGTCGACAACCTCCACGCCGCGCTCCCTCAGCTCCGCGACCGCGCCGGCGACCGCCTCGGGAGACACGCGCGCGCCGCTCGCATCGAAGGCGAGGGATCGGCGCGCGAGATGCGCGCGCCCGACGAGGCGAGCGACGACGGTCCGAGCGTGCGAGCGCATCTCGATGTGCCCTCGTCATCCGATGCAGTGACCTTTCGCGCGCCAAAACGTCAGCCAAAACGACCGCGTGGCGGCACCCGAACCAACGAACGCGCGACACACCGCGCGACGCGTTTGGCCGAAGACCCTCGATCGAGGGGTGAATGCGACCGCCTCGAGCGCTCGTCGACGCATCGTTCGCGGCGTTCTCGCGGGTCTCGCGCTCGGGATATTCCGCTCGCGAGCTCGGACTCGCGCCCCGTCCCGTCGCTGACGCGCTTCGTCATTCAACAACGGATTCGGGACCCTTCGCTGCGGGGCGCGGGATCCACGCGACGTCCGCTTCGATGTCCGCCCCGGTCACGCGCGCGGTCGCGGTCGACCCGGACGTCCTCGCCCCGCCGTTCGCGCGATACAGTCACGGCTGCGAGGTCTCCTTCCCGCCCGAGCGCGCGACGCGCATGGTATTCGTCTCCGGGCAGCTCGGGGTGAGACCGGACGGCAAGTGCGCCACCGACGCGTACGCACAGGCGGTGCAGTGCCTTAAGAACGTCAAGGCGGTCCTGCACGCGAGCGGCATGGGCGTGGAGAACATCGTGCGCCTCAACGCCTACGTCAAGCACGACAGCCACCTGAAGGACTACATGCGAGCCAGAGACGAGTGGCTGGAGGGCGCGGACACTCAGTGGCCCGACGGACCCCCGGCTTCGACGCTGATGATCGTCAGCGGGTTCGCGCGGCCGGAGTTCAAGGTGGAGGTGGAGGCCACCGCGGCAAAGTGACCCGTCAGGTCGATGGCGTCGCGAGTAAGTAACGTGGTGCTAAGCGTCATCAATCATCGGCTGTCGTCCCCCGAGCTGCCGTAATCCCCCAACAACCCCAACCCGCCTCCGCCGCTGTCCTCCCCATCCGACTCCTTCGTCTCCTTCGTCTCCTCCGCCGGCTTCGGCACCGCCTTGGGCCGCACCACGAGCTTGGGCTTGGGCTTGGGCTTAGCCGCCAGGAACGCGGGCTTGGCCACCTTGGGCAGGACGGATGACCCGTCGCCGCCGCCGAGGCCATCGCCCTGGGATACCCTGGGACGCTTCGCCCCCGCGCCGTCGCTGTCGCTGTCCGACTCCAGCCTTCGCACGAACCCCGCCGCCGCCTTCTGCGCCTCCGCGAACACGGCCTTGGCCTGCGCCTCCTCCGCCTCCTCGGCTCGCTTCCTCTCGGCGTCGATCTTGCCGTGGATGGCGCCCAGCGCGTCGTTGAGGGACACCTTGGCGTTGCGCGCGTTGAGCGACCGCATCTCGTCCAGCGCGGCCATGATGTCCATCTCGCGCTTGCTCTCCTTCGTCCTGTTCTCCAGCGCTTTCATCGCGTCCCCCTCCTCCTCCTCCTCGCGCTCTCGCTCCGCCTCCTCCTCCTGCGTCGCCTTGTCCCGCCACGGCTCGTAGTTTCGACTCGCGCCGCTCTCCACCGTGTAGTCGCTGTTCTTCGGGTCCGTCTTCATCGTGATCTCCGCGGAACATCTGTTACACCGGAAGAAGAACCTGAAGATCTGGATGCCGAGGTAGTCCTCCCCGAGCGCGTCCTCCTTGCGGGAGTTGAACTTGGTCCCCTTCGAGATGTAGTTGCCGCACGTGTTGCAGCAGATGCTCATGGGCAACATCATGCGCACCTTCATCTCGTTGCGCTTACCTCCCTTGCGCGTCCCGCGCGGGATCTTCGACGGGTCGAAGTCCGGCGGGATATACTTGTTCAGAACCTTACGCTCGCCCATGGTGGCCGCCCGGTCTAACCCGCGGTCCGCGCGCGCGGTCGAGCGGGGAAAACTGACCCAAAGTGTTAGGGTTGCGTCGAGCAAGATGAAAAATGTCAATATTTGCACATCGCAGACGGCTATCGTAACTCCCGAATCACACCGGCCTCCTGGGCGCCATGCACGCCAAGATCCCCTTCTGCCACCAGGGCTTGTCCCCGTACTCCGCCTCGGACTGCGCGTCGACGATCTTCCGATCGGGCGCCCACGCTCCCACGGCGCCCGAGTGCTGCGCGGCGATGGCGGCGGCGGCGCATCCAGCCATGAGCGCGGCGCCCACGTCCAGCCCCTGCGACCAGACGCGCAGGAACCCCGCGTTGAAGGCGTCGCCCGCGCCGTTGGTGTCCACCACCCTGGACACCGTGCACGCGGGCACCGCCCACCTGCGACCTGAGGAGTCGCCCGCGAGGACCCCCCGCGCGCCGCGCTTGATGACGACGAGGCCGACGCCGTCGGAGGTCGACTCGGTCGATCCGGTTCCCGGTGCTTGAGCCGTGCCGCCGACGAGGACCTCGAGCGCCTCCTCCGCGGTGTCCTTGCCGGTGATCTCGCACGCCTCGACCTCGGAGGGCATGAGCACGTCCACCGCGGCGGGGCCGCGCACGGCGGTCATCATCGCGGGCGGGGTCCACTCGCCGGTGGCGTCAAAGTTGGGATCCATGCTCACCTTGATCCCGCGAGCCTTCAGGCGCTTGACGCACGCGGCCAGGCCGCCGTGGACGCCGCGGCAGACGTAAAAGCCCCCGATGTGCACGTGCGTGGCGTCGAGGGCGTCCGCGTTGCCCCCCGGGAGGAGCTGGTTGAGCGTCGCGGTCTTCGCGGCGCCGTACGTCGAGACGAAGGTGCGATCGACGCGCGGACCGTGCATGGCGACGCAGGTGGCGGTGGCCTGGTACTTGAGCACCGCGAGGGACTTGGCCGGGTCCGTCACCTTTGACTCGTTCTTGAGAGCGGCGGTGAGCACCTGCGCCATGCGATCCTGGCCCACGGCCGCGTGCAGCGTGGCGGGGACGCCCTGCGCGGCGAGATGCCACGCGGTGTTGAGCGCGGATCCGCCCGGGCCCTGCGACACCGTCTCCACCTCGACGTCCGCGCCGGGGGAGGGGAGGGCGTCGAGGGGGCCGACGGAGATGTCGACGAAGGCGTCGCCGATGACGGCGAACTTGACCTGGGTGGCCATGATCGCGCGGATGGGAGGTCGACCTGCGGGCCAATCTCTGCATTATCATGATGCGCGTCCTTTCAGGGCGCGTCGTACCGCGGACATGTTCGACCTGAGGAGGACCGGGTTGGTTTCAAAAAACGTCATTTGCGTATTTTCTTCGTATGGTCGTGTAGTTTAATTTTAAATCGCTTAAACGTAAATAGTGCCGATTTTGAAAATTCCTTCCTCGCGCTGACGGATATGGGCGGGACCTTTTCGCGAGCGATTCTCCACAGACGACGGAGAGGCCCGACAGGTCTCGCGGGGTGCGATCCGCGAACGTAGCCCGGGGGATCTTCGTCCGGGGCGACCCACCATGGCGTTCTCTTGGGACGCGCAGTCCCTGCGGGCCGCGATAGACGACCCGCAGCGCTCGCTCGCGGCGCTCCAGGTTGCAAATCAGGGCTCCGGACGGCACGAGCTGACGGGCGCCGAGGCGGTCGCCTTCTTCACCGGATCGGGGCTCCCGCAGGAGACGCTCAGCTCGATATGGATGGCGAGCACCAAGGGTGCGCCCGAGATGGGCCCCCAGATGTTCCTCGAGGCCCTCAAGCTCGCCTACGCCGCCCTGCACGGCGGTGATCCGTCGTCATCCTCCGGCGCGGCGTCCGCGTCGCGGGGCGGACCCGCGTCGTTCTCGTCGCACGGCGGCGGCGGCGGCGGCGGCGGTCCGACCCCGGAGGAGCGGCAGAAGTACGCCGCGCACTACGGCACCCTACCCGGCGCGAACGTCGGGCGGGTCTCCACCGCCGACGCCGCGGACTTTCTCTCAAAGGCGAAGATCAAGCGAGAGCTCATCCAGGACATCTTAGCCAGGAACGCCGGATCGGGCGCCGCGACCGTCACGCTGGACGCCTTCGTCCAGTCCATGCACGAGACGTACGAGGCCCGCAAGGCGAAGAAGGAGAAGAAGGGCCTCAAGAGCGCGGCGAAGGCGGCGATGGCGTCCGGCGCCTTCGCCAAGAGCGCGGGCTCGTCGTCGTGGCGATCGGCGCCCGTGCCCCCGCCGCTCGAACCGGCCGGCTCGAAACCGACCGCCGTAAGGTCCGGACATTCCAACGATTCCGTCCCGTCCGCGTTCGCGAGCTTCGACGCGCCGCCTATGCCGCCGTCGGGAGGAGGAGGAAGTGGCCGCCGAGGAGGAGGAGGAGGTGGCGGCGGAGCGGCGTCGAGCGGAGGAGGAGGAGCGTGGGGCGGGGCGGGGGGAGACGGAGCGGGAGGCTTCGCGGATTTCGAGTCGCCGGGCGCGGGCGCGGGCGCGGGTTTCGCCTCGTTCGGTGCGGACTTTGGATCGATCGCGGACGCCCCCGGCGGTGGCGGACCCGCGTCCACGAACAACGGCGGGTTCGCATCCTTCGACGCCGATTTCGGCGCAAATACGACAAATACGTCATCGGATGCGTTTGCGACGAATGCGTCATCGGATGCGTTTGCGACGAATGCGTCGGGAGAAAACCCGGCGCCGCCGTCGTCGTTCGATCGGACCGATTCCTTCGGCGGTGGATCGTTCGGCGCGGCTGGACCCACCGGCGATTCCTTCGGCGGTGGATCGTTCGGCGCGGCTGGACCCACCGGCGGGTCCGCCGCGCTCGACGAGGACATGTTCTCGGGCGCGCAGTACTCGTCGCCGCCCAAGGCGCCCGGGTTCGGGTTGGACGCGTCGTCGTTCGGTGGGGATCCTTCCGTCGGCGTCGGCGTCGGCCAGGGAGTCGGGGGCGCGCTACCGACGCCGCCGGCGGTGGCGGCCGACGCGGGTGCGGGGTTTGAAGGGTTCGGCGGCGCCGGCGGATCGTCCGCGCTCGAACCCCCCGCACCCGCTTCGAAACCGATGACGGTCGGAGACGACTTCGCCTCGTTCGACGCGCCCGCGCCGGCGCCGACGGGCGGCGACTTCGCCTCGTTTGACGCGCCCGCTTCGAAACCGCCGACGGTTGGAGACGACTTCGCCTCGTTTGAAGCGCCGACGCCGGCGGGAGACGACTTCGCCTCGTTCGACGCGCCCGCGCCGGCGCCGGCGGGCGGCGACGACGCCTTTGCCACCTTCGCCGCCGCCAAACCCCCGCTCCCGCCGCCGGTTCCGCCGTCGGGGTTCGGAGCTTTCGACGAGCCCGTGCCGCCGGCGTCGTCCCTCGCGCCGCCGCAGCCGCCGCCGCCGCGCGACGAAGCCGCCGAGGCTGAAGCCGCTTTGGCCGCAGCCGCCGCGGATAGGGAAAAGGAGCGCGCGCGCGTCGCCGCCGCCGACCTCGCCGCCGCGGAGGCTGCCGCCGCCCTCGCGAAGCGGCGCAAGGCGCAGGCGGAGGCTGACGCCGCTCGAGCCGAGGCTGACGCGGTTCGAGCCGAGGCGGATCTCGAGCGCGCGAGGAAAGAACGCGAATCCGCCGAGGAGGACGCCGGGCGCGTCGGCGAGCGCAAGCGCCTCGCCATCGCTCGAGCCGAACGCGCCGCGTCGGAGGCGGCGGAGATCCGCGCGCGCACCTCGCGGTTAAAGGCGGATCAGAGCGACGTCGCGACACAGCTGGAGGCGGATGCGGAAAAAGCGGAGGAGGCGCTCGAACGAGTCAAATCGCACGCAAAGGCGTCGCGCGATAACATCGACAAGGCGATGGCGCAGTCGAAGAAACGAGCGGACGACGCCAAGGCGCAGGCGGAGGAAATTCGCGCCAACGCCAGCAACAACGCCAAGGCGTCCAAGCTCCGCGCGGAGACGGAGATTGCCGAGGCGAAGGAGCAGCTCGAGGCTGCCAAGGCGGAGCGCGATCGGATCAAGCGAGAGACGCAGGTTGCGAAGATTGAACGCGACGCCGAGCTCGAGCGACTCCGTCTGGAACACGACTTGGTCTCCAGAGAGATTCTGGACGCGCGCCAGGCGCACGAGCACGACCACGACGTCGCGGCGGAGCCCCTCGAGACGCTTCGAGCGCAAATCGCCGTCGTCAAGTCGGAGATTCGTCGGACGCGGGATGAAACCGCGGCGGCTTCGAAGCGAGCCACCGACGCGCTCGTCGAGGCGAGCCTGCAGCTGCAAGAGTGCGAGGAGACCGCCGCCGAGGTTAGGCTGGAGCGCGAGATCACCGCGGAGAGCGAGGATAAGGAGGTTGAGAAGGTTCGCGTCGCTCTGGAGGAGACGAGGAGGGCTCTGGAGGAGGCGATTGAACGAAACGACGAGCTCTCCAGGCGCCACGTCGCGGAGATCACCGAGCTCACCGAAACCATCGAGGCGACCCGGATCGCCACCGAGGAGGCGCACGCGGAGGCGAGGGATACCGCCGAGTCACACGCCGAGCGCGTGGAGGCGCTTCACGAGCGGCTACGCGCGGCTTACAGGGCCAAGGACGAGGCGGAGGCTGAGTCCCTCCGCGTCACCAAAGAGACGGCCGCCGTGGTAGCGGAGAAGACCGCCGCGGCTGAGAAGGCGGAAGCCGCCGCGGCGGAGGCGCGCGAAAAGGCGGAAGCCGCCGAGGCTGACGCCGCGGCGAAGCGCGCCGCCGCCGAGCAGCGACTCGAGGGTGCGGAGGAGGCGTTGCGGCGCGACCTCGAGGAGCTCGGAAAGGCCAAAAAGGAGCAGACGTCGGCGGCGAATTTCGAGCGGGACCGGCTCGCCGAGATCAAGGCGACGCGCGAGGCGGAGCGATCGTCGTACGAGACGGAGGTGGCGACCGCCATGGATGAGATCGCGGAGACGCGCGCGTCGATCGCCGCCGAGGAGGCGAAGCTCGAAGCGGAGCGCAACAAGCGCGAGATTGAAAAGGAGGAGGACGATAGGCTCATCGCCGAGGCCAAGGAGAAGCTCAGGGCTGATCAGCTCGCGCTGGCCAAGAAGAAGGCTGAGGCGGACGAGGCGAAGGCACAGGCTGAGCTCGCGTCGGTCGCGAGGAAGTCCATCCTGGCGCACGTCGAGGAGGAGGCGGCGGAACTTCGCCGGAAGGTTGCCGAGGAGCAGCGAAGGGTGGACACCGAATCGACGCAGATTGAAAACGATCTCGCCATGCGCGAGGCGTCGCTCGCCGCGGAGCAGACGAAGCTCGCCGCGGCGCTCGAACGCCTCCGATTCCAGCGCCCGCGCGAGTCCGCCGCCGCCAAGCAGGTCCAGGCGTTACGAGAAACGCTCGCCAAGGCTGAGGTGGAACGCGACGACGCGGAGAAGCGCGAGGCGGAGGCTCGCGCCGAGGTGGAGAAGAACCTCGCGCAGCTCAAATCTTTGGCGACGGCGGTGGCCAAGGCCAACGGCGCGGCCGCATCCGCCAGGGCGTCCGCCATGGAGGCCGAGCGCCTGGCCGCGACCAACGCGGCCGCCGCGGAGCACGGGCACCTGGCGCACTCGCAGACGGGGGACCGCGTGAGAGCCACCGCCGAGAAGAGAGCCGCGGAACGAATTCGAGCCGCGAGGGCGGAGGCGGCGCGGGTCATCGCGGCGCGGTCGCCTCGAAACCTCGCCTTCAACTCGCCCAGGCTGTCGTCGTCCGCGGCCACCACGCCGAGGTCCGGAAGCGCCGGGTTTGGAAGCGCCTTCAAGACGCCGGCGCCGGTTCCCGCGCCGGTTCCCGCGGCGACGCAGCCGCGAGCCTTTGCCGAAAAGCCCGAGCCGTCGACTGAGCGGACACCCGCGGTTCGAGCGACGTCGTCCCCGAGGACCTCCGCGCGTAAGTCCGAGACGTCTAACAAGTCCCTGGACGACGCGCTGCGCATCGACGCGGACCTGGACATGGACCTGGGCGGTTTCGACGATCCGTTTTCTCCGGGTGGATCGGAGGTTAAAAAATCTCCGAGGTCGTCGTCCTCCGGCGCCGCGAAGGAATCCCAATCGCCGAAATCCAAACCGTCGCCAAAGTCGCCGCGAAGATCGGAAGCCTCGTCGGCGGGATCCCCCAAGTTCGCCGCCTTCGAGGCGAGGTTCAGCGAGGGCGAACCGGGTTTCAAGGCTGACTTTTCCGCGTTTGAGCCGCCCGCGGCTGACGGCGAATTCGGCGGCTTTGGGGCATTCGAGCCCGCGAAGTTCGAGGCATCCTTCGACAACCCCCTCGCGAAACCCGACGAGGGCGAGATCCAACCGGCGCCCGCCCCGACCCCCGCGCCGCCCGTCGCGAGAAAGTCCGAGGGGGAGCTCGAGATTGCGGACTTCACCGACGACGACGACGAAGAGGAGGAGGAGCAAGGACCGAAGGACATCGCCGTGAAGAAGCTCCAGGGGTTCACGATCAAACCCGGGGCGGCAAAGCCCGCGGGGCCCAGCTATTTCGACGATCCCGCCCCGGCGAAGACGTCGGGGCTGTTCGACGACTCGCCGCCGGCTGCGCAAAGTTCGACGTTTGACGCAAAGTTTGACGATCCGCCAGCTGTGCCGGCGGCGTTTGACGCAAAGTTCGACGATCCGCCGAAGGAGCCGACGAAGACCGAATCCGAGGATGAATTCGCGACGGACGACGAGAAGGAGGAGCCGACGAAGACCGGGCCCGCGGACGACGTCGCCCACCCGGCTCTAGTCCCGCGCATGTCCGACGCCGACCGCGACGAATACTTCGACGCCTTCGCGCGGCGCGTCGGCCACGGGGCGGAGTCCATGTCCGGCGGGACTCTCGTCGCAGTCACCGCGGACACCGGGCTCGAACAGGGCGACTTGTCCACCATTTGGCAGCTGGTGTCAGCGCCCGGGGCGTCCTCCCTCACCAGGGAAGATTTCGCGCTGTTCATGCACCTGACGCGGCACGTCGTCGCCGGCGGCGCGTTGCCCGAGTCGATGGACGAATCGGAGCGGGTCAGGGTCATGGGCCCCGAGCACGGCGCCCGCCGGGCCCCGCCGCCGCCGCCGCCACCCCCGCCTTTAACCGCGGACCACCCCCTCGTCGTGGTGGTGGAGTCCTTCGCGAACATTAAGGATGGCCAAAAGCTCAAAAACGCCAACGTCTCCGTCGTCTTGGTCGACGGCGAGGGCGAGCCGCTGTGTCCCGTCGCGACGACGCCGATGGGCTCGGGAACGGCCAGGTCGGACGGCTCGATCGTCTTCAACGCGCCCGTGCGGCTGGACGCGACGTACGACGCGATACCCCGCGGCGGCGCCCTCGTGCTGGAGCTCAGGCACTTCAAGGAGAAGGATAAGAAGATGAGCGTGAAGTGCTGGGCGCGCGTGGCGGGCGCGTCGGTGGAGCGGGGCGGGTCGGCGGCGGCGGCGACGCTGCAAAAGCCGACGGATAGGAGCGGGAGGCGGGCGAAGAACTTTCACAAGGGCGAGCCGGACGTCAGGGTGAGCTTCCGGTGAGTCGCGGGAACGGGCGCGCGGCGCGTGCGGTGTCGTCTTAGCGTTGTGAATGTGAATGTGAATGCCGGCGAACTACAAAGTGTTTGCGGGTCGTCGAAACGTCGTCATCTCAGAGGGGCTTCGTTTCCGGGTTTGGCTGGGACCGTCGGCAGCTGCGTCAGATAAGATGCTGGAAGGCGAACCAGTCTCGATGAGCGCGAATCCCCTAACGCTCGGCGCCTCCGCCGCCGTCGCGCCGCTCGCGCGCGCGCGCGCGGCGTCCTCGCGCGCGGCGATGATCCGCGCGTCGCTCCCCGACCGGCTGTCCTCGACCGGCCGCGTCGCCACGTCGGGCGGAAGGATCTCACGAATCGCGTCGTCGCCGAGGGGACGATCGTCGCCCCGGGTCGCGTCGCGCGCTGGGAAGGACGACCTCCCGGGCCCCCTGGACGGCCTCGCCGATGGCCCGGACCTCACCGCGGTCAGGGCGGCGGTCAACAACGGCGACGGCGAGGAGGTGGACGTCCTCGAGGTTGAGAACGTCCCGCCGATGCAGTTCCTCGCCTCGTCGTGCGCCTTTTACGCGCTCATGGGCGTCGGTTCGCAGGTGGCGGCGTCGTACCTCGGCGTCCACCCGGACATCCTCGACGCCATGCGCGACGTCAACATCGATCAGGGCTCCCTGTGGTCCCTCCCCCTGCTCGCGTCCCTCGCGTTCGCCATCACCCAGGCGGACCGTTTCGAGTTCCTGGGCGAGGTTCGGGACATCTTCAAGGTTGGCGTGCTGCCGTCGCTCGCGCCGCTCGGGTTACCGGGGGTGATGGCGCTGTCCCTGGGCGCCGGGGTCGGGGAGGAGGCGTTCTTCCGGGGGTTCCTGATGCCCTTCGCGGACGGGCAGCTCGCGTCCCACGGGGTTCCGGAGCAGCTCGCGTCCGCGGCGGTGCTCGCCGCGACGTCCGTCTTTTTCGGGGCGCTGCACGCCATCACGCCGGCGTATTTTTACTGGGCCACCGGCGCGGGCTTCCTCTTCGGGTTGGAGTACCTGAACGAGGGTTTGGGAACGGCGGCGTTCACGCACACGATGTACGATTTCTTGGCGTTCGGGTTCATACTGATCGCGTGGCCCATCGAGGGGTACGAGAAGGAGGCGCCCTTCTCCTCCAAATGAGTCGAGTCGAGCAGCTAAAAAAGAGTGTATTACGAAGGTAGTTAGGTCCGCCTCGTGCGCGCGCTCAAGACGACGACCGCGCGGGTCTGACGAGCTTGAGCCCCCTGGAGCGTATGATCCGACCCCGGTTCTGCTCCCACCACGCCTGCGCGTTCCCGTCGCTGAACTTGCTCTTGCTGAACCGCACGCGCCGCAGCACGTGCGCCGCGCTCGAGCCGTGCGCCGCAATCGTCAAAAAAACCCCGGGCTCAACCTCCTCCACCCACTCCGCCGTCGTCGCGTGAGCGTCCGGCGTCCGCGTCGGCGCGGGCGTCGTCGCCTGAGCGTCGGAACGGGCGACGACGCTCTGTTCATCCTTTTCCGGAACCCCAAAATCCACCGCGGATGTGGGGCGCGTCGCGGGGGGCGCCGACGATCGAGCCCTCGCCCCGACGTTTTCGTTTGAAACCTTCGCGGGAACGTCGGCGAAAAAGGCGGCTCCTTTCGGGCTCCATTGCGCTCCTTTCGACGCGGCTCGAGCCTCGGCCGCGAGCGTGGGGGACCTCGCCCGCACGGGGGAGAGCGGGGTCCGGGTCGGCGTCGCGGCTAAGCCCTGCGGCGATTGGACCGTTTCAGACGCCACCCGCGCTCGCAGCGTCTCGAGCTCAAACTCGGCGAGGACAACCTTCTCCTCGAGCACCGCCGCCTTCGCCTCGAGCTCGGCGACGGCGTTCGCAGCCTCCTCCGCCGCGAGCGCCGCCGCAGCCTCCGCCGTCTCCCGAGCGGCGAGCGCGCGGTCGCGTTCGAGCGTCAGGCCGCCGGGGACGGATCGGGCCGCCGGCGGGGTCGACGTACGTTTAGGGGTAAGCGATCGACCCGGCGCTCTCCCCGGCTTTGCCCTCCCCGGCGACCGCGCCTCGCTCCCCGGCGGCGCCTTCGCCCGCGAGAGCTTCGCCGCGAGGGCCTTCACCTCGAGCCGGAGCAGGTCCCTCTCGCGCGTGGCGCTGAGAGCCTCCGCCCTCGCTCGCCTCGTCGCGAGATCGTCGAAACGGTTTCGAGTCGGCTCCGCGTCGACGCTCCCGGGCCCGACGATTCTCCCGGGCGGTGCCGCCGTCGCCCCATCCGCCCCATACGCCGTGATTCGACCGGGCTGAACCCTCGCGAGGGTGTGGTGGTGCGCGGACCCGCCGCGCGACGGCGTTCCCGGCGCGGAGTCCGCCTCGACTCCAGAGTCCGTCAGCCGAAGTGAACTCTTTTCCGCCCTTTGCGACTGAGTCCCGAAATTCAACGCGAGATCCTTCTTTTTGGTCAGACCCGCGCGCTCCTGGACCGTCATCGACCTGGACGACACCACCGCCGCGGTGCTCTCCGGCCCGCACGCCACGAAGTGCACGCGCCGCCCCGCCAGGGCCTCGACCGCTCGAGGCGCGTGCTCGTCGCGACCCCCCGCGTGACCCAACGCGCCCCGCCTACCCCGGCCCCACGAGTACACCCTCTCGCCGCCTCTCGCGATGGCCACGGCGTGCCACTCGCCGCTCGCGATAGACTCCGCGCCTCCCGGTAGGTTGGGAACGCGCTCGGGGCTGAGCGCTGGTTCGGTTGGGGCCACCTTACCGACGCTGCCGCAGACCCACACGACGCCGTCGGCGCACGCCGCGAGCGTGTGCCACTGCCCGCAAGAAACGGTCGCGACGTCGGCGTTTTCGTCCAATCCGCGCACGCGTCGCGGAGCCACCACGGCGTCTTTCGCAGCCTCGGCACCGTGCCCGAGCTTGCCGCCGTCGGCGTCGCCCCAAGTCCAGAGCTCCCCTCTCCCAGACCCTTCCGTCGTCGTTCGGTCAATCGCCGCCGCCGCCGTGTGATACACTCCGCAGGACGCGTGCGATACCCTCCGGCCCGCGTCCCACAAGCCGCGCACCCGCCTCGGGTTCGGGCACGTGGACTTGTCACCGTCGTGCCCGAGCGCGTGAAAGGCGCCCTCGCCCCAGCAGAAGAGTTCACCCGCGGCGGTCACCGCCGCGGCGTGAAAAGCTCCGCACGAAACTTTCGACACTCGCGCGCCGACGGGGAAACCGACGGTGACCTTCGTCGGAAAACTCACCCGCGTCGCGACGAGTCCCTTGGACGGCGACCGCATCCCCAGCGCGCCGTGGCACCCTCCGGACGCGTCGCCCCACGCGTACGCCGCCCCGTCGCCGTGCGCCACGGCGACGGTGTACTGACCCCCGCACGATACCTCGCGGATCCGCTCGCCGGCGCCGTCCGAGACGCGCGCCGCCCCGTCGCCGCCCACGGTCAGCTTCGACGGCCGGCCCCTGCCCCTCTGGTCCACCCCGCGCCCCAACCTGCCCCCCGCGCCGTCTCCCCACGTGTACACGCCCTGGTGACGCACCACCGCGCACGCGTGCCTCGCGCCCAGCGCCACGGCGACCACGTCGAGGCCGTCGGCGCCGGGCGCTCGAGCCGGGACGCTCCACTCGCGCCAACCCCCGACGGCCGGACCGACGCCGGTGGCCCGTCCATCGATCGTCCGGTCGCCCGGGGGCTCGACGGTGACAGGGGGCTCAAACTCGG
>Ga0181573_10003505_pt1 | contig 13798 bp, 7 predicted proteins | sample 101ome_25_FD_148643 | JGI IMG/M metagenome (GOLD analysis project Ga0181573, IMG submission 148643) | Coastal salt marsh microbial communities from the Groves Creek Marsh, Skidaway Island, Georgia - 101409BT metaG (spades assembly) | ecosystem: Environmental > Aquatic > Marine > Intertidal zone...
GAACCGGCGGGTATGGCGAGCACCGCCGCGGGGACGCGCGAGACTTCCCCCGGCATCGACCATTCTCTTCTGGACGAGATGAGGGCGAGCGGCGTGGATGTCGAGCGCATCATGGCTGAGAAGGTGAGCTAAAACCTAGCGCGAACGGGACCTAGGAGTTCAAACTATCCCGAGGGACCCGAGAGGCGCGCGCGTTTGGGGTTCTCGTTGGCGATCGCGCCGCGTCGCGACGTGTTCTAATCGCGGGGAACCCGGAGTTCGGCCTTCCTTGAACTTTCCAACAGAATTCTCCTCGGGCCGAACCGCGACTGACCGCCCGTCCCCGTTTCACACGCAGCTCGCCGAGGGCATGAGCGAGGATGATATCCTCGGGGAACTGTTCGAAGCGATGCATCCGGACGCCGCCGGCGCCGTATACGAGTCTTACGAAGGGAACGGCGAGGACGAGCTCCAGGATTCTCTCGACGAACCCGCACTTGACGAAGGGGCGGAACAATACGACGAGCCCGAGGACGAGCCCGAGCCCGAGCCCGAGGACGAGCCCGAGCCCGAGCCCGAGTCGGTGATGCCCCGCGGTAACACGCCGGTGTCCGCGGGCGACGGGGAATTCTCCGACGGGGGCCTCGTCGGTACGTCTCCCACCTCGCGCGCCCCCAGCGTCCGGGGCGGGGGCACGCCTGCAGGTTCCGTCAGGTCGATGTCCACGCTGCAGTCGTCTCACATCGGCGCGCACCACGCGCAGCCGTGGGAGAGCGCGATGGCCGTGAGCGCCAGGAGTCCGTCCAGCGCGAGCTTGCCCGCGAGCCGCGGCAGCATGAGGAGCAGCATGAGGGGGAGCTCGCTCCGCAAGATTGAGCGCAAGGATCCCTACCTGGCGTCGCCGGCTATATCCCCAAAGCCGAAGAAGAGTGGCGCCACGCAGAACGCATCGCACGTTCGCTCTGCGTCCGGGGACGTGCCTTACTCCCCGCCCATGACGCGCTCCAGGGCGCAGTCCAGGGGTGGCTCAGAGTACGGTGGATCCCAGGGAAGCGGCGGGTCCAGCGGCGGGTTTGTGTCCCTGAAGCGGCAGGTTGAGGAGGAGCTCAAGGCACAGGCGAATGAGCGGTGGGCGCAGAAGAAGGCTGAGCTCGACGCGGACCGGGAGGAGCTCGAGGCGAAGCTGGAGCGGCTTCAAATCGAGAAGGGTATGTCCAAGACGGATGCGCAGCTCAAGGTTTACAAGCTGAAGCCGTGGGAGCAGGCCAAGCGGAATAGGGAGTTTGACGAGAGGATTGCTCGGAACCAAGCTGAGCGAGATGAGGTTGACAAGCTCATGGCGGCAAACCGGGCGCGGCGGCAGAAGGCCCAGGCGGAGCACGACGAGTGGAAGATGAAGTTCGAGGCTGCGGAGCGGCGACGAAAGGCTGACCAGGAGTTTGCCCTCCAGGAAGCGTTGAAGCAGCAGAGGGCGGAGCTCTGGGAGCACAGAGCGCAGAAGGAGCGCGAGGATTTCAAAGAGAAGTGCCGTAAGGATGCCGAGAATGCGCTCAAGAAGAAGCTGTGGAAGGAAGAGACGGACCGCATATCGCTGGACAAGGAGATGCGAATGAAGAAGGCGAGCTATCGCGCGCCGTTGGCGTACGACATCGAGCCGGTGGGTAAGAGGTTCGAGAAGAGCAAGCCGTTTCGGAGGCAGATCAAGGAGGCGTTGAAGCAGCGGGAGGAGTCAATCCGGGCATCGTCGGCGGGATCCGTGGAGAGTATCAAGCGGGACTACCTCAGCAAGTACAACACACGATCGGTCAGCGCGGCGGGGATCAGCCGAAGCGGCACGGCGTTCGATCGCGCGCCGACATTTGGGATGACAGCGCGGCACGATAGCCTGACGCGTTCACTGGTCGGCAAGCCGCAGGGGTCGACCATGGGTAGCAGCGACGGCTCCCTGACGAAGCTGAGCCCGGCCAGCCCGGCCAGGCGCGGGCTCGGCAGCAGCGGCGGGAGCGACTACGCCGCGGACGATTACCTGCGGAACAAGGACGAGCACGGTCTGACCAGGGATGATTTGGACGATCTGGGATACCACAACAACCCACACGCTCAGTACGACGAATGAGCTAAGAGCCGACGGAGATTAGTGTAAAAGTCACACCTCGGCGTCTGTGTAAAGGAATGAGGATAGCACGTTGTCGTACCGACTTTTGATTAACCGTCTAGCACTTCTGACGGGATGCGGCTATCGATCGACGTCGGCGTCCGCGGGTAATAGGTCCGCGTCGCCCTTCTTTAATCTTTTATCGGCGGCGCTCTCGTGGTGAAGCAGCACGCTCTCGGGCTCGGTCCCCGCCCCGTACGCCAGCGCGGGCAGGTCCGCGCGACTCGCATGACACCACGTCGGCTGTTTCAACGCGTGGTCCGCGCCCCCGTTCCCGCCGCGGGTCTCCGCGTGCCGCGTGACGTTCCTCCACCGCTCCTCGCAAATCTCGCCGCTGTGCGCGACGTCCGTGTACCCGAGCGACCAGAGCCAGTCCAGCGCCGCGTGCGTCGCGAGGCGCTCGTCTGTCGGCCCGGGGTTTAACCTCGGTGACAGCTCGACGAGGACGACGGGCGGCGGCGCGGTGGTGAGGAGCCTGCGAGCGCCCTCCAGGACGTGCCGCTCCCACCCGTCGCCGAATCCGATTCGCATCGCGGCCACCTCGACACCCTCGGGCCCGACGTCGAGCTCGTCGTCGACGCTGGAGATGCGCGCCTCGTCGGCGATCTCGCACGGGAACGGCGAGTCCCCGCGATGCGCGATGCTCTCGCGGGTGAGGTGAACCGGCACGCGCGGCGTTGGGATGTCAAACGACGGAAGAGGATGCGATCCGCGGGAGCGTTTGGCGGGATCCGATCGAAGGAGACTCCTCCGTCGTCGTCGTCGCACGCCGTCGTCGCGTTCGCCCTCGTCGTCGCGCGCGTATCCGTCGACGCCGGCGTCCGCGGTGGTGTCCACGCGCGTCGCCGCAGCCTCGGCGAGCCTCTCCCGCGTTCGCTCCAGCGCACCGTCCGATACTCCCAGCAGCTCGTGGTCCACGTCCCGCGCCGAAGCGCCCGACCAGCCTCCCCGACCGGCGTCTCCGGACCGGCTTCCCCGACCGGCGTCTCCGGCTCCCCTCCTCTCCTCCCCTCTCCGCATCCTCTCGACGACGGCGTTCGCGCGGGCGCCCCGGCCCCTCGGGCCCGCGAGCGTCCTCCTCGCCGCCGTCTCCGCGCTCGCGATCGCGCGGCAGTACTCCTCGCCGCGGCCGCCGACGCGAACGACTCGGACGTCCACCAGCTCGCCGAACCCGTTGTGCGCCACGGAAGCCTCGAGGAGCTCGTCGCCGCCGCCCCACTCGTACGCGATGACCGGGAATCCCCTCGCCGCCGCGGCGAGCGAGAATAACCCGAGCCCCGCGCCGACGTCCAGCAGAACCCCGCCTCCTCCCTCGCGCGACCCGCGCCCCCGGGCCGACGATAACGACCCGACGAGCGCCTCGGCAGAGGTTGGAGCCTTTGGCTCGTATCGCCCAGCCTGCCACCCGCCCCACTTGGTGAGACTCGCTCCCACGACGTCCACGACACCGCCGGACGCGTTTGAACCCGAGAGGTGGGTCAGCATGTCGAACGGCGGGTCGAACGCCGCGCTCACGGGGTACCCCGCGCGCTCGTTCACCTTTGGCATGGCGTAGAAGGGGTCCGCGTGCGAGAGCTGCGCGCGATACTCCTCGAGGCCGCTCTTGCCCAGGCCCAGCGAGGTGAAAAAGAGCGTGATGTAGTCCCCGACGCCCTTCTTGGCCGAGTTCCAACCCTTGCGGGACTTCCAGGAGCCCAAAAAATGGTGCGCGACGAGGACACCCGGGTCGTCGAAGGGCACGCCGTCCTCTCCGGTGGGGTGAACGCCGAAGGAAACCTTCGGCATCACCCTGACGTTCCAGGCGTCTCCCTTTTGGCCCCTCGTCCCCGGCACCCGCCTCCTCGCCTCCTCGAGCCTCGCCTGCACCTCGGGGATGTCCTCGGTTCCCCACGCGCTCGTCGCCCGCGGCGCGAGGACATCCTTCGCCGCCTCCGTCGCCTTCGAATGCAGCCAAAACTGCCGGACGATGACGTCGGTGAACGCCCCGGGCCCCGTCCTCTCGAGCGTGTCCCTGTTCGTGTTGTTCGTGAAGACGCGGTGCGCCGACCTCGCGATGTGATCGCAAATCTCTCTCAGCGCCGGGTGCCCCGGAGCCCCCGCGAACACCCAGTTGAGCACCTGCCTCCTGCGGACGAAGTGCCTGCTGTACGCCATCTCATCCGTTCGGAACTCGTTCTCCCATCCAACCACCAGGGTGTCGGTGCTCCGGAGGTACGAATCCATCGGCTGCCTGCACTCCGTGTCTATGTCCGCGTACACCCCGCCGGTGTGCAGCACGATCAGGTACCTGAAGAAATCGCTCCGCTCCACATCCTTGGGCAGCGACACGTACGCGTCGTAGTACTCCGGGAACTCCCGCTCCACGAACTTGTAGCACTCGGCGTCGTTGTAGAAGCGAGTCTTCCAACCCGGGTTCTTCTCCGCCCACGTTCGCATGAGCCCCTTCACCCTGTCGGGCACGTCGGAGGTCTTGTACGTCTGGTGGATGATCCGCGGGATCATCAGCGGCATCGGTAGCGAGCGAGCGTCGGTGGCCGCTCCGGCAGCCGTTAAACCTTCATCCGACGCCACGCGAGGCTGAGCGAGGCCACCATCGCGGGTCGACGCCATCGTCGACGTCTCGTATAAGCGGTGAAGGTCGTGCGACGGCGCGAAACGGCCGGTCCTCGGCAGGTGCGGCCCGTACATGTCCCCCATCCCCCAGGATGCGACGTTGATGAGGGCGATCATCGCGGTCATGGCGAAGAATATGCGGCAGAGCTGCGCGTTGCTGGGGAGCCTGAATCTCACCTGGCATCCCAGGAAGTCGTCGGCGCCCGAGGTGCCTCCGCCCGAGTGCGTTGGGAGGAGCGAGGACTTGGACCCCCCGCGCGCGAACCTTCGCTGCTTCGAAGGGGGCTTGACGCCGGCGAGGCTGCCGTCGCTTGAATCGCCGGCGCGCTCGTCCACAGCCTCGTTCGACGCGCGGCTGGACGTTCGTCGCAAAGCGCCGGCTCCTCCGCTGAAGTAGTTCCGAGCGGTTTCCTCATCCTCCCTCGGACCGCGGCCGTTCGCCATCGGCGGGCTCGGCGGCTGCGACCGCGCGAGCGAGGACGTGCTCTGACTGCGTCGATGCGCCGAGCCCCTCATCCCGCCTCACCCTCTCTCCCAACCCGATCCGTGTTCCCCGGAAATTTCAAAAGCCCGGAAGTTTGTGAGCCTCACAAACTTCCGATCCGGGCCCGACCCCCCCGACCTCTCTTCTCTCGTGGGCACGCACTCAGCCACGGGCGATATCGCGACCTATGCGTCGCGAGTATCGCGCGCGCGGCGCGCCTCGACCTATGCCCCGCCGCCTTCGCCCCCTGGGGCCGTACAAGAGACGGAGGGACTTCCGATAAAGTCTACCAGACGCTGGAGGTGAGACTCACGCGTCGTTCTTCGCAACGTGGTGCTTCAGTACGGGATAGCTCTAGCTCTACTGCCTAAAAATGAACAAGCTCGTCGCCACCCAGTCACGCGAAGGTTCGGTCGTAGTACATGTCGAGCGTCTTCGCCGGGATCCTCCGCAGCAGCTCTCTGGGGAAGATCCGAAGCAGCGACCACGCCAGATCCAGCGCCTCGAACACCGTCCGCCCCTCGTTGCCCTGGTTGATGAACTTGCGCTCAAACTTGTCGAGAAACTCCAGGTAGAGCAGATCCTCGCCGCTCAGCGCCTCCTCGCCGACGACAGCCTTCATCGCCAGCGTATCCTTCCCTATGGCGTAGTTGGCGTACAGCTGATTGCTCACCTCGCCGTGGTCCCCGCGCGTCATGCCCTCCCCGATGGCCGACTTCATCAGCCGCGAGAGCGACGGCAGCACGTTGATTGGCGGGTAAATCTGCCTGTTGTGCAGCTGCCTGTCCACGTAAATCTGCCCCTCCGTGATGTACCCCGTCAGGTCGGGAATCGGGTGCGTGATGTCGTCGTTGGGCATGGTCAGTATGGGCAGCTGGGTGATGGACCCTTTCCTCCCCTCGATCCGTCCCGCGCGCTCGTAGATGGTGGCGAGATCCGTGTACATGTAGCCCGGGTAGCCCCTGCGCCCCGGCACCTCCTCCCTCGCCGCGGAAACCTCTCGCAACGCGTCGGCGTAAGAGCTCATGTCCGTCAAGATGACCAGCACGTGCTTGCCGCACTCGTACGCCAGGTACTCCGCCGTGGTGAGCGCGATGCGCGGGGTGATGATGCGCTCGATCGTCGGATCGTTCGCGAGGTTGAGGAAGAGGACAACCTTCTCGAGCGACCCGTTGCTCTCGAAATCTCGTCGGAAAAAATTCGCCGTCTCGAGGTTCACGCCCATCGCCGCGAAGACGATGCAAAACTCGTCATCCCTCTCGTCGAGCTTGATCAGGTCGTTCGCGGCGTCCGGCTGCTTCACCAGGCCGGCCTGTCTGCAGATCTGCGCGGCGATTTCGTTGTGGGGTAAGCCCGCGGCGGAAAAGAGCGGGATCTTCTGCCCTCGCGCGATTGAGTTCATGACGTCGATGGTGCCGATGCCCGTCTGGATCATTTCCTCTGGGTACGTGCGCTCGGAAGGGTTGATGGAGGAGCCCTGGATGTCGAGGTACACCTCGGGCATGACGGGAGGTCCGCCGTCGATGGGCTGCCCGCTTCCGTTGAAGATGCGCCCGAGCATGTCCTCCGAGACTGGCGTCTTGAGCACCTCGCCGGTGAACTCCAACTTTGTGTTTCTGCCATCCACGCCCGAGGTGCCCTCGAAGACCTGGACCACCGCGCGCTCGCCGTCGACCTCGAGGACCTGTCCGCGGCGCATGCTTCCATCGCCGAGCCTAATGTTGACGATCTCGGCGTATTGCGCGGACTGCGAGCGGTGGGAGAGGGGGAAGGGGCGAGGAGGTGAGCCGACGATGATTTTGCCGACGTGGATCTGGGCGTAGGGTTGCGCGTGGGATCTGCGGGCGCGACGCTCACCTTGACCTTGTCCAGGATGACCAGGGGTCCGCTGACTCCCGTCACGGTGCGGTACTCTATGGATGGAACGTGGGCGGTTGCGGTCAGCGACGGGGCGGCGTGTCGGGGCCGGGGGCGTCGCGGAAAGCGGGCGAAAGGGGCGCGCGCGCGAAGGGTCGCAGGCCGGATTAAACAACGAAGCGGCCGCAACGAAGCGACGGGGCGCGCACCGAGCCGGGGGCCCTGCACCAGGTCCTTGGTCGCCGCGGCAGCCTGTAGCTGCACCTTGGCGAAATCGTCTTCGAGACCCATCACCGACCGTCCCGCCCGACTCGCGCGACCGTCGCGACTCGGGTTGTGGACGCGGCCGAGGAATATTATTTCGGTGAGGAAGTCGCAGTTGGAGAGTGAGCGGGCGGCTCCTCGATTCGAATATAGGGCCGAACACGCCGCGATTTCCACTTCAGTGAGAGCACGAGGCGAGGATGGGTGAGAATGGCAAGGCCGGCAAGGCGAAGACGGGGAAGGAGAGGTACATCAAGGGAGCGGTGCTCGGTGAGGGCACGTTCGGCGTGGTGACAAAGGCAGAGGACACGCTCACGCAGAAGGTTGTGGCGATCAAAAAGATCAGACTGGGCAACTACAGGGAGGGCATCAACTTCACGGCGATCCGCGAGATCAAGCTGCTGCAGGAGCTTCGGCACCCGCACGTCATCGAGCTCGTGGACTGCTTCCCGCACAAACGCAACCTCAACCTCGTCTTCGAGTGCTGCGAGTCCGACCTGGAGGCGGTCATCAAGGACAAGTTCATCCCGCTCGGCACGCCCGAGATCAAGTCGTACATGGCCATGACGCTGCAGGCGGTTGCCTACTGCCACGAGTGCTGGGTCCTCCACAGGGATCTCAAGCCCAACAACCTCCTCATCGCACCCGACGGCGCGCTGAAACTCGCGGATTTCGGCCTCGCCCGCGTCTTCGGCTCCCCGAACCGCAAGTGGACCCATCAGGTCTTCGCCCGGTGGTATCGCGCGCCCGAGCTGCTGTTGGGCAGCAAGACGTACGGACCGGGCGTGGACATGTGGGCCGTGGGGTGCATATTCGCCGAGCTCATGCTCCGCAAGCCCTATCTACCGGGCAACAGCGACATCGACCAGCTGGGAAAGATATACGCCGCGCTCGGCACCCCAACGGAGGAGACGTGGCCCGGGCACACGACGCTCCCGGATTACATCGAGTTCACCGCTCAAACCGCGCCGAACCTCCGCCAGCTCTTCGTCACCGCGCCCACGGAGGCGCTCGACCTGCTCCAGGCGCTGCTGGCGTTCGATCCGAGCAGAAGGCTCAGCGCGAGGGACGCGTCGCGTCACCCGTACTTCAGCTCGAACCCGCCGGCGACGCCGTACCCGAACCTGCCCAGGCCCTCGAAGATCTTCGGCGATGACGGCGACACAGCTGGCGGCGGGGGAGGATTCGGAGGATTCGGCGACGGCGACGGGTTCGACAGGGGCGCGCGACCGGGGAAGAAAGGGGTGAGGTTCGAGGACGACGCGGGTACAACCGGGCTCATGCCGCCGCCCGAGGGTGGGACCACCGAGCGGAGGTACGATCGGGCAAATAACAACGCCGGGCTCGTCGCATCCGACGCCGACGGGACGGATGATAAGACGATGAAGCGGCGGAAAGCGGGGGAGACGCCGGCGCCGATGTCCACCGGGCACGGTGGGCACGGTGGGCTCGGGGTGAGCGGGATCGGCCTGAGCGGGATGGAGCTGAACAGCCACGACAGGCCGGCGCTGAGCACGGTGGACAGGGCGTACCTCCGGAAGCGGAAGCTGGACCTCGACAACGCGTTCGAGGCGGCGAGTCAGGACATAGAGGAGCCGGACGACCCGATGGAGTGAAAGACGTCCTTAGCGTGCGTGTTGTTTAGTCGTGATCGTAGAGTAACGTCGCGTCGTGTCCGGTTTGCGCCGAGGCGGACTCCTCGAGTGGAGAGGGGGAAGGGAAAAACCGCGCGCGGGGTCTCACCCGCACCCGCTCGCGTCAAATTTCCCGCCTGCGCCTCGGTTGCGTCTTCCGCGCAACCCTAAGGTCCCGTGTCTTCTTCTCATATTTGCCGCGCGCGCCCTGACAGGTCCGGGTGCGTTGGGCGAGGTATCATGACGAACATGGATCCCACGGACGAAGACTACGGGTGAGTGACCCGCCATCGCCTCACGCGTCGCACCCCGCGTCGCGTAATCCCCGAGCGTGTCGACACATTTTCGAGAGGTGGTTTCTCGGAGCGCCACTCTCGATTTTGAACCCGCGCTCACCCCCGTCCTCCCACCGCGCGCGCAGGCGATGGAAATCCCTGGTTCCCTTCCTGTACGATTGGCTCGCACATCACCGCCTCGTGTGGCCGTCGCTGTCGTGCCGATGGGGCCAAATCCTCGAGCAGGGCGACTACAAGTTGAAGCAGCGCCTCTACCTCTCCGAGCAGACGGACGGCAGCTCCCCCACCTTCCCCAACACCCTCACCGTCGCCAACGTCGAGGTCGTCAAGCGCAGGGTCGCCGCGGCGGAGCACCTCACATTCAACGAGGAGGAGCGCTCCGCCTTCGTCAAGCGCGTCAAGACCATCATCCACCCGGGCGAGGTGAACAAGATACGAGAGTTTGAGGCGTCCCCCGAGCTCTTTGTCACGCACACCGACGCGCCCGAGCTCTTCGTCTGGAACGCGGACTCCCAGCCGCACCGCAAGACGGGACCGAACATGGACACCGAGAAGGAGGGCGCGACGACACCCTCCACGCCGGACCTGGTGTTGGTGGGACACGAGGAGAACGCCGAGTTTGCGCTCGCCGTGCACCGCGAGCGCTTCCATGTCGCATCCGGAGGTAAGGACCAGAACGTCCTAATCTGGAACATCGCCGACCACGACGGCGGCAAGCTGTGGAGCGGGCGGGTCAGCGACGGGCACGGCCGGCCGGCGAAGGGCGCGCTGTCGCCCAGGGCGCGGAACGGGGACGGGGTGGGCGCGAGGAGCGGCGATTTTGGCGGAGCGCCCGCGCTCGCCCCGGCGCTGAAATTTTTGGGTCACGTTGACACCGTGGAGGACGTCGCGTTTCATCCGTCGTCCGCGCTGGAGCTGTGCTCCGTGGGCGACGACAGCGCGCTGATCTTCTGGGACGGGCGCGCGGGAACCGGTCCCACGCACAGGGTGGGCGAGGCGCACGAGAGCGACGTGCACTGCGTGGATTGGAGCTTACTCGATGAAAACGCAATCGTGACGGGCGGCGCGGATTCAATCGTCAGGCTCTGGGACAGGAGGAAGCTGAGCTCCAAGGGTGCCGACTGCGTGGTGTGGTCGTCCCCGGCGGGACTGCACGCCGACGGGATCACCACCGTGCAGTGGTGCCCCGACCAGGACGGGGTCTTTGCCAGCGCGGGGGAGGATGGGTACCTCAACGTCTTCGACAGGAGTCGCATCGGCGCGGAGCAGACGCCCGAGGCGAAGAAGCTCGGCCCGCCCGAGGTGCTCTTCCAGCACGCGGGTCACAGATCGTCGCTGGCGGACTTTCACTGGAACCCGTGCGACCCGTGGACGATAGCGTCGGTGTCCTCCGGCGACGGCGGGAACACCCTGCAGCTCTGGCGGATGACCGACCTGCTGTACAGGCCGGAGGCGGAGGCCCTCGCGGAGCTCGAGAAGCACAAGCACGCCATATGCGGGATGAAGAAGCCGACAGAGGATGTCGAGGGAGGGTCGGACGGGGAGGATAAGGAGAACGGGGCCGGGGACGCGATGGTGGAGTGACGGAGATTGAATAACGATTCACACGACGCTATCTCTGAATGGTTGGGTTCCCGTGAACCCGCTCAACCAGGCTCCCGATGTTGCGCGAGAACTCCATGAAGTCTATCCGCCCGTCCCCGTTCGTGTCGAGCACCTCGACGAGCCTGTGCAGGGACCCGTCGGAGAGCATCCCCGTCCCACCCTCCGTGTCAAGCGCCTGCACCGATCGCACAAACTCATCTGCCGAGATCGACCCCTTCTTCTCCACATCAAAGTATGTGTGCCAGATGTGAAACAACTCGCGCCTGTGCGTGAAGAACAGCTGCGCCACGGCGTCCGCGAGCACGCGCTCCAACCCAGTCTTCGGCGTCTCGCACTTGATGGCCTGTTCGGGCTCGGCCTTCGTGTGCCACTGCAGGCCCACGACGTCCAGGTCGGCGCCCTTTGTCGACTTTTGTATGGACCGAGCGATGTGGCGCTTGAGCATGTCCGCAAACTCGTGCACGTCCACCTGCCCGCTGCCGTCCGCGTCGAACGCGTTGACCACCGCCTCCAGCTGCGCGTCGGAGAGGACCGCGAGGGACGGAAGCCTGGTGCGCACGGCAACCTTGAACTCCTCGTTGGAGATCTCCCCGCTCGCATCCGTGTCAATCTCCTTGAACGCCCTCACGAGGTCGCCCCCCGACTGCAACACCGCCGCGGATATCTTACCGACCACCTCCTCCTGCCACTCCTTGCACCCACCCTTGAGCTCAACAGTGAACCGCTGGAGCCACCTGTCGTACCGCACGCCGTCGCACGACGCGTCCATGTCATCCGCCGAGACCAAACCAGAGACCAGCTTCTGCCACGCGAGTCTCACTTGCAGGACAGCGGCGAGACCCTTTGCCCACTCAAAGAAGGACACCACGCCGGTGTCCGCGCTGTCCACCTTCCTGTAGTACTCCATCAGCGCGGTCTTGTTTTCCACGATGTATTCCGCCGCCTGCCTCACTGCGGCGAGTCGCTTCTGCTCTCGGGACTGCCGCGAGGTGATCACCTGCCCGGCTATCGACGACAGCTTGCTCTGGTCCCACTGGTATACCTGTGTCGGTTTCTCGTCGCCATGCGAGAAAACCACCGCCGCGCCGAGGTTTCCGGACGTGCCGCAGTAGTTGGACGCGGAGAAGACCGTGTACACACGCCCGTCGTGCGCCGCCTCGACGCCGTTCTGCACGCACTGATGTGATCGTACCATCGCGGCCAGACCCTCCTTGTCCAAAAATCTGTGCGTAGCATCCTTCCCCCAGAGCACGCCCGCGCCCCTGGAGCTAAGCTCGTACCCCAAAAACTCCGGGTCGTGGTGCGGATCGCTCCACAGCACGTCCCGAATCCACTCCTCGTTGCCCATGTTATGTTTCTCGCTGCAAACGTCCGGTCCCCTCGCGATATTACGAATGTCGTTCACGGAGACAGTTTCGTCCCTGGGAAGCCCGCCGTGCAGCACAAGCGTCTTGCCGTTGACAAGGCAGGCGTAGGGCAGCCATACGAACGCGGCATGGAACATCTGAAACACCCTGTGGTCGTACTTCGCCATGCACTCCTCCTCGAAGCCGCTGTATATGTTGATGTGCGGCTCCTCGTGGTTGCCACGGTTAATGAAGACGAACTTTGGGTGCTTGAGCTTGAGGGCGAAGATGAGCAGGACGATCTCGCAGGCGTGGTCGCCGCGGTCCACGAGGTCGCCGTTGAAGATCCATGTCAGCTTCTCGCTCGGCTGCCCGAAGGTCTTGAACAGGTGCAGCAGGTCGTCCTGCGAGTTGGGTCGGGGCTGGGTCAGTTGTTGCCAGAAAGAAAAAAGTAACAAGGGGCGCTCACCAGCTGTCCGTGGAGGTCACCGACGACAATGCACTTTCCATTGGGCGGAACCGTGACGTCGCACACGCTTGGCTCATCCATGAACATGACCGTCGCCGCGCCCAGGATGGTCAGCGCGTCCACCTGCGCCACCCGCTCGCCGTTGCCGAGCCCGTTCACCAGGTTGTCGATCGAACCCGACGTGAGCGAGGGCAGGGTGCCGGTCTGTGCCTGTCGCTCCTCCTTGGCGTGCCTCCTGTCCGCGAGCGACCGAATCATGGACCCGATGCCGAAGCCCGCGCCGATGGACTCCAGGTTCTTCTCCACGCGGCTCATCACGCCGGTCCTCGCGTTTATCCGGTGCTCCTCGGCCTCCTCGAGCGAGTTGAGGATGGCCGCGAGGTCTGCCTGGTCCGCGGCTATGCGCTTCTGGGCAATGCGAAAAGCCCGCTGGATGATCGTCGCCGCGGCGGCGCTATTGGAGAGGCTCGCGGGGGTCTCCATTGTGGCCGGGCGGTACGCTGGACACCCTCACCCGCGCGACGACCCCGTGTGGCGCACCGACGAAATCGAATCCGTTTTGGTCCTCTGGAAAAGGTGTGCTAACTACCGTTAACCAGTCAAACTGGAAATATGTGTAAAATGCGAGTTTGCCATCATTTTGTCGTAAGAGCCGCAGTCAGAAACGCGAGTTAATGTGCCCTGGTCAGCAGGGTTAGGGTTTTTTGACTCCGAAGCGCTTGGTGGAGTGTGCAGCGCCTCTAATCTTTTATCCTGAAACGTCGCCGATCGCGGCGGCACTCCCTGTCGACGCGTCCCTCAGGCGCTTCACAGTCGTCGAACAATGGCTCACGTTGTCGCCTTCGGTGGCGTCGCCGCCGCCGCGCCCGCGCGCGTCTCCGCGCGCAAGTCCTGGCCCGCCAGGTCCCCGATGGTGGCCCTCCCCGCGCGACGCGTCGGCGTGGTTGTGGCGGCCAAGAAGAGCGCTCCGTCCGCGCCCCCGGCCCCGGCTCCCGTCGAGGCCCCGGCTCCCGTCGAGGCCGTCGAGGCCACCGGCGTGCCCCCGCTCCCCCAGGGCTTCGTGCCGCCTCCCCCTCCCGCGGGCTTCAACCCCCCT
>Ga0181573_10003506_pt1 | contig 13794 bp, 11 predicted proteins | sample 101ome_25_FD_148643 | JGI IMG/M metagenome (GOLD analysis project Ga0181573, IMG submission 148643) | Coastal salt marsh microbial communities from the Groves Creek Marsh, Skidaway Island, Georgia - 101409BT metaG (spades assembly) | ecosystem: Environmental > Aquatic > Marine > Intertidal zone...
GCGCACCACGCCGTAAACCCGACCATGACATAAGGGCGCTCCTTCAATTCCTCGATTAACAACTCGCCACTCCAGCCCACGTACACCTGAGCAAAAAGCAAAAGATGTAGACAGATGTATAAAAAGAGCGTGAGTCCAAGCATGCGCCGGAAACGAAACAGGCCGCGATAACCGCGCTGCGCCAATGGCGTAGCTAAAAGCACCAACAGTAAGCCGCGGAGCCCCCACTCCCCCGTACCCTGCATCAATAGCTTTGCCGGGTCAGGGCCAAGCTGGTCTGACACCAGCTCATAGATCATAAGCCCCAAAGGAAGCAGGCACAGAATGATAACGCCGGGCGTCACCCAGCGTTCAGCCCCGGTTGCGCGCGCTGCATCAGGCGTCATCAGAATCGCTTCCGCGCCACATCGCTAGGCCAAGAACGTCCGGGCTGGGGCCCACGGAGCGCGCGCTGTGCGCAGGTGCGCCTTGCAGCCGAGGACTGCCAGCACCGCATCTCACGTAGAAGCTCAGTAAAAGGTACGCAGGTCCATCCCTTCATATAAGCCTGCCACTTGGTCGGCGTATCCATTGAAAGGCAACGTCGCGACACGATTTGGCTTGAAAATGGATGAAGGCAGCCGGCGCTCAAATCGCTGAGACCAACGGGGATGGTCTACTTCAGGATTCACATTGGCGTAAAAACCATACTCAGACGGCTGTAGCTGCTGCCAACTCGTCGCAGGTTGCTTGTCGATGACATTGATCTCGACGATCGATTTGATGCTCTTAAAGCCATATTTCCACGGCACTACGAGCCTAAGCGGCGCACCATTTTGGTTGGGCAACGTCTTGCCATAAAGGCCAACGGACATCAGCGTCAGGGGATGCATGGCCTCATCCAAGCGCAGGCCTTCCTGATAAGGCCAGTCAATGATGCTTGTGAAAGATCGGGTGCCCCGCATTTCGCCCGGGCGATACAGCGTCTTGAATTCAACGTAGCGACCTTCTGCTCGCGGCCCAAAGCGCGCCAACAGCTCCGATAGTGGAAAGCCTATCCAAGGAACCACCATGGACCAAGCCTCAACGCAACGAAACCGGTAAATACGCTCTTGAAGCTCAAACCCCGAGAGCAGATCCTCGAGGTGCAGTTCCCCAGGCTTTTCAACCAAACCTCCAACCTTGACCGTCCACGGGTCCGTGGTCATGGCGTGTGCATGTCTCGCCGGATCTGATTTATCTGTGCCGAACTCGTAAAAATTGTTGTAACTGGCTACCGCGTCATAGGGCGTCCGCTCGGGGGCCAATGATTGATCTGGGTCTGCGGTATAACCGAGCGGCGTGCCAGTGCTCTGGCCGGCTTCAGCCGCAACATCGAGCGCCATGACGGAGGCCAATCCGGTCGCCGCCGATTTGATGAGATTTCGCCGGTTCAGAAAAACGGCTTCTGGGGTAATGTCCGATGACGCGATGGTTGGGTCAGTGTAAATCCGTTTTTTCATGATTCCGGGTACCCTCCTGGCGTGGCTGATCTGCGCTCCGCAAGTATTGTAGGGGACCTGACAGAGCATAGATCACTGACAAACCCCAGATCGCCAGCGGCGGATCCAATGCAATCAACCCGAGCATTGCCACAACCAACAACATGCGGACGAAGGGCACGCGGCGATCAAAAGTGATCGACTTGAAACTTGAGTAGGGAAAACGGGAAATCATCAAAAAACCAAGCGTCGTGAGCAGCAAGGCGTGGACCCAATCAAGAGCAGGCCCTGCCCAGCCATGGGTCTGCCCCATCCAAACGAGGCCCGCAGCGGTGGCGGCTGCAGCAGGGCTCGCGAGCCCTGTAAAATGTGTGGTGTCGTCGCTTTCCATTTGGGCGTTAAAACGCGCCAACCGAAGGGCAGCACAGGCAGCGTAAACAAAAGCCGCCACCCAGCCTACCTTTCCCAGCCCCGTCAATGCCCAGTTAAACGTGAGTAGCGCTGGCGCCAATCCGAAGCTGACCATGTCGGAAAGACTGTCGTACTGGGCACCGAATGCGCTGCTCGTTTGAGTCATCCGAGCGACTCGCCCGTCCAAGCCGTCGAAAATCATGGCCACTAATATGGCCACGGCACCCGCGTAAAAATCACCCTGCATGCCGGCAATGATCGCGTAGAAGCCGCAGAACAACGCGCCCGAAGTAAAGAGGTTGGGCAAAAGAAAAATCCCCGAGGCGCGCGGGGCATTTTGCGCATCCGCCTCCTCGTAGTCTCCGACAAGACTGGCCAGCGGCGCTTCGATGGACTCTGCTGCGCGCTCCAGCTCGTCGGTATCCGGTGTCTGGTCCGGTGATAACATGACCCGTGCTCCATTTCGTCGGCCACGCCGACTCGCAAGAAATTGTAACAGCGGCGTTTACCCAGAGCACGATGTCCGACACAATACGCCCCCTTTTTTCGAGCCCCAATCAAGGACCGCCCTGTGAGCAACTACTTTAACTCCCTCCCACTCCGCACCCAGTTGCAAGAATTGGGTAAATGCCGATTCATGGACCCGGCCGAGTTTGAAGCAGGCGTGGCACCGCTTGCGGGCAAGAAGCTAGTCATTATCGGGTGTGGCGCCCAGGGCTTTAACCAGGGACTTAACCTAAGGGACAGCGGACTCAATGTCGCATACGCCCTAAGGAAGGAAGCCATCGAGGAAAAGCGGCCCTCGTGGGTAAAAGCTACTGAGGCCGGGTTTCAGGTGGGCACCTATGAAGAAATGGTGCCCGACGCCGACATGGTATTGAACCTCACGCCAGACAAGCAGCACACGAATGTTGTCGAGTCGGTGATGCCGCTGATGAAGCAAGGCGCCTGCCTCTCATACTCCCACGGCTTTAACATCGTGGAAGAAGGGATGAAGATTCGTGAAGACCTCACGGTCATCATGGTCGCCCCCAAGTGCCCCGGTACCGAAGTGCGCGAAGAATACCTGCGTGGCTTTGGCGTCCCGACTTTGATCGCAGTGCATCTCGAAAACGATCCCGAAGGCAAAGGACTGGAATGGGCAAAAGCCTATGCAGCAGGCACGGGCGGCCATCGCGCTGGTGTGTTGCAGTCGTCGTTCATCGCTGAGGTGAAATCTGACCTAATGGGCGAGCAAACGATTCTCTGCGGCATGCTACAAACAGGCTCGCTACTGTGTTTTGACCGCATGGTAGAGCTGGGGCAAGACCCCGCCTACGCCGCGAAGCTCGTTCAATACGGCTGGGAGACAGTTACCGAGGGTCTTAAGCAGGGCGGCATCACCAATATGATGGACCGTCTGTCCAACCCCGCCAAGATTCGCGCCTTCGATCTGGCCGAGGAAATGAAAACCATCCTGCGCCCTTTGTTTGAGAAGCACCAAGACGACATTATGTCGGGGCACTTCTCCAGTACCATGATGGCCGACTGGGCAGCGGACGACACCAATCTGCTGAAGTGGCGCGCAGAAACCAACGGCACGCCCTTTGAACTGCAAGACATCACTGACGACCCCATCGATGAACAAACCTACTACGATCAGGGCATCTTGATGGTCGCCATGGTCAAAGCAGGTGTTGAGCTGGCTTACGAGACGATGGTGTCGGCCGGCATCATCGAGGAGTCCGCGTATTACGAATCACTCCACGAAACACCACTCATTGCCAACACCATTGCTCGCAAAAAGCTGTATGAGATGAACGTGGTGATCTCCGACACTGCCGAATATGGCTGCTACCTATTTGATCAGGCAGCGAGGCCATTACTGAAGGCCTTCGTCGCGGGTCTCGATGCTGAAGTGATTGGCGGGGGCATGACCGGCAATAACGCCGTCGACAATCGACGATTGATCGACGTCAACGCGCAAATCCGGGCGCACTCGGTTGAGGTCGTTGGCGCGAGGCTGCGCGGTTACATGACGGGCATGAAGGCGATTTCATCGGCCGACTGAGGTCGAGTGAACGACTTGCGACTCTGTCGCGTATTGCATGGCATAAGAATGCCGTTGATAGGGGCCGCACCGGTCGTTAGACTTGCGCCCCACTGAATTTTGAACAGTACCCACCAGGAAATCCTATGAGCTTTAATCTGATGTTACCCCCCATCCTTGGGGTGGTCGGACTCGTCATTGCTTTTGTGATCTACACCGTCATGTCACGCGCCGATGCGGGCGAAGACAAGGTGCGTGGTATCGCTGAGCAGATCCACTTGGGCGCCATGGTGTTTATGCACCGTGAGTACAAGATGCTGCTGGCTTTTGCCGCGGTGTTGGTCGTTGGCATTCTGGTGTCTCCTCTGGGCACCAATACCGCCATCGCCTTCGTCGCGGGTGCTGTGTCCTCTGCGACCGCCGGCTACCTCGGGATGTACGCCGCAACGAAAGCCAATGTGCGAACCGCGGTTGCTGCAAACCAGCAAGGTGCAGCCGCAGCGCTTAACATTGCCTTTTACGGCGGGTCGATCATGGGACTCTGCGTCGCGTCGCTGGGCCTCTTGGGCTTGGGTGGGCTTTACTACTATTTTGGCGGTGACCCCCACACTGCGCACGCCATTCACGGCTTCGGGATGGGTGGCTCAGTCGTCGCGCTGTTCTCGCGCGTGGGCGGCGGCATTTACACCAAATCTGCTGACGTCGGTGCTGATCTCGTCGGTAAAGTCGAAGCGGGCATTCCCGAAGATGACCCCCGTAACCCCGGCGTCATCGCTGACAACGTGGGCGATAACGTCGGCGACATCGCTGGCATGGGCTCTGACATCTTTGAATCCTATTGCGGATCAATGATCGCATGTATCGCTATCGCCTCCACGATGGCACTGACCGCGGCTGAGCAAAGCGCGATGATGGCCTTCCCATTGGCGCTGGCCAGTATCGGCTTGCTCGCCTCAATTGCCGGCATTCTCATCGTCCGCGCACGCTCATCTGCGGCACCGGAAGCAGCGCTTCGCAGCGGCACGCTTGGCGCGCCGATCATTTTCATCGCGATGGCCTGGTTCCTCTCAGAAAGCATGGGCATCTCGCAAAACATCTGGTGGGCCGTGGTTTCTGGCGCCGTCGGGGGAATCGCCATTGGCCTGATTACCGAGTACTACACGGGCGGCAAACCTGTGCGCACCATCGCCAAATCGGGTGAAACCGGATCCGCGACCGTCATGATCACGGGCCTCGCGGTTGGCATGCAATCCGTTGTGGCACCCGTGCTCTTTCTGGCGGCGATCATCTTTGTCTCAACCAACCTCGCCGGCCTTTATGGCGTGGGTATCGCGGCAGTCGGCATGCTGGCGACCGTCGGTATCACCATGGCGATTGACGCCTACGGCCCCGTAGCGGACAACGCAGGCGGCATCGCCGAGATGGCGGGTATGGGCCCTGAGACTCGTGAAATTACTGATGGCTTGGATGAAGTAGGCAACACCACAGCGGCGATCGGTAAGGGCTTCGCAATTGGCGCTGCGGCGCTTGCGGCACTTGCGATCATCGCGGCCTTTGTTGAAACCGTCACGATCAACAACCCAGATTTTGACCTGCAATTGTCTGATCCCCAGGTTCTGATCGGGATGTTCATCGGCGGCACGATTCCATTCCTCATTGCCTCCATCACCATGACGGCGGTGGGCGATGCGGCTTTCGACATGATCAATGAAATTCGCCGACAGTTCCGTGAAATCCCCGGTCTGCTCGAGGGCAACGCCGAACCCGACACCGCTCGATGCGTGGACATTGCGACCACTGCCGCATTAAAGCGTATGGTCGTTCCCGGCGCGATTGCAGTACTCGCCCCGGTTGTCGTGGGATTTGGCTTGGGCGCGACCTCACTGGGCGGCATGCTCGCCGGTGGTCTGCTCGGCTGCGTTCTGATGGCACTGATGATGGCAAACGCGGGCGGCGCGTGGGACAACGCCAAAAAGTACATCGAGAAAGGAAACCTCGGCGGCAAGGGCTCTGATACACACGCCGCTGCGGTTGTAGGCGACACGGTGGGCGACCCCTTCAAGGACACCTCTGGTCCCTCGATGAACATCCTGATCAACGTCATGGCGATTGTCAGCCTGGTGATTGCACCGTTGCTCTGACATAGGATGAGCAAAACTAAAAAGGGGCCTCGCGGCCCCTTTTTAATGGCTAGCGCGACACAATTAAGGTGCCAGCACTTTTTCTCCCCGTGCCATACCTGCAACTCCGGAGCGCACCACTTCTAACACCTCCGCTTCACCCAGCGCCTGAATAAAGGAATCCAGTTTTTCCGAAGGTCCGGTGAGCTGAACGATATACGTCGTTGGACCCACATCGATAATCTGGCCCCGAAAAATCTCAGTCGTCCGCTTCACCTCATCCCGCTGAGCGTCAACCGCGCGCACCTTCACCAACAGCGTGTCGCGCTCGACGTGCGCACCCTCGGTAAGATCCACGACCTTGACCACATCAATGATTTTATTGAGGTGCTTGGTAATCTGCTCAATCTTCAGATCGTCACCCGAGGTGGTGACCGTGAGTCGGGATAGCGAATGATCCTCGGTAGGCGCCACATTCAAAGTTTCGATGTTATATCCACGCTGAGAAAACAAACCCACCACACGCGACAACGCGCCGGATTCGTTTTCCAACAAAACTGAGAGTATTCGTCTCATATCAGGTTCTCTCCGTTTTGCTGAGCCACATATCTTTCATGGCGCCGTTGGGAGCAACCATCATCGGATAAACGTGCTCATCCGGATCAATGTGGATATCCATGAAGACCAGACGGTCTTTCAATGCGAAGGCTTCTTTCATAGCCGGCAATAGATCTGATTGCGACGTCACCACCATGCCCACATGTCCATACGCTTCCGCCAACTTTACAAAATCCGGCAGCGATGCAGCATAGTGGCTTTCCGAGTACCGTCCCTCGTACTGCATGTCCTGCCATTGCTTAACCATGCCGAGATAATCGTTCCTAAGATTAATGATCTTTACCGGACAGCCGTACTGGCTACAGGTCGACAGTTCCTGAATATTCATCTGAATACTGCCCTCCCCGGTAACACAGGCCACATCCGCGTCGGGCAGCGCGATCTTGATACCCATTGCGGCGGGCAGGCCAAAGCCCATGGTGCCCAAACCACCCGAGTTGATCCAACGACGGGGGTAATCAAATTTGTAGTACTGCGCGGCAAACATCTGATGCTGACCAACATCCGAGGTCACGTAAGCCTCACCATTGGTAGCCTCGTACAGCGCACAGATCGCATCCTGAGGCATGATGGATGCGGACTCGCCATAGCGTCGGCCATGCCAGAGTCCGTGAGCCTCACGCCAACTGTCGATTTGCTGCCACCACTGGGCCAATGAATCCGCATCGGGGAGCGGGCGCTCGGCACTTTCCATTTGCAGGGCAACCTGCTTGTCGAGTTCGCTCAATATGGTGTCGACCGGGCCAACGATTGGAATGTCCACCGGCACAATCTTAGCGATTGAGGCGGGGTCAATATCAATGTGAATGATTTTCGCGCCCGGGCAGAACTTCGAAACGGTATTGGTGACGCGGTCATCAAAGCGCGCACCCACCGCCAAAATCACGTCAGAGTGATGCATCGCCATGTTGGCCTCGTAAAAGCCGTGCATACCGAGCATCCCTAGAAACTGGGGATCACTGCCGGGATAGGCGCCCAGTCCCATCAGGGTATTTGTCACCGGATAGTTCAAGCGACGAGCCAGCGAGGTCAGTTTTTCCGAACCCTCGCCCTGAATTACTCCACCACCCGCGTAGATAACCGGTCGTTTGGCACTCAGTAGCAAGCGGGCCGCTTTGCGTATTTGACCAGAATGGCCTTTTGCAGAAGGCTGATAAGAACGCAGACTTACCGAGTCGGGATACTGGTATTCAAATTTGTGCTCAGGGTGAGTGAAGTCCTTCGGAATATCGACTACCACCGGACCGGGTCGACCCGTAGAGGCAATGAAGAATGCCTTCTTGATAGTGGAGGGAATATCCTCAGGTCGCTGAACGAGGAAACTGTGTTTCACGATAGGTCGTGAAATACCGACCATGTCCGTTTCCTGAAAGGCGTCCTCACCTATGAGGTGACTCTGCACCTGCCCAGAAATCACAACCAATGGAATAGAGTCCATATAAGCTGTTGCGATGCCCGTTATCGCGTTGGTTGCACCCGGGCCGGACGTGACCAGCACAACGCCCGGCTTGCCTGTAGCGCGCGCATAGCCGTCCGCCGCATGGGTGGCCGCCTGCTCGTGGCGCACCAGAATGTGAGGTACCTTTTCGGCCTTGAACAAGGCATCGTAGATGTGGAGCGCGGCTCCACCGGGGTATCCGAAGATGTACTCAACACCTTCATCTTCAAGGGCGCGGACGATCATATCGCCGCCGGATAGCATTTCCATGACCACTCTCCATCTCGTTTGATCAGAGGGTGGTGGACACCATACGCATCGCACCACCTTTACCTGTCGCACGAGACACTGGCCGGATCGCCCCAGCTTCCCGCCAGATCGCGATCACGAAAGCCGTGTATCGGTGACCTGCGGGGTAGCGCAGTGTCGAGCCCGAGTGGGAAGGCGCTGCCTAACCTGACGGAACCCGCAAACAGCCTGTGAAACTATCCCATTTCAGAGGTAGGCCAGAGGGTGAGGGTACCCACCGATAGCCGTTGCCGCTCGCGTGACAGCGCGGATTGTCGTGGCGTCAACTAGTCAAAGTCAAGGCACACGGGCAAATGGCCATAATCTTAGTTCAGCCTCCACCTAACCCTGCGTGGCGCGATGGTCAGCCAGCCACGTCTAGAGCCGATCAATGTTCTCAGCGTGATAAGCCTCCCGAACAGTTCCATCTGTGTCGGGAGCGATCACCACGGGATTGAAGCCCTCACATCCAATACAAACGGTGGCAGTCTCCTTGGGGATGATGCCCGGACCACAATTTGGACCAATGCAACTTGGGGCACCCGACTCAAGTTTTACGTTAACAATGATCGGTGGAATGGGCATGCCTTGACCGAATTCCGAGCCTTCATCGTTTTGAGGCTGGAAAAGTGATACTCGGTATGCCCCAGGCGGTCTCAAATCGCCAAGGGACTCTGGTGCTGCTGTCGGTTTGAAAAGCGCTCGAGAATATGGCGGGCCACTTATAGCGACCGGATTGAGCACCTGCTCATCGCTGGCACACACTTTCAGGTAGTGGCCCACATCACCACCCGTTGCCTGCTGAAAAACTCAGCATTTGCCCACTTCTCAATCAGACCTCAAGCGGTTGCGGGCACGGGCTGGCTTGCAATCCAATCGGCCATTAAAACCTCGTAGGGTCCGAGTAAAGCGAGGGTGGTGAGTGTGATGATCAGCAGTACCAGGGTCGTTGCAATGAAACCTCTGGAGCCCGCGAACGTGCTGCGCCCTGAGGACCGCATCCCAGGAGTCAGGGGGTCAACCTTGGCGCTCATAGCAGGATTAGCCGTGTCATTGACGGCGCCGCAATCGGCTCCAGTGGCGGATCCGCGGAGACGCTCATCGTGATTTGTAGCATTTCACGTCCCAGCGAGTTGGCCGGAAAATCAGATCCTTCTATCGTGATGGGCGTCATCCCCCATTCTCGAACACCGATAGCCAAGATCTCTGCGGAACCCCAACCATATCGGCCTTGGTTTAGCGGGACCTGCAGACGAAGAGTGGCGGCTGATTCAACACCGCTTGTCGACTTCCGATGAATCATGAACAGGCGTTCCAGCCTCCCCCAGCCGAGATGTTGGGCACACGCACCCACCTCTGCCAAACTATCCATCCACCTTGCGACCCACACAACCCGGTCGGAATCTGCAAAATCCGGATTCACGCAACGCGCTGGAATGAGCGCGTAGCCTTTGCCGGTATCACACTCCCGTGGACACCTCAGCACCCTCTCAATGTATAAACCGACTCCGCTGCTACGACTCGAGAGGCACGGGGCGTCCACCGTATCGAGCAAGGCTATTCCGCCCCACACTTGCTGACTCGACAGCGTCTCTGGGGGCACACACGGATCCGACTGAAAACGCGGGGTTGCCCCCTCGACCCGATTAAGTCCCTGCCACTCATCGGGCATCCTCGCGGCCTCAATAACGTTATCGAGAAATCGATTCACCTGCCTCAGACGCAGTCGCTGGTCTACTTCCGCTTTAGCAATATTGACTGCGCTGACAACATCGCCACTTGCCGCGGCCAACACACCAAGCAAAATAAGCGCCAGGGTATTGGCGATCATTGTCTGCAGGACCGAGAAGCCAGCCGAGTGCCACACCCGATACGTGCAACCAGCGCTTTTTGGCGGCTTGGCGCGATGTTGCGGTAACCGCGCCGCCCTGATGATCGGCCTTAACATCACAGCATCACAGCATCACAGTGTCTCAACACGGGAACTCAGCGATACACGCGACCCGTTTGGGCTTCGCCACGAAAGCTCTGCCCCACCGACCTTATCGACATTTATCTGGTAGGCGGGTAGCTGGTCCAGCCACGCCAAAACACTGCCGCACGTTTTACCGACGATATCTGCAAGTGCTTCCTGCTGGGCCCGATCACACAAGCCGATCGTGGACTCCTCGTTGATATTGAAGATCGTTGCCAGAACGCCTAACTCCCGAAGCGCTAATTCTGCAAAGGTCAACTGGCTAACGAGAGCATGGAGCAGCAGCATGTCAGTCGCCAGCTGGTAAACGGCTGCCATACCCGCACACCCAATCAACACTGCCAGCAGATAATCAAGGAACATTGGCGGCCCCACCCGGAGAAGACTCAATCCAAACGCCCTGATGATTCAAGGCGATAGACGGCAACCTGTCCGTGTCAGTCGTCAGTTGCAGGGTGTACTGGCCCGACCCAGCAAATACACGCAATCGGTAAAAATGCGCCACTCGATCAGATAACGAGACTAGCGAGGGCAATTGATCCACGGTTGCATAATGTCGATGCCGGACCCAAAACTGTCGCTGCTTGAGATCGAGACGCTGAAGCACTGCGCGGGCCTCACGTATTAGGCTCTGATCCTGAACAGACCGCCAACTGGGCAAGGCGACAACCGTCACGATACTGGCGATGGCGAGAACCAACATTAACTCGATGAGCGTGAAACCCTGCCAATTCAACTGACCTCGCATAGGGCTTCCCTGATGTGATGTGAAGCGCGCCAACGCGGTCACCCTACCGCTGAGTTAATGCAAAGCAGAGATCAGTGACCGAATCGGAATAGCTTTGGTCAGGTCTTTGGCGCGCCTCTTTACGCCGCGGCGGGAACCTGGGGTGCCTTCGAGAACTGAAGCCCGTCACCGCTTTGAGATGCCACAATCTCGTCGCCGCTCATGAAAGTGCCTGACAACAATGCCTCTGCCAAGGGGTTTTCAATCAGTCTCTGTATTGCTCGCTTAAGCGGGCGCGCCCCGAAAACTGGATCAAATCCCTGATCGACCAAAAAATCCATCACATCGGTAGGCACTGACAGCTGCAATCCACGTTCTGCCAGCCGAGCTTCAAGCAATCCGAGTTGCAGGTCGGCAATCCCCCGAATATGTTCATAGCCCAGCGCGTGGAAAATGACTGACTCATCAATACGATTCAAAAACTCTGGCTTGAAATGCATGGACACGTCTGACATCACCTTCGCCTCGATCGTGGCCTTCACTACGCCGGTATCGGAATCCATCTGGCCCTCGTCGAATGCCTCACGAATATGGTCAGAACCGAGATTTGAGGTCATCACCACGACGGTGTTTCTAAAATCCACCGTGCGACCCTGACCGTCGGTCAGTCGGCCGTCCTCAAGCACCTGAAGCAGAATATTGAAGACGTCCGGGTGTGCCTTTTCAATCTCATCAAGCAGCAAGAGTGAATAGGGCCTGCGCCGCACCGCTTCAGTGAGATACCCACCCTGCTCGTAGCCTACATACCCTGGAGGGGCTCCAATGAGCCGCGCAACAGAGTGCTGCTCCATAAATTCCGACATATCAATGCGGACCATGGCTTGCTCGCTATCGAACAGATAATCAGCCAATGCCTTGCAGAGCTCAGTCTTGCCCACGCCGGTTGGACCCAAAAACAAAAAAGAGCCATTCGGTCGCGCCGGATCGGCCAATCCCGCACGGGCGCGCCTGACCGCATGAGACACCGCCTTTACCGCTTCATCTTGCCCGATCACGCGCTCATGCAACGACTCCTCCATCCGCAGGAGTTTCTCGCGGTCACTTTCTAGCATCTTCGCAACCGGAATACCCGTCCATCGGGACACCACGTCGGCGACCTCCTCCTCGCTCACCCGAGAGCGCAGTAAAGTTGGTTCAGGCAGTTCGTCGTCTGAAGCAGCAAGCAGTCTGCGCTCCAGATCCGGTAGCAGGCCATGCTGTATTTCAGACATGCGCGCGAGATCGCCCGCGCGCCGCGCCACTTCCAGCTCCAGTTTGGCCTGCTCAATGTCACTCTTAATCTGCGTAACGCCCTGCACCGCTGCTTTCTCTGCCAGCCAGATCTCCTCAAGATCGGCATACTCTCGGGCAGTTGTATCGATTTGCTCATTGAGTGAGGCGAGCTCCTTCGATGCGGCATCAGAGTCTTCTTTTTTGACCGCTTCACGCTCAATTTTGAGCTGGATCAAGCGTCGCTCCAGCCGGTCCATTGACTCTGGCTTCGAGTCGATTTCCATCCGGATTCGACTCGCCGCCTCATCGATCAGATCGATGGCTTTGTCGGGCAACTGGCGATCAGTGATGTAACGCTGACTCAGCTTGGCCGCGGCAATAATGGCACTGTCAGTGATATCGACGCTGTGATGCACTTCGTACCGCTCTTTCAAACCGCGCAAAATAGCAATGGTGTCTTCTTCGCTGGGCTCATCGACCAGTACTTTCTGGAAACGCCGCTCCAGTGCTGCATCCTTTTCGACATACTGCCGATACTCGTTAAGCGTCGTCGCACCCACGCAGTGGAGCTCACCTCGAGCCAAGGCAGGCTTCAGCATGTTGCCGGCATCCATCGATCCCTCGGCCTTCCCCGCGCCGACCATCGTGTGCAATTCATCGACAAAGAGAATGACCCGGCCTTCTTCTTTGGAGAGCGCATTCAACACCGCCTTTAGGCGCTCCTCAAAGTCGCCACGAAATTTAGCGCCGGCAAGCAACGCGCCCAAATCGAGCGATAAAATCCGCCTATCTTTCAAGCCCTCTGGCACTTCACCATTCACAACACGCTGCGCCAATCCCTCGATGATGGCAGTCTTACCCACACCGGGTTCGCCGATCAGAACAGGGTTGTTCTTTGTGCGCCGCTGAAGCACCTGAATCGTTCTTCGAATTTCCTCGTCCCGGCCAATGACCGGATCAAGCTTGCCCAGGGCAGCCCGTTCGGTGAGGTCCACGGTGTACTTCTCCAAGGCTTGCCGAGTGGCCTCAGAGTCAGCAGAGTCTACTGATTCCCCGCCCCTGGCTGACGCAATCGCTTGTTTCAGGGCCTCAACCGTCAGCCCTGCATTCTCCAAGGGCGTTGCGGTCGTTTTAGCATCCAACATCGCTTGCAAGACCGAGTCTGTCGACAAAAAATCATCCCCCGCTTGCTGTGCCAGCTTGTCCGATCGGTTCAGGAGCCGCTGGGTTTCCTGACTGATAGAGACATCCTCAGCGTTGGATACAGTCGCCATGGCATCCAAGGCCCTGTCCACCTCAGCTTGCAACGATTCAATCGAAATGCCTGCCGATCTGAGGAGTGCCCGCGTCGGGGATGTCGCGGGACTGATCATCGCCTTCAGAATATGAATAGGCTCAATGTAAGGATGGTCCCTGCCGACGGCCAGAGATTGGGCGTCACCGAGGGCTGCCTGTA
>Ga0181573_10003508_pt1 | contig 13793 bp, 8 predicted proteins | sample 101ome_25_FD_148643 | JGI IMG/M metagenome (GOLD analysis project Ga0181573, IMG submission 148643) | Coastal salt marsh microbial communities from the Groves Creek Marsh, Skidaway Island, Georgia - 101409BT metaG (spades assembly) | ecosystem: Environmental > Aquatic > Marine > Intertidal zone...
GGAATCCTCATCGTCGCACCCCGGAGGTGCCGGTCTGCGCTCCTGAATCCCGACGAAGAGGGTTTCCCCATCGTCAGACCACGTCGGTGCACGGAACTCCACGATCCGCATCGAGGCCGGAAACGACGGGTTGGCCTCGGCGGAAAGCGAAAAACCGCGGGGCTGATCACGTTCCAGATCTCGCCACACCAAGGCGACGTGCGCCGTGTCCTCGAACGCTTCTTCGACAGCGCTCCTGTACACGACCAGATCCGACGAGCCTTCGCGCCACGAGAGCTGGCGATACGTCGCCGCATCGGTGTCGAGCGATCGGATCCGACCGGTTGCCGGGTCGTACACGGTGACTCCGTTTCCGACCTGATCATCGGCATCCGTGGTCATCGCCAGAAGCGTACCGTCGTCCTGCCACACCATCTCCGACACGTTGCCGAAACTCATGTCCGTGCGAGCCGAGAGGTCGTGAACGACGACGTCGACCCCACTGCTTTCCTTGTCCTCCGGCTTGTACCGACGCAGCGACAGATAACGACCGTCGTCGGAGAACAGGAATGAGGCGAAGTCATCGCGGATGGTCTGCTCACCGGTCGTCAGATCAACCAGGCCCACCTTGTCATACACCTCACGGTCACGGTCGCTGGCGGCTTCCCGCTCTTCCTCCGAAACCCCGATGGAGTAGGCGATCCAGCGGCTGTCCGAGCTGAACGAGGGTCTCATCCCGAACGGAACGACGATCACCGAATCGGACGAGGTGCTGTGGATACGCAGTTCCCCCTCTTCGCTCACACGACCGATGGTGACCGCCATCCATGCCCCGTTCGGTGACAGCGTCGCAGCACCGAGCCTCTCCCATTGATCGAAGTCGTCCGGGGTGAGCGTAGGGAGCTGCTGCCCGTGCGCTGACGGCACAGCTGCCAGCAAAACGGACATCCACATTCCACACCAGCTGGTCCGCTTCATCGTCCTACTCCTGTTCCACCGAGACGGGATGAGCCCGTTTGAGGGTATATGCTTCTGACCTGACTAGCCGACCAACCGCAGGAAATCGGCGTCGTTATGCAGTTCCGCGAAGTTTCGATCTCGCGGCAGGGTCGTGCGTCGGCCCGGGTTGAGTTCGACCGCCGTGCGCAGGGAGATCATCGCGGCGTCACGATCACCGCTGCGCAGCAGAACGCTCGCCAGCGCCACGTGGGCGTTGTCGTTCTCGGGCGATTTCGCCACAGCTGCGCGTGCTCGACCGAGGGCCCCGTCGAGATCACCAGCTTCGATCATGGCATTGAGATCCCGAAGCATCTCCCCCGAACGTTGCAAATCCAGAATCCGGCGCAACTCCATCAATGGCGTCCTGTGGTCATCGACTCGGATGTCGACCACTCGATCGTGGAACGCACCGCGAACGCGCGGTGCCACGACCAGAATCGCCCCCGACTGCATTCCTCTCGCGTCCCCGCCAGCAGCCTGCGCTGCATCCAGTGCATCCATGAGGCGTTCCGCCAGCGGCCCCGACGACGATTCGAACGACGCGACCATCGCATCGACGACCTGGGCACCGGCGAGGATATTCCCCTGAGCACAGTAATCGACACCACAGCGATGTCCGGCCCACGCGTTGGTGCCTTCGCCCGTCCACGCCGCTGTTCGACCGTCGATATCGATGATGGCGTTCTGCCGACGATCACGACCCTCGTCACCACGGACCAACTGATCCAGAGCCTCCTCGGGCGAATAGCCCCGCTCGATCAGATCAATGCTCATCGGCCCGTACATCGGATTGGCGGACGCCTGGTGGGCAATGATCGCGACTCCGCCCTTGGCCGTCATCGCCCGATTTCCGGCGCCGAACGCTTTCGATTGCACACCCATCCCGAGCTGACCCGTCGCACGATCGAGGGCAATGATCGAAAAGGTTGCGAGGTAGTCGTCCGAGTAATCAGAACTCGGGTCGATGGCGTCGCCCGGGCGGGTCACCTGTGAATCGGCCGGACGCGGCACGAGCAGAAGCATGAGGGACACTGCACCGAATGCGCGGACCCGCGCCCACTCGTTCATCAGCCGGCAGCCTGAATCTCGGCTGCAACCGCCTGAACCTCGTCGAGCACTCGTAGCAGATTGCCGCTCCAAAGCATGCCGATCTCCTCTTCAGAGTACCCCCGGCGCACGAGCTCCAGCGTGACGTTGAAGGTCTCGGACGCGTCGTTCCAGCCGGTCACACCCCCGCCACCATCGAAATCCGAGCTGATGCCAACGTGCTCGAGACCGATCAGGTCCACCAGGTAATCGATGTGGTCGACGAGGTCGACCACGCTCACCGGCTCAGGCATGTCCTCCATCTCGGCCATGCGGGTCTCGGCAGCGGTCTGGACCGCCTGATACTCCCGCATGAAGGCATCGCGATCAGCCTCACTCATCCCCTGCATCTGACGGAACATCGCTCGCTGCCCGCCTTCCGGCATTTCGAATCCCATTTCGCTGGCCACGGCGAGCGTCACAGCCTGGGATGCGTCGTTGAACGCAGCATTCTTGTCCGGTCGGAGATAGCTGCGGAACGCGACGGTCTGAATCACTCCGCCATTGTCGGCGAGCGCGAGGAGTTGCTCGTCGTCCATGTTCCGCGAGTGCTCCCCCAGACTCCGTGCCGCCGAATGCGATGCGATGACAGGCGCCCTGCTGAGCCGCATCGACTCTAGGTTCGCCTCCTTCGAGGGATGTGACACGTCGATCATGATCCCCCAGCGATTCATTTCCGCAATGACCTCACGGCCGAGGTCACTGAGTCCACCGTGGAGCCATACATCGTCCCGCTCCCCGGTGTTGGAATCTGCGAGCTGGCTGTGCCCGTTATGTGCGAGCGACATGTACCGCCCGCCTCGCTCCGCAAATTCCCGCACCCTGCTGATGTCATTGCCGACAGGGAATCCGTTCTCGATCCCGATCATCGCGACCTTCTTGCCCTCCGCCACCAGCCGACGAACGTCATCCGAGGTGAGCGCGAGCCCGATCCGATCCGGCGCGATCTCTCCGGTCAGACGGTGGATCGCATCGAACTTGGCGATCGCCTGCTCGTACGCATCGTCGAAGCCGGCTTCCGTCAGATCCCCCTGACCCACATAGACGATCAGCCAGGCTACATCCAGCCCCCCCGCCTCCATCTTCGGCAGGTTCACCTGATTACCGAGATCCATGGTGTAGTTGCGCTCGACCGAGAAGTTGGCAGGGCTGATGTCATCGTGCGTGTCGAGCGTGATGACCCGCTCGTGGATTCCTCGCGCCCGCGCGACAAGTTCTTCCTCGGACTCAGTGGACGAGACACCCCCCGAGCCTCCACACGCCGCAACGAATGCGATCAGACCCAGAGCGGCGGGCCGTGCGAGCTGTCGAAGGTCGGTGAAAGCGATGTGCGTCGTGGCGTTCATGTTCGTTCCGCGTTGCAGTTGATTCGAAGACAGCAGTCGTGCGCGTTGGCCAACGTAGAACTCCGCGGGCGCTCAGCCCAGCGTCGGCGCGAAGGTGGGGGGCCTCCGGTGATTCGTCGCCTGTTCGAAGGCGTAGGCGATTCGCAGAAGCGTCGGCTCGGTCCAGGCGCCCCCGAAGAACGAGAGCCCGACAGGCAACCCGGAGATGAAGCCCATCGGCACGCTGATGTCCGGGTATCCTGCGATCGCGGCCGGCCCCGCGCTGCTCCCTCCGTCGAGTCGGTCCCCTGCGATGTGGTCGGTCACCCACGCGATGTCCCGTGTCGGTGCCACAATGGCATCCAGACCATTCTCCCGGATCAGCCGGTCGATCCCGTCTTCCCGGGTCGCTCGCTGCACGGTGCGCTTCGCCTCGAGATACTCGGGATCGGTCAGAGGTCCACGCGCCTGCGAGTCATGCAGGCGCTCCTGACCGAAGTACGGCATTTCAAGACCGGCGTTCGCTTCGTTGAACGCGATGACCTCCTCCAGGCTCTTCACGGGCGCGTCCGGTCCGAGCCCCGAGAGATATGCATTCAGGTCGTGCTTGAACTCATACTCCAGCAGCACGAGTGAGAGCGGGTCGTTCCATGCCGATGCATCCAGATTTGCAGGGTCGATCAGGACCGCCCCCGCGTCCCGCATGGCTCCAAGAGCGTCTTCGAAAAGGTCGTATACCCGAGGCTCCTGAAACGGAAAGCTTCTCGCGACACCGATCCGTGCCCCACGGAGGCCATCAGGATCGAGAAACTGCGTGTAGTCGACATGGCTGTTCCCGGCACTGGCGCGTGTCGCGTCGTCTCTCGGATCCACCCCGGTCAGAGGGCCCAGCAGCAGAGCTGCATCCCGAACCGTCCGGGCCATCGGACCCGCCGAATCCTGCGAATGAGAGATGGGGATCACACCGGAGCGACTCCAGAGACCGACCGTCGGCTTGATTCCCACCACGCCGTTGATCGACGAGGGACACATGATCGAACCCCCGGTCTCGGTTCCGATCGTCAGCGGTACGAGATTCGCCGAGACAGCGACACCCGAGCCGGAGCTCGACCCACACGGATTGCGGTTGAGTGCATAGGGATTCCGACACTGCCCTCCGCGCGCGCTCCATCCGCTGGTGGCACGATATCCCCGGAAATACGCCCACTCGCTCATATTCGCCTTGGCGAGGATGATGGCTCCCGCCTCACGGAGCCTGGCCGCAAGAAAGGAATCCTGAAGCGGTATCGAGCCTTCGAGGGCGAGCGACCCGGCGGTCGTCGTCATGCCATCGTGCGTGTCGATGTTGTCCTTGATGGCGACCGGAATACCGTGTAGCGGGCCTCGAACGTTGCCCGCGGCGCGCTCTGCATCCAATTCATCAGCAATGCGAAGCGCATCGGGATTCACCTCGATGATGGAGCGCAGCTCGGGACCCCGACCATCCAGCGCTTCGATCCGACTCAGGTACAGCTCCGTGATCGAGCGTGCGCTGCGCTCACCCGAGGCCATCGCCGTCTGAAGTTCGGAGACGGTGACTTCATCGAGTTCGAACGGAGGGACATCGACATTCGACGCAGTGCCGGCGCCCGCGGCCGAAGAGGCGGTGTCAGCCGGAGCGCATGCTCCGCTGCCAAGTGCCATGCCGGCACCCGCTGCGGCTCCAGCCCCGAGGAAACGACGTCGGTCCATCATCCCTGATCTCCTTTCTTCTCGTGACATGTTCGAGGCTTCTAACGGCTCTGATATCCGGGCCCGCGCAGGATCGTGCCGGGCCGGGCTCCGGTCACCCGGCCTTCACGAACCACGGCCTCTCCGGCGACGAATACGTACGGGATTCCGACAGGATACTGGTGAGGATCATCGAACGTGGCGCGATCGATGACGGTCGCAGGGTCGAAGACCGTGAGATCCGCCACCATGCCGGACTCGATACGGCCGCGCTCAACGAATCCGAGTCGTTCGGCAGGCGCCGAGGTCATGCGACGCACCGCCTCCTCGACGCTGATCACGCCCAGTTCGCGTACGTAGTGACCGAGCACACGAGGAAACGTGCCGTACCCGCGCGGATGCGGACTGGCCCGTCCGAGGTGGACGAGGCTCCCGTCAGAACCGACCATGCCAAACTCTGACTGGAGCAAGGTACGGACATCGCCTTCATCGAAGGCGTGGAAGATCGCGCCGCACCCACCGGCCTGATCGATCTCGAGGATCAGCTCGGCCGTGGCGACCTCTCCCAGACCGCCCCGCTCGGCCAGGATGTCGGCCAGCGTGATCCCAGCCATCTCGGAGGGGAAGCGCTCGCCGGCCTCGGCATCGAGTGAGCAGGATACCAGCTGGATTCGTGATGGGTCACCGGCGAATCGCATCTCGATCCAATCGACCATGTCGGTGATGATTCGACCTCGAGTCTCGGGATCGGCCAGGCGTTCCGACAGTCCGTCCCCTTCCTGCGCCCAACGGGGGATGATCGACGACAGGGACGTCGACGACGCGGTGTAGGGGTACTGGTCGAAGGTGATGTCGACACCTTCGGCTCGAGCCTGCGCCATCATGGCGATCGATTCGCTCGCTCGACCGAAGTTCCGCCACGCCCCGATCTTGTGATGGGTCATCTGAACCGGAATCGCGGCCTCCCGACCGATCCGGATCGTCTCCTCGATCGACTCGAAGACGCCGTCCCCCTCGTTGCGCATGTGAGAGATGTAGATCCCCCCGAGCGCCCCGGCGATGCGCGCGAGGTCGATCACTTCCTCGGTGGTCGCGAAGCTCCCCGGCAGGTAGAACAGGCCCGTCGAGAGTCCGAGCGCCCCGTCCTCCATGGCTCCCTCGACAAGGGCCCGCATACGGGTGCGCTCATCGTCCGAGGGACTTCGATCGACACGCCCAAGGACCTCCGTCCGAACGGACCCGTGTCCTACGAACATGGCGAAATTCGGAGCGGTGCCACCTGCGGTGGCGAGGGAGTCGTACCAGGCCGCCAGGTCGAGCGGAGAGCTGCCGTCGTTACCCTCGACGAGCGTCGTGACACCCTGCAGGACGAAGTTGTCAGCTGTCGGAATCTCGAAGATCGTGCCGCGAGAGTGCGTGTGCGGGTCGATGAAGCCCGGTGCGACCACGTGCCCCGCGACATCGAGGCGTTCCGTCGCGGGTCGTTCGGAAAGATCCCCGACTTCGGCGATACGCCCATCCCGCACTCCGACGTCCGCCGCGATTCCCGCCGCTCCCGTTCCATCGATCACCGTACCGCCGTGCAGCACGAGATCGAAGTCGGCCTCACACCCGGCGGCAGCAAACAGCAGGGGGATGAGCGCTTGCAGGGCAGCCCCGCCACCACACCGCCGGGGCCCCGAACGAGACCCGTCGGATGGATCAGGCTTCCAGGACACACACGACGTCTCGTTGTTCAATCTCCCCCCTCGAGCAAGCGGCCGGCGGCGCGAGCACCGGGCGGTCCGCCGCCGCCCGGCCTCTCCGAACAAGGTGCGTCGTCCGACTCGGAGCCACCACCACACAACGCTGTTCTCCTCCAGGCCTCCCCGCCGAATACCTCTCGCGACCTCGTGTCGGGGACGCGCTTCCGCAACCCGGATCCCTGCACCCCCGCCGAAGCGTCGCATCCACCGATTGCAGAGCGCCGAGCAGCCACATACCATCGGCAACGAATCTCGAAGGAGCTCTGCCCCGTGAGCGAATCGCCTCGTCCCTGCCCTGTCGTTCTTCTTCCGACGGATCGGCCCGAGTGGTCTCGTCGGGATTTCATCAAGAGCGTCGTCGCCACGAGCTCGACGGTGTCGGGGCTTTCATACTTCGGAACGGGTGCCGCTTCGGCCCAGGCCGCCGGCACGGAGCGGCTTCTGACTCTGACCGTCAACGGCCAGACACGACGGGTCGACGTTCTGCCGAACGAAACGCTGGCCACCACGCTGCGCTACAAGCTGGGTCTCACGGGGACCAAGCTGGGCTGCGACAGAGCGGAGTGTGGCGCGTGTACCGTGCTCATCGATGGCACACCGATCTACGCCTGCTCGACCCTGACACACCGCGTCCGGAATCGATCTGTCCTCACGGTGGAGGGCCTGGAGACGGAGGACGGTGAGCTTCATCCCGTGCAGCGTGCGTTCATCGACGAACTCGCTCCTCAGTGCGGATTCTGTACACCGGGTCAGGTGATGTCGGCCGTCGCGCTGCTGCAGTCCAATCCACGCCCCTCGAGACAAGAAGCGCGGCAGGCCATGTCAGGCAATCTCTGTCGTTGCGGAGCGTATGAGCACTACCTCAATGGCGTGATGCGCGCCGCCCGGGAGTCATGAGATGGCGGAGCTGATCGGGAAAGACTTCACGCCCCCGGATGTGCGGGCGAAGGTGACCGGTGCCGCCCGGTATGCGGAAGACTTCCGCATGGACGGGATGCTGCACTGTCGCCTGCTCAAGTCACCCATGCCGCACGCCGTTGTTCGACGCATCGACGCCCGCCGTGCCCTGACGCTGCCGGGAGTCGTCGCGATTCTGACTGCGGACGAGGTACCGGAGCAGACGGCACCGGCCAACAACATCCTCACGAATGAGCCGCATTTCGTCGGGGAGCCGATTCTGGCAGTCGCAGCCGAGAGCGAGCAGGCCGCACAGGACGCGATCGATGCGATCGAAATCGATCTCGAGCCTCAGCCCTTCTGCACGGATCCGCTGCACAGTCTGCACCCCGACGGTCCCAACGCGCGAAGTGCCGGCAACACGTTCTCTAACCAGGATGGCGTTTTCGAGCACAAGTGGACGGCGTCCGACTTCGAAGCGGTGTCCGACAATGAAATGCCCATGGGCCCTCCGGCTGCCGAGTGGACCTACGGGGATCTGGAGAAAGGCTTCCGGGAGGCTGCACTGGTCCTCGATGAGAGCTTCGTGACGGCAAGCACGGCACACCACTCCATGGAGCCGCGCACGGCGTTCTCCTACTGGCGCAACGGGACGTGCTATGTGCACGGATCGACGCAGAGCCAGTCGATCGTTCATCCGGGCCTGGCGAACTACATCGGCATCGAACCGGAGAAACTGGTCTTCATTTCGGAATTCTGCGGAGGAGGCTTCGGGTCGAAAGCGTCAGCCTACCCGCTGATGGCGATCCCGGCCTTCATGTCGAAGAAGACAGGCCGGCCCGTGATGATGCGAGTCAGTCGGGCGGAAGAGTACTTCCTGGGGTCGGCACGGTGCGGGTTCCAGGGCCGCATCCGCATGGGCTTCAGATCGGACGGGCGGGTGACCGCCTGCGACCTCTACATCGTGCAGGAAAACGGACCCAACCGGGGCTTCGGTGATCTGGGAAGTGCCGCTGGTGCCGTATCGCTGGTCTATACCCCGGAGGCGATGCGTTACCGGGGGATCTCTGTCCTGACCAATACGCCGCCCCGCGGTGCACAGCGGGGGCCGGGGCAGAATCAGATCGCCTGTGCGGTCGAACCTCTTCTGGACAAGGCAGCTCGTGAGCTGGGTCTGGATCAGGTCGCCATCCGGGAGATCAACGCACCCGACAGCTCAGCGCTCTACGGCGGGAGCCGCGGGCCCGTCACGAGCGCGCACCTCGGTGAGGCGCTCGACCAGGGGGCGCGGCAGTTCGGGTGGGCTGAGCGTCGAGCCCGAAGCGGAGAGCGCAACGGCTCGAAGGTTCGGGGCGTGGGGGTCGGACAGGCCTATCATGCCGCCGGCTCCAGCGGTTTCGACGGCCTCGTGCGCATCGACGAGAACGGAGTCCTTCACATCCACACGGGCATCGGTAACCTGGGGACGTACTCCTACGCGTCGACCTCGCGCGTAGCGGCAGAAGTACTGGGATACGACTGGGCAAACTGTGTGATCCATCGGGGAGACTCGAGCCGCCATCTTCCGTGGAACAACGGTCAGTTCGGCAGCAACACCTCCTTTACGATGACCCGCACGAACTACGTCGCGGCCGTCGACGCACTCCAAAAGCTGAAGCAGATCGCGTCGATTCGGGTCGGAGGAAACCCCAACGAGTGGCAGGTTCAGAATGAGACACTTACACACCGCGGCAATGCCAACTGGCGCGTCAGCTTCGCCCAGGCCGCCCGGTGGGCTATCGCCATGGGTGGTGCGTACAGCGGGATGAACCTGCCCGATGATATCAATCCGATGACGCGGCGCTCGGCAGAAGCACTCGCCGGCACCGGCCTGATCGGCGTTGCCCGGGATCCTCGACACTCCGGTACCGTGCCAGCGCTCGCCGCCGGCTTCATCGAGATCGAGCTCGATCTCGAGACGGGTCGAGTAGACATCCTCGACTACCTGGGGGTCGCGGACTGCGGGGTGGTCCTGCATCCACAGTCATTGGCTACTCAGGTGCGCGGTGGTGCCGTCATGGGCTTCGGCATGGCCCTGACAGAACGACACGTCTACGACCCGCAGTGGGGCCTGCCCGCAGCGGTCGGCCTGTACCAGGCCAAGCCGCCGACCAGCCTCGACATCCCCGATACGACGGAGTGGGCCGCAGTCGAAATCCCGGATCCGGAAAACCCCGTCGGGGCAAAGGGGATCGGAGAGCCACTCATGGGTTGCGCAGCTGCAGCACTGCTGTGCGCCGTCTCTGATGCGCTCGACGGGCACTTGTTCCATCGCAATCCCGTTACGACCGACATGATCGTCAATGCAGCTGCGAGACGCTCACCGTCGTACGCTCCGCTCGCCGTAAACAGTCAGTAGGAGGAGTCATGCTCAGTGATGCGATGACGGGGTTCGACCTCCTTCAGCCCACGACCATCGACGACGCCATCGATCTGCTGGATCGACACGGCCGCGAGGCGTGGATTCTCGCCGGAGGATACGACAGCCTCGACTGGTTCAAGGATCGTGTGAAACAGCCGCGCGTCGTCATCGACCTCGAGCGGGTTGCGGAGTTGCAGGGCGTACGGATCGCTGACGGCGGACTCGAGATCGGTGCGATGACCACCCTCACCGAACTCGCGCGGAATGACGAGATACTCGGCCGATACGGACTCCTCGCCTCTGCCGCTTCCAAGGTGGCCAGCCCTCAAATCCGAAACGCGGCGACTCTGGGCGGGAACCTCTGCCAGGACACGCGGTGCTGGTACTACCGGTATGGCGTGGATTGCTACCGTGCCGGTGGGAATACTTGCTATGCTGCCGCACCGGACGCGATGAACCGTGAGCACGCGGTATTCGGCGCGAGCCGGTGTGTAGCCGTGTCCCCCTCCGATACGGCCCCGGCACTCGTCGCTCTCGATGCACAGATGGTCGTCCGGAACGCCCGCGGTGAGAGAACCATCGACGCGGCTGAGTTCTTCATGCCGCCGGCCATAGACATCCGGCGCATGACCGTGTTGGAGCCCGGCGATCTGCTCACGACGATTCGTATCCCGGATACATGGGCGGGGGCCGACTTCTATTTCGAGAAGGTTGCCGACCGACAGTCGTGGGACTTCGCTCTGGTCAGTATCGCGGCTGCGTTCCGGATGGATGGCCCCACGATTCAGGAAGCCCGAATCGTTGCCGGCGCAGTCCAGTGTGTTCCCCGTCGATTCGAGCCGGTGGAGCGCATGCTTCGGGGTGAGGGGCGTACGGCTGCGCTCGCGGAGCGAGCCGGCGAACTCGCGACTCGCGGCGCCGAGCCGCTCGGCAAGAACGAGTACAAGGTCGTGCTCGTGGAGAACCTCGTGAAGCGGGCTGTTGCAGGATGACGCACGCCTCCTGAGGAGACTCTGTCCCTCGGGGGCTTGGTACACCCTCACCAGACCTTTACGTTGGCGACCCTCCGCAGCCGATTTCGTGCAGGTCACTTTCCCCTCGCGACCATCTACCACCGAGGTACGATCGATGAGGTCCCTCTTCGCACTTCTCATCGCGGGCGTCCTGTCCGCGCAGGCCGCTCCCCTCGACGCCCAGACCGCCAACGTTCCGTCGATCTCCGACCGAACCGCCGGGATGGAACGGATCGAAGGCTATTTCAACCTGTACTGGGACGGATCCACCGGATCGCTCTTCTGGGAGATCGACGAACTCGGGACGGAGTTCCTCTACCAGATCTCCATGGGGTCCGGTCTCGGTAGCAACCCGATCGGCATCGACCGCGGTCAACTTCGGGGGACGCACGTCCTGAGCGCGGAACGTGTCGGCCCGCGGATCCTTCTGGTCGAGCCCAATTATCAGTATGTAGCTCGTAGTGAGAACCAGACGGAAGTGCAGGCGGTCCGGGACGCCTTCGCGCCCTCGGTTCACTGGGGGTTTGACATCGCCGCGGAGACGGATGGCCGAGTGCTCGTCGACGCCACCGGCTTCTTCCTTCGCGACGCGCGAGGTGTCATCGACCAGATCGCCTCGCGTGGTCAGGGAAATTTTTCACTCGACCCTTCTCGCAGCGTCATCCACATGCCCGCCGTCGCCTCGTTCCCGGAGAACACCGAAGTGGAGGCGATGCTGACGTTCACAAGCCGCAATCCCGGCAACCTCGTGAACGGGGTCGCCGCCAGCGGCAATGCAATCACGCTGCGGCAACACCACTCGTTCATCCGACTGCCCGGACCTGGCTTCGAAACCCGCATCGCCGATCCACGCGTCGGGGTGAATGGCCCGAACGTCTACGACTACGCGACACCGATCGACGAAGACCGAACCCTCCGACTGGCCGCTCGGCACCGACTGGAACGCACGGACCCGAGCGCGGAACGTTCGCCCGCTGTCGAGCCGATCATCTATTACGTGGATCCGGGAACACCGGAGCCTGTCCGGTCCGCATTGATCGAGGGAGCCGCCTGGTGGAACCAGGCATTCGAGGCGGCCGGTTACGTCGATGCCTTCCAGGTGGAAGTGCTCCCCGAGGGTATCGATCCGCAGGACATGCGCTACAACATGATCCACTGGACGCATCGTCGGACGCGTGGATACTCCTACGGCAATACCGTGATCGACCCACGGACGGGAGAAATCATCCGTGGTGTGGTGAATCTCGGGAGTCTGCGACTCCGCCAGGACTACCTGCACGGTCAGGGGATGGTCCCGCCCTTTCCGACCGGGATTTCGCAACAACAGGACGCCGAACTCGGCGAGTTTTCCGACGCGCCGACCTACGAGTACCTCGCCCAGGTCGCACCGAACTCCGATGCAGTCGAGATGGCGCTGGATCGAGTGCGGCAGCTGTCTGCCCATGAGGTTGGCCATACCATCGGCTTCCCGCACAACTACATCTCCAGCGCCTACGGGCGTGAAAGCGTGATGGACTATCCCGCGCCCTACGCGGAGATCGACAGCAACGGCGACATCGACCTGTCGAACGCGTACATCCAGCGTATCGGAACGTACGACGAACTGTCGGTGAACTGGCTCTACCGCGATTTCCCGGATGGAGTCGACGAGGTGGCCGCTCTGCGCGCGATCGCGGATCAGGGTGTCCGGGACGGGCTGCTCTACATGGGCCACACGAACAACAACTTCATCGGAGCAGCCCACCAGTATGCCGGCGTATGGGACAACGGGTCCAACCTCGTCGATCACCTGAAGCTCGAGTTGCGGATTCGAAACATCGGGCTCGAACGCTTCAGCACCGACGTGATCCGACCGGGTGAGCCGCTGTCCGATCTCGAATACGTGCTGCTCCCGCTGTATATGCACCACCGTTTTCAGCTTCGTTCGGCTGTCCAGAGTCTCGGGGGTGCGGACTACCGCTACGCCCTCAAGGGAGACGGCCAGATCCCCTTCGCGATCATCGACGGAGCCGAACAGCGTGATGCCCTCGAGACCGTCCTGTCTACACTCGACGTCGACTTTCTGGCCCTCCCGGAGGAGATCGTCGCGATGATCCCTCCCCCCGCATTTCGGCATGCCGGGGGCGAAGTCTTCGAGGGGTACACCGAACAGATCTTCGACCCGATCGCAGCGGCCGAGGCCTCGGCGGCGTTCACTGTGGGCGAGGTTCTCCATCCCCAGCGGATGGCACGCCTCGTTCTCTACGGCAGCATGGGCGATTACCCGGATCTGGAGGAGGTCGTCGACCGTCTGATCGATGTTACATGGGGCGCTGACGTCGGAGGCGACGAGTACCGTCAGCGCATCCTGCACGTGGTGCAGCGTACGGTCATCGATCAGATGATGCAGCAGGCGACGCTGGACGGGAACGCACCTGACGTTCGAGCCATCCTCGCGGACCGGCTCGAATCCATGGCTACCCAGCTGGAGGCCGACGGGAACCCGTCGCCACACGAGCGACTGGCTGCGGCTGATATCCGACGTTGGCAGGCGCGCATCGAGAATACCATTCCGGGACCAGCGATTCAGCTCCCCGCCGGCGACCCGATTGGTGGCAGTCCACGTGGAGGAAGCCCTCGCGGAGGAAGTCCGCGGTAG
>Ga0181573_10003510_pt1 | contig 13788 bp, 13 predicted proteins | sample 101ome_25_FD_148643 | JGI IMG/M metagenome (GOLD analysis project Ga0181573, IMG submission 148643) | Coastal salt marsh microbial communities from the Groves Creek Marsh, Skidaway Island, Georgia - 101409BT metaG (spades assembly) | ecosystem: Environmental > Aquatic > Marine > Intertidal zone...
TGCAGCGCGGGTGACGATGCCAATGCACAGATTGACCAGCATCATGGTCAGCATAATGGGTAACGCGATGAGTATGCCGCCAAGGAAGACCATGGCGGTCCACTCGATAAAATTCGCCAGCGTTTCGGTAAAGTTGATCTCGCCACCGATGGGCATGACTTCAAAGCTCATCAAAATGAGCTGTATTAAAAGCAAATGGCCCCCAATCGATAGGAAAATCAGCGTGGACATAACCACGAGAAAGGATGCCAGCACGGGCACCCTGCCAATATTGGGATCTACCGTTTGAGCCATACCCAGACCCATGCTCATTGAGAGCGTTTGCCCAGCCACCACCAGCGCGGCGTTCACCACCTGCAGCACCACGGCGAATAACAGACCAACGACTAGTTCGCGGATGATCAACAGCAAACCCGGCGCGCTGACGGGATCAATAGCCGGAAGGTTGAGGGTAGGGTAGATGAAAATCGTGAGCACCACGGCGAGCGCGACCCGAATGCGCACGGAAACCACTTTGAGAGATACCAGTGGCGCAGCGAGTAATAGTGCCGAGATCCGTAAAAGGGGAATCAAACCCGTGGCCAGCATTTGCACCACATCATCGAGGATGAGGTTCATCGCGAGAAGACTTGGGGGATCATGTCAAATATCGTGATGAACATGTCCGAGAGTATAGTCAGCTGATAATCACCAAATATGAGAAGCGCTGCCACCAGGGCAGCCAACTTGGGGATAAAACTGAGGGTCATCTCCTGAATAGACGTCGCTGCCTGAAACACGCCGACAACTAAACCCACCGATAGCGCAATCAAAAGCACGGGACCTGCCACATAAATGACAGTCCAGATCGCCTCCCTGCCAATGCTGAGGATTTCAGTCGTCTCCATTTCATCAATCCCTAAACGTAACTGCCGGTAAGTGAGGTCATGAGCAACAGCCAGCCGTCTACCATGACAAACAGCAATAACTTAAAGGGCAGGGAGATGATCATGGGGGAGAGCATCATCATGCCCATGGACATGAGCACACTGGCCACCACCATGTCGATGATGATGAAGGGGATATAGAGCATAAAGCCAATGGTAAAGGCGCTTTTTATCTCTGAGGTGATAAACGCCGGCACTAAAACAGTGAGGGGGGTATCCATGGGCGCCGCAATATCCGGGTTATCAGAAATAGCAACAAAGGTCTGTAAATCCTTCTCCCGAGTCTGGCGAAGCATAAAATCCTTCATCGGGATCTGTGCTGCATCAACCGCCGCTTCAAGTCCTATCTCGTCGTTACTGTAGGGAGCAATCGCATCGTCATAGACCTGAGTAAACACTGGCGCCATGATAAAAATGGTGAGAAAGAGCGCGATACCGAGCAAGATCTGATTCGGAGGCGTCTGGGCGGTGCCCATCGCTTGCCTGAGCAATGACAAGACAATGATGACCCGGGTAAAGCTGGTCATCATCAGTAATATCGAGGGCAACAAGGTAAGCACGGTCATCAGACCGAGCAATTGGAGCGTTACCGAGTACTCGGTTTCTCCGCTCTGGCCCTGAATGGCACTCAGAATCGGGATGGCCGCCTGGGCCGAGGCGTCTTTGGCCACAAACAGGCTGAGTGCCAATACCAGGTATCTCAGCATAATCCCCCCGTAGATGGGCCCGGTGCCTGACCGTGCCCCCGCGGCAGGGTCATTCAGGTCGGGTATTTGACAGTGAGCTCCCGGTCTCAGTTGAAGCGTGCGTTGACGCTGCACCGTCCTCGGTCGAGAGCTTTGCAATAGTGCTGATATTAGCGGGTGTCGCGCCAATTAAGAACCGTTCATTCTCCACTTCTACCAGCATCAGCTCGGCGGAGCGATTGAGGCGCACGCGACCCGTAATCCTGATAGGCATCCAGTTTTTTGTTGAATTCTGCACTCGGCGTAGCGCAATAAAACTCACGGCCATTGCTACCGCCACAACAAAGAGCGCTGTTACCCAGCGGACCCAGCTCAGCTCGTCGGCCATGGCAATATCCGGGAATTAAAGTTTTTCGACGCGGTCTTCGGAGGGCAAAATGCGGGTGAGGCGAACACCGTAGCGATCGTTAACCAGAACCACCTCGCCCTGAGCAACCACCGTATTGTTGACCAGCAGATCCAGCGGCTCACCGGCGTTGCGCTCCAGCTCAATCACACTTCCCTGTTTGAGCCTAAGGAGATCACGAATCTTCAAGCGTGTTCTACCCACTTCGACAGAGAGTGTCACCGGTACGCTTTGTAGCACGTCGGCGCTGACCATGGCATCAAAACCCTTGGCCTGAGGTGAATCCTCGACGAGCTGCTCCAGGGAAACGTCAGCTACTTCTTCTTCATCACTCATGTGTCACTCCTAATACATCTCAGACGGGTCAGTATTCACGTCGCCGCCATCCAGAAGACGCTGCCCGCGCTACTCCGCCATTTCCACTGCCTGTACCAACCGAGCAGCGGCGAAGCCGTTTGCGGTGCCGACTTCGGCATCAAACAGCGGTATGTCATCTACCAATACGCGAGCCAGGTCAAATTTCTTCAGACCGAGCACCTGTCCCGGCTGCATGTTGTTGAAGTCGCCCAAGGTAAGATCAACTTCGCCCAGAATCACGCGATGCTCCAGCTCGGCATCGGATGCCGCACCAGCCAATTCGCGGGCCCAGACATCGTGATCGACAGAGGGGTCCTCGGAATCCTGCACCCGACCACGCAATACGTCCCTTATCGGCTTGAGCGTGGCGAAGGGATAAACAACATCGATGGCGCCGCGTTCCTTGCCGGGTAACTCCACTTCGAGGTGGCACACAATAACAAGGTCATTTTCATCAACGATTTGAACAAACGCGGGATTGATCTCTGAACCGACGTGCTCGCAGTTGATCTCCATAATGGGAGACCAAGCCTCGTGTATTGAGGCAAAAATCACCTCGAGCATGATGTTGATGATGCGGGTCTCGGTGGGGGTAAACATGCGCCCCGGGGGCAAGCCGTCAATACCACGTCCAAAACCGCCAAAAAAATTATCGAGCGAGGCGAACACGACGTTGGGGTCAATCACCACCATCGATGTGCCACGGAGCCCCGACAGCCGAACGGTATTAACCGAGAGCGGCGCCTTCAACCCTCTGGTGTATTCGGAGAAAGATAGCGTCTTCACACGGTCCGCGGTAATCCTCGGGCTGGTTCGCAAAACCTCCAGCAGTCCGAGGCGAAGATGCCGCGTAAAACGCTCGGTGATCATATCTACCGCAGCTAAATTGATGCCAATGGTAGTGTCTTCGGTTACCAGATTGTGTGGTTTGACCGAGCTACCCAACGCGCTATCCGGGTCGAGCAGAGCTGAATCTTCCTCAAAACCTTCGTCGGAGGTCAGTGCATTGAGCTCCTCCTCGGAAAGTCTGCTGCTATCTTCTGCCATAACCCACTCTCACCCAGCTACCAAAATCACTGAACCACGAACTCAGTGAACATAACTTCTTCCACACCACCGAAGTCTTCGTATTTCTCTAATACGGAGTTGACCGCAATCTTGAGCTGCTCAGCAAGGTCTGCGCGGAAATTCGGCTCTGACAGCCGGGTCTCGTCGATTTTGCGCATCACGTCCAGCATCTCTGAACGCACTGCAAAGGCATGCTTTTCCATATTCGCCACAACGCGATCATCGTAATGAGTCATGATGGCCACTTTAATTTGCATCACCTTTCTCGAATTAACGATGTTGGCGACCAGTGGGCGCTCAATTTCCATGTAAGTATTTTCAAAGCGCGTCAATTCGGGAGAGTCGAGGGTTTCCTTGCTGGGGCCCTTGGCAAGATCTTCTGCCCGCTGCCGGGCCTCGGCAGCGTCCATCTCCAACTGCTGTACCGTCGCTTCAATACGCTCAGCAGAGTCGGGATCGAAGTACCCTACAAAATACATGGTTGCCAAAACCGTAATGGCCAGAGCAACAATGACTCCGACGCCAATCAAGACATACCCGAGAATGGGGGACTTCTTGCCTTCTTCGCCTGCGTCTACTTCTTCATCAGCCATGGTGCTTTTCCATCCTTACTCGGGGCACGTCTCTATTATGCCCAAAAATCCACGGAATCCAGGTCGAGACCCAGCTCGATATCTTCTGATACTACATCCGCCGCAGTATCAGCTAAAAGCCTTTCATCAGCGGCTTGACGCTCGGCATTTTCAGCTCCGCCGTTACGCCCCTGCGCATTGCCTTGTTGTGACTCAGAACCTACCTGCAGCTGCGCGAGATTGATACCGCTCTGTTGCAGCGCATCGCGCAATCTGGGCAGCGAGTCACCCAATAATTCACGCGTCACCGCATTGCTTGAGTTAATCTGGGCGTCAAGACGACCATCGCGCATCTCCATGACAACATCGATGGCGCCCAACTCTCGGGGATTGACATTGAATGTCAGCCGATAGTGTCCCGCCGCAATATTGGCCGCCAAGCGCTGGCCGAGGGCTTCAGAGAGCGCTCGACCCGCCATCTCGCGGCCCGCCGGATTCTGATTCAAAGAAAACTGATTCGATCGCGCAGCGTCCGACAGACCCGCGCGATCAAGACCCGGTAAATTTTGCCTAAAGGATAATTCTCCCTGACCGGCCAAGCGGGCTGCACTGGACTCAGCGCCGTCACCCGGTACCAGCCCCGCGATGGGGGTCTGCGCGGTGGACGAACTCGTTACCGGCTTTTCGATCTGGGCACCCAACCGGGCCAGCTCAAGGGTTCTGGCCGTGACGAGATCACGCAGGGCGGTGACCGTTTCAACGTTCGCTACCTTGACGCCATCGGTGCTCGGCACACTGTCGGTCTTTATCGTGTTGCTCACGCTCTCGTTACGCATGCCGGCGCTGCGGAGCGCAAATCTATCGAGCGTTGCCTGAGACATTACCGTGGCCTCGGCCAAAGTGGGGCTGGCCACCGGTGCCAAGACCTGCGCGAGAGCGCTGGCAAGGGGTTTTGGGGCAGCCCGGCCACCCTCCCAATCGTCACCTGTAATAGCGACGCTGATTGGCTGCGGCTGAGATAACGCGCTCGCTCTAACAGCAGCAAGCTCCGGTTGCGTGGTGCTCATGAGCGCAGCCGACTGAGCCGCCGTCATTGCAGCAAGTGTCGAAGCATCTCGGACCGCGGACGGCGCCGTTTCAGTAATAAGCCGACTTAACTCCTGGGTGGCAGCGCCAGTTTGGGCAGACAGGGCCTGCAACGCTTGGGCGATCTGCGGGGCGATGTTCGCTGCCAATTGGGTCACATTGCCGCGGCTCTCGGGGGACTCATCCATCCATTTGGCCATCTCCGGCATCATCGATCCGCTGAGGTCGCGGAGCCACTGCTGAGAGACACTACCGCGATCAAACGAGAAAGCGTTCTGATCGAGCCATCGTGAAACCGCCGATTCCAGCTCCGCTACAGCCAGCGGTGAATTCAACGCATTTTGCGCTTGAGCCAGCTGTCCACCGGTCATCACTGGAACAGCAGTCTCAGCGAGCCTCGCAACCAGGACTTCCTCTGAGACGCCAGCAGAGGCCGCAATTGCAGGGTGTTCATTCATCCATTGGGCGGCCACCGGTTGTATGGCGGCGCGCAGCTGTTGCTCCAGGGCGACTTGCGCCAGCGCGCCCGAACCGGACAGTACCTTCCACCGATCCACGACCGGCTGAATTTCTGCGGCAACGACGTTGGCGAGCTCGGACAGGCTGGCCTCATCGCTCTCTTTGCCATCCGCAAGAAGCGTGGCAATCGCGGTATTCAAAGCTTCGCCCATCGACGCCGCAGTTATGGATTGGTCAGCGCCTGCGAGCGCTGCTTGGTCAGCACCAACGAAGCGCTGAGCCCCCTGATTGGATAAGGCCCAGTCGGAAATAGCCTGAGCCACTGCGTGTGCCAAGGCACCCTCTGGTGTTGCAGGATTGGCGGCGTCATTGGCACCTGCGGGGAAAAGCTCCGCCAGCGCAGCGGATGAGAGCCCACTGGCCTGGGCGAATTTCAATATTGCGGAGGGCTCAACCGGAGCTCCCAAGACCAACAGATCGAAGCCAGGCAATGCGGTGCTGGACTGGGGCTGCTCGGCAACCGGTGCCGATGCAACTGGCGCTTCAGTCACCGAAGTCGCAACAGTAGCCCCTTGGTTGGGGGTGGGTGCCACCGGCAACTGCTTGCCGGTCGTAACACCCGCCTGTGCCTCTTCAGATGCCGCCAGCGCGCGCTTAAACGCGGTACCTGAGCCGGTATTCGGCGCCGACGGGGCGCTGGAACCTGTTGATTTACCGAGGTTTCCTAGCAGCTTGGCTATGTCTGATCCGATCTGAGAGTCCACAATTCAATCGCTTATCACATTGTTTACTATAAGTAGTTAATGCAAGTCGCGTGCCAAGTCTGCTCTGGCATAACTCTGAACCGCCCACTCATCGATGGCGTCAATCTCAATGCGCTCCCGCTGCATGCGGCGGGTGTCGAGGGTCTGCTGCTGTAAATGTTCGTATTTTTGCAGCACCTGCAGGGTTTTTTGATTTTGCTGCTGGGCGCGTCCAATCAGGTCCCTGAGTTCCATCAGCTGGCCCTCACAGTTGTTGCGCAAAACGTCCAGATCGGCCAGAAAGGACTTCATCACACGCCAATCGGCGATTTCCTGCCGGGTGTTAACGGTGAGTTGTTGACGAAAATGCTGTTGTCGCTCAGCCACCTTATCGCGATTGGTCTCAGCTTCCCTCAGATGCCGGCGCAATTCAGCCAATCGGCTGAGTTCCTGTTGGTTCCGGCGTCGGTATTTCTGAACGAGGGGATCCCACTTAGTGGCCATGCTGACCCCGCGCTACAATTTGCGCCATCGCTGCGGCCGCTTGATCCATCGAGCACGACTCCGTGGCTTCCTGCCGGAGAAAATCCAGCATCATGGGCCTGATGGCAATCGCACGATCGAGCTCGGGGTCCGTGCCCTGTTCGTAGGCACCAACCATGATGAGATCGCGGTTCGCCTCATATAACGACCACAGTCGCCGAAAGTCCGTCGCCATTTTGATCTCGTGATGGCTCAGTACTTTTGATGCCAATCGCGAAATCGAGCCACGTAGATTGATGGCAGGGTAAACACCTGAGTCCGCCAATTCACGGGAGAGCATAATTTGACCATCGAGTGATGCCCGTGCCACCTCGACGATGGGGTCCATGCCCTCGTCGTGCTCGGACAGCACCGTGTAAACGCTGGTGATGGACCCCTCTCCGTCGCCGGGGCCACCCCTCTCTATCAGCTTTGGCAGGTCGCTGAACACGGACGGCGGATAACCTTTGTTCGTGGGCGGTTCACCCGTCGCCAGGCCGATTTCACGCTGGGCATGGGCGATCCGCGTCAGGCTGTCACACAACAACAACACATCGTTGCCCTGATCGCGAAAATACTCCGCCACCAGATGGGCCACCTCCGCTGCCTGCCGGCGCATGACCGACGCGCAGTCCGACGTAGCCAAAATCACCACCGCCTTGCGTAATCCCTCGGGACCCAGGCTCTCCGCCAAAAATTCGCCCGCCTCGCGGCCGCGCTCACCAATCAGGGCGAGTACCACCACATCGGCCACCGTGTGTCGGGTCATCATGCCCAGCAAGGTGCTCTTGCCCACACCCGAACCCGCAATCAGCCCCACGCGCTGACCTTTGGCCAGCGTCAATACGCCATTGATAGCACGCACACCCACATCGAGAGGCGTTTTTACCGCCTTCCGCTTCAGCGCAGGGATCGAGCGGCCAAAAAAGTGCGGCGTGAAGCGGGGATGAGCCAAGGGCTGCCCGTCTAGCGGGTTGCCCAAGGGATCGATAACGCGCCCGAGCAGGTGAGAGCCCACCGGCAGGCCGACCCGACGGTTGACCAGTCGGATTCGGCTCTCCCGGGACACGCCAACCGTATCTGAAAACGGTATCAGTTTGAGCGTCTCATCTGAAAACGCGACCACCTCCGCCGGCACGTTGGGTGCCGCAGGATCATCCGTCTCGATTTCACACATCGCCCCCAACGGTGCCTGCAAACCATCGCATTCGACAATATGGCCGGAGACGTGGCGGATCTTTGCCCATAACCAAGCCTCGGGGGAGATCAGGTGAGGCCAGTTCTGATCGGCTTGTGTCACCTGATCTCTCTCGGTTGGGTCATTCATGGCTCGATCGGCCGCTCGGGAAATTGCGCTACCAGCTGCTCACGAAGTTGAGCAAATTCACCCTCGAGCAACCGCTCAATCGCGATGTGATCATAGTGAATGGCGATATCCCCATCCGCCAACGCAGGATCAACCGACAATGTCACCGGCTGATCGGGGAACATTTCGGCGAGCCTTTCTGCAGGCACCCACTCCGCCATCGCCGCGGAGACCTTGATTTCGACGGGGAGGTCCTCTGGCAATTCCGCCTGCTGCAATGCCCGGCGTAAATAGTCCCTGAAAAAGCTTTCGTCCGTTTGCAGGGCCCGAAGGCAGACCGTCTTCGCAATATCAAGAGACAGATCGGTGACCACCGGCCATACGCGCGGTAATGCGGCCATCTCGCGCTGAATCACTGCCTCGATCCGTTCTGCCAGCGCTTCCCGTTGTTGATTCTCCAAATTGGATTGGCGAATCCCCTCCGCGACACCCTCCTGATAACGTGCCTCCAATAGCGTTTCCATATCAACGGGTGCTTCCGCAGACGGGGCATCCTCAACTTCGCCCTCCAACGGCTCATCACTTGCCTCTGGGCTCGCTACTCCATCTACGAATGCTTCAGCGTCATCGTCAGATTCATCACCGAGCTTGTGCCACTGAGTCGCCTCAAAACCCAACGATCGTTCTGATAAATCGCCGGCGAGGGAGGCCTCGCTGAAGGCTCTCGCTCGGCGATCGGCAGCGAGGAGCTCATTGAGCTCCCAAACAACAGTGTCAGTGGCTTTAGACAAAGTCATCTCCGCGACCTGCCAGCACCAGTTCACCCGCATCCGACAGCTTTCTCGCGATTCTCATGATGTTCTTCTGTGCGTCCTCCACATCGGAAATACGCATGGGGCCCTTGGACTCCATATCATCAATAAACATGGCTTTCGCACGTTGCGACATGTTGTCGAAGAACTTGTCACGGGTTTCTTCACTGGCGCCTTTGAGTGCCACCATCAGCAGATCCGACTCGATGTTTCTCATCATGACCTGAATAGCGCGATTATCAACCATCGACAGATTTTCAAAGGTGAACATGTTGTCCTGAATTTGCAGCGTCAGCTCTTCATCCAGGCTAGTCAGGGCCTGCATCACCGAGGTTTCCATATCCACTTTGACAAAGTTCATGATCTTGGCGGCGGTTTTAACACCACCAAAGCTGGAAGATTGGGCAGAAGAGTTACTGGAGAACTGGGCAGCCATAATTCTCTCAAGCTCGTCCATTGCCGAGGGCTGCACGGTCTCCAGTCGCGCCACACGCTGCATCACTTCACCGCGGTTTTCTGGGGGAAGGAAACTGAGCACGTCGGCTGCGACATCGTACTCCAGTACGGAAAGAATAATCGCGATCACCTGCGGATGCTCATTGATAATCATGTCGGAGATCGCGCGGGCATCCATCCAGCGAAGGATCTCAAGGCCTTTGGTGGAACCCCCAGGCAGAATCCTACTGAGCACGGTGCTGGCTTTGTCCTCACCCAGAGCGCGCTTCAAAACTGACTCCACATAATCAGTGGTGCCCAAACCCAGATTGGTCTGCTGTTTGATCGTGCCAACGAAATCATCGAGCACCGCACTCACCGTTTCCTGAGAGAGATCCACCACGCCCACCATCGAGGAGCCCAATGCCTGCACCTCACGGGGATTTAGGTAGCGAATAATGTCCGATGCCTGCGTCTCGCCCATCAACAACATGATGACGGCCGCACGCTCGGTGGAGGTCATCGTCTCCAGTTCAGCGCGAACCACGTCGGAGAGTTCTTTAACGTCCTCGGCGGGTGCCGGTTTCTTTGCCGCTTCAGCCATGGTGTAACCCCCTTAAACGGGCTTGATCATCTTCTTCAACACGTTAGCCACACGCCCCGCGTCCTCTGCCACCAACAAGCGCACGATCGCCACTTTGTCATCGTAGCTGTTTGCTGTGTCGAGCATATCTGCAGAAATCGCTGACTTTTTGGGCTTAAGCTTGGCTTTAATCTCGTCAAGCGACTCGCCGTCCTCCAGCGCTTTTCTGTCCGCCATACTGAGTTCGCCATCAACAAGCTGCTCAGCCAGCAGCGCTTCATTTTCCTCAATCTTGGGCATGTAAACCCGCAGGACCGGCGCAATCACCAAGAGAAAGAAAGCGATCAGACCAATAGACGTCATACCATGTCGGCCCCATTCGATAATGGCGGGGTCCTTGTGCCAGGGCAAATGATAGTCCTGAGGTGGATCTGTAAAGAAAGGGGCCGACGTCAGGGTAAGGCTATCACCCCGCGCCGCGTCATAGGGCAAGGCAGTCAGTACCAGCGCGCGTAATCGCTCCAGCTCGTCAGCCATAAACTGCTGCAATTCGGCAGCGGGAATTGGTGCCAGGGACGCAGCTGCTCCTCCGAGGGCGTCACCCTCTCCATCAGCGCCTGCCTCGAGAAGGTCCCCGGCCGGGGTCGGCTGCTCATCAAGGGACGCATAGTAGCGGCGCTTCGCCAGATCCCTGACAGATTCCTCATTGACAATGACGCCCGCCGTCATCGATGTCACGCGCCCCGCCTGTTCCTTGACAAAGGTGATCTCTTTATCCAGCTCATAATTGCGCGTGGTTTGCTCGCGTTCGGTGGTCGCCGTCTGGGTATTGGTCGGGTTTGCCGCCACCTCGCCCTCTGGCACCACTTCGGGCTGATCGGGGGGAATATTCGTCGTGCCGCCAGGCACGCCGGACGCCGCAATGCCCGTTTGTGAGTCTGCCGTAATCACTTCGGATCGTACCTCAGCTCGGTCTGGCTCGAAGTCGAGGTATTGCTCGCGTGTGGTTTCGCGCTGGGTAAAATCCATCTCGAGGTTTACAACTGTACGGACATTGCCGCCGCCGAGCGCTGGGATCAGGAGCTCGCGGATACGCTCGGCCAATTCAGCCTCGCGCTCGGCCTCAAACCGGGCATTATTCAGCGCCGGCGTCCCATCCTTGTCGGCGTTGCTACCCGTCAACAAGTTGCCGTAATGATCGACCACCGTCACATCCTGCGTCGCCAGGTAGGGCACGCTGGCACTGACCAGATGAACGATGGAGAGCACCTGCGCCGGGTCCACCACGCGCCCCCGATACGGCTTTACAATAACGGACGCCTTGGCGGGCTGCCGGTCGCGGACAAATACGCTTTGTTTTGGTGCCGCAAGATGCACGCGCGCCGTTTCGATGGTACTGATCTCGGTAATCGTTCGGGCCAGCTCAATCTCAATCGCATTGTTATATTTGACTTGCTCCATAAACTGACTGGTGGTCATGGAACTGCCTTCTGCAAGGCTTCCCATGCCGCCTTCAGCCGCGGCCCGGGGGATGCCCTGAGAGGCGAGGAAAATACGTGCGGCTTGGAAGTCGTTTTCGGGCACCTCCAGGCGGCCGGTCGACTTGTTAATTCTCACATCGTAATTGGCGGCTTTGAGCGCCTCGAAAGCCAGCTGCACATCGGCAGATTCGAAACCGTCCGACACGCTACGAAAGGGCGTAGAGGTCATAATGGACCAGAAAATAAGCACCACGAGGAGCGACAGCAGACCAATAATCGCGGGCATCGCACGCTTTACCGCTGGCTGCGACATCACATCGCGCACTGCGGGCAGAGGCGCCCCCTGATTGGCCGCACCACCCGCACCTTGTTCAGCAGGCACGGCGGCTTTGCCGGACTCCGCAGGGGGGTTGGTTGTATCGTCCACTTCGGTCGCCGATCCCTCAATCAAAGGGCGTTGCTCGAGTGCTGCTTCCATTATCTCTTACCTCATTGTCCACATGCCCGGCGCTTTATACCGGCATGCTCATGACATCCTGATAGGCTTTCAGAACTTTATTGCGCACCTGCAAAGTGGCCTCAAAAGCCACCGATGCGCGCTGCGAATCAATGAGGACGTCTGTGACACTGACATCACCGCGCGCCTCAAAATTAGTTTTTGTCTCGGCTGATTGCATTTGCGTTTCATTTACGGACCGGATGGCTGCAAGCAAATCAGACGCGAAACGGGATTGCTGTTGCTCATTACTGACTCGAAGAGACGCGTCGGCCGCTTGGCTGTTGGCCAACTCGGCCTGCCGGATGACGTTCATCACGCCCTGCATGTTTGCTCTATCAATCATGAGGCACCTATCGATTGCATGGCGTCGGGTTCAGACGCCTTGAGTTTCTGGAGTTTGTGGCGCAGCGTTCTTGGGCTAATACCCAAGCGCTCAGCGGCTTCTTTTTTGGAATCGGTCTCCTGCAGCGCAGCCTGGATCAACTGCCATTCGGCTTGCTCCTTGGCGGATACCAAATCTTGGTCTGCGTTCACGCCAAATTCGGACATCGGCGGCGCGGCGGCAGGGGCCGACGCACTGGCGGACGCAGTCGCACTGAGCGTGTCGGGAGAAAACTCCAACGCGTCAAAATAAATGTGCTCGGGTTGAATCACGTTATGAATAGCGAGCACTTTTGCCCGGCAAATGACGTTATCCAACTCGCGAACGTTACCCGGCCAGTCGTGGGTCATCAGTTGTTGGATGGCGGCTTCTTCGATCTGCATGCTGAGCCCGGCCAGCTGTTCTGAGGCGGCAAAGGTAATCGCCAGCTGGCGAATATCCTGGGGGCGCTCCTTCAGCGGCGGTATACCGATATGAAAGGCATTCAGGCGATAGAGCAAGTCTTCTCTGAACTCACCTCGCTTGACCAGCTCCACCAAATTTCGGTTGGTCGCTGCAACGAGGCGAACGTCAAAATGAATCTCTTTAGTGCTGCCGATGCGCGCTGCTTTACGTTCCTGAATAACGCGCAACAGCTTAGGTTGGATATGAAGCGGCAACTCGCCCACCTCATCGAGAAACAAGGTGCCGTTGTGTGCCTCTTCAAAGATACCGGGCTGGTCTTTGATCGCGCCAGTAAACGACCCCTTGATATGCCCAAACAAAATACTTTCTACCAAATGTTCAGGCATCGCCGAGCAGTTCAGCGCGATAAACGGGCCAGAGGAGCGATTAGAGGCGTTGTGCAGAATCTGAGCGACCACTTCTTTGCCCACGCCCGAGGGGCCAGAAAGCAGTGCAGTCACATCTACCTGAGCGACGCGCTGAACCAACGCGAGCATGGCTTTGCTGGTCGGGTCACTGAAAACCACCTGCTTGCGCTGGCCCCGCGCATCAATACTCGGTTGCGTGCCTCCCTCAAGTGACTGGGGCGGCTGGGACGCACCCGCCTCCCATGCGGCGTGCACCTGATTCAGGATGAGCGTCCAGTCTGCGGCTTCAGAATAGGTTTCTAAGGCGCCAAAATGTGCCAGTCCGGCGAGATGCGCCAGTTTGACGTCGCCCTCGGGGCATAACAGGACGGAACCCTCCGGCGACTGCTGCAAGACCTGCTGCAAATAGCGCGCCTCAACCGGCCAGGCAGGACCTACCGCTATGCAGGAGGGGCTGCCTTGCGCTGCCCTCGCGGCAAAAGTATCGGGCGCCTGAGTGAGAAGAAGCTGCTTGTCGGCAAACGCATGCAGACATTCCTCGGGAAAGCCTGTCCCGCGAACAGCCAGCACATTGAGCTGAGAATCTGCAATGGAGCTTCTTGACACTGAATCGCTTCCCCCTACGTGTAAGCACACTAAAGCAAGGGCAGGGC
>Ga0181573_10003515_pt1 | contig 13774 bp, 8 predicted proteins | sample 101ome_25_FD_148643 | JGI IMG/M metagenome (GOLD analysis project Ga0181573, IMG submission 148643) | Coastal salt marsh microbial communities from the Groves Creek Marsh, Skidaway Island, Georgia - 101409BT metaG (spades assembly) | ecosystem: Environmental > Aquatic > Marine > Intertidal zone...
GCGCTCGTCAGTCGTCTCATGCGTTTGGGTGCATTCATCCGCTCGCGGCAAACCGCCGCCGTGTCGCATGACCAGGTACGAGTCGAACCCCAGCGCGGCGTTGATGAGGAGCTTTCCCTTGGCGGCGCACACGAGCGTGGGGAGCCACCTGCTCTCCCGCGTGTCCGTGAGCAGGTACACGCAGTCGTGCGCGTCGATGAGGTCCTCCAGCCGTCTTACATCGTCGAGCACGGCCGGCACGTCGGCGTCGGGCACGGGGTGTCCGGGCATCGGAATCGTCAGCCTAACGCCCTCCGCGTTCACCCCGGGGAAGATCCTCCGCAGCGCCGTCGCCGCCGCCTCCGCCTTCGGCTTACCCCCGCCGAGGCAGTCCTCGAACTCGAACAGCGACTGGCGAACCGGATTGGAGAAGGACACGTCGCCGCCGTCCACGAACGTCACTCCGCGCACGCCCCACCCGAGCAGACACCTGGCGACGGCGCATCCCAGCGTTCCGGCGCCGAGCAGCAGACACCGCGTCGACGCGACCTCGGCGACTCGCAACTGCGGCAGCAGCCTCCATCGCATGAGCTTGAGGTTCAGGTCGACCGCCTGGGACGCGAGCCTCGCGGGGTCCATCGACGACCCGAGGTTCGCCAGCCGAGGTCCCGGTCGGCCGCTCGCGTTGACCTCCCAGCCGACGCCCTTCGGATCTTCGACGTCGGCGTCCGAGACGACGGGAAGGACGCACTCGAACACCGGGGACGCGCGGGGGCACACGCGCCCGGCGAGTTTACGCACGGCGAGCACCCGAACGCGGCGCGGGGCGCCCGCCGCGCCCGCGCCGGCCGTTTCGCCGGCCGTTTCGGTCTCCCTCGTCGTTCGGACGGCGAGCCACGACAGGACGTTTCGCAGCGCCCAACCGGGATGCCCGCCCGACGCGCACGGATCGACGAACGCGAGCGTCCACGTCGATGGATCGCGCGTTCGCACCGATGCGATCGATGGCGGCTCGCACGTGCCGGTGGCGTCATCGACGATCCACCACGCGCGCGCCGGGTCTCCCGCGTCGCGCCGAAGCATCGCCTCGCATCCGCGCGAAATCTCGTCGGCGATCGCGCCGAGCTCGACGTGTTCCGCGAGCGGGCCGCGCGAGATGACCTTGGCGGGAACGTCGAGCTTGAGCGCCGGGAACGCGAACCAGTAGTAGAAGCTCCATTTCTTCAGGTCCGCGTACGTCAGGGCGATGAAGGGCGTCAGTAACGCGGCGTCCGAGTCGGCTCGTCCCGATCGAATATCCTCCGCGAGCCTCTTCGCGGCGTTTGACATGAGCGTCCCGCGGTCGAACGCGCGGAACCGCTCGAGGGTGTTGACGTTGACCAAGGTCCCGGGCATCTCGAGCCTGCCGGACGCGGCGACGTCCCGCGCGCGAGCGGCGAGCTCGGACTCGTCGCCGGTGCCGAACGCGCGGGCGTCCAGCTGGCACGGCGACGACACCACCGCGTTCTGCGCGGGGGTGTAGAGCGCGGTGATCAGCCACGGATCCTCGCTGAGCCCCGCGTTGTCCAGCTTGCGCCGCGCGAGCTCCGCCCAGAAACCCGGATCGACCGCGCTCTGCCACGGCTCGAACCGAAGGGTATCGGCGTCCGCCGGCATGGTCGGTATCCGCGCGCGCGGGTGGCGACGTCTCCAGTGGCGAGAAGGCACCTCCCATTTCTCGTGGGGTTCAAAACTCGGACGCGGGAAATTGGGAAAACTTTCGAATTGCGGAGTCAGCACCCGTCGACCCACTCGGCGCGGCGCGTATCGACCGCTCTCCGAGACGTCGAGCGCCGGAGCGCACGGAGCGCGAACTCCCCGGTGAACATGGGCGGCACCACCTCGCGCCTGCACGACTCCCTCGGAGGTGAGCGCGCGCCCACCCGTCACGTCGCCCGCCCCCTCGCTCCCCGCGCGATATTCTTTCGTTCGTCAGGGAACGTGACGCTGACCTTAAAGACCCGCTCCGCGCCCCGCTCCGCAGCCGTTCCCCCGCCGCCCGCGCCGTCGATGCCGCGTCTCAGCGACGCGAGCGCGGTGGGTTCCGCGGCCCCGACTCCGCGCGCGAGCGCGAACCTCTCCGGCGGCGGCGTCACAGCCCCAGCGCAGATACCGTCGTTATCCCACGGCCGGAGCAGTTTGGACTCAAGTTCAAGCACGCAGAGCGAGTTCTCGAAGAGCTGGGAGCGTCAGAGGGACCTGACGCGGGACAGGTTGCAGGAGCGCCTGTACTGAGAGGGAGCGAGAGCTCGAAACGGGAGAGGAGAGAAGGGGCGACGCGGAGCGGACGCGCGCGATGAACCGGCCGGCGCGCCCGGCGACTCGAGGATGGTCAACGTCGAGATGGATTTGATTGACGCGCCACGGTTACGATTTGATTTGTACTTGTACCAACACGCACTTTGCGGACTAATCGAAGAACGCGTGGCTCAGCGCCGCCTCGCACGACACCCGCGCGTCCCTCTCCGCCTCCATAAGCCGCTGGCACAGGTCCCAGCCCGCGCCGCCGTTCGCGTCGAGCGCGGCAAAGTCCATCGCGCCGTACTCGCCGCTCTTTTCGCCCCTAAACGCGTTCACGTCGAACCCAACCGCCGCGTAGTCGGCGAGGAACCGCTCCAACCCCGCGTCCGTCCGAAGACCGACGACCGCCAGCTGCAGCATGGTGCACCCGGCGCTCCAGCTGTCGAACCTGTCGGGCTTGTGCGCCTCCCACAGCTTACTCGCGTTGTCCTTGGTGGGTCTCGGCGAACCAAGGGGCAGGAGGTAGAGCTCGTCGGCTTTCGCGTAGCGCGGGTCCGCCGGTCCGTCGCCGGGGTAGTAGTTGAGCGTCTCCGGCAGCGGGAGGCACAGCGCCGCGGCACCGAGGTCGATGAGCTTCAGCACCCCGCCGTCCTTCTCCGCGGCGATGAGGTTGGCGGGCTTGACGTCCCTGTGCACGACGCCGCACTCGTGCAGCCGAGCGAGCGACGAGAGCAACTCTCGCATCGCCTTCTTGGTCACGCCGAGCTCCGTGGCGTCGGCGCACGACATCGCCGCCGCGAGCGGCTTCGTGCCCCGGCGCATCAGCGCCTCCACGGTGTTCTCCCCCTCGTTCGCCCACATCAGCCAGAGGCCCTCAGTGAGCGTCCCGTTGTAAATCTCGCCGCCGTCCTCGGCGCCGAGCTCGATGCACCCCATGAACCTCGCGCACGCGCCCTTGGCGTTGGCGTGCACGTGGTAGTTGATGTCCATCTCGCACTCCAGCAGCTCTTCGGCGGCCATGACGTCCACCTTGGCGTTCTTGAGCACGACGTCCTGGTCGCCCTTGAACACGCCGCGGAAGACCGTCCCGAAGTTCCCCGACCCGAGGGGCCCGGGAAGAACCTTGACGTCTTTGGGTTCCACTCCCGGGGTTCTGCGCAGCACCTTCGGCCCACCTCGCGCCTTGAGCTCGCGCTTCTCCTCCCAGTACCGCTTCGCATCCGCGGTTATGGTGAGCATGTCCTCGTCGTCCTCGAGCACCGCGCGCTCGAGCGTCAGGGTGACGTTCGGGCAGTCGGGTTCGCCGGCGAGTTCGTCCAGGATGGACTCGTACCATCGGTTCTCCAGCGATTGCGTCTCGCCGCCGGCGAACGATACGGCGACGAGGATGTCGCACGCCTGGATCATCCCGCTCTTGTCCGCGTTACCCCCGTCGACGAGCTCGGTGACGATCGCGCCCTTGCCCTTCTCGTCCAGGGGCTCGAGGACCATGCCCATCGGGCGGTCGATGGTGACGGTCAGGCGCTCCTTCTCGCCGGTGGCGATCTTGCAGTTCGCGGCGGTGAGCGGGGCGTCGGCCTTCTTATCCTTCGGATCCGCGGTCGTGGTCTTGTTGCCGCCGAACATGCCGCCGAACATCGCGCGCGGGGTGGTGGCGATGGGCTCGCGCGCGGTCGTCTGAGCGATGGTGCGAGGGAGCGAGGTGAGCGACGGGCTGACGCGGTTGGCGCGGGGGAGAAATTTCGTTATCCGGATGGGAAGGGTCGACGCACCTTGCGCGCGCGGAGGGGAGCGCCGACGACGGCGCGCGAGGCGATCATCGACATGACGTAAAACCTCTCGCGAAGAGGATGCCTGGCGCGGGAGATGCGCGCCTCCTCCGAGTGCCCGTCCAGACACCGACGGGTTGGGAACGTATATTCCTCCTCCTTCCTTCACGCCAGCCCGCCACCTGGCCAGCACGCCCGTCCCACACGCAAGCAAGGCGCCTTGGAGCCACAAAAGGCACTGGTGGTGATGAAAGGAATTTCTCTCGGTGAAGAAAACACTATGATACGCTCCGCTCACGTGAGCGACTACTTACGCGTCGAACGTCGGTCGCGCCTTTCGCGACCGCGCTCGGCGCCTCAACACGGACAAGACCCCCCCGCCCCCGCCGGCGACTGTCGACCGCACCGCTCCAACCGTGACGGTCCGACGATCCAATCGGCGGGCGCGCGCGGCACACGATCCATTACACGAGCTGCGCCAGCCACCGTCGCAGGATCGCCGTCTCCTCGTCTCCCAGTCGCTCGTGGCCCATGCCGTACACTCGGTGAAACTCCACGTTCGCCCCCATGGCGCCGAGCTTCTGCGCGGTGACCTGGCCAAACTCGAGCGGCAGGATGTCGTCGGTATCGCCGTGCACGACGAGCGCGTTCGTTCGAGTCGCCGCCGACGGGTCGGGCATCATCGGTGACGGGTACATGTCTCTCATGGGAAGGTACGAGCTCAGCGCGAACACCCCGCCGAGGTTGATCCCCGGGCCCAACGCGTTCGCGCCGTGCAGCGCCGCGGTGAGCGCCACCGCGCCTCCTTGGCTGAACCCGCCGAGGACAATCTTCTCGGGCGCGATGCCATCCTTCGCCACGAGCTCCTGGACGATGCCGGTGACGAACTGCGCGGACTGGAGCACGCGGGTTTGGTCGTCCACGAAGTCCTCGATGGAGCTGGTGAACTTGTCGATGTCGTACCACGACGGGATCATTCGCCCGCCCTCGACGGTGACGGGCATGACGGGTGCGTCGGGAAAGATCCACTTGACGCCCGGGAGCTTAATCAGGTTGGCGGCGATGCCCACGCCGTCGACGCCCCGCGCGTGCCCGCCGAGTCCGTGCAGGAAGATGACCGCCGCCTCCGCCCGCGCGTTCCCCGGCGGGTTCACCACCAAGGGCTCGGGATACTCCAGCCTGGGCTCCGCGCCGCCGGTGATCGTCGGCAGGTCGTATCCGAGCCCGAGGCAAACGCACGCGGTGACGACGAGGACCAGCGCCGCCGGGATGGCCATCAGAGCGGCGTTGTGCACGTAGTCCCTGAAGATGCGCGCGGGCGAACGACCGGCCGCCTCCTCCTTCTTGGCCGCCAGCAGCGGCTGCGCCTCGGGGGCGTACTTGCCCAAGCACGCGTGACAACTCATGTCGCTCGCCGCGAGATCCCCCGCTCTCGGTCAGTTTTTTCGCCGGGTGTTAGAGAAACGTCGCCGGTGCGTCGACGCGCTCTCCGCCGCTCGCTCGGCGACCTCCGAACGCGCGCGAGAGGTTCCGTCGCGTCGATATCGGTGGGAGGCGCGTTCGACGCGTCGCCTCGCGTCTCCGTGTGGGTCGCGGCGGGTGATGTCGAACGCTGGGGTGTTGAAAAACTCGTCCGTAGTGACACCGGTGGTGGTGCTTTAGCAGCGCGTGGCGCGTGGCAGCAGCTCATGCAGCTAAATTTTGCAGATTCTTATTCACACACGCGGAACTGATCACGCCGTCGGCCACGCTCGCTCGGTTAATACTGCTTAATACTGCTTCTTCTTCGGGGTCCTGGTGGATTTCCTCACCCCGCCTTTCATCACGGTGCCCTTCGCCTTCTTGGGCCGGTAGAGAAACATCTGGAGCAAGAGCAGCGCGTTCATGCCCGCGCTGAGCGCGAAGGCGAAAACCATCGAGCTCGAGCCCCCTTCCTGCTGGGTGGTGAACACCCTCGCGGCGCTGCCCGCGGTCATGAGGAACTGCGTCGTGGCGCTGAGCTCGCCGGTTGACTTGGCCTTGTGGTTGCCCCAGATCTGCGGCGCGCGGCCGAGGACGAGCACGGCGGTGGTGCAGTTGTACAGCGTCTCCAGGAAATCGCCCGGCGCGATGGCGATGATCATCGCGGCGAAGGCGTACCCGGCGGCGTGGGGTATGAGGCCGGGAACGCCGGACGCGATGGATTTGCGCTGACCACCCTTGCGGCCCAGTATGAGCATCAGGGCGAGGATCGCGAGGTTCTGGAAGAGGACGAAGAACATCTCCGCGTAGGATGCGAGCGCCATGTTGTTATGGGCGAAGTAGGCGATGGAGACGGTCCCCGCGACGACCTCGCTGAGGAACATCTGGAACTGGAGGCCCTGCGCCGATTTCGCGGCGATGATGCGGCGGATCTGGGGAACCTTGACCATCGCCGCGCCGCCGATGATGCCGGCGGACTGCGCGGGTGGGAAGGGACGGGGGATCGATGCCGCTGAGTCGAGGGTTTGATTTTGATTTCGAGGGAATTAATCGCCCGGGGCGAGGGGGCGGGTCTCACCAGGCCTTTGCTGACGGCGAACTTGACGCAGTCGGCGGAGGGCACCGCACCGGTAAAGACGCCGAGCACCTCATTGGCGCATCTCTCGATGGATAGGGCCATGATTCGCAACGCCGTGGGCGGAGCAGTGCCAATTCTCTCGGATGTTTGCTGGCAAAAAGGAAAATGCACAACGGTCCGCACAACGGCTGACCTGCTGACTGATGCACTGGCTGGCTGCCTGTTTTACCGCTCGACCAATGATCAGATCGCCTTGAGTGATCCGGATCTGCAGGCACTTGGCCGATTTGCCCCACACGGGACCGCCTGTCACTTCGACCCGCGACACTTCCGTCGGGACACGAATCGCTCACGATGTCCGCGACCGTCACGATGTCCGCCGTCGCCGCCAAGGCAGGCGCGCGCCTCTCCAGCCGCGCCATCTCCAAGCAGGTGCGAACCCCGACGAGCGCGCGTCCGCGACCAAACTTTATTCACAGCCACGTCGATAACCCTCTTTTCCCCTCTCGAAACCTCAGGCTCGCGCGCTCGCCGCGACGCCCCGCGTCGCCGCCAAGCCCCGCGCATCTCTCGCCGCGAAGGCTATGATCGTGACCATCGAGCACGAGGGCAAGACCTACGAGGTCGAGTGCGACGGCCACGACAACATCCTCGACGCCGCGCTCGACGCGGGCATCGAGAACCTCAGCTACGATTGCAAGATGGGCGTGTGCATGACCTGTCCGAGCCGGGTGACCGCGGGCAAGGTGGACCAGCAGGGGAGCATGCTGAGCGACGACGTCGAGGAGAAGGGGTTCGCGCTGCTCTGCTGTGCAAAGCCGCTGGGAGAGGGCGTCGTCATCAAAACCGTCACCGAGGAGGAGCTCCTCGACGAGCAGCTCTGCGCTTAGAGTTGGATAGAGCCATTTTAGCGAGGCTGGGCTTGTACGATCGATAGGGTCCTATGATTATTTGGTAACAAGTTCGCATAACTGAGTTTAAGCGTCACTAAGAATGCGCACGGAGAAATAGGAAAGGGCAACCCACGTCGACCGTATCAGTTCCGAGATTGAATCCACGTCGGACTCGAGATATTTCCGGTTCCGACGCTTTATGCGGGAGGGCGGATCTGGCGCGTCGACGCACTTTCGCCCGCTAACGCACGTTACGCACGCGACAAACGACCGCACATCATGTATACGCTCGCCATGAGCTCGCTCCCCGGCCTCCGCGTCACGGTGCGAGCCCGATACCGCCCCGAAGCCCAGTCGATCCGTTGTTGCTTTTTCATGCCGCGTAAAGCCCCTCCCCGTTCGCTTTTGTTCGCCCAGCTCGAGTTGACCCGGAGTCGTCCCCTTCGGACTCACCAGGCGAGCGCCCGCAAGGGACGCGTCCCGAAGGCTAAGGCGAAGGACGTCGAGCCTTGCGAAGCCGCCGATTTCAAGGGCATCAAGACCCGCGAGTACTCCTCCAACATCATATCGCGAGGGTCCGAACTCGAGCAGCTCAAGAAGCTCTCGCACCTCGTCCTCGAGACGGCCGCCGTCGGCGCGAGCACGTTCGAGGAGCTCGGCCCGCAGGCCGCGACGGTGTCCCCGTCCATCCTCCTTCACACCCTCCACGAGAACGCCACCGCCGACGTCGGCGCCCTGGAGGGAGCCATGGTGCGTCCTCGAACCCAAATTTCCATAGGAACATTCACCCGAAATTGATACCTTCGTATTTTCTCTCCCCGCGCCGCAACCTTCGTAATCTCTCGGCATCCCGCGGCTGACGCGCGCGACGAAACCCCTCGCGCTCAGGTGTACGAGCCGTGCAGCGTGGACTTCACCGGCTCCGAGGACGCCAGGCTCGAGTGCGTCATCGACAAGGCGTTCGTCAACCTCGGCGGCATGATGGCTGAGCGCGTCGGCGGCTTGGTCTCCATCGAGATCGTCGAGGACAAGGTCACCGCGCTCAACTCCGATAAGATCATCGCCAAGGCGAGGCACATGCGCGCAATGTTCGACGAGATCAACGTCGACCGCGAGAAGTACCTGTTCAAGATCCCCGGGACCTGGGCGGGCGTCGAGGCGGTTCAGGCGTTGGAGGCTGAGGGCGTTCGCTGCCACGTGACGCAGGTGCACTGCCTCGAGCAAGCCGCCGCGTTCGGCCGCGCGGGCGCCACCGTCGTCCAGCTCTACGTCGGCCGCCTGCAGGCGTGGTACAAGAGGCACCCGGTGCACCAGCTGTCCAACAAACTCCACGAAGCGTCCAACCACGGAATCGAGTTTGTTCGCCAGGTGAAGGCGACGTTTAAGACGGAGGGCCTCGACACCAAGATCATCGCGTCGTCCGTGCTGGACCGCGAGAACGCCCTGTCCCTGGCGGGCGTCGACTACATGCTGCTCAGCGACCGCGTGGTGAGCACGCTGAATAACGCCGACGCGTGCGATCAGATTGGCACCGGCGTGGTCGCCCGGGGCGGTAACGTCCCGACCGTCGGAGAGATCACGCAGGCGTCGTTCGAGGCGGCGCTGGGAATGTCGCCCGCGTACGAGGAGATCGAGGCGCACCTGGAGCTGCTTCACAAGGATGAGGAGGCGCTCAAGGCGTTCGTCAAGACGTCCGTCATGAGGAACGATTGAGTGCCTCGACGCGTCGCGCGTCGACGAGCGCGAGCGTGCGCTTCACTCACCGCCGATACTCGCCGAGATTGTTAAGATTACTTGTACTGCTTGTCATGAACACGATACGGAAACACGATGCTCGCGACGTTAACGTCCACCGAGACGACCGACCGACGTGGACAATCCGCGCACGCCGGCTACGTCTCGTCGTCCCCGTCCATCCGCGCCGCCCGTTCGCGATGAAACGCGGCAAACTCGGCGAACGTCCCGGCGCCGATGGCTTCCCTCGCCGCCTCCATGAACTTGTTGAAGTGGAAGTAGTTGTGTATGTCCAGCAGCACCGCCGCGGTCATCTCGTGGCACTGCAACAGGTGGTGCACGTACGCGCGCATGTACCGCTCGCAGGTGTAGCACTCGCATCCGGGCAGCAGCGGCCGCTTATCCGCCCGGTACGCCAGCGCCCACATGTTGCTCTTAAACGCGTCGCCGCCGGTCAAGAGTCTCCGATTCGCGTCCTCCTCCTCCCCGTCCTCGCCCCGCCCCTCCCCATCCTCGGCGACCCGCTCCTCGTCGACGATACCCTCCCCATCCCCATCCCCATCCTTCCCGTCGCCCCTCTTACGCTTCTTCGAACCCTTCGTGCCCGCAGGCGGCTTCACCGGAAACGTCAACGCGTACCCCTGCGTCGTGCACCGGTGACAGAACGACGCCTCGACGAGGTCCACCCCTAATTCCACCGCGTCCAGCACGTCCAGCGGCGCGCCCAGGCCCGCGACGTACCTCGGCTTGTCCCACGGCGTGGGCTCGATGGACGCGCGGAGCAGAGATCGACGGTGCTCGCCCGGGGTTTCACCCGCGCCGAGGGATCCAATCGCGAACCCTGCCAGCCGTGGTCCGTGCCTCTCCACTATTCCCTCCGCGCACGCGCGCCTCTCCTCCGCGTCCGCGCCGCCCTGCAACGACGCGAACACCGACGGCTTCGTGGGTAAGTCTTTCGTCTTCTCGAGCAACTGCGCGAGCCATTTCTCGGTCCGCGCGCTCGCCTGCTTGGTTTTCTTCAGCGCAACGCCGTCGCGCCACGACGGGGACTCGTCCGCCAGGGCGACGAAGGCGTCGGGCTGGATGGCCTCGATCCACCTCGCGTAGTCGTCGGTGGTGACTTTCGTGGTTCCCGTCGGTGACGCGACGAAGGTGTGCGCGTCCGTGTTGCTCTGCTTGGCGTCCTGGTCGAACGTCAGCGGATCGCGCGCGGTCACCAGCATGCACGTGGGTCGACATCCGAAGTACCGCCGCCCGCCGCCCGGCGTGTTGCTCACGTGATCCGGACCGAGGTGGTCCATGAAGTGCGCGAGGGAGACGTGGAACGTCCGCGCCTCGCGAGGGAGCAGATCGACGTTGTCCGGGGTGAGATGCGCGGGCTCCCCGCGCCTGGTGTACGTCAAGGCCATCGGCGTCGGGACCCCGACGGGGTTTGGGTGATCCCAAGGGGCGGTGGTGAGCGTCCCGAGGCGCGGGCCGGGGCGGGCGGTGGACTCGCCGTCCGCGGGCGCGAATCGCGCGTCGAGCTCCCAGACGATGCCGCCCATTTTGCGAGCGCTCGTTTCGGACGGGAACGCGCGCGGCGGGTGTGCGGCGGCGGCGCGGCGGCGGGAAGGTTACGTACAGGTAAAGTCGCCTCAGCACTTCTGACTTCGCGTCCGGGGTACCTTCGCGTCCGGGGTACCCACAACGACGCGGCGCGAGACTGGGTGCGCGCCGCGCGTGAATAGACCCCTGGTCGTGTTCGATAGCGGGCGTAGAGTAGACCGGCGGCGCCATGGAGGAGCTCCAGAGGGTACGGCGCTCAGTCGCTCGCCCGATCCCCCGCCCCCGTCGTCAATCCAACAACGCGCGCACTTTAGGTTTTCCCACGCTACGCTCACCGCCGCGTCGCACCGTCCCGAACCCCTCGTCTCCAACAGCAAAAGCGGCAGCGCATGGAGCAGATGAAGAAGCTCGGTATCGGCAAGTTCGAGAACCAGGTACGCGCGCGCGCGGGCCCACGTCGCGACCCTCGACCCTCGAAGTCGCACCCTCTCCGGTGGGCACCCCGGGGGCATCCCGACTCACCCACCCCGCCCCACCTCCCTCGCGGCACCCCGCCCACGACAGGACGATCACGACGACGACGACGACGACGACGCGCCCGGCACCGCACCCGCGCCGGACAACGCCGGCGCGGGCATCACCAAGGACGCGTGGTGCCCGCCCGACGGATGGATCGACGCCCCGCCGCAGGGCGCCATCGTCCGAGACGTCTTCGTCCCGTCCAAGGCGCCCCTCTCGGACACGTGGCACGCGGACGGAAGAGTCCCGGACGAACGAAGGTACACCCCCGACGACGCCCTCGCGATGGCCAAGGCGGCGTCGGGCGGCCGAAACGTCGAGCTCGTCGTCGACCTCACCAACTCGAGCAGGTACTACGACCCGAAGGCGTTTGACGCGAAGGGAGCGGCGTACGTGAAAATCGCGTGCGTCGGTAAGGACGCCCCGCCCGACGCCGTCGCCGTGCAGCAGTTCGTGTACGAGGTGGGCAAGTTCCTCAGCGAACGTGCGCGGAGCGGGGGTAAAGGGCTCGTGCTGGTGCACTGCACGCACGGGTTTAACCGAACCGGGGCGATGCTGGTGCACTTCGCGCAGCGCACGGGCGCGTGGCCCAAGCTCAACGAAAACTTGAAGGCGTTTGCGGCGGCGCGGCCGCCGGGGATATACAAGCCCGAGTACGTCAAGGAGCTCTTCGACGAGTACCTGGAGAGGCGGTTCTCGACGACGTTGGACCCGCCGGTGCCGGAGTGGAAGCGCGGCGGGGTGAAGCACCCCGACGCGCCGCCGTTGGACGAGGCAGAGGTGCCGCCCTCAGATTTATTCAGCGTAAAGACGAACCCGGAGTACGCGTCGTGCCTCGCGGAGTCTTTGGCGCCGAGGCCCGGGTCGGGCGCCCACGACGAGCTCGCGAGTAGTCGCAGCAAGACCACCGCGGACGGCAACCTCGACGGCACCCCGATGCACCACGACGACGTGCTGGGAACGGCGGTGTACGAGGGCCAGGCGCGGGAGATTCGAAACGTGGTGTGCTACCTGTGCGGCGTGGACGGCACGCGGTTCCCCGGGTCGCAACCCGTGTCGCTGGCGAGGGATAACATGGACACCATATCGCGGCACGAGTACCACGTCACGTGGAAGGCGGACGGGACGCGGTACATGGTCCTGCTCATGCGCGACGGGACGTATTTGATCGATCGCAAGTTTGAAATTCGGCGGGTCACGATGCGGTTCCCCGCTCCGCTGAAGACGCACGGCGTCAGCGTTCACAACGCGACGCTGCTGGACGGCGAGATGGTCGTCGACGACATCGCGCCGGGGAGGCAGCGCAGGCGCTTCCTCGCGTACGACTGCGTGGCGCTGCACGGCGAGCGGCTCGGGGAGAGGGCGTTCGTGGATAGGTTGGCGGCTGTGCAGCGACACGTCGTCGACCCTCGGAACGTTTTCTTGACCGAGGCGGGCAAGTCGAGGGCGTACGATTTCACCAAGGAGCCGTTCAGCGTCCGCGTCAAGGATTTCACCCCGCTCGCCGGCACCGAGGGTTTCATTCGCAGCTTCATACCCAAGCTCTGCCACGAGTGCGACGGCCTCATCTTCCAGCCCAGTCGGTCGCGATACGAGAGCGGCACGATGGACACGCTGCTCAAGTGGAAGTTCACGCACCTCAACTCCGTGGACTTTCGCCTGAAACTGTCCTTACGGGACGGTCGCGCGATCCTCTACGTGGGAGCCTCGGGCGGCGACGTCGTCGCGGTCAACGAGCCGAGCGGAGAGTTTGCGATGCGAGGCGCCGAGGATCTCGCGGCAAACGGCGGCGACCCGGACGTCGCTCCCGACGGGACCAAACTCGCGGACCTCGACGGTAAGATCGTCGAGTGCACCTGGGACAAGCGGGGCGGCGTGGCGAACGCCGGCGCGTGGAAGTACCTCAGGGTCAGGACGGACAAGGACGCCCCGAACTTTGTCACCGTGTACCGGCACACGCTCGCGAGCATCCTCGACGACATAACCGACGAGGAGATCGTGTCGTACGTCGGCGGCGTGCTCGCGAAGGGCGCGGGTGGGAACAGGGCGCCGAGGGAGGGGGGCGCGAGGCGGAGCTCCGGCGGTGATACGGCCGGCGGCGGCGGCGACGCAGCTGGCGGGTACGAGAGCACGGCGCCGGCGGCGCACGTGTCGGGCGCGGAGCGTCAGCAGCCGGTCATCGACGACATCTGACGCTTGGGTACTAGCTAGCGAGCGAGCGAGGGCGGCGCGTGGGTTGATTATTACGTGTTACTTTGTATTTCAAAGTCAATGCGAGCGGTCTAAGTGCGGTGCATAATGAAGTACAGCTAAAGTAAAGAATGGTTCCCTGTTTGCGTGCGTTCCCTTGTTTTAACCCCGGTTTCTTTTCCAGTCTCTTCTTCAGCCTTAGAAGAGCGCGGCGCCGTTGGTGAACTTCTCGGCGAGGAGAAGCGCGACGAGGCCGACCATGGCGCCGCGGCCGTTGGTCATCTCCGACTCCGCCTTGAAGGGGCCGAAGTCCTTCGGAGCCT
>Ga0181573_10003520_pt1 | contig 13747 bp, 12 predicted proteins | sample 101ome_25_FD_148643 | JGI IMG/M metagenome (GOLD analysis project Ga0181573, IMG submission 148643) | Coastal salt marsh microbial communities from the Groves Creek Marsh, Skidaway Island, Georgia - 101409BT metaG (spades assembly) | ecosystem: Environmental > Aquatic > Marine > Intertidal zone...
ACACTTCCAGGAGGTAATTCCCGCTCCGCGTCCACTGCAGGTCGTCGTTGGGAAGCCAAAGGGAGTGGTGCGTGAAATCGACCTTGGTCCCAAAACTCGCCTCGTCGTCTTCCATCGGCGTGCTGTAAAAGCCACGTGTGTATTCGCTGGGCTGGAGGTCTGAGGGCACCCAGTGCCGGTCGCAGTGGACGATGCGGACTTCCCAAGGCGTGTAATTCCCCGACAGGTCGTCGAACCGCAATTCCAACAAGCCGCGATCCACCTCGCCGTTCAGCGGGACGACCGGTGGGGCGAGCGGCTGCCCGGTCGGGTGGAACAGGACCGTGGCAAGGTCCGGTTGGTCGGGCGGGAGAGGGGGGAAGGACGGAGTTTGGGCTTGCGAGGGATGCAACGCAGCCCCAAGGGCGGCCATGGCCAAGAAGAAGTGCGTGGAGAGGCGCGCGAAGGTCATGCCCCAAAGTTCGTCGGAAATCCTTTCACGATTTCCCTTTGCGACCGTGGACAAATCTGGTGACGGTTTGGTCCGTTCTTTTGAATTGTGGGGGCTACCTTTGCGCCCCGAAAACCGTTGGACATGTCCAAGACATTGCGAATCAAAAAGGGGGTCGACATCCGATTGACCGGCGAGCCGGCCCTGACCTGTGGCGATGCGCCACGCCCCACGGTGGTTGCGGTGCAGCCGACCGACTTTCCCGGAGTGACGCCCAAGTTGGCCGTCAAAGAGGGAGCTCAAGTGCAGGCCGGTGAGGCGCTGTTCTACGACAAAACCTGCACTTCGGTGATGTTCGCAAGCCCGGTTTCGGGCACGGTGAAGGAGGTGGTTCGCGGTGCGAAGCGCCGCATCCTCGCCGTGGTGGTCGAGGCCGACGGAAGCGACAACGCCAAGGATTTCGGCGCCTGGAACGGCGGCGACCGTGACGCGTTGGTGGCTCACTTGGCCGCTGGCGGGGCGTTCGCCACGATGCGCCAGCGCCCCTTCGACGTGTTGGCCAACCCGGCCGACACACCGCGCGCCATCTACGTGAGCGGCTTTGATTCAGCTCCCCTCGCCGTCGACACCGGCGTGGCCACGGAAGGCCGCATGGACGACTTGCAGCGCGGCATCGACGCCCTCGGCGTGCTGGCCGGCCAAGGCGGCGTGCACGTCGGCACACGTGCTGGAGACAACACGTTGGCCGGACTCAACGGCTGCACGACGACCTCGTTCAACGGACCGCACCCCGCCGGAAACGTCGGCGTGCAGATCCACCACACCGCCCCGATCAACAAGGGGGAGGTGATTTGGACGATGGGCCTTCAGGACGTCATCAACCTCGGCGCGTTCCTTCGCACCGGACGCTACACGGCAGAACGCGTGGTGGCGCTCGGCGGTTCCGAGATGAACGACCCCCGCCACATTCGCACCGTGGCTGGCGCGAAGCTCAGCGACCTGGGCGTTCAGGCGAACGCCGGCGCGCGGGTCATCAGCGGCAGCGTGCTGACGGGGACGAGCGCAGGAGCGGAAGGCTACCTCGGGGCATTCGCCACGCAGGTGGTGGCGTTGCCGGAGGGCCACGACCCCAAGTTCTTGTTGACGGAAGGCTGGCTCAGCCCCGGCCTCAACAAGTTCTCCATGAGCCGGGCGTACCCCACGTGGCTCATGCCCAAGAGCAAGCAATACACGTTGGACACCAACCAAAATGGCGAAGACCGCGCTTTCGTGGTCAGCGGCCAGTACGAGGCGGTGTTCCCGTTTGACATCTTCCCCGTGCACCTCATCAAGAGCATCATGGTGAACGACATCGACGCCATGGAGAAACTCGGCATCTACGAGGTGGCTCCCGAGGATTTCGCCTTGTGCGAATTCGTGTGCACGTCGAAAATCCCAGTGCAATCCATCGTTCGCGACGGGTTGGACGCCCTCAAAGTCGAACTCGGCTAACCCTCCGACACCTCGCAAGAAGAACAGAGCAAGATGAAAGCCATTCACAACCTCATTCAATCGATCAAGCCTCACTTTGAGGAAGGCGGCAAGCTGTCGCGTTTCTGGGTGGTGTTCGATTCGTTGGAAACGTTTGCCTTCACACCCGGTCACGTGACGCACTCCGGTGCCCACATCCGCGACGGCATCGACTTGAAGCGCACCATGTTCCTGGTCATTGTGGCCATGGTTCCCTGCCTGCTGTTTGGCATGTGGAACATCGGGCACCAATACCACCTGAGCTTGGGCCAAACCTCCGACCTCCTCGCCAACGTCCTCGTCGGCGCATGGAAGGTCATCCCCCTCATCGTCGTCAGCTACGGCGTGGGCCTCGGGATTGAATTCCTCTTCGCAGGCATGCGCGGACACAGCATCAACGAGGGTTACCTCGTGTCGGGCATGTTGATTCCGCTCATCATGCCGGTGGACGTGCCGCTTTGGATGGTGGCCTTGGCCGTGGCCTTCGCGGTCGTGGTGGCCAAGGAAGTCTTTGGCGGAACGGGCATGAACATCCTCAACGTGGCCCTCACGGCACGGGCGTTCTTGTTCTTCGCTTACCCCAAGCAGCTCAGCGGTGAGATTTGGATCCACGACGTGGCGGCCAGCAAGGCCGGAGGCATGCTCGTGGACGGCTACACCGGTGCGACGGCCTTGGGCCACCTCGCAGGCACGGTCGGCACGGCCGCGGACCAAGCGAGCGCAGCAACGATGTCCTTGTTCGCGGACGGCGGCATGTTCTCGCTCAGCAACTGCTTCTTGGGCTTGATCCCCGGCTCGGTAGGAGAGACGTCCGCTTTGGCTTGCCTGATTGGGGCTGCGGTCCTCATCTGGACGGGCATCGGCAGCTGGCGCATCATCGCGTCGTTCCTCGCGGGCGGCCTCGTGATGGGCTTCTTGTTCAACCTCATTGGCGCCAACGCCTACATGACCATCAGCCCAATTCATCAAGTGGTGATGGGCGGGTTCATGTTTGGCATGGTGTTCATGGCCACCGACCCGGTCAGTGCGGCCCAAACCAACACGGGCAAGCTCTGGTACGGCTTCTTCGGCGGCCTGTTTAGCATCATGATTCGGGTATTCAACCCGGCGTACCCGGAAGGCGTCATGATGGCCATCCTCTTCATGAACGTGATGGCACCCCTCATTGACCACTACGTGATCGAAGCCAACATCAAGCGCCGTGAAAAGCGCCTGACCGCGGCAACGGCTTAATTCCACGAACGACAGAAACGCACAGTTATGGCGATCAACAAAAACGGAACCGGCTACACGTTTGGCTTTGCCATCGTGATGGTGGTGGTTGTCGGCGCAGCTCTTGCCGCCACGGCCATTTCACTGAAGCCGCTGCAGCAGGCCAACGCGGCAGACAAGAAAATGATGGACATCCTCGGAGCCATCAAGGTGGACGCGCAACGCGACAACGCGAAACAGCTCTTTGCGGAGTACGTCACGTCCCGTGTGGCCATCGACGCAAGCGGCACCCAGGTGTCGGTCATGCAAGGAGAGGTGGTTGCGACCGACGCGACGGACCCCTTCAACATCGACATCAAGAAGGATTACCGCTCGCACAAGCCCGCCAAGGGCGACCTCTCGTGGGGCAACGCAGGCGACTTGACTTTCCCCATCTTTGAATGCCAAAAAGAAGGCCAGACCTACTACGTTGTTCCCATGGTGGGGTCCGGACTCTGGGGTCCGATCTGGGGGTACGTGGCGCTCGAGGGCGACATGCAAACCATCTACGGCGCCAAGTTTGACCACAAGACGGAAACGCCCGGTCTCGGTGCCGAGATCAAGGAAGATTTCTTCACGGTCAAGTTCGAAGGCAAGACCCTCGCGGAAGTGGGGCCCACCTACTTCTCGGTCTTGAAAGGGGGCGCCGTGACCAACGAGCACAGCGTGGACGGCATCACGGGTGGCACGATCACGTCGAAGGGCGTCGATGAGATGCTCAACCGCACGATGGGCATCTACCTCAAGTACTTCAACAACGCATCTCAACGCGCCGAACGATGAGCACGGAAACCAACACCGCGGTTGCGCCCAAGCGTGAAAGCTTGTTCAGCAAGAAGAACCGCAAACTCCTCAAGGACCCCTTGAACGACAGCAACCCCATCACCGTGCAGGTGCTGGGCATCTGCTCGGCGCTGGCCATCACGGTGCAGCTCCAGCAGGCCGTCATCATGAGCCTCTCGGTTCTCTTCGTGATGATCGGCGGCAACGTCATCATCTCGTTGCTCCGCAACTTGGTGCCGGACCGCATTCGCATCATCGTCCAGCTCGTGGTCGTGGCGTCGCTTGTGATCATTGTGGACCAGGTCTTGAAGGCCTTCCAGCCGGACATCAGCGAGAAGCTCTCCGTCTTCGTTGGATTGATCATCACGAACTGCATCATCATGGGCCGCCTCGAGGCGTTCGCGCTGGGCAACAAGCCCGGGCCGTCGCTCCTCGACGCGATTGGCAACGCGATGGGCTACGCGTGGATTCTCCTCGCCGTCTCGGTCGTTCGTGAAATTTTCGGCAGCGGGGCCATTTCCTTGCCAGGCATGGGCCAAGTGAAGTTCTTGCCCTCGAGTTGGTTCATCTCGGAAGGAGGCTTTTACGAAAACAACAACTTGATGATTCTGCCTCCGATGGCCTTGATCACGGTCGGCATCATCATTTGGATTCAACGCAGCCGCAACGAGGCACTTATCGAAGAAAACTAAGCCATGGAATACCTCAGCATATTCGTGAAGGGCATCTTCATTGAGAACATGATCTTCGCCTACTTCTTGGGCATGTGTTCTTACCTCGCGGTGTCCAAAACCGTCAAAACCGCCAACGGCCTGGGCCTCGCGGTGATCTTCGTGTTGGGCATCACCGTGCCCATCAACTACCTCCTCGAGAACTACGTCCTCAAGGAAGGCGCGCTGGCCTGGCTCAACCCCGAGTACGCGGGCGTCGACTTGAGCTTCCTCGGTTTCATCATGTTCATCGCGGTCATCGCGTCCATGGTGCAGCTCGTGGAAATGATCGTCGAGAAGTTCGCGCCTGCGCTCTACGGCGCCCTCGGCATCTTCTTGCCCCTCATCGCCGTGAACTGCTCCATCCTCGGTGGCGCGCTCTTCATGCAGGACCGACAGTACCCGACCATCGGGGAGGCCACGGTCTTCGGTTTGGGCAGCGGCGTGGGGTGGTGGCTCGCCATCGTGGCCATCGCGGCCATCCGCGAAAAGATTCGATACTCGCACGTGCCTGCGCCGCTCCGCGGTTTGGGCATCACCTTCATCATCACCGGACTCATGGGCATCGCGTTCATGAGCTTCATGGGCATTGAAATCTGATCAGACATGACGACCACGCTGATTCTGACCATCGCCTTCTTCCTCACGGTCATCTTGATGCTCGTGAGCCTCCTCCTCTTCGTGAAGGCCAAACTTTCGCCCGCGGGCAAACTCAAAATCACCATCAACGGGGAGCAGACCATCGAAGTGGATGGCGGCTCGACGCTTCTGACCACGTTGGGCAACAACGGGGTGTTCCTGCCTTCCGCCTGCGGCGGCGGTGGCACCTGCGTCCAATGCCGTTGCCAAGTGAACGCGGGCGGTGGATCGATTCTCCCCACGGAAACGCCTCACTTCTCTCGCAAGGAAGTGGCGGACAACTGGCGCCTCGGTTGCCAGGTCAAGGTGAAGGAAGACATGGAGATCCAAGTGCCTGAGGAGGTGTTTGGCATCAAGAAGTGGGAATGTGAAGTGGTGTCCAACTACAACGTCGCGTCCTTCATCAAGGAGTTTGTGGTGCGCTTGCCGGAAGGCGAGACCCTTGACTTTGAAGCCGGCGGGTACATCCAGGTGGACGTGCCTACGACCACAGTCGAGTACAAGAACATCGACATCACGGCGCACCCCGAGCATCACCCTGACCCCAACACCTTCCAGTCGGAATGGGACAAGTTTGGGTTGTGGGATTTGAAGATGGTCAACGAAGAGCCGATTGTTCGCGCCTACTCGATGGCCAACCACCCCGCCGAGGGCAACATCGTGATGCTCAACATCCGCATCGCGACGCCGCCGTGGGACCGTGCACGCAACGGATGGATGCAAGTCAACCCTGGCATTTGCTCGTCGTTTGTGTTCGACCAAAAGCCCGGCGACAAGGTCACCATCTCGGGTCCTTACGGCGAGTTCTTCATCAAGGAGACGGAAGCGGAAATGGTGTACATCGGCGGCGGTGCGGGCATGGCGCCCATGCGTTCGCACTTGTTCCACCTCTTCCACACGCTCAAGACGGGCCGCAAGGTGACGTTCTTCTACGGTGGGCGCTCCAAGCGTGAGCTGTTCTACGTGGACGACTTCCGCGCCATCGAGAAGGAATTCCCCAACTTCAAATTCCACCTTGTGTTGTCCGAGCCTGCAGAAGGCGACAACTGGAACGAGAAGAAGAGCGTGGACGACGACGGGGACGGGTTCCTTGGCTTTGTGCACAACGCGGTGATTGACCACCACTTGAAGGATCACGACGCTCCGGAAGACATTGAATTCTACTTCTGCGGACCGCCGATGATGAACCAGGCGGTGCTGAAGATGTGCGACGACTGGGGCGTTCCCCCTGAAAATGTGGCCTTCGATGACTTCGGTGGCTAAGCCAAGCGTTGTCCAACTCACAAAGGCTCTTGCATTTGCAGGGGCCTTTGTCGCCTTCGGATGTGGCGGGGAGGCACCACCGGCGGAGCGTGCCGACGGGAAGCGCCTGTGGGAGCACCGAGGGGAGGCGCAGGGGACGACCTACACCGTCAAGTACCTCGCCGTGGATTCCGTGCCTCAGGCCGCGATCGAGGCGTCGCTCGAGGAGGTGGACGTGGAAATGAACGCGTGGCGCGCAGAATCGGCGTTGTCGAGGTTCAACGCCTTCGCGCGGACGGACACCGTGTTCGAGGTCGCGGACCCGGCCGGAGTGTGGTCCCTGCTGTGGGACATTTCGTCGGACGTGCACCGCGAATCGAAGGGCGCCTTTGACGTGGCTGTCGCGCCGCTCATGAACTTGTGGGGCTTCCGAATGCAGCACCGGGACGTGGTCACGCCGGAGCAGGTGGACAGCGTCAGGGCCTTCGCGCGGTTCCGCACGGACGTGGTGGATTACGACGACGTGCTCGACGCTCAGGGCCGTCGCGTTGCTGGGCACCTTTCCAAGGGCGATCCTCGAGCGGCCTTGGATTTCAACGCTGTGGCGCAGGGTTACACCGTGGACGGTTTGGCGGAGGTTTTGCTGGACCACGGCGTGGAGGACATGATGGTGGAGCTCGGCGGGGAGGTGAAGTGCCTGGGCCGCAACCTGAAAGGGGATTTGTGGCGCATTGCCATTGATCGTCCCCAGGCCGAGGGGCGGACCTTGCAGGCGGTTTTGGCCTTGGACAACACCTCGATTTGCACGAGCGGGAATTACCGCAAGGTGTCCATGGTGAATGGCCAAAAGCTGTCCCACACCCTCGATCCCCGCACGGGCGCTCCGGTCACACACGGGCTTCTCAGTGCAACGGTTGTTACTCCGAGCGCGGCATATGCCGACGCGTACGCCACGGTGTGCATGGTGTTGGGACCAGACCGCGGCGCGGCGTGGGTGGACAGCCTGCAGCGCGCAGGCAAGCCGGTGGAGGCGTTGTTCATTTTGGACGGCGGAGAAGGGGGGTACGCGTTTTGGGCCACGCCCGCGATGCGGGACCAGCTGGAGTGGTTTGAGGAATTGCCGGAATACGACTTTGAAATGCCGAATTAACACGCAGTCAGACTTCGCGTTCGCAACTTTGAGTACCTTCCATTGCTTCAACGATGGTGCATTCCACCAAACTCAACTGACTCGCTTCCCATGAAATTGTTGGTCTTTGCTTTCGGTGTGTTGTTGTCCTCGACTTGCTCGTGGGCCCAAACCGGCTTGTTCTCCAACGGCTCCGCGTGCGGATGTCCGTCTGTGGCCTTGCGCGACACGGTGTGGGTGACCGACAACAACGGAACAGGCGTCGGCACGGCAACGTGGACGTGCGACCACCTTTACGTCTTGACGGAACAGGTGTTCGTGAATTCGGGCGACTCGCTGACGATTGAACCCGGCACAGCCGTGCTCGGCATGTCCGGCTCGGGACGCCAGGAATTCAGCGTCACAGCCAACAACGCGGTTGGCTCTGTCACGACGGTCGATTACGACGTGTACCCTGGGGCACTTGTGGTGGCTCGCGGTGCATACCTCGGCGCAGAAGGCACCGCAAGCTGTCCCATTCAATTCACCTTCCTCGGAGACCCTCTTGACGGCAGCGTTGGCCTGGACGTGCAAGGGCAATGGGGCGGGGTCGTGCTTTGCGGCGCCGCTGCGGTGAACACCCTTCCTTTGGGCGGTGGAGAATCACCCTCCCAAACGACGGGCGTTGGAACGGGAGAGGATCGCGCCGAGGGAATTGTAGATGTTTCCGGTCAGGACCGACATGTGTACGGAGGCAACACGGATTCAACGTCGTCTTCCGGGGTCATTTCGTTTGCGTCTTTTCGTCATGGAAGCACCAACCTTGGGTGGAACTACGCCCTCAATGGCAACGAAACGGATTTGCTCCAGCTCGGCGCTTGCGGGGCAGGGACGCAGGTGCATCACGTTGAATTGATTGGTTCGGCAGACGACGGGCTGCACATTTTGGGGGGCAAGACCGAGGTGCATCACATTCTCAGTGCCTTTCATGCCGAAGACGCTTTTGAAACGGACCAGGGGTGGCAGGGAGCAGGACAATTCATGTTCGGAATTCAAGACACTGCGATCGCACATCCCACCAACCCACCTTTGGATTCGTACGTGTGGATGATGCAAGGCGACGACTTTGATGAGTTCAACATGGATTTGTGGTACGAGCCCTACACGGAGCCATGGATGAGCAACATGACGCTTTTGACCAACGGAGCACCCGCCGCCGTTTATGGTGCAAGTCTTCCGGGCGGAGATTTGATGAATGTCCTTGTGCACGGTGTCGATTCATACGGAGTCTTGCTGCGTTGGAGCCATTATTGCGATGGGTATGCGGCCATGTTGCCAAACCTGGAGTTTCAAACTTTGCGAATGCGCAACTGGCGCATTGCTGGAATGCAGGGGGAATTGGACAATTTGGAATTTGGTGACGTCGTAGGAGCGTTCTACCAAAATCCGCAGACTGAATTGATGATTCCCTTGTTGACCGACAGCGGATTCGCATTTCAGGCGCTTTTGGTCGACGGAGATTTTTCTCTTACCGGAGGCATTCTCACGGACGGGATTGACCCGAGGCCCAGCCAAGGTGAAACCGTCTCGCCCTACTACCAAACCCTTGACCCAAGGCTGGAAGAAGTGACTTACCACGGGGCCTTTGAGCCGTCGGGCGCTCCTTGGTTTGAGGGGTGGTCGGCGTTGTCGTCGTTGGGCTTGTTCAGCGGAGTGGCTGACGTTGCGGGATGCACGTACGCCTTTGCATGCAATTACAACCCGGTTGCATCCATGGACGACGGTTCGTGTGACTTCGCGGCGTGCGCGGGGTGCACCTCACCGTGGGCATGCAACTACCAACCGGGAGCGTTGATCGACGACGGAAGTTGCGAGCGTACGTCTTGCGCCGGGTGCACCTTCGTGTCCGCGTGCAACTTCGACCCGACTGCAACGCAGGACGACGGAACGTGTGACCATGTGACGTGCGCAGGGTGCACGTACGCGGACGCGCCCAACTTCGATCCCAGCGCTTTGATTGACGACGGGACGTGCATCTTCCCGCCACCGCAAGTGTGCACTGGGGACTTGGACCAGGACGGGTACATCTCGACGCTGGATTTGCTCGACTTCTTGGCGTTGTACGGTTCGGAGTGTTGAGAGAGGGGGCGGTCAGGCTTTTTCTGCCTGACAGGCGTCTTGAGGGCGTGCGCCGCACACCGAGCAGCCTCCGTCCTCGCTGCGCATCATGGGGTTGTTGCTGGCGCAGGTTCCGCCGAACTCTCCTCCAGGCTTGACCAAGATTTTGATGGCAATGCCCGCAACTGCAAGGGCCAACAAGCCAACGGCCAAGATGATTTGAGAGAGTTCCAATGACATGGGACAAAGGTAATTCGAAGAGAGGTCAATCGAAAGTGGGAGCGATGTGTAAAATTTATATTGTATATTTATGTTACACTTATGGAGAGATGACGAATTCACCAGTCTTGGAATCCGTGCGTGCAGTGGCGCGAGGAGTGCTTTTTCTGGCGACGGCCGCGTTGGCGAACGACCTGCACAGCCAAGGACTTCCTTTGGGAGACGCTTGCGGTTGCCCCAACCTGGCCAGCCGAGATACGGTTTGGGTTTCAGACAACGCTGGAGCAGGAACCGGGTCGGAGACGTGGTCGTGCGACAACGTTTACGTCCTGACCGAGCAGGTGTTCGTGAATTCCTCCGACACGCTGGTGATTGAGCCAGGGACGGTTGTGCTTGGGATGGAAGGAGAAGGAAGAACCGAAACGAATGTGCCCACCAGCGTGGGCATCGGCAGCGTGCGAACGGTCACGTACGACGTTTATCCTGGCGCGCTGGTCGTAGCTCGAGGCGCGTACCTGGACGCCCAAGGAACGGCCAGTTGTCCGATTCATTTCACGTACGTCGGGGATCCCCTTGACGGTTCTGTGGGAGTTGACGTGACGGGTATGTGGGGCGGAGTCGTGCTCTGTGGAGCCGGCCAAACCAACACACTGCACCTCGATTTGGGCTTTTTCACCGCTCCGTTCTTTACCACAGGAATCGGAACGGGAGAGGACCGTGCAGAGGGCATTGTCGACCTGAGCGGCCAGGACCGGGAGGTGTACGGCGGGGATTCGGACCCCGAGGGATCCTCTGGGGTGCTGACGTACTTGTCCATCCGTCACGGAAGCACCAACTTGGGATGGACGCAATTTGGCAACGGCAACGAAACGGATCTTCTCCAGCTTGGAGCTTGCGGGTCGGGCACCGTTGTGGACCACATTGAATTGGTCGGCTCCGCGGACGACGGATTGCACATTCTTGGCGGCATGGTCGATGTACGGCATGTCCTGTCGGCGTTTCACGCGGAAGACGCGTTTGAGAGCGACCAGGGATGGCAAGGTTCGGCGCAGCATTTGTTTGGGATTCAAGACACGGCGCTGGCGCATGCGACCAACCCGCCTGGGCCTTCATTTTTGTACGACGCAGAGGGAGACGACGTCCAGGACAACAACATGGACCCGTCTTCGGAGCCCTATTGCCTTCCCGAGATGGCCAACTTCACGCTGGTGACCAACGGCGCTTCCCAGGCGGCCAGCTACCACAGCCTTCCCGGGGGCGATTGGCTGAACTCCGTGGTTCACGGGGTGTCGGACGCCGGCATTGAGGTTCAACATTACCTCACTTGCGACGGGTTCAATGCCATGCTTCCCACTCAATATGCTTTCCTGTCCGTGCGCAACTGGCGAATGTGGGGGGACACCGCCACCCAGGAAGACATCCTGCTCGGTCGGTACATGGGAAACTACGGGGCGCAGGGCGCACTTGAGGGGTGGCTTTCCGACAGCACCAACGTGGTGGAGCAGGTGCTGGCGGACGGCGAGTTTGCCGTGGTGAATGGCCAAATCCAGAACGGCCTCGACCCCCGGGCGACGGCGGGAGAAACGGTGTCGGCGTACTACTTGCCGACCGATCCGCGTTTGGACCCGGTCACCTACCACGGTGCGTTTGAACCCGGAGTCGACCCGTGGTTTGCAGGTTGGTCCTACCTCGACGCGGTGGGAGGATTCAGCGGCGAACTTGCGGAGGTGGCGGGCCCGGGATGCACGTACGCCAACGCGTGCAACTACGACGAGACCGCCACGGAAGAAGACGGGTCGTGCGACTTCCTTTCATGCGGAGGATGCAGGTACGAATGGGCTTGCAATTACGATCCGGAAGCGACCCTGGACGACGGAAGTTGCGAACGCCTCTCGTGCGCGGGGTGCACGTTCGTGCTCGCCTGCAACTACAATCCCGAGGCGACCCAAGACGACGGGTCGTGCACGTACCAGGAATGCCAAGGGTGCACGTTCCCTGAAGCGACGAACTACGACGCAGCTGCCCTGATTGAAGACGGTTCTTGTGTGTTTCCCGAGCCGGCTTCGTGCACGGGAGACGTGAACGGAGATTCAATCGTCAGCACCTTGGACCTCCTGGACCTCCTGTCGGTCTACGGCAACTCCTGCAGCGACTGACGAAAGTCGATTGTCAGCCGATGATGTTGCGGACGTCTTTGAAAAACGTTCGCAACGCCACTTTGGGCTCGATGCCTTGCTTCTCGGCTTCTTCCAGCACGCGCTTGGCGCCCAAAATGTTGGTCAACCGGTCACCCAGTTCTGCGACGTCGTTGGCGTCGTCGTCCATGGAGGCGTAGACCTCCTGCTCGAGCTTGTCCAGGGCGATCCTGTCGTGCTCGACGATGAGCTTGCGGATTTCAGCGGCGTTCATGAGGCACAGGCTTGAGCGAGTTCCGTGACTTTGTCCTTCTTGGCCGTGGCGAATTCCTCGATCAAGGCGCCGTCTTTGAAGCCGGCGAAGTAGGGCAGGTCGTTGATTTTGAAGGCTTGCTTCACATCCAAATGCTCTTCCACGTCCACGTCGAGGAAGGTCACGTCACCGTAGGCCTCGTCGGCTTTGAGCGCGTTCACGTGGGGCGCGAGCAACTTGCACACGCCGCACCACGAAGCGTGGAAGCGGATGAAGAGGCGGGGTTGCGTTTTGATTTGGTCGATCAGTCCAGGCAGATTCATGACAGAGAAATTGGGAGTGCAAACATCCAAACAAGCGACGACGAAAGTGGTTCGATTCTCGTCATTTCTCAGTCACGTGAGGCACATAGCGCGCCCTACCTTTGAGGCATGAACACCCGGGAACAACACCTCGAAGCGTTTGGGCGCTTGCTGGACATCATGGACGACCTGCGCGAAAAGTGCCCGTGGGACCGGAAGCAGACGTTCGAATCCTTGCGTCACCTGACCATTGAGGAGACCTACGAGCTGGCAGATGCCATCCTCGACCGGGACGTCGAAGAAATCAAAAAAGAAACAGGCGACCTCCTCCTGCACATGGTGTTCTACGCCAAACTCGGGTCAGAGCTTCCGGCCAGCGAAGGGGGGTACGACATCGCGGATGCGCTCCACGGCATTTGCGACAAGCTCGTGGAGCGGCATCCGCACATCTACGGCGACGTCGAAGCCAACGACGAAGAAACGGTTAAGGCGAACTGGGAAAAGCTCAAGCTCAAGGAGGGGAAGAAGTCTGTGCTGGAAGGAGTGCCGCGCTCGTTGCCCAGCCTCGTCAAGGCCTACCGCGTGCAAGACAAGGTTCGGGGTGTGGGCTTCGATTGGGACAACGCAGGTCAGGTTTGGGACAAGGTCCAGGAAGAGATTAGCGAGTTGCGCACGGAACTGGATGCGCCTGAGCGCGAGGCAGAACGCGTGACGGATGAGTTTGGAGACGTGATGTTTGCGCTGATCAACTACGCACGTTTCGTGGACGTCAACCCCGACGAGGCGCTCGAACGGACGACGCGCCGGTTCATGGCGCGTTTCCAGCACCTTGAAAATGCGGTTCGCGAAGAAGGCAAAGACCTCGCGGACATGTCGCTCGCCGAGATGGACGTGTACTGGGACCGCGCGAAGCAGGCCCTCAAGTCGTAACGTGCCGGCTCCCGTCTCAGGGGTGAAGAAGACCGACGACCTCGTCGGAAAAGGACGCCACCCAGCGTCCGTACTGAACGCCGCTCGGGTGCAATCCGTCGGCGGCAACCAAGCCCGG
>Ga0181573_10003521_pt1 | contig 13742 bp, 13 predicted proteins | sample 101ome_25_FD_148643 | JGI IMG/M metagenome (GOLD analysis project Ga0181573, IMG submission 148643) | Coastal salt marsh microbial communities from the Groves Creek Marsh, Skidaway Island, Georgia - 101409BT metaG (spades assembly) | ecosystem: Environmental > Aquatic > Marine > Intertidal zone...
CTCGGCCCGCCCCCCCGCCGCCCCCGCGGCTGCCCCCCCCCCCCCCCCCCCCCCCTCCCCCCCCTGGTCAGCTGCCGCGCTCCCCCTCCCCGAGAAGCCCGCCGTCCCCGCCTCCTCCTCGCCCTCCCCACTCCTCCTCCCCTCCCCCCACCCTTCGGCCGCGGCCTCCCCCGCCGGGCGACCCCTCAGGACCGGCGGGAGCTCCTCGTCCGAGACCCCAAGCGCTGACAGCAGGGCAACCAGGGGCGCCGCCGCTGCCGCCCGCTCCAGCCCGTCGGGCCGGACCTGAAACAGCTCGGCGAGGCCCTCATCGTTGTCGCCGTCGCGTCCGAGAACCGCGGCCGCCGCCGCCTCGTTGGCTGCCTCGGAGAGAACCCGGGCGGCGCGCAGGGCGTCGCCCGGTCGGGCAGCGTGCGCGGCGCGGAAGGGGTCACCGTCATCGTCGGGGCCGGATGGAGGGGGCGGGGAGAGGTCGACGCCGGCCCACTCGGCCGCGGGGTCCTTGGGCGTTGTTGGGGAGTTGAGGGGGGGGCGGTCGGCGGACGAGGCGCTGGACGTGGCGGCGGCGAGGCCCTTGGCCTTTGGGGCTTGCAGTCGAATTTGGAGAAGACAGTGGGTCTCTCTCAGCACATGCGCGCATACAGCAACCTATGCCACACTATCGACTTGCCCGTGGTGCCGCGGCGTCGCAATATAGTCGTCCACGCCCAGCGTTCCCGCCCCGACCCCGGCCGCCACGGCCCCTCCCCCGGCTGTGTGAGGCGGTGTGACTTCGCTTTGACCGTGCGAAAGACACGGGGTCACTCATAGCGACCACCGCGGTGGACCTGTCCCTGGATCGATCCGGGGACAGGGAGGAAGGGAGAGCCACTTTTCTCGAGCGAGAGACAGCAGCTCTGCCGACGCCACGCCACGTCACCCGTCACCAGACCCCACAGGAGAGCGCCCCCTCCCCCTAACCCCTCCTCGCCCCCGACCCGTCGAACGCCCCGCACCACGTCCGCTCGAGCCCCGCCCCCCACTGCTCCCCCGTGTCTGCGGTACATGCGCTGCCGGCGTCGCAAGCGCCTTCCCCCGCGGCCGCAGGGACCCCGCCGCCCCCGACCCTCCTCCCCCCGTCGGGGGCTCGAGCGCGGCCAGGACGATCTCGGGTCCCGCCGTCGCAGCCAGAAGGAGGGGATCGTCGTCTACGATGACCGCGGGGCCGCCCCCCGAACACGCCCGCCCCTCCCATCCCCACTGGAGGGGCGACGGCCCCCACCCTGTCCCACCCCCCACCACTGCCGCCGTCACCGCTGCGACGCCCGGAGACGCGGCCCCCTCCCCACCCCGCAGCGGCAGTGACCCGCGGGGCAGGCCAAGGAGGAGGAGGCGGTGCCCCGGCCCGGACCGGTCGACGGGCGGCGACGGCGCCGGGCGGGCGTCGGGGTCGCGGGGCCGGTGACGCAGGAGGAGCCTGTCGACCTCGCCACGGACCAGGGCCCCGAGGGCGGCCGGGCCGCCCAGCGCGGTCACGACCCTGCAGGACCATCGAGACGAGTTGAGTACGGGGTAGCGGGTCGGGAAGGGGGTAAGAGCACCGAGCTGGGGGGGGCCCGCGTCCCGACCCTGCGCCCGTCCGGCCTGCTTGCCCGTCGACAGTCCCCACGTAGCCTGGAAGAAAGACACCCACACGGCCCTCGTCATGGGGCAGAACTCCTAAGCACGACACCTCGCCGCCCGCCGCCCCGCCGCTCTCGCGGCGGAGGGCGTCGGCGTCGGCGTCGGCTGCGGCGGCTTCGGCGGCGGACAGCTCCGACAGCGTCGGGCCGCGGCGCCGGGACGGGCGGGGACGCCGTGGGTGGAGAGAAGTGCGGGACGGAGCGGGTGAGAACCGGGGCCCGCGCCCTCTCCTGCGTTGTCGCGAAGAGGTTAACGAGGATTTGGGATGGGACAGGCAGGGGGAGCGAGACGAGGCTGGCGGCCACTGGCCGTCGAACGGACCTCGCGCGTCCGCCACCTGGACCGCCCTGTCGAAGGCTTCAACTGACGCCCCCGGCCTTTCCCGACGACGCCCGCCCGCCCCGCTCGGGGCGCGTGGAGCAAAATCGCCTGGAAAATGGTATGTCTTACCTCTGCGTCTCCCACTGGGCTGGTTCGCCGCGAGGACCCGGCCGGAGCCATTCCTGCCCGAAGCCGTCGCCGTCTCCCTCATCCGTCGTCCTCCGGCCGTAGTGGCGTCACTCTCCCGCGGGGTGAGCGAAGGAGCGCTAATCGTACTCGATGGAGTGGATGTCGCGACGGAGAACCCGAGGAAGAGGCGAGAGACGCGTCTGAGACGACCGAGGCGTCCGAGACGGCCGCCGAGGCCGTTGCACGGGCGGCAGCCTCGCCGGCAGTCCAGGCCGCTTTCGCCCAGGCCGACCAACTGGCCCTCGCAAATACGCGCCGCGTCCAGGCGGCCTTCCGCCGGTTGCGCCTGGCCCCCTACCACTTTCAGGGCTCCACAGGGTACGGGCACGGGGACCCTGGCCGCCCTCTGCTCGAGGAGGCGTGGGCCGAGGTCCTAGGCACCGAGTCCGCCCTCGTGACCCCGCGGCTCGTGTCAGGCACGCACGCTATCGCTGCAGCCCTCTTTGCCGTGCTGCGTCCGGGCGACGTGCTCATTGTGGCCGCGGGCAAGCCGTACGACACACTGGACCAGGTCCTCGGAGTTGCCCCAGGGCAGGAGAAGGGGGAGGGGGAGGACCGACGTCCAGCCGTCACGACCGGCTCTCTCGCCGATCTGGGTGTGGAGACGCGCATCGTTCCTCTCTTGTCTGGCGGCCGCGGGGTCGACGTTGACGCGGTGGCGGCGGCGGTGGGGGCCGAGCCGCGGGCGCGGGTCGTCCATGTGCAGCGGTCATGCGGCTACGACGTTACACGGCCGACGCTGACGGCGCGCGAGGTTGGCGTCGTTGCGACGGCCGCCAAGGCGGCGGCGGCCGCCGAGGGGCGGGAGGTTCTCGTCCTCGTGGACAACTGCTACGGCGAGAGGAGAGGGGCGGGAGGCATGCTGCAAGCCGAGCGCCCGCCCGCCCCGAGTTCTGCGCCACACCGACAAGCGACACCCCGGAATGAGCGCGTCCCTCTTCTTTCCCACCACAAGAGGGGCGCGTGCGCCGATTGCGCGGGCACCGAGGGGAGAGCGCCGCAGGAAGCCTTGGGTGAGGATCCGAGGGCCCATGCCCACCCCCGGCGCCTCAATCGGCGGCCCGACAGCCCCACCACCCACCCCTGCCCCCCCCCTGATCGACCCTGATCGACCCCCAGGCGAGCTGACCGAGACGACAGAGCCCACCCACCACGGCGCCGACGTGGTCATGGGGAGCCTGATCAAGAACGGGGGCGGGTGCATCGTCCCCGCCGGAGGCTACGTGGCTGGGAGGGCTGACATCGTTGACGCGGCTGCGGCGCGCGTCTCGGCGCCGGGCGTCGGCCGCGACGCGGGCGCCATTGAGGGCCAGGTGGTGCGCACTCTTCTTCAGGGCCTCTGGCTGGCCCCCGCCGCGACGGCCGAAGCCATCAAGGGCGGCGCCCTCGTTGCGGCGACCCTCGGGTCGCACGATGGGGCGCCGGGCCCCGATGGCCGCCGGGGTCTGGGGCTCCGCGTCATCCCGCCCCTTGGCCCGCCCAGTGCTGCCGACGCTGAGCCACGCGTCAGCGTCGTCACTGCCGTTGAGCTCGGATCCCCCGACCTCATGTCGCGATTCTGTCGCGCCGTGCAGCGGGCGAGCCCCGTCGGGTCCTTCGTCACGCCCGTCCCGGGGGCCACGGCGGGATACAGCGACGAGGTGCTCTTCGCCGACGGCAGCTTCGTCGACGGAAGCACTGCCGAGCTGTCGGCCGACGGGCCCCTCCGCGAGCCCTACGCCGTCTACACCCAGGGTGGCAGCCACTGGACTCAGTGGGCCCACGCCCTCGAAGGGGTCGTCGCGGCGCTTGAGGGCGCTGAGGAAGAGTGATTAGAGCAAGTGAGACCGTCAAGTCTCTTGGGCACATTGAACATGACCGATCTTCCTCGCCGACCCGTCATCCTACCTTGACGAGCTCCACGTCGAAGCAGAGGGTCGCGTTGGGAGGGATAGTGCCCCGGACACCCTCGCGGCCGTAGGCCATCTGCCCCGGAATCGTGAGACGCCGCTTGTCCCCCTCACGCATGCCTGCCACGCCCCGGTCCCACCCCTTGATGACCTGCCCGACGCCCAGGACGAATTTGAATCCACGCTGGTTCTGATCGAAGACCTTGCCGCCTTTTTGGAGCCATCCTTTGTAGCGCATCGTGACCTGCTTGCCCCCGGTGGCGAACTTGCCGCCAGGTGGACCCGTCGAGAGCGTCTCCAAGCGGAACCCGTTGTCAAAGGTTTTGCTGGTGCCCTTCTTTCCGAGGCCCTGCACACCCTCGGGGGGCTCCTGACTCCCTTCTTTCTTGGGGGCAGCGGGGGACTTGGCAGGGGTCGGTTTGGCCTTGACATCTGGGGCGGGCATCTTGGCGGGGGGGGCAGCGGGGGCGGCGGGGGTGGCAGGGGCAGCCCCTCGGCACTTCTTGGCACCCTCGTCCTTGCCTGTCGTGGCGGAGGCCTCGGCCTTTCGCTTTCCGGGGTTGATGGGCACAGCGGTGGGGGCCTCGTCAGAGTCGCTCTCCTCCTCGACCTCCTCGATCTTCACGCGGCCACCGCGGCCTCCTCCGGCGCGCGCCACGGCGTCGACGTCGTCGCTGTCGAGGTCCTGGTCAGAGTCGTCGCTCTCATCATCCGACGACCTGCTCTCGTCCGAGTCATCGTCCTCCTCCCCGCCCATCCCGCCGCCCCCCATCCGCGCCTCGAGCATGGCTTGGAGGTCTGAGGCCGTCATCCCGGGTGGCAGGCCCCCGCTGTCCTCGTTGTCATCCGACGGCTCACCGCCCTCGTCCGGCACCAGGTATCCTGCCAGGTGGACGGCGGCCCCGGGAGGCCCCTCGACGGAAAATTCGGCGTAATGGTCAAAAATGAGGTCGAGGGTCTGGGACTCGTGGCGTCCGGCATCGAGGCTGACGAGGATGATCTCCTCCCCGAGCCCGTCGGCCTCGGCAGAGGCGTCGGCGGCGCCGGGTTCGTCGTCACTGTCTGACTCGTTCCCGGCAGTGCGCACGCGGAGGGTGACGGAGCCTTTGGTACCTTTGGGGAGGCCGCTGGTGTCGAGCGTCACCTGGGTGGGAGGAGGGGTGCGTCGAGGTGGGGGGTTGTCTCATAACGGGCGGGTGCGCTTACGGTCGCGGCTGTAAGGCCGTTCGTGGCGGCTGAGCCGAGGCGGCGAGCGGTTTCGGCCTATTTCTCATCGACTCAGCGTAAGAGAGTAAAAAGATCACATCAGCGCGACGTGAGTCGTCATTCACGCCGGGAAGATAGCGGAGCGAGTCGTAAAGGGATGCGCAAATACGGGAGAGAGACGGCGGCGGCCGGCTCTTCCCCGCCATATTGAGCGTCCAGTGCGCTCGCGCTCTCCGTTACGTGTCACAACTCCAGCTGCAGAGCTAAAAACGCGAGAATCCTCGAGAAATGTTCTCGAAAGACGGGAGGCTGGCGGAGAATGTCGATCATTGGCACCTTGCCCGACGCGCCGCCCACCCACCCCTACTTCTCGCCTGCGACAGATGCAAACGCTCCGCGTCCGGGGGAGGTACGAATGGCACAGACCGGCCATGCTTCACCACAGCGCCCCAGAACATCCTTCTCGCTGGAGAACGTCTGCGTAAGGAGCGAAATGGGGGGCGAGGTTCGCGAGGGCGGGGGGCAAGGGGGGACATTGGAGGTCCCTCGGTTCGTTCCTCCTCCCCGCCCCCCTTTCCACATCCCTACCCAAGGTGCAGCGATGTCCGGGGTGGCCTCCACCCCCGCGACGGGCAGCGGGAGCACGCTGCAGGCGAGATGGGAGCAGAGACCGCCGACGAAGGCTCTCCGCGTGTTTTTGAGGGGGCACACGACCATCCCGAGGCGGCTCCATCCCGGCTTCGATACGGTTTCGGGGCGGGGAGCCGGCTTGCTACTTGGCACCGCCCGCGAAGTTCTGCGGTGTGCGTCACGGCCCAGCCGCTGCTCTCTAGGTCCCCGCGGCGGTCTCCGCAGTCGCCGCGGACCACCATGGTGGTCCATGACGTTAAGATGCGCCACGTCGTGGTGAAAACCTACCGGTTCCGTTCGTAGGAGCGCCATGGTGGGGCCTCCTTCGGCGCCGGGTCAGGGCCGTCAAATGCGTCGTCGGAGGTTGACGTGGTGGCTTCGTCGCCGTCGGCGGCAGAGACGGCGGCGGGACGGCCCTCAGTGTCTCCGTGGAGCAAGGTGGAAGTGGGGTTGGCGGGGAGGAGGCGGTGATGCCGTCGGCGTGGACGTCATCCTCCTTGCAACTCTGCCGGTGACCACCCTCGCTGGCGCGGCTTGTGGTCCCTTTGCCCCCCCCTCGCCGACGCCCTCCTCCCCTTGCCGCCCACAGACGATCGGTATGATGGCTGCGATCCCCCTGTGCATGGGGCTCGTGGGCACGTCGCAGGTCGGCCGGGCGTTGTACTTTCGCGTGTGGCGTAAGATGTTCTGAGGACTGTAAGAGAGGCAGAGAGATCCATTGAATCTGATGAACCAACCCCTCGCCCTGCACCCCCTTCTAGGTGATGAAGAGCCGTCGCGCCTGTTGGAGTGGAAACCGGACGCCCGTCTCCGGGCAGGGCACACGCCCCACCGGCCCGCCGCCGGGCAGCGGCCGCGCAGCGGCAAGCTGCGCCGCTCGCTGCCCCACGACTCGCCCAGACGGGAGCAGTAGGGGCGGATTGTCCTCGTCCATCGGAGACCCATCGAGGGGACAGATGAGCCGCGAGTGCACCTGCTTGCACCAAGGCAGGGGCAAAGCAAGGCTCCGAAAGGGCTCCGACGCGAGGGGGTCATCCTGGGCCCCGTCGGGCGCCTGCATTGGGGGCAGCCTGAGCGCGCATAGCCCGGCCTCGAGGTGGACGCCGAGAAGCGAGGCCGAGGGAAGCCCGTGGAGGGCCCAGAAATCGGCGAGAAATTGGCGCCGGAGGGCGGGCCACGCCGTCACCGACCGGTAGAGGCCAGCATGGCGGCCGAGGCCCGTGCGGGGCCCAAGGACTAGGGCGCCCGCGGCGCGGCGGAGCTCGGCCGGCAGGGCGGGCCGGCGGGGCGCCGATGGCGCCACTCCCGCGGCGACGGCGGCGTCGTGGGCCGCAGCGGCAGCCGTCGCGACGTGGGCGTGGGGCGCGAGGTGCCGCCGCGCATGGGCTAGGGCAGCCGCCGCGTCCCCTCCCCTCCCCAGCTCGATGAGCTCCTGCGCTCGCAGCCTGAGCTCCAGGCGAGACCCACGCCCATGGTGCAGCTTGCGGAGGCGCGCGCGGTGGGCGGCGCACCATCGGAGGGCGCTCGAGACGTCGCCGCGGTCGAGGGCGGCGGCCACCGCGTGCGCCTCGCGGAACAGGGGGCCATCGGTGAGGTCCCGGTGCTGGTCGGGCGCCCCCGCCGTCGAGCGGGCGCCCGGGGCGGAGGAGTCGTCGTCGGCGGGCCTCGATGACGCGGCTTCGAGCCCGGCGGCCGACTCGAGGTAGCCTCGACGCCAGCAGTGGTCGGCGAGGAGGAGGTCAAGACGGCGACCCGTCCACGCCATGGCCTCGCCGCGGCTGGGCGGGCCAGCGCCGTCGGGGCCAAGGTGCTCGAGGCGGTCACGCAGGCGCCTCAGGTTGGCCGCCTCGGCGACGCCGACAGCCGCGAGCCGGGTGCGCGCCTCGTCGACCTGGTCGGCGAGGGCCGCAAGGGCGGCGGCGGTCACTGGGGTATCTTCACCCTCCTGTCCTTTTTCCTTGGCTGCAGCCAGCACCGCGCTGACCGCGTCCATGGCGACCTTGCGGTCTCGCGTGACCACCTTCAAGGCATTAACCGGGACCTGCGGGAGGATTGGGGTGGCGGGGGGCGGGGCGCGGGGAGCTTAGGGGGCGTGCATGGCTCGTCGGCGCGTCGCACCCGGAGCCAGGTCGGCACCGGCCCGTCGGCGGGGTGCCCCATCGGCGAGACCCCCTGAAGGCATTTGGACGGCGATTCCTACCCCTTTCCGCCAAAATCAATGTATAAGCCGCGTCTGAAGCCTGAGAGCGCGCCACGAAGCCGCACAGCGCCGGCTCACCGGGCCAGCGAAGCGAGCGGCGCGGGCCCGCCGAGCCTCTCTCGTCGCTCTTCGAGACTTCCGGGCGGCGGAGACATTATGACAGACAAAAGTCGCTTGCCTGAAGCACAGGCCCGTCGATGGTGGAACGGGACGCCATAACGGACGAGGGAGGGACCGGGGGCAGCACCCTTCCGACGCGTCGCTTCGACGGCAGACGCCTGCGCACTCGTGCGGGGAGAACGGGGCGGTCGGCGCCCTTCTCCGCAGAGAAGGGGGCGGTTGACGCCCTCCGTTTCGACGCGGGGGGGGAATGGGAAGAGGGGGAAGAGGGCGAGGGTGTCCTGAGAGGGGAAGGGGAAGGAACCGACTGAGGGATTGATCGGGGTTCTTCGCTTAAATCGACTAAACCAGCTGAACGGCGGCGATGCCCGGGATCTTCTCCCTAAGCCTGCGACGGGGAAAGGGAATCGAACGAGGGGTTCGGGCGTCGGGAGGGAGGGCGGCGAGGCAGCAGACAAGGGCGGAGCGGGTAGCGGGGGCGCCAACATGGGGGGACGGCGAGGTCGACAGCGGCGGCGGAGGCGACTGCGCCCCCGCCGACCCCGGTCTCAAACCCGGCCCACGTCGGCGCGCGAAGACTCGGTGGCGATGAGTTGGGATAGCTCGTGGGGGTGACTGCCCCGGACTCCAATCGCCTCCCCGCCACTCCGACTCGCTTTTGCGACACGGCCACCCGCACCGTCATGACGTCGGCGGCGGGTCCAGTGATGGACACCTTAACCACCGGCCCAGTGATCTCCACCAAGGTCAGCTCCCCCCCGCCGGTGCCCACGAGGTAGGGCCGAATCTCGTCAAGCGTCGTCTCGATGTTCTCCGCGTTCAATGCCAGTCCTGTCTGCTCGGGCTCAATCTGCTCGACCTCGAGGATCTCGGGGATGCGTTCGCGGAGCTTGCGCTCGATGCCCATACGCATCGTCGTGGTGGACGAGGGGCAGGACCCGCACGCGCCCTGGAGCTGGAGCCGGACGACGAGGCCGTCAATCTCGACGAGCTCGACGTTGCCGCCGTCGGCCATCAAATAGGGGCGCACCTCGTCCAGGACGTTTTCGACGTTCTCGCTGGTGAGCTCGAGCGTGTCGGTCGCCGACGCCGCGGGGCGCACGACGCGACGGCGAGACACTGTTGTCAGTCGTCGGGGTGGGGTGCAGGTAGAGGTCGGAGAGGACGAGAGCGGAGCGCGAAGGGATGAGGAGAGGTCGAAGACCCAAAAATTAGACAACGAAAGCATCTAGCAACACCGAAGGTACAGAAAACGCCCGACCAGGCCGCCGTCGGGCTCCCTCAAGGCCGGCTGAACTGGTCGCCACAAACACAGGGTCGTCGCCCAACATCGCGCGTCCTGTGTGCGCTTAAACGACGGCTCGACTCGCCGGGAGCACCAATTATCCCCGGTTTCGTCATAAGCGGCGCGAACCGGCGTCCGGTCGCCGTAGAGACGCTCGGGAGCCGGCTGGTCCCCGAGACCAGGACGGCCGACCGCGCCGCCATAGCCTCTCTCGTACGCTAGCTCGGGCTTCGACCGCGCGGCGACGAGACAGAAGAGTGCACACACCCGCAGGCGTAGCCAAGAGAGTGGCGCTGCCGCGATGTGTCGCGCACAGTCGGGGGGCACCTGGGCAGCCCCCCGACGAGACGCGAGACATTCGGCGGGGACATTCATCCCGTCCCTCAGAGGTCCTCGAGCCCCCCTCCCCCCCCCTGCTCTCCCATATCGTCTCTGCTGCGCACGGGCATGGTGCGCAGCCGGTGCGAGTTGCGGAGGGCGATGTCCATGGTGACATGCGGGGTGGGCTCATAGCAAGTGTCCATGATCTCGACCTGGTCCCACGTCTCTCCCGTGTTTGAGTGGCCGAAGCGACGCACTTGTCCATCTCCCCAGTGGTCCTCGCCCCACTCGCGGTGATAGGCGCCGTCTCTCCCCTGGGACTACGTGGTCCCACGCTTCTCCCCTCGCCCCTCCTGGAAGGCCTCACGCCACTTGTCCCCGAACCGATTAACACATTCGCGCCGCGTCGCCCCGTCGTCGGCGAGGTAGGGGTCGCCCATTTCCTCGGTCCACTTGTCCGTCCACTTGATCGTGCGGTCCGTGCCGTCGGACCCGCAGGCGTAGTCTTCGCCCCACCGCTCGTGCCACTCGTGGCCCCTGTCGTCGTCCCGGGCCCACTTGCGGGCCTGCTCGCTCATCGCCGCGCCCCCTCGGTACGTCTCGCTCCACGTCTTGTCCCACGTCGCCCCCGACGTCATATTGGCCTCCTTGTGGGCCGTCTTGGTCGGCACCGGCAACCGAGCTCTCGGTTGAGGCCCTTGTGGCGCAGGCTCTCACGTGTCACTCATCGCGACCCGTCAGCCGCCGTCCCCAATTTCCCTCTCATACACGCCGCCCCCACGACGAGTCGTTTGCACCACTTCATAGGTCATCTACTCTCCCCCCCCTTTCCTCCTACTTGTCCTGTCCGGGCTTTGCCCGCGCCGGCACCGCGCTCCACTGGTTGCGCTGCAGCGCCGCCTCGACCTCGCCCGGCTCGAATGGCGTGACAACCCCCAGGGCCTCGCGCACGCCGTCCGGGTCCCGGTTGGCGAGAAGTGCCCCGAGACTGCGGACCGTGGCGCCCAACAATCCGGGGGCGTCGAGGTAGTTCGCAGCGGCGGCAAGCTCGACGGCCTCAGGGGCGCCGAGGGAGGCAGCCCACGCGCGGGCGGCGAGGGGGTCGGCGGCTGGCGCAGGGCCGCCTGAGGCCGCGGGCGAGTAGAACTCTACCACCTGCGATTCAGGGGCGACGAGGGCGACCACGTCGGGGGGGGTGGGTGGGGTGGGCGTGCGGGTCGACGGACGTTGGGGTAAACGGACAGGCTCGGCGGCCTCGACGTTCGGGCGTACGCGTGCTTTCGATGCAAAGACAACGGAGCCCGCTAAGAAGAGGATGGTCACGGGAAGCGCGAGAGAGCCCCCTCAACTCGCCCGCTGGAGCGTGGGCAGGTCGAGGGCGACGGGAACGGTGCCGACATCAACACCCTCTTCGTCGAGAAGGGCCGCAAGGACGCCCAGCTCAAGCGCCACAGCGCGGGGTACGTCCACCGTGCGGCCGTCTTGGGTGGATAAGGTCACGACATCGAGCGTCGCACCGGACGGCATGACCCACACACGCGTGCAGAGGACGCCCCGAGCCGCACGCGAACGAGGGGGGAGGCGCTACGTGTCCGGGCCGGCACCGGCCAAGACTTTCTCCGACGCTGAGTTTAAGGACGAGGCTGAGAGAGTGACTGCGTGTTCACACGGTCGTCCCCTACACGGAATCCAGAGAGGGGGCAGAGAGAGCGTCAATCCACGGCCTCAATCCGCATCCTCGCCCGGCCTCTGCGTTCGACGCGCCGCAGCCCGCGGTCACCATGACGTCGCCGGCTCAGGCACGTTGAACAGCAAGCTCTCTCCGCTCAGCCACTGTCGTTGTCACCCTCATCGTACACGTCGTCGTCATCATCGACGTGGTCATCATTGTCGTGTTCGCAAACGCCGCTTCCACTGCCGCCCCTCCCCCCCTTTGAGGGAACCACAGCGACCAAACGAGACCCCGGTCCCCCCGCGCCCTCGATACGCACCGGGATGTTGGAGGGCGCGGCCGAAGCGTCGCCCCTCCCCCACCTCGCGGGGTCGATCAGAACGCCGAGGCGCGCCCGACCAAAGGACCCCGTGCCCGGATCGCCCTCGCGCCGCTTGAACCGCGTCGCCCCGGCGGGGGGCGACGGGGGATGCGGAGACTTGGGACGCAGAGAAGACGGCCGCGGGGACGGCGATCCCGCCGTCGCGGCCGTCGAGGCGTCGGCGGGTCCGCCACCGCCGCCAAACCCCCGCGCAGGCCCCGGCGACTGCGACCGTCCCCCGCTCCCCCTGGCGCCCGGCCCCGGGCTATCGGCCCGCGCCCCCTCGCCCCCGCCGCGTTGCAGGGCCCTCCGTGCCGCCGCTGCCTGTCTGCCCGCCAGCGCTAGGGCCTCGCGCTCACGCGCCCGATACTGCGGAGGTGGCGGGTGGGAGGGGGAGTGGATGGCGTACGAGGGAAGAGGGGACCGAGGAGGACAACACACCTGGCGCAACCCTGCTATCCCTTGAGGGCAGGGGTGGTGCTCGCTCTGGCGGCGTCTCACGCTCTGCGCCTCGCCTCGAGCTCGCGTAGCACTGGGACAAATTCCGCCACCACCACGTCGTAAACATCGCGTTTGAACGGGACGACGAGGCCGGGAGCGTCTGAGAGAGAGACCCACGCGTAGCCGTCGAACTCGGGGGCGGGGGGGGGGGCGGCCGGGGGAGGGAAGGTGGGGCTGCCGTCGGGGGCGGCGAGAGGAGGGGGTGTGGCTCCGCCCTCGGGGGCGCCCCCGGCCCCGCTCCCCGACCCTGCCCCATTCCCCACTCCCCCGGCCCGGGGTGCGAGGCAGATTTCTCCCTCGTCGCCGTAAAAGTGGAGGAGGAACCACCGTTGGCGCTGCCCCCGCCACCGCCGCCACCCGCCACGCAGCCGCGTCGCAAGCTGCGGGGGAAAGTCATAAGTGAGCCATCGGGGCAGCTCGGCCACGATGCGCACGCTCGTCATGCCCGTCTCCTCAGCCAGCTCCCTCAAAGCGGCCTCGTGCGGGGCCTCACCCCGGTCGATGCCCCCCTGGGGGAACTGGAGGCCATGGGCTAGGCGCGCGGGGTGAAGACGGGCAGCATCGTCGTCGACGGCGGTGTCGCGGGGGGCGCCGCGGGCCGAGGCGCGCCGGCCCATGAAGACGCGGAGGCTGGGGAAAGAGGACGGGCGGCGAGTTGTGTCGTCGAGATGTGGTCGGTGGCGCCGCTGGGAGCTCCGTCGCCCTGTGATTTCCCATCTCCCATCCCATTCTCTCGCCTGTCGTCAAAGCAAATCATGCCGACATTGGGTCGGTATCGCGTCCCCGCGAGGGGAGGGGCGGGACCCGCGGGGCCACCGCGAGGACCTGTGACGCCGCCGCGCTGTCGCGAGGGGGGGAGGCAGGGCGGGACAGCGGGCTCCTTGGGCTTGCGAAACCCGCGCCGCTTGGCTGAGGCGGTCACGTCCCTCACGCCGCAACCCGAAGAAGACAAGATAACGGCACAAGACAATCGGTGTGCCACAGACGGACCCGCACGCGCCATCGAGAGCTCCACACGAGTCCTCAGCATCGCGGTGGGAGGCGCCGCAGCCGAGGACGAGCGCCGGGACAGATGCGGCTAGGGTCGCGACCCTCGGATGCCGCCGCCGCGCGTGTCGGGCGCACCGACCGTTGGGAGATGCTGAATGCGGGTAGGGAAGGGCGGGCGTGGCGACGGTTGCTCGGTGATCTCGAACCGCTCGCCTCGCTCGCCCGCAGCTGCTGGCAGCGAGGCTGTCCGAGGCGATGCCCGTCACCCTCTCGAGGTGCCGCGGCGGGTCATCCCTCCCCCCCCCGCCCCACCGGCGGATCGGAGGCGTCGCGTTGGACCGTCCCGTCCCTCTCCCGGCGCCCGGCACCGCGATCGGGGCCTCACCGGGGGCGGC
>Ga0181573_10003522_pt1 | contig 13742 bp, 9 predicted proteins | sample 101ome_25_FD_148643 | JGI IMG/M metagenome (GOLD analysis project Ga0181573, IMG submission 148643) | Coastal salt marsh microbial communities from the Groves Creek Marsh, Skidaway Island, Georgia - 101409BT metaG (spades assembly) | ecosystem: Environmental > Aquatic > Marine > Intertidal zone...
ATCAAAATTGCCGGTCCACCGAGCGCAGTTCGCGACATCCTCTTCAATTACGTCCTGTACGACGCGAAAACGATGAAAAAAACACCCAGAGTCGTAAGCGACACGCTTGAACTCACGCTTGAGTATGGTTTCGTGAAACTGTACAACGCGAAGAAAGTGAACGAGACCATCAACGCGAAATATGATTGGAAGCACGATTCGTGCAGGAACCACCAACCACCAACAAGTACAACGGCGAGCATCATCAAACCGTGCACGCGCATCGCGCACGTGAATATCGAAGCTATCGCGTACCCGACCTCGTACGACTCTCTGATAGAGGTCGCCTCCCCGAAAGCCTCCAACGCCATCTCCAAAAAATCCTTGTTTATCTCCGGCCTCTTTCAAGGCGCCGTAGCAGGCCTCCTTTTACTAGCTCTCTGGAAATACTTCATCAAAAACGTTTTACGTGCCATCGAACGCTTGTTCTGTTGTCTCTTCTGCTGCCGTCTGCGTCTTCCGCCGTCTGCGTCCGAACGAAGAAGACAAAGACGAAGACGCCGCCGCGCGCGAAAAGAAGGAGCGGGAGAAGAAGAAGAAGAAGAAGAAGAAGAAGAAGAAGAAGACTTTCACTCGGACTCTGCGGTGATCGTAGCGATGCCGCGATGATGCGATTGAAAAGAATTTATTTATTTATGCGTTCAGCTCTCGAAGAGTTAACAGTTTTAACGACAATAGTATTATACGCGCCTCGAATATGTTTTTGTCTCTCTGTTCTTCGTTTCCTCGTATTTTTCGCGAAAAAAATATCTTAATTCTCTCCTCTGTCTTTTTGGGAAGACCCTCACCCTCCGAATACGAGAAGGGAGGAAATTGAGTTGATGAGAAAAGAAAAAAAATCTTCAGTTAGAAGGCACGTGCGTAAAAGCGTGTTCAGTAATTCAAACATAAGAAAAAAAGTCTTCCACCATGGTTAAGGTGCGTTACCGCTGAATTCTAGCGCTTTTAAACGCGCGCGCGACCTTCGCGTTCCCCCGGTTCGAAGGGAATTACGAGAAAATTTTGTACCGCGTTTTTTTCTCTGCCTCTCTCTTCGTTTCGTGCATTTCTCTTGAGCACTTTAGCAGCAATTTTTCCTATCGAAATCTGGCTCGATACTGACCGATGCGACCTCTCAATCTCAACAGTTTACCATCGACGACATGCGTCGTCAAATGGACAAAGTCAAAAACATTCGTAACATGTCTGTTATTGCCCACGTCGATCACGTAAGTTTCATTTATTTTAGAAATTTTCCGCTTAATCATCGCCGCCGCACCCTCTTTTGTGGGCGAGAAATAAAATGGGTTTTACGATATATTCTTTTTGCTTTTCGTCTCTCTCTCTTTCCCGGTCCCACGAGACTCGAGAGAAACTGACTCTTTGTCCTTCTTCTTCTTCATCTGAAATAACAACAGGGCAAATCCACGCTCACGGATTCCTTGGTCGCGGCGGCTGGTATCATCGCGCAAGAAAACGCCGGTGATGCGCGTTTGACGGATACTCGTCAAGACGAGCAAGATCGTTGCATCACGATCAAATCTACCGGTATCTCTTTGTTTTACAAAGTTTCCGACGAAGATTTGGCGCGCATCCCGAAGGATGTCCCGAGAGATGGCAACGACTACTTGATCAACTTGATTGATTCCCCGGGCCACGTTGATTTTTCTTCTGAAGTTACCGCCGCCTTGCGTATTACCGACGGCGCCTTGGTCGTCGTCGATTGCGTCGAAGGCGTTTGCGTGCAAACGGAAACTGTGTTGAGACAAGCGTTGGGTGAGCGTATTAAACCGGTAATGACGGTGAATAAGCTCGACAGATGCTTTTTGGAACTCATGTTGGATGGCGAAGAAGCGTACCAAAACTTTTGCAGAGTTATTGAAAACGCGAACATTGTCATGGCGACGTACACCGACGAAGCCTTGGGCGATGTCACCGTCTCTCCGGAGAAGGGTACCGTCTGCTTTTCCGCTGGTTTGCACAACTGGGCGTTTACGTTGACCGTCTTCGCCAAGATGTACGCCGCGAAGTTCGGCATTGAGCAAGACCGCATGATGGGCAAGCTCTGGGGCGACAACTTCTTCGACCCGAAGGAGAAGAAATGGACGAACAAGCACACCGGCGCCAAGACTTGCATGAGAGCCTTCGTTCAGTTTTGCTACGAGCCGATCAGACGTGTTATTGATGCCGCCATGAACGACAACAAGGATGTTTTGTTCCCGATGCTTGAAAAGTTGCAAGTCAAGGACAAGTTGAAGCCGGCTGACTTGGACTTGATGGGCAAACCGCTCATGAAGAGAGTCATGCAAACGTGGTTGCCGGCCGACGTTGCGTTGCTTGAGATGATTATCTACTATTTGCCGTCGCCGCAAACTGCTCAAAAGTACCGTGCGGACACTTTATATGAAGGCCCGCTCGATGACAAGTACGCCGAAGGTATCCGCAACTGCGACTCCAAGGGTCCGCTCATGTTGTACATCTCCAAGATGATCCCGACCGCGGATAAGGGTCGATTCTTGGCGTTCGGTCGTGTCTTCTCCGGTACCGTCAGAACTGGCCAAAAGGTTCGAATCTTAGGCCCGAACTACGTGCCGGGTGAAAAGAAAGATTTGTACATCAAGTCTATCCAAAGAACCGTCTTGTGCATGGGTCGTCGTCAAGACTCTATCGATGATGTCCCGGCTGGTAACACCGTCGCGTGCGTTGGTTTGGATCAATTCATCCAAAAGAACGCCACGATTACGGATGAATCCGAAGTTGAAGCGCACACCATCAAGGCTATGAAGTTCTCTGTCTCGCCGGTCGTTCGCGTCGCGGTTGAATGTAAGAACTCCCAAGATTTACCGAAATTGGTCGAAGGCTTGAAGAGATTGTCCAAGTCTGACCCGATGGTCCAATGCTCGATCGAAGAGTCGGGCGAACACATTGTTGCTGGCGCCGGTGAATTGCACTTGGAAATTTGCTTGAAGGATTTGCAAGAAGATTTCATGGGCGGCGCGGAGATTCGCATCTCCGATCCGGTTGTTTCCTTCAGAGAAACTGTTTACGCCACTTCCGACCACATGGTCATGTCCAAGTCCCCGAACAAGCACAACCGTTTGTACTTCCAAGCTACGCCATTGGAAGACGGATTATCCGAGGCTATTGACAATGGCGAAGTCACTCCGAGAGATGAAGTCAAGGCGAGAGGTCGCTACTTAGCGGAAAAGTTCAACTGGGATAAAGATTTGTCCAAGAAGATTTGGTGCTTTGGTCCGGACACCACTGGTCCGAACTTGATTGTCGACATGTGTAAAGGGGTTCAGTACGTCAACGAAATTAAGGATTCGTGCGTCGCTGCCTTCCAATGGGCGACGAAAGAAGGTGTCATGGCGGAAGAAAACATGCGCGGCATCAAGTTTGAAATTCACGACGTCGTCTTGCACGCGGATGCCATCCACAGAGGTGGTGGCCAAATCATCCCGACGTGCCGTAGAGTCTTGTACGCTGCGTGCCTTACTGCGCAGCCGCGCTTATTGGAGCCGGTGTATTTGGTTGAAATCCAAGCGCCGGAGCAAGCGTTGGGTGGTATCTACTCCACCGTTACGCAAAAGAGAGGTATGGTTGTCGAAGAAACGCAACGCCCGGGTACGCCGATCTACAACATCAAGGCGTACTTGCCAGTCATGGAATCCTTCGGTTTCACTGGTACCTTGCGTGCCGCGACTGGTGGCCAAGCCTTCCCGCAGTGTGTGTTTGATCACTGGGACATGTTGGGTTCCGATCCGCTCGACGCTACCACCCAAGCTGGTAAGATCATCGGCGACATCCGTAAGAGAAAAGGTCTCAAGGACGCCATCCCGCCGTTGGGTGAGTACGAAGACAGACTCTAAACGACGACGACTGTTTCTTCTGGTAAAATAGTACCACATTAGAGAGAGGAAGTATACTGGGAGAGAGAGAGTGAGTGTGTGTGAGTGGGAGGGAAATCACACTACAGAAAGAGAATTTTAATAATTATAAAATTAATACAAACTTATTGAAGTGAGACGCTGCTTTCGCGAGCGCCGCTCTCTGCCTTAGCGCTACGAAGCGCGGGGCAGCTGCCGTTGTTTTTCATCTTTTCTTCGCTTAGCTGACGCCGCGCGATAGCTAACTTCACGCTCAATTCTTCCTCGTGTCGCTCAATCTCTCGTAAGTGCTTTATGAGAGCGTGTATCTTGTGCTCTTTGTTGTTTTTTGGTGTTGCTCTTGATGTGTTTCTCTTTACAGTTCTGCCGTTAGAGAAAGAAAACAAGAAAACTTTCGTCCAGGCGCGAAACGCTGATCTAACCAGGAATACAACGAAGGATTCCAGTCGCTCAAAGAACAGAACACTACTCATAATTTTGATACTACTTTTGTTGTTTGTTGAATTACATACGGTGTGACTGATTGGTTAATTAAATATCTATCTGTCTATGTGATTATGTATTAAATATATTGACTTTTGAGTGATGTTGACTTTTTTTTGACTCTCGTCTTTTCTTCATTTCGTGATGTATCTCTGCAAACTCGCGAATAAGTCAAACTTTTGAAAGCCAAAGTAGCCTCCGAAAACCAAAGCGTCGCGCATTAACACTTCGTCCGCTTCGCACGCGTGGTGATCTCTCCATAGCTCTAAGACTAAGCACGCTTCGTAATGTACCAAAGCGCCGGCGACGACCATGATATGAAAAATGTTGTGACCGCACCCAAACACGTCGAATCTCCCGGGCCAATACTTCTCTGGAATTTTCAACGCGTAACAATACGCTCCAGAGCAGTAACAGAAACCCATGAGTAATTCTAACCAAAATCCGTGCCAAATTGGGGTCGGCACGACTTTCCAAACGAAGAAAACGTTATGAAACCAAGGAAAGAAACCAAACGATGCCAACGCGGTGAACAGCGCCGCTCGAATCGGTGTCCACGAAGGCTTTTGAAACCTCGGTAAAATCGTCGGTATTAAAGCCGCCACTCCTAGGCACGTCACGCACGACAAATAAAAATCTCTCAATTCCGGCAAACAATAGAACGAATAGTAAACGACCGGGTAAAATGACGCGACGATCAAAATCGCAATCCCGAGATAATCCATTTTCCACATCCGCCTGGACACTTGTGCAGAAATGTTGCAACACGTGTGACAACACGTGGAACATCCCAAACATAATATGGCGCCCAATAAAAAAACGCGCATGGGCCATCGAGGGACTTTATTCAACCTCTCTACGTCTTTTGGGATTTCGTCGAGAACGTTTTGCACCTCTCTCAAAGCTTCGGTGACCTTTGCAAATGCTGGATCGTCGTCATCTTTTTTTTCGCTCCCGTCCTCCTCTCGTTTTTGTTTTTGTTGTTGTTGGTACTTCTTCTTTTGCTTGTTATACGATTGATGTTTCTGTAACGACCTTCTCGCCTCTTCTATAAACATCGCCGTTTCTCTCTTCAGTTCTTTAAAGGGTCTATCTTCCTCTCGTCGCAAATGGTCGCGCAAATTTTTTGATGCGCTTAATATCGAGTCAATCGAACGTTCCATCTCTTTCGTTTCGATATCTTCATCCGCGAAAGAAATCGATGACGACGAATGCGCTTTCTCGTCGTCCTTGTTATTATTATTATTTGTATAACTATCACTCATGCGGCTAATCTTCTCCCTCACGAAGCTCTTTCTCGCCTCTCTCAATCCTTCGTCTACCATTATGACTTTATCGCGCCATCTTTGCGTCATTTGTAACCCCAACACTCTCTCCGCGCTCGCTCCGGTCACCCACGTCTCCGGTATCATCTGCACTCGCTCCGGCTCTTTCACGTTGACTAAAAACGTAAAGAAGAAAATCATGCCAATCAAATGCGTCCAAATGTTTGTCGTTTCGTTGTGTTTCTTAAAGATCGATCTGAACGCGTCCCAGAACGTATTCCTCGTCCGATATCCGCTCAAGATGTACGTGTTGTGAATGGCGTACAACGGCGCGTCCGTTTTCTTACACGTCGGGCAATCCGCGCACAGCCATTTTCGGTATCTCTCTTCCGGGCACGGCATCGCGTACGGACCGAAGAAAAACGGTTCGTGCTCTTCTTCAAAATGTTCGTCGTGGTCTCGCTGTAAAGATTTCTGCGTTTCAATCTCGTACGCCGGTTGTTCGTTTCCCAGACGACGACTGAGACGACGACGACGAGTAGAAGTAGTGGTTTTTGCTTTTTCTCCTCCTTTTTTATTTTTTTGATTCTTCTTCTCGTCAACTTTTTCGTCGTCGTTTTTCCCTCGTCGTCGCGCAGCGGCGGAAGTCCTCTGTCTCGTCGTCACCATGGTATCGACGACGACGAAGAACTACTACGAGTTCTCCTCACAAACGCGCGCGCGAGAGAGAGAAACAAAAAAGAGGAAGGCCTCGCGAGCTCTCTTTTTTCTCTCTCTCTCTCTCAAAAGAAAGAACAAAACCTCCTTTTATATATCGGTCGAGAGAGAGAGAGAGAGAAAAGGGTATAAAAATGGAAAAGAAAAAAAAGTTCCCCGCGAAAATGTATTTATTCCTATCGCAAAGCTCACTCACGCGCGCGCACGGACCAGGGAAGAATCGCAAAAAGAGAGCGCGCGCAGAAAGAGAAGAGATAATAGAAGAAACACAGAGAGAGAGAGTGATTGAGAATCTCCTCCAAACTTCTTTTCTTCTTCTTCTTCTTCTTCTTGTGTGTGAGTTCTGTTTCTGTTGTGTGGTGAATTTTTTATAACGCGAGTAACGTTTTGCGTGTGTTTGACACTTTTTTTTTGTTCTTTTTTTTTGTAGTTTGGTCTCTCTCTTCTCTCTCTCTCCCAGCAACCAAATTCTTCAAAAAAGATAATCCGCGCTCACGCATAACACACACACACACACACTCTCAATAAGTACTTTTAATTATTTATTGAAGGAATTTGAGAAGAAGAAGAAGAAGAAGAAGAAGAGACAACGCGCTCTCTTACTATCTCTATCTGATTATTTTGGCGTTTATATAAAGAAGAAGAAGAAGAAGAAGAAGAAGAAGAAGAAGAAGAGAGATGAGTAATCTTCTTCCAATGAAGAAGAAGAAGAGCGGCGCCTCTATCTTTTTTCCATCGTCGTCGAAATCAACTTTACCACTGTCGCCGCCGACGAGTTCTTTGCTGCGGTTGTTTACTCGCGAAGAGGTGGAAACTTCGGAATTATTCTTGATCGTCGTCGATGGCGCCGTGCTGAACGTGAGTTCTTTCTCGCATCCGGGCGGGAACGGGGCGCTGGAAAAGTACAGAGGGAAAGACGCGACGGTGGCGTTCGAGCGGGAAATCTCGCACGGGAGGAACGCGGAGAAGATGCTGAATAAATACGTCGTCGGGAGGCTAGTTTGCGAGGATGATACGAATAATAGTAATATTAATAATAACGATGATGGTATTGATAGAAGAAGAATTAGAAGAATTAGAAGAAGAAGAAGAATAGAAGAGGAAGAAGAAGACGTCGTTTCGAACTCGTCGTCGTCGATGAGTTACCACCGACATCATCGTCCTCGCTGCTCGGCGAGCAGCGAAGAAGACATGACGACGGCTGCGGCGGCAACGACAACGACATCGAGTAGAAGGAGAAGCGATTCGTCGTCTTCGGAAGAAGATTTGTGCGCGTCGGTGGAACGTATGAGCGACGGATCGGAGACGTGTTTGGCCGCGGTTGGAGGATTGAGCGCGTGCGCGTCGTACGAGGACGTGAATACCGCTGCGGCGACCCGAGACGAGAAAAGAGACGAGAACGAGGTCGACGAGTACGGAATTAATTTCAACAAGCCTTTGTTACAACAGGTGTCTTCGTTGAAGGAAAAGTATTTCGAGTGGACGCACATCCCGGAACCGTCCAGAGCGGACGGGACGCAGCAGAGATTTTTCGAGGCGGATTGGATGGAAGCGCTCACCGTCACGGCGTGGTACGTCGTGCTTTTGATTTGGCTACCGGTAATTGTTTGGACCGTCTGGAGAGGTGCGCGAGATTGCTCGGAGAGTTCGTTTTCCCAACTCTCGCAACTCGCGGCGTTTGGCTTCGGTATCTTCGCCTGGGGGTTCAAAGAGTACGCCATGCACAGATTTTTGTTCCACAAAGAACCTCCGGCTGACTCGCCGTTCTTCATCACCTTCCACTTCTTATTCCACGGCTGTCATCACAAACATCCCATGGATGCGTTGCGTTTAGTCTTTCCACCGGTTTTAGCCATCCCGATTGCGTTCGGGTTTTACAGTTTCTATAGTCTCCTCTGCGGCGCGGCGTTGGCAAAACTCGTCATCGCGGGGAGTTTAACCGGATACGTCGCGTACGACATGACGCACTACGCGTGTCATCACTTAGCAGCAGCAGCAGCAGGAGGAGGAGTAGCAACAACAACAACAACAACAGAGACCCCGTCTTCTGAAAAAGAAGACCAGGAACAAAACAACAACAGCAGCGAAAACATCTTCACCCGATACGCTCGAAGAGTGAAGCGAAGACACATGACCCATCACTACGAGTCGCCGGATTTGATTTTCGGCATATCGCAAAGTACCTGGGACGTCGTCTTCCGCACCACTTTCGAAAACGATAAAACAAAGCTTCTTTGATGTACCGTATGTTTTATTAGAGTACTAAGTATTTAGCGCACACACATATATATATTACAATCAGTCGTCGGTCTCTCTTTCTTTTCCCTCTTTCTCTTTCGTCTTCAACTTCTCCGCTCTTTCTCTCTGTATCTTTAAAATAGTCTCCTCGTCGATATCCGCGCAATCACCCACGCCCAACTGCGACTGTCGCAAGCAGTACTTCGTCTCCAGCTGCAGTTTCCGCAAACTCTTATTCTCCTCGGTTTGTTTCAGCAGCGCTTTCACCAGCGGCGATTGGAATTCATCGATATTTTCTCCTCCTCCTCCTTCTTCGGTCAATGCCGCTGCTTTCGCAACGCGAGTTGCATCGAAAAGTGTCGTCGTCGTCGCGGCAATAAAAGAAGAAGAAGAGAGGAGTAAAAAATCTCGTCTACCACCACTGCTGGTAACGTCGACCTGACTTCTTCTTCTTCTTCTGTTATTACTAGTACTATCCTTACCGCATCGAGGAGCGATCAAAAAAAGCGGCCGAAAGTTGTTACTAATAAGCGCGCTGAATGTCATCGCGAAGTGTGAAGAACTTTCTTTTTTCCAATTTGTGCTTCACTTTTAGTTAAAAACGCGCACATAAACACACACACACGCACTTTGCGAGAGTATATAACTGCTCTCTGTTGTCGCTGCTATTACTACTACTATTTCTTTTCTCTCTCTCATTCAATAATAATAATAATAATAAAATGGGAGAATCCGCGGCGGAGCGCAGAGCGCGCTTGAAGAAGTTACGGGAAGTTGCCGATGGAGATGATGTCGAGGACAACAACGCGAAGAACAACGACGGCGGCGATAAAAATGGAGAAGAAATGAGAACGATAAAACTGAGAAACTACGTCCCGAAGGACATCGCGAGCTTGGAAGGCCGAGCGGAGATTCTTCCGAACGCGGTCGCGCCCGAGTTTAATAACGACAACAAGGATGTAAGGAAGCGCAACAGCGACGGTGGTGGTGAAGAAGAAGATGAAGACGCGATGACGACGATGAGTCTCCCGAAGAAGCAAAATTGGGATTTGAAGCGAGACGTGGCGAAGAAGATGGAAAAATTGGAACGGCAAACGAACAGAGCGATCGCGGAGTTGGCGAGGGAAGAGGAGGAAAGGAGAGAGAATAACTAAAACGATCGTATTCTTCTTCTTCTTCTTATAATTGGAGTGAAGTAAAGAGTTTTTATGTATGTGCGTGATGTTTTGATGTTGATGTCGCGCTCGCGCGCTTTTCGAAAGTCAAAGAAAGCGCCATTCTATTTTTAGCGAGAAAGCCTTTCTCTTCAGATTTTTTCTTTTTCAACGGCACAAAGACGCGTGACGCGGGGCGCATTGATAAAAAAGCGATAGATGGAGGAGAGAGTAAGTGCGATCGGTGAAGGAAAAGAAGAAGCGACGGAAACGGATGCGCTGCAAACGACCACGACTACTGCGACGACGATGATACCTAGGTTTGCCAACGCTCGGAATCGAGCGTTGGAAGAGGCCATCGCGGAACACGCGGAGCAAGTTTTTAAACGAGAACAGGACGCGTGCAGGCACGCGAACAGAGCGTATTTGATGAAACAGCACCAAAAGGACGTCGGTAAAGCGTTGGAGCGGTTGGAGATGCATTTGCAGGAGTACGCGAGATTGAAGGAGAACGAGACGGAGCGTTTGGCAAACGCGCGGTTAGAAAAAGTGAGAATGGAAAGAGAGAGGAAGAAGAGAGATGTCGCGATCGAGGAAGAAAAAGAATTACAAATACATCTGAAGAAACGAATCATGCGCGAAAGGTTCGCGTTCGAGCAGCTGAAAGAGGAACACGAGAGGCAAACGAGAAACGCAGACGTGTGGGAAAAGAGAAGAGAAGTGGTCAACGCGTTCGAACGCGCAGCGGAGGAACAAGATCATTTCATGGAAAAGCAGGAGAGAGAACACGAAAAATGCTTGGGCGAGTTGTCGAAAAAGTTACGCGTGGCGATGGAGAACTTTGAAAGCGCGGACGTGGAACGTTTAGCAGAGGTTGCCTCCAGGAAAGGGTTGACGAGGGAGTTGAGGGAGGCGATGGACACGCGGAAATCGCTGGTCGATCGTTTACGCGATGCCGAGCTGGGATTACAGAGGAGAGAGAAAGAGAAACGCGCGGGCGTTGAAGCCAAAACGAACGCGGAGTTAGTGCTGAACGACTCGAAACGGAGACTCTCGGAGGATATTCAACCGAAACGTGTAGAGCTGGAGAAGCGACGCAAAACGAGCGAAGGCGAGTACGAAAAGACGAAACGCATGCACACGAAAAGCGAAGACACGCGCGAGATGGAAAAGAACAGGCTGAAAGAGGCGAAGAAAAAGTGGGAGTACCAGAGAAGAGCTCTGAAACAAGCCTCGGACGTCGCGCAATTGGCGAACGAGAAATTATCGTTGACGAAGCAAACCCTACGCGACCAAGCGACGAGGTTGGAGGCGCAGAAGGAGTCGCATCGCGAAACGCTCACGAAACGATCCGAAGAGGAACGAAAGAAACAAACGGCTACTGAAAAGCAATTTGATTTGGAAGTGAAAAGAAAGGAATGCGAGAAGATTTTGAAATCTGCGAGGAAAGCGCACGATGTGGCTGAACGCGACGCCACGAGAGCGAGAGAAGAGGCGAATGAGAAATCGCGCAAATTGCAAACCATGAGAGCGCTCAGAGCAGGAGCGTATTCGCAAAAACAAAACGCGGAAGAGTTGCTGAAGCAAAACATAGAGGCGGAAAAGCGAACAAACGAAACGATTTTGCAGCACGCATTCCGGGTGAACTGTTTGAGACGAAAATTGGAGAGGAAAGAAGGCGTTTTGCCGGAAGCTGGCGTTTCGAGCGAACAATTTGAGATGCTACAGAAAAAAGTTCAGAAAATGGAAGGAACCGTGGAAGAGGCGAAGAAAGAATACAGCGCGTTACTCAACGCAGAGAAAGTAGTCGAGGAAGCTTTAAGTAAAGCGCGATTGAGTGCGAGACAAAGCGAATGCGACCGCGATCGATTCGAGAAGAATGTTTTGGCGAATGCAAAAATCGAAGCGACCGCGGCGGAGAGATGGAGCAATGCGGCGAGAGATTCGAGAGATAACGCGCTGGTCGAGTTGCACTTTTTGAGACAGCACTGCGGAAACGAGGCGAATAAACTGTTGGAAAAAGACGATTCGTGCGATCGTATGTTTGCAAATGAAGCGACGTTGAAAGATTCGTTTCGAGAGGAGTTGGCGTCGTTCGAGCGCAGAAGGAAAGAGGTTGTGAATGTAAAATTGAAAGAAGCTTTGAAAGAGAAATCGATGTTGGTGAAAGTCGCGAATCAAGCGGAGATGGAAAGAGACAACGCGAAGTCGAGATACGAGAAAATTTTGTTGGTTGCGCCTTATTCCTCGGAGACGAACGCTCATCATGTCGTCGAGGGTGACGGCGATGGTGGCGATTCTCAACAGCGTCGACGACGCGAGGCAATGCACGAAACCGCGCAACAGTCCATCTTGAAAGCGCAAGCGCGAATCAAGGAACTGAGCGCGCGATTATTAGAAACCAAACGCGATACCGATCGTCTCTCTTCGGCCATCCAAGACGTGGAAAAATCCAACGTCGCTTTGATGCATCGCATCCGAGGCAAGTCCTCGGAGAAATCGCCGGATGCGCTCAGACGCGAAGAGAGGGTGAAAGAGGCGAGACAGAAAAAAGAAATTGCCGAATCTCGATTACGTGACGCTATTCGCGCGCACGATAGTTCAGATCAAGAGCTTCGCGCGCTCGAAGAGGCGCTAGAAAAGATTCAATCGCACGCGTTATCCTCGGCGAAGAAAAAATACGAGCGCGCGGTTGAGAGCGAAAGGAGTAAGAAAGAACGTCTCGATCGCGCGGCAAACATCGAAAAGAAGCTACTAGCGTCCTTGCGTTCTCTCGCAAAGTCGAGCCCAAAGAAAGCAGACATGGTCTTCGCGAGCGAGGCGAAAATTAAGACCATGGAAACGAGAACAGACGTTCGAGATGCAGTGTGCGTTTTGCAAAACGCAATTTCTTCTTCTTCTTCTTCTTCTTCGGCCTCCTCCTCCTCCTCCTCGAGGAAGAAGAAGATGAGCGCGAAGAGAGAAGAGGACGGCGACGACGACGCCGAAAGAGAAGAAAGATCACCAAACCATTCTACCGCAAAACATTTAGCCGTTCAAGCCGTGCTCAACGCCGCCGTCCCAGCCAGGGAAGGCACGTCCTTCGCCTCTTCTTTGAAATGGAGCGGTAAGTTTAGCGACGCCGGCGACGCGAGTTCGGTATCCTCTGCTTCAAATTCAATTTTGCTCCGAGTTTAGAAAAGAAAAAAAAAAGAAAAAAAAAAGAAGCGTTTTCCATCATTATTAAGCACCGCACACTTACTCTTCTCTCGTTACTATTTCTCTTCTCAGAAGCGGAACGAAAAAGAAGATCTAACCATCATGTCTCAAATGGTGCGCCGTTCGTTCGATGCGTCTAAAACGCGGTCTTCAATTCGTTGCGCGCATCATCATCGCGCCTCCTCGTTTCTTCGCGTTTTCGTTTTTTTTCAATCTCTCATCCCCTAACGAATCAATCTTTCCTTTTTTTCTCCGATCAAACAAAAACGGACGATGCGCGCGCGCACACACACAGGATACCATCATGGCGAAACGGTGCGATATGTCTTTAGTGATTTGCTACCCGCGCGAATAATGCGACGAGTGCTCTCTCTTTTCTCCTCTCGTTCTCGCACGCTTGAAAAAAAAACGCCCGCGCGCGAATGCAAAATGAGATCTCACTTCGCCTCGTGTGACCGAACGCACAACCGCGCGTGATCTCTCTCTCTCTCTCACACGCACACACACACACACACACACTCTTTCTCTCTCACTCAACAGCCAAAAGGACATCGAGGAAGCCTACGAAGCGCAGTGGGATTCCGGGAAAGGTTCGCACCATCCAGATTACAAGCCAGACGCGAGAGGAAAAGACGTACACAAAGCCTCTCGAGAAACCGAGGAGTTGTTGTTGGCTCTGATCAAGAACGACGTGAAGTTGGTGTATAAGAAAATCGAGGAAGGCGCGGATGTGAATTTTGAGTTTGGGAGGGCGTACGGGTCGAAAGAAGGGTACACGC
>Ga0181573_10003523_pt1 | contig 13741 bp, 7 predicted proteins | sample 101ome_25_FD_148643 | JGI IMG/M metagenome (GOLD analysis project Ga0181573, IMG submission 148643) | Coastal salt marsh microbial communities from the Groves Creek Marsh, Skidaway Island, Georgia - 101409BT metaG (spades assembly) | ecosystem: Environmental > Aquatic > Marine > Intertidal zone...
AGTCCCTGTGGGACCAGGCCGGGGCGACCGCGGGGGTGCCCGCGCGCGCCGTGGGGCCTGCGGCGCGGCCGGGGTCAGCGGATGCGTGCGTGGTGCTGGCGCAGGCGAGCGAGCTCGGGGGGGGGGAGACGCGGCGGTAGAGGCGGCGGTTCGGGCGGCGCGGCCGGGTGGGAGAGTCATCGTGCTCCAGCGCGTGACTGGGGAGAACGGGGGGGGTGGGGCGCTGCAGAGCGTGCTGGGGGGTTCGGCGGGGGCGACGGCAGCAGACCTGGACCGGTGGTCTACCCTTGTTCCGGGGCGCGGCTTCAACTGGACCATCCGGGGCCCCAGGCCCGACCCGCACGCCGTCGGTGTCGTCGTCGTCCCGGAGCTGGAGTCGGCGGACGACAATGGCGAGGCAAAGGGCAAGCGCAGAGCCAAGCGGCCCAAATCGGACAAGGGATTTCGGGCCTGACGACGTGGGGTCAGCGAAGTGACGTGGGCGGGAGATGGATGGACATGGCGCCCTCCCGCGGTTTATGTCCCGCTATTCCCCCACGACCTCTCTTTTCTCACCGGAGCTCCACTCCCAGCTCGGCCTCCATGCGCTCCCGCACGCGCGTCTGAATTCCGTTGATCTCGTCGTCCGTTAATGACCGCTCCATCGACCTGTAAGTCACCCGGAAGCAGTTGCTCGTCCTGCCCGTCTTTTTGTTCACGAACTCGTCGATGAGCTTGACCTCCTCAATGAGATCGCCACCCTCGGCTCTCACCACCTCGCACAGGTTGTTCTCGGTGAAGGTGGATTCGGCGCCGTCCTCGGCACTGGGAGGCAGCCAGAACGCGACGTCCTTGAAGACAGGAGGGTACTTCGAGAAGGAGGAGAAACGGAGGGACCGCCACGCGTCCTTGTCCCCGGCGCCTTTGGAGAATTGCTTGGTGAAGCGCTCGTCGTCGCTCCAGAAGAGGCGAATGTCGGGGATGCCGAACAGTACCATGGCGAGGCGCTCGAGGCCGAGGCCGAAGGCCCATGCCTTATTGGTGGCGGGATCGACGCCCGCCGCCTCGAGGATAGCTGGCTGCATCACACCGCACCCGAGCACCTCGAGCCACTCGTCCTGATAAAAGATCTCGAGCTCCATTGAGGGTTCCGTGAAGGGAAAGTAAGCATCAACCCACCGCATCTCCACGTCGCCAAAAAGGTGCTTGGCCAGTCCCTCGAGTTCCTTCCTGAGTTCCTCCTGGCAAAAGGCCGTGCCGTCGGCGCCTTCGCCACCCCATTCGCTCTGATCGAACACCCGCACGCCCTCCATCTGGTGGAAGGCGGGGTAGTGAGTGGCGTCGATTGAATCACGGCGGTAGACGTCACCTGTGACCAAGAAACGGCGCTCTCCAGCCGTAAGGAGCTCGGCTTGATGGGCACTCGTGTGGCACCGCAGGACGGTATCGGCGTCGACGTAGTAGGTATCGTTGTAACCCCTGGAAACGTGGTCCGCAGGGACCAGGACGCTGTCGAAGTTAGCCTTCGCGGAGACGACAGGCCACAGGTCGTCAAACTTGGCGAATGAGGAGCCCTCGCTGCCGCTGCGGGCGTCGAAGTGCTCATAGATGGCAGCGCGGATGAGGCTCAGGGGATGTCCGGGACGGCGGTGGAGGCCGCGGCCCATGCGCGAATGGATGGCGTCGGTGACGTTGCAGTCATCGCGGCCGGTGATGACGTCGGAGCGGGGAATTTGTGCCGCAACGCAGTCAGTGGCAGCGGACGAGGTGCAGACCTTCTTGGTCCGGATGGAGGCGGAGGCGCGGGAGATGCCTGGAGGGAGTGGCGGGGGAAGGTGGGGGCTAGAGAAGGTTGGCTTCAGTCGGCCCCGGCGCCAGGGAGGCTCCGCCCCTGCCGCGGCCGCATCGGCGCCACCCGCTCGTGCGCCGAGGTTGAGCCGCCTAAACTCGGACTCGAGATGCGTTCCGAGACTCACCAGGCCTCGCTGCCACAGATGCCATCCTGCCGGCGACCGAGCGAGCCGCCATCATCGAGAGGAGAGGGAAGAAGAGCGCGTGCTGCCTAGCGGCCGTCTTCGCCGTCGTCGTCGGCGCTCCGGGAGTGTCGTTGACGCTGCTTCCGTCCCGAGCTACCGCGACGACAGAAAGGACGCGTTATTGGGTCTGCAGCTGGAAAACGCGCAAGAAGGGGCGCAAAATAGACTCGAGCGCCTTCTCCTCACCACACACTTTGTCCGCCCTCCGGCACGCGGGTGCGCGAGCCCTCGAGAAGGCCCACCGAGTGCGGTCTCTTTTCTCTCATCACGGCGAGTTCGGAGCCGTCCCGGCGACGCGCGAGCGGTCCGCGTGACCGAAACCCTTGGCGCGCATCCGTGTGTGGTTCTCTGATCCCTTTACGGATCACGTCTTATTGTGGGCGCGCTCCGGCTCCGTCGCGCCAGATCTGCCGCGGGGATCGCGGGGGAATTCCTGCCCTCTGCCGGCGACGGCGCGCGTAGGGTCGTAATGTCTGGTCCCCGCTCCTGCGGCCGGTCTGACTGCCCCTCGGCCTTTTCGCCGGTTCAACGCGCCCGGGACGCGTTCGCTTCCTTACACCTCGCGCCCCGTGCCGTCCCGCCCCCTCCCTAACCCTCCGACCCGACCGGTTTCGTGTCCTGCCCTGCCCGACTTTGCTGCGCCCCACCTCCGACCAACACCCCCTCCCAGAGAGAGCACCGACTCGGGACTCCCTCTTTCGGCCAATGGGCCTCTGCGGGTCCAAGCAGGAAGACGCTGCAAAACACTCAGCCCCTTGCATCGTCGCCAGCGGCAACCCAGAGGTAGGTGAAAACGGACTGATGGACCTGAAGAACCCCACCTTCGTCCTGGGCAAGCGCACGCCCCCTCTCACGGATAAATACACCATCGGTGAGGTCCTCGGCGAAGGTCAGTTCGGCAAGGCACGCGCCGTCACCTCGAAGGCCACTGGGAAGAAGTACGCATGCAAGACGATCAGCAAGCGCAAGCTCCAGCACCCTGACGACGTGGGCGACCTGCGCCGCGAGGTACAGATCATGCAGCATCTGGCCGGGCACCCCTCCATCGTCAAGATCTTCGACACCTTTGAGGACTCGAAAGACGTCCACATCATCATGGAGCTATGCACAGGAGGAGAGCTGTTTGAGCGCATTGTGCAGGAGAAGAAATACACCGAGAAGAAGGCCGCCGACCTTGCGCGGACCATCTGCGAGGCCGTCAGCCACATGCACCAAATGGGCGTCATTCACCGCGATTTGAAGCCGGAGAACTTCTTGCTTGACTCCCCCGACCCCGATGCCAACGTCAAGTTCACAGACTTCGGCCTTTCCGTGTTTTTTAAGCCCGGCCAGACCTACCACGACACCGTTGGATCGGCATACTACATCGCCCCCGAGGTGCTAGGCCGCAAGGAGCGCGATCCCACCACCGGCAAGAAAGTCAAGATCGATCCCAGCTACGGCGAGAAGAGCGACAACTGGTCGTGTGGCATCATCCTCTACATTCTCCTGTCGGGCGTGCCTCCATTCTGGGGCGAGACACAGGACGCCATCTTTAAGGAGGTGCTCCGAGGTGAGCTCGACCTTGAGTCCCACCCTTGGCCGTCCATCAGCGATGGCGCCAAGGCGTGCATCCGCCGCATGCTCACGCGCGATCCGAAGCAACGCCCCAGTGCTGAGGAACTCCTGGCCGACCCCTGGCTCCGTAAGGGCGGCAACGCCCCGGATAAGCCAATTGACAACGTCGTGGCTGCCCGCCTCAAGGACTTCGCCGCCATGAACGGGCTCAAGAAGCGTGCCCTGCAGATCATCGCATCCTCGCTTGACCCCGCCGAGGTCGAGGGACTGAAGGTCATGTTCGAGACGATCGACGCCGACAACAGCGGCACCATCACTATCGAGGAGCTCCGGGCGGCCATCGGGAAGGGCCAGTACCGTCTCACCGAGAGCGACATCACCCGCCTCATGGAGTCGGCCGACGTTGATGGCAGCGGCGAGATCGACTACCACGAGTTCCTTGCCGCCACCATGCACAAGTCCAAGTTGGAGAAGGAGGAGCACATTTACACGGCGTTTCAAAAGTTCGACGCCGATGGCAATGGCGTGCTCTCGATGGAGGAGATCACCCAAGCCCTCAGTTCCTTCAACATGTCTGACGACGAGATAAAGTCCATCGTCACCGAGGTGGACAAGGACGGAGACGGGCAGATCGATTATGAGGAGTTCCTCGCGATGATGCGGAGCAAGGACGAGGCCCTGTCGGCCGGCAGAAGCAAGACGGCCGCCAGGAAGGGTTACTACTGAGAGGGGTCGACGGGGGGGATTCTGGCGGAGGCCGTGCGTTGATGGAGAAGGGGTTCGTGAACTGGAAAAGCGTCAGCAATCCCCACACGGTCGCGCTGGGTGGGCCACCAGCGGCCCTTCCCCAGGTCCCGCTGCCTGTCTCATGGTCTCGGGCGACGGAGGGCGAATGCCTGGGGCCCACTGGTCCGAAAACTCGAGACGAGAAAGCCGTCCCCCTCTCCTGGTGTTTGAGCAGAGAGTGAGCCATGAGGGCAGCTCCGCAAACCCTCTTCAGGAAGGGCGCATCGGGCGTTTGCGCTGGTGTGCCCCGTGGCCAGGGCGCCTCTCCTTGTGTCGAAGCTCCTCCTCTCGCCCAGCTCCACTCCGAGAGGTCGACGCTAGCTAGGAGCGCCAAATGCGAGTCATTTAAACGCAAAGGCGGTCGGTGGGACAAAAAAACCCCTCAGAAGACGCGCCGCAGCGGATTGAGGTGGTGCGTGGACGTCGACGGCTCGTCCGTGCCCCTCCTGGCGGGGTGGTGGTTATCAAGAACGCGTCTCTGCCGTTTCCGAGCATTTTTCATGCCCTAATCTGGCGAAGACGCCCGAATTACGCTCCCGCGCCCCCTCTTGGGCGTCGTTCCGGCACATAACGGCTGGCGCTGCGCGGACGGGCTTCGGGGCACCGTCCCGGGCGCATTTCCGTCGCTGACACCGCCAAAATCCGCTCTTTCAGGATCAAACGACTATAGAACTGCGAATTCCAAACTTTTTATTGCGCTCTTCCGCGCGCCCTTTCGGCCCGAACCCCATCCATGCCACCCCGACACACCCCGCCATGTCGTCGCAGACGCCGCCCGTCGTCGACGTGCCGTCGTCGCCGGGGACGGTTCCGACGTCTCCTCGTCGTTGTCCGTGATCGATGCCGCCGCCGCCGCGGCGGCGAACCCCGCCCTAGCGTCGACGCTCGACAACACGGACGCTTTCTGGAGCGAGAACGAGGAGGATCATTGCGAGGGCGAGTATGCTGCTGAGGCCACTGGCCCTCCCCACGTGGGCCGCCAGTCGAACGTCGCCCTCCGCATCGACGGCGAGTGGTACGACTGTGCCGGCTGGGCCCGCGCACACCCGGGGGGCGGCCACTTTGTCCGCCTCCTCCACGGCCGCGATGCCACCGACGTCTTTTACGCACTTCACTCCAATGGGGCCAACGGGGACGACACCGCAACGCGTCGCTTGAAGGCCCTGCCCCGGTGTGATGCCCCCGCCGGAGCCCTGACCCTTGACGACATTGACCCTAAGACTGCCGCGGCGTGTAGGTCCTTTGGCGAGCTCAGGGCGAAGCTTGAGGCTGACGGGTGGTTCCGCCGTGATCCGCTCAAGGAGGCTGCCGCGCTGGCCAACGTGTTGGGCCTGTGCCTCGCCGGGTCCATCGTGGCGTGGACAGGTGGGCCGACAATTGTCGCCGCCCTGCTCGTCGGCTTCGGCATGCAGCAGGCGGGGTGGCTGGGCCACGACTACATCCACGGGCGCGGTCGCTTGTGCGACTCGCTCCGCGGATTCGCCACGTGGATTAACGGGCACAGTGCCGAGTGGTGGACGCAGAAGCACTCGATGCACCATTCCTTCACCAACGAGCACGGCAAAGACCAGGACATCACGATGGAGCCCGTGCTTTGGGTTGCGCCCCCGGGCGAGACGGGCGCGGTTGACTCGTCGGTGCGCAAGTGGCAGCACTGGTATGGCTACCCACTTATGTCCATCACCTTCTGGCTGTGGCGCATGGACTCAGTGTCGTCCATCCTTGCCCGCCGTGACTGGGCCGAGGCCCTGGGCGTGGCCCTCAACTTGGTGTGGCTCGCATCCCTCGGTCCTGTCGTGGCTGTGGGCGCCATCACCTGGGCCGGCCTCCTCGTCGGCAGCATCGTCACGGCGACCCACCAGTCGGAGCCCCTCGACTACGAGCAGGGCGAGTTCGTCGACGTCCAGTTTCGGTCAACACGCGACGCTGACGTGGGGACGTGGCCCCTTGGTAAGTGGCTCTGGGGTGGCATGGACGTGCAGCTTGAGCACCACCTCTTCCCCACCATGCCCCGGTATAACTACCACAAGCTGCGGCCCCTGATCCAGGAGTGGGCAGCGGCGCAGAATGGCGCAATTGAGTACAAGATCAGCCCTGCAATGACCATCCTCCGGGACAACTGGGAGACGCTCCGTGCGGGGGCCCTTGGGCCCGCGGTGCCGGCTCACCCTTAAGGCTGGCGGCGGGAGGAGGAGCCGATGTGGATAGGGAAGCAACAGACATCGGGTTTCGGGTTGTCATTTGAACACACCTCACAAATCGCGAAAAAACCCGCTTCGGTTACGTCCCGCCTGCTGTCCCCCCCTCCTCTCTCGCCCCCGGCTCCGGCCACCGACCCGCCGTCGCGCCACGCCGCTGAAGTGGATGGGGCTCGGATTCAAAGAAGGACGAGTTCTGGACGGGCGCCAGCGGCGGAAAGGGCTCCTCTGGCAGCGAGATCCCCTCGGCCCAGGTGGACGTCCAGCTTATGGGACCACGGGCGGACTGCACCATGCCTACGCGCGCGTCCCACTGAGAGTCAAACGATGCCATGCGGCGCGCCACCCTCTCCTCGGCTGCACCCTGAAAGTCGAGGCTCCCCCTGCGCTGGCCGCCCCCACCCCGCGGCCCCGCGCGCTGCGCACTCAACTGCCGGCGTGGGGTGGGAAAGGATTCGCGCTCGCCCGTGACGGCGTTGATGAGCACCGGAAGGCACTCAGGCCCTGACTGCAGCAGCAGCATGCTCGACCGAAAGTGCTCGACCAGGGCGCGCGAGCCCTGGATGCGCGCGAAGGTGACACTGCACACCTTGTCAGAGTTGAAGATGTTCCAGCCCTTGCCGTCCAGGGCCGCATGGAGCGTGAGCACCCCTCGGGACTCCAGCATGTTGACGAACGCGTATCCCATGTTGCACCCGGACCTGAAGTCGATGGGGAGGTAGACGAAATCATAGAGGCCACCTGCCACGTTGTCCAACAGAGATAACAGCAGCGACTGGTTGTACTTGTTGGGGATGTTGCGGATCATGACGGTGGTGCGGGGGTCGACACCCGAAGCGACCTTGCGCGGATCCAGGGAGAAGCGGCCGTCAATGGAAGACGAGCCCCGACGAATGCTGCCGGCGCCGTCCTGCTGCTGATGCTGTCCCGCATTTTTGCCATTGTTGTTGGCGACTGGGACCCGGCGCTGCAGCTGAATGGAGTGATCCCGGTTGCCGTGAAGGTTGGCCGCAATGCCAAAGGACTCGAACGAGGCGCGCACAGCGTCGGCTGACACGTTATTTGTGCCTGGGGCGGCGCCAGGCGCCCCTGCCCCCCCCTCGCCGACATCGGCAGCGAAGCCCCGGGCACTGTTTAGGTGGTGGCTGGGGTCGAACGCCTGCGCGTCCTGCGTAAGCATCTCGTAGCCCGAGTTGGTGCGCGTGAGTTCGTCGGCGGCCTGGAATGTGTCATTGCTGCCCACTCCGGGAGCGCGGGACGCCAGCGGCCGCGGTGGCGAGGTGTGGCGCTGTAACCCCCCGCCCCACAACGCTGCCGGCGGACGGGGCCCGAGCATCACCTCGAGAGACAGGCGCGACGCCTCGTCACCCGTCGTCGGTTGATCGAGGGGCGCCGACTCTCGGCGCATCATCTGGGTCGGGGCCGGGTGCCGTGTGCCCAAAATGGTCCCCCCAGTGCTGGCTGAGGGCGACAACGCGCCCGTTGTCGTGGAGCCATGTGTCATCGACAGGACCACTGAGGGCCCGCCAGACCTGCCCTCGGCCTGCTGCTCGGCCTGCATCGCGGCCTTTAGCTGGTTGAGCGACGCTTCGACCTCGGTCAGAGATACGCCAGAACGCAGCAGGGCCGCAAAGACGGATGCAGGGTCGGGTGGGGCCGGCACCGCCGGTGACGGCGCGACAGGACCTTGGTGTCGACAATCAAGAGCTGACGGCGACGGCCAGACGGCCGCGACATGGGGCTGGCCCCCGGTCGCGGCGCCAGCGGCGGCTCCCGACGAGGGAAAATCCAACGGGTCTACCTGGGACGCCCCGCCGATGGGCGTGTGGTGGCCTGGGGTGCGGCACTCGGTGGCCAGCGTCAAGTCGTCTGGAGAGGCAAAGGCGCACCGGAAGGAGGCGGCAGGGACGGTGCGGCCCCTTTCGCGGTCGCGGCTAATGCGATCGTCAATGCCACGGCCCTCGGACAGAGGGACAGGGGGTGGGCGCCCCTCCGCGGTGACCACCGCCCCCGTCCCCCTTCCGTCAGCCGTTTCTTCAGCGTGATGGTCGTGCCAGGGGGTGGTCGTCTCCCACTGCCAGGGGGCTGCCGTCTCCCACGCTCTGGGCGATGGCTGCGGGACCCCGGCCACGGCAGCAGCCGCGTGGCGCGTGTCGTAAAATTCGACAAGGCGCAGACCGGGAGGCCGCTTCGGCCGGTCAGGCGCCGCCCCGCTCGTCTCGTCTCCGCTGTCACCGCAGCCCCCGACGGACCGCTCCCGGGGCTGCCGCACCTCCATGACCTCGCCGAAGCGCGAGGCCCAAGCATGGACCTCGATGTCGCTGCAGGACATGGCGTCAGCAATGGAGGACGGCCACACGGCCACCACGCCAACATTCTCCCACCCCCCGGCGGCATCCCTGCCCCCCGCCACCCCCGCGCCGCTGCCACCGCGGTCACTCGCCAACCCGCCACCGCCGCCTCCTTCACCGCCTCCTCCCCCGGGCATGGCGCTCGGCTTAGGTCGGGAGTAGTGGATGTCGAGACGCCGCCGCCGCACAACGCGGCCCTGGAGTCGACGTAGGGCGGCCTTGGCGCTGCGGATGTCATAGTAGGTCACCATGACAAATCCGCGGTGCTTGCACGCGGTGTAAATGCCGCGGAGGGTGCCGTAGGTGGAGAAAAGCTGACTTAACTGCCCTCTCTCAACCGAGCTCTTGATGTTGCGGACAAATAGTGTGCGCGAGGGAGGCTCAGGGGGGTCGAGGGAATCGTCGCCATGACCATCAGCAGCGAGCGGCAACTGCTGTGCACCGGGCCACGCCCCGGCCCCGGCCCCTCGACCGGAGAAGCCAGCCACGCCAAAGTGGATGCCGCCTGCCCCCCGGGGTGGCGTGGGGGGGCGCACGAGTCCGTCACGGTCGATGAGGTGGGAGTAGCCAGGGACAGGCGTTGAGCCGGGCGACGGCGTCGGCGGGGCGCCCACACGTCCTCCCGGGTCCGACGGCGCTGGAGACGGGGACCGGCGCCGCAGCCGGCCCAGGGCACCCGTTGCGGAGCCCGGGCCGCCGCAGGACGCCCGCGCGTCGCCCAGATCGGGAATCGCGACCCCGTCGCCACCAGCTCCGCCGCTCGCCGACAATCCAGGCTCGGATCGGAGCGAGGGGGGGGAAGAGAACGAGTGCAGCGTTGGCTGGCTCCAGTTGCGCTGAAGATGACTGTGCGAGGCCACCGCCTCGGCGGTGGCGGTGGGAGCAGGGGGCTGGACCGGACCGACGGGCCCGGGCCTTCCACCCGGGCGTAACCAGCCAGGTGCGGCACGGTCGAGAAGGCTCGACAGGTCCGACGAGCGCACGTTGAGCTCGGCCTCCCCAGCCCAGCTCAGCGACGTTCGCCCCCCGTCGACGTGTCTGCGAGTCGAGAGGATGGTAGAGCAATAGAATGGCGCCACGGGGGGTCGCACCGCGTCTCGAGCGGCTAGAGAGGCGAACGGGTGGCAGCGGGGGCTGTGTGGGCGGCGTCGTCCTCCATCGCTTTGACGCCTCGTTTTCTGGACTAGGGGGGATCGCGGGCGCGTCTGTCTGTCGAGCCATGAACTTGCCCAATCATCATGTCGCCCGCCATGCCGATGAGTCTCTAAGGGCGTCGAAGAGCGAGCTGTCCCTATCTGTTGTCTCACGCCGTGGCGGCCTTTCGAGACAAGACGCCTAGAGCGAGACACACTCGACACACTCTCAAGTGGGGGCAGGGAGCCCCATCTGGCCTGGTGGGGGTGACTGGGTGGGCGTCGTCCCCCGCCCGCCCCTGCGGGGGCGGGCTGCCGGCGGGTCTGCTGCCGTCTTCTGGACGACCACCGCGTCCCCCGGGACACGCGATTCGGATTAAACGCGTCGCTTATTCGTCAAAAAATCACGTGTGCCAAGCGGAAAATCGACCAGATAACCACAGCCGCGAACCTTCCCCGCATCGACGTCCGACGAGGCCAATCCGACCCCATCAAAGAGGTGCCAAGGTCCCGCGGAGGGCGCCTCGTCCCCCCCCTCTCGCCAAACCCCACCCAGAGTCCCCGCTGCTATCTCCCGGCTCTCCCGGCCTCCGTCTGCTGGCCACCCCCGCGGAGCTGGCGGCCCTGCCCCGCCCCGGCCGCCGCCTCGCCGGCTACGTCGCGGCAGGCCCTGATGGCTTCCGCCCTGACGACCGGGCAAGCTTCCGGGCCGCGGGCGCCCTCTGCTACGATCTCTCCCCTAGCGGAGAGCTGATGGTACTGCTCGGTCAGTTTTACGGCGGCAGACGTGGGTCGAAGAAGTTTGCCCACACGCACAGCGCGTGGCTGGTCCCGGGGGGGAAGAGGGTGGAGGAGGACACCGGGCCGGAGGCCACGGCGGCAAGGGAGCTTGAGGAGGAGACCTTGGGCCTAGTCAGCGCCCGGAGATCGGCGCCTCGGTTTGAGAGTACGGCCGTGTGGTTCCCCACGGGGCTATACGCATTATTTTTCCTGCGCCTGTCGGGGGCGCGGGCGGGGATGTTGCCGGCGCGCTTTGCGGAGGTGTCGGCGGCGGGGCGGGCCAGCGCCGAGGGACGGGCCACGCGGGATCTGATGTGGGTGCCGCTGACGGAGCTGCTGGAGGAGACGGCGCGGGGACGACCGTCGTGGCGGGAGGGAGAGGGGGGGGACAGCGGCGACGGCGACGTCGGCCCATCAGGGGCTGGGGGCAGGGCGGCGCCCAACCAGCGAAGGTGGCTTGTGCACCCGTTCCTGCGGAGCCTGCTGCGGACGTCGCCTCTAGGCGCCGAGCTGCTCGCGCGGCGCGGCGCCTGGCGAGCGCGTCTGCGTCATCGCCGGGAGGAGGAGACGGGAACCGATGCGGAGAGGGCGACCGACTCAGTTATGGATGGGTGCCCCCCCCCTAACCATGCCGCTGCCCCATCACCCGACGTCGCCGCCGCCGCCGCCCCCCCGGACACGCGGGGTGCCGCGGCCACGTCGCCGCCGTCACCCCGCGGTCTCGACCCCTCCCCCCGGGAGCACCTCGCCGCCCGTCTCCGTGCCAAGGCTGTGCGGTCGTCCGGCCTTGGAGGGCGCACAGTGGCCACCCACACCCAATACGAATGCGCCTTGTGCGACGTCTCCTTCGCTAGACGGTCCGACACGAGGCGTGTACACTTTCCGTATATCAGAATGTCGTATCTGTTCCTCTCTCACTCGTCCCCTCTTACCCTCCCCCCAACCACCATCTCATCATCCCCCCCTCTCCCACCTCCCCCGCAGGGTTCACCTCGCCTCATCCGCGCACCGGGCGCGTGTGAGGGAGTTGTTGTTCAGGGAACTGCAGCGGCGCGAGGGTAGGGATGGAGTCACCGACTGCGACGTCGCCGTCGACGGCGCCGGCACAGGGGCGGGTGCAGCGGGCTGGGCAGGGGGCAATGATGATGATGATGATCTTGTGTGGGGGTGGGGCGACGAGGGGAACGACGAAAACGTCTTCCTGATGGGGTTGGATGAGCGGGGGAGCGGAGGTCTCGTTGGTCCGGGCGGCAGAGAAGACGCCGAGCTTGACGTTGGCTGGTTGACGGCACCGGCGACCAGCGATGGCGATGACGCGTTTGTGGGCGGCGGGTTGAGACCAGTGCGCCCCCCGGGCGGGGAGGCGGGAGGACGGTCTCCCGGCCTGGGAGGCGGCCGCTCATCGCCCAAACCGTCGGGGCCACGCCTCTTCCCCCGTGACAACGCTTCCTTCGTCGCCGCAGGTGCCAGCGTCGTCGGGGGCAGTGCCGTCGACCCATGCGACAGTGCCTCCCTCAACCCCATCGGCGCCTCCCCGGCCGATCATCCCCAGGATCTCCCCCCGGCCTCTTTCCGTCACGCCTGGCGCGGTTTCGCTGACCCCGCCCGGTCGGCTGCCATCGCCGGACTCCGGTCCCCCTTCTCGGATCCCTTCACCCCTCTTCTCCGGAGTCACCCCCGCTACACGTGCGACGTCTGCGGCATCGTCTTCTTCCGGGCCGCCGACACCGCGGGCCACCTCCGCTCCGAGGGGCATCGGCGAGTGAGGGACACCTGTGGCCGGTGGCTGTGCTCGCGCCTGACAGCGACGTCACCGATGACGGATGCAGGAGCAGACGGAATCAACGACTGAAGCCATCCCCTCCTTGCCCCCCCACAGAAGAGAGGTGCAACGACTGCTGTTGGAAGAACTGGTGGCACAGGAGAAGGCGATGCGGCGTAGACGGACGGAGGAGCCCGACGGGGTGTCGCCATCGTCGTCGTCGCCGTGCTCGGGCGACGAAACGGCGTTGGCGGCGGTGGATCCGGCACAACCCGACGTCGGGGAACTGGATCCCCTGGTGCGTCTCGTGTTCGGCAGGCCGAGGCAGCGGGGGGGCGCGAGTCACTTTGTCGAGATCGAGGGGTACGCTCGACCGGCCCATACGGCGCGACCGGTCCAGGAGGCGGAGCGTCCGGGTCTCAACCCCCCAGACGCCGGCGCGTCCAGAAGGACCAGGTGGGGTGGGGGACGAGCCAAGGGCAGTGGCGGTCGGTCCGAGGGCCAAGTGGCAGGTTCCGGGACCAGCGGGCGCGACGGCCGGGACAGGGGGAGGGGAGGGGGTGTGGGGGCGGGGGGAAGGGGACGCGGGGCGCGCCGGGCCGGGGGCGCTGGGCCAGCGGCCGGACGTGGCGGTGGGCGTCTTGGTGGCGGCGGGCGAGGCGCGCTGAGTCGTGGGCGCGGTGCGGGCCTGTGAAGTCGACGCCCCACCTCGACCGCCTCTTACATCCGACGCGCGCGTGGAGCAGCGCAGAGCCCGCCTCGGTACCGGGAAGCGTCCGCGGTCGAGCTACGAACGCCGTCATCACGGCCGTATGATGACGACGGCCGGCGTTGTAGATCCGCTGGCATGGCGCACCAAGTACGCTAGCGCGTGGGAGGGCCAGGTAAGCTTGCTTGGTAATGTTATGGATAGATACGGCTCGAAGACTTCGTAGAAGAAGCGGAGAGAGACCGACTGGGCCAGTCGAGGTCCCCACCGCTCTTACATCCGGCATGCGCTGCCTACCCGCTCGACGCACCGCGCCACCCCACCTCGCAGACCCCCCCCCCCCCCCCCCCCCCCCCCACCCCCCCCCCCCCCACCCCCCCCCCCCCCCCCCCCCCCCCCCCCCCCCCCCCCCCCCCCACGCACCCCACGCCCCCGCCCCCCCCCCCCCGC